>JAABUY010000408.1_pt1 | contig 77498 bp, 85 predicted proteins | sample 5560271 | NCBI WGS metagenome assembly JAABUY01 (sample SAMN10711886, study PRJNA513374) | rock metagenome | isolation source: Antarctica rocks | place: Antarctica: Victoria Land, University Valley | reverse complement strand
TCCGCCCCCGAGTTCGCATCCCACCCCCTCCCAAACCTTAACCGAAACGCCCTCAACCTCCCGGCCTCGTCCTCCTCGACGTTCATCAGCTTCTGCGACGACGGGTTCCACAGCGGCGCGTTGCGCGTGTCCTTGGCTGACTTGTAGAGCGGAAGTGGCGAGGTGGTGCGGTGCGTGAAGGTCGAGCCGTCGGAGAGGGTGACGAGTTGCGTGAAGGTGTAGGGCCGTTTGGGGCGGCGGAGGAGGGAGGCGTGCCGGGTTTGGTTTTGGTGTTGGGGGGGAGGGGGAGAGTGGTGGAGGGGAGCGCGGGCGTGCAGGGTGGCGCGGCGGAGTGGGAGGTTGGTGGTCATTGTTTTGTGTGGGGGGTGTGTGGTGCGGTGTGTGGTGGTGGTCGGATGGGGTGCGAGTATGCGAGGGTCTTTGGAAGGTAGGATCTGCGGCGAGTGACTGGGATGGGAAAGGCTTGCGTGGTTGGGGGTTGCGGTTCGCCGTAGCGGAGTAGAAATTCTTCTTGTTTGACCTCGGAGTAAGTCTCGGATTGAGTGGTGATCTAGGAGCTTCACAATATGGGGTTTGCTTTGTCACTTCGTGATCGTGTTTAGAACGGGTTCAGTGTCTCTCATTTCGGTGTTAATCTCATACTGCAACGCTATGCAGAGGTGCCTATGGAGAGTGGGGAGGCAGTCGGCTACTCTACGGCTCTTCACCACATCACAGTATGTTCACAACGACGGTCCGGTTCAGCGTTAGGTCTTACTGATAGATTGATAGGAAGTCAATGGTAGAGTTCAGAATCAGGAAACATACCAGTATAAGGGGCGATTTCCGTGGCCAAGGCCTTCGAAACCCCAACCGCTTCTCAGAAACCGAGTCTTTGGTTTCCAGTTCAGTGGACAGTCCGGCTCAGCGTAAGATCCTGTTGACCGGGCTCGTTTTGTCGTACTCGACTGATAAGAACTCAATGGCAGCTTCCGAGGTCAGGACAGTTGCCATCGTAAAGGAAGACAGTCCAGGCCGCCAAGACCCCCAGCGCTCCTCGGAAAGTAAGTCATTGGATCTCGATTCGGAGGGCAGTCCAAGGCAGTGTTAGGTTCCATGGCACATTGATTGGGTCGTACTCAACTGATAAATACTCCTGGCAGCTTTGAGGATAAGACGATTCGTTGTGGGAGGCAATACTCCAAGCCCCAAAAGCGTCCAGCAAGCCTTAGAGTTAGGCGGCGACTGGAAAGCCACCCAGGCAAGCGATATTCGCCAGCTCATGCGCCGCGTTCCGCACTCTGTGGCAGTCATCACTTCAAACATGCCTCCTAAGGGATTTGTCGGCATGACCGTCTCTTCTTTCAACACCGTCTGCTTGGAGCCAAGGGTAGTCGTCTCGTTCAACGTCAAACAGCCCTCGGCAACTCTAAACGCCATCTGTGCATCCGGTCAATTTACCGTCCATATCATAGACAGTACAGAACAGGGTGCGGCCATCGCCGAGCTCTTCGCTAGCGGACGCGGCAGGGAGGTTCTCAAGGATGATGACGGAGTCGTATCTTCGACTACGAGTCCTTCAGAGCTGGAGCAGAGATTACCGCACCTCCTCAGTGATAACACCGTGATGTTTACTCTGCAGTGCGAGGTGCTGGACCAGACCGTGGAGGTGGCCGACCACGTCATTGTCCTGGGGGCGGTGCTTACTCACAGGCTTCCTCCACACGCAGGGGTCTGGGACAGAACGTCTCTGGGAATGTGTTATGTGAACAGGCGGTACCGGAGACCTGGGCTGGTCCAGCTCCTTCCCGGGGAGCGGGCTCGCCTTAGTGAGAAGAAATATGCAAAGAAAGCCGCCCCCAGCTCGACAGCTGCGTCTTTGAGCCCGAAGGATGATTCGACACATGAGGAGGTTGCTTCGTCTCATGAGGACGCCACAAGTCCCGAATTCTACTGAGGAGGTGTGCCTTATTGCAGGAGACCTTCCGACATGCGAATAGCGAGCTTTTGGCTCCAGGAAGCAATACTAGACCAACGAGACCACATCGGCACTTAGGCCATCAATCACCCTGAGCTAGTGGGTTGAAACGACAGTGGAGACTGGACCGCTAAAATCTTCAACTAGTATGAGCAGAAGGCCAACAGGCCAAGCGTTACCTGTCAATCAAGCCATTTGCAGGAGATCCTTCCGTACCAAGATTCCGGCGGACGTTGGGAATCAGATTAAGCTCCACTCCAAGACAGATTAAAGGCTTGCTTGAGAGACACGTACTCATAATGCAGACTTGCTGCACACGCCATTATCTCTTCAGTCCACTACTGTGCAGCACCCTCCACTGTACGGGAGGGCATATTGCTGTGTGCACCTCCGAGACAGATATTTCAGAGTTGGGACAAAGAGGAGAGTTACGCGGCAGTCGACGGGCCCAAAAGAAAGGGAGTGAGGTGGTCGCATCAACATAGACGGATATCAACGAGATACTCGATGTTCCATCCCATTGCAGGGATCACATTCCCCAACAGTTCACCACAGCTCCTGGTTTGGATAAGGTCAGCATATACATCACCCCTTCTTGTTCATATTTCTCTATCCTGTCTATATCCTGTTCTTCCGCGATGCACATCTTATGCACATACTCCTGCAGCCACGGGTCGAAACACAGCACAGTCCTGATTGACTCGGCGGGCGCTCCCCTCTCCGTTCCACACCTGTCTTCATATCGACCAATGCGCCACCATCCCGCAGGCACGCCCAGGAGACTTCTGTATTTAGTGTACCAAAATTGCTCCGGCTGATGGCCACACTCATTGTACATAACTTAGAAGCGTCAACAAATATAAGCCCTCACACTTCCTTGATAGAGATACCTGACATGCATATGGAACAATTGTCCCAAGCTCTGTACACAGCGTTGACTATTTCATCTGATGGCTCGTTGTAACCATAGTCTGTACCAGACCCACCACAGATCCTTGTCTACAAAATCTCACATCTCAAGCAGCAAGCAGCCCTAGCCACACAAACCCTACGTATCACGAAACCCCATTCTCGTCCAAAGTACGTAGTCACGCCTACAGCTGCAAAGAAACAATACTCCATAACTACGAATGACTTACCTGAATGTAACAGCAACATCCATCAACTCACCAATCGTTCAAGGAACACCACCAACCCTAGCCCTAGCCCCATCCTCGCCGCCGTCCACGACGTAGATACGGATCGGCATACGTGTCTATGCGCCGCGCCTTCAAATATACCGGGTTGGTTGAGTGTGGTGGTTGTGCTTGCCGTGGCCGTTTTGCTTGCTATTGCCGCCGCAGCGTTGGTGCTGGCGCTGGCGCTCGTACTTGCGATTCCCGTTGCAGCCACGCCACTGCCATTCTCACTCCCACTCCCACTCCCACTGCCCCTAACAGACCCCAACCCGGACAAGATAAGCGCGCCCAAGCCCGCCGAGCTCATTCTAGATTCCAAGCTACCAGCCGCCCCCGTCTTCGTCTGGGACCCGACCACAACCACGTTGGGGCCTCGAGAAAGAGGGACGCCGTCAACAGAAGCTGCGGGCCCGCCTGGAGCGAGGATCAGGATGTAGGGCAGTGTCACCGCGGCCGCAGTGCGGTGAGAACCGCCGCCACGTGAGTCAGAGATGAGGGTGGCGCTCATGTGCTCGGAGATCAGGTGTGGTCCTGCTGCTGTGGCCCACGTGACCGTCTGGCTTCCCACCACGAGCACATTCACATCTGTAGGCCGGGAGACGCGAATGCCGTTGATGAAGATGGCGGGACTGCCTGGTTTGAGGGCGTGCATGGCTGAAATCAGCTTCGCGTCGTCGGCTGTGCTGGGATTGAGATCGGATAAGAGGATTGCGCTCAGGTCGGCCGGGATTGGGTTTGGGTTTGCGGTTGGAGCCCAGGTTACTGTTTTGCTTCCCATTATGACCACATTTGCATCTGTAGGACGGGAGACGCGGACGCCGTTGATGGAGACGGCGGGACCGCCTGGTTTGAGGGCCTGCATGGCGGAAATCAGCTTCGTGTCGTCGGTTGCGCTGGGGTTGAGTTCGGATAAGAGGATTGCGCTTAGGTCGGCGGGGATTGCGGTTGGTCTTGCGGTTGTGGTGCGGGTTACTGTCTTGGTCCCGATTGCAAGTGCGTCAAGGCTTGTGGATATGCGGATGCCTTCGACAGATAGGGCGGAGCCGCCTGGTTTGGATGTGAAGGGCGGGATATATATGTTTGATGGTGTGGCGGGGAGTGTTTGGGTGCCGAGTGCGAAATTGAAGGGTTGTGGAGATGGAGCGAGGGAAAGTGATGCGGGGGTTTTGGGAGAAGGTAATGAGGATGGTGGAGGCAATGGCGGCTTCAGAAGAGATGAGGGTTGAGGAGGTGCAGAAGGGTCTTGAGGAGAAGATTGGACTTGGGGGGAAGAAGGAGGTTGAGAAGAGGGGAGAACTCCAGCATATGGGCTGGCGACAGTCTCTTCTGGGTTGGAGGGCTCATTTGAGTGATGGTTTTCAGATGCTGCTGAGTTCGGGACCGCTGCTGAAGGATCAGCACCGTTGGGCAGAGCAATACTCGAGCCTAGTTTTGTGATCAGATCACCCGAACCGCGAGATGACGGCTTCGGATCCGTGGGTGGATCCGGTGTGGCACCTGGAACGACCAACTGGCTTTGGGTAGATACTTGGTGCATCGTAGTAGAAGCCGCAGCTGCAATAGGAGCAAGTGGTAGCGTTGCTTCGGCTGAAGCTCCATCCAGCGCTGATACTGGCGTCAAAGCCCGCGGAGGGTCCGGTAAAGGATACACTTCGAGAGTGCAGCTAGCCCACGCCGGATGGAATTCCTGCATCTGGCTGGGCACCATTATCCACGGGAAACAGAGATCCCAAGTCTGCACGGTGCCACGAATGGTAGACGTGATGATAATACTCGATGTCAAACCCCTTATCGAGTCTCTAGCAGCTGAACAGGAGGTATACTCTCTAAAATCGATTGCGTGGTAGCCAGCAACCGGAGGCGCCCGGTAATGTGCGTCCGGGAAAGGTTTGGTGGAATAAAAACGTGCTGTTGACAGCCCATCGACGGGGAAGGCTACGGTTGTTGCGCTGATTTCTATACCGTTTATCGTGCGGGTACACCTGTCGGAGGCGAACACACCGGTGAGTCCGACATAGACTGAAGGATAAGTGCTGCAGTTGAAGTGGTGATTCATTAATATGCTCTCCTTATGCACTGAAGTAAGACAAGCTCACAGCGTGTATCCATCAGCATTGACGACTGTCGGTATTGAACCTGTTGCGGTCTGAAAGGGCCAGTAGAAAACTTCCGCCATTTGATGCATCTCAACAGTACACTGACCACAACACGGTGAGGAATATCCGCCTCTCCAGAACGGAGTGCTGAAGGCAGTATAAGTTCTGCTCTTCGTGCTGTACGTCGACAAAGTAACGACAGGATTCGTCATTGTCCAGCTGCTATAGTTTGCTTTCAAGGATGATACACAATAACTCGAGATATTTGCAGGTTCTGTGGAGAAACCGGCCCACCAATTCTGTACTCCAAGCTCACCAGGCGCCAGGGAAGTTGTGGTGTTCGCAAATGATGACGAGGCCACCATGGTCCTAGAGCGTAAGAAGACAAAGAGACAGAGGTGGATGATAGAATATTGCGACATCGTGAGTATCCCTCAACCTCAAACCGAAATAAACACTTTGTGACTGTAAGGAAAGAAAAGTGAAGCAAGGCCATCGAATCCATGAGACCTTCCATTGCTACTATAAGCCAGCTCGAACACAGTAGCACATAATGCGGGAAGCTGCGTGTATTAAGAAGGGTAAGAATAGCAGCATTCAAACTCCCCGCAACTCATTCTCTGCCTATACTTTCCTCTAAACATGGAGGTGACCTGCATTGTGCTGCGGGGGCCGAAGCACCGTAACCATGAGACTCTGTCAGTCAGCTCCTTGTCACACATGCAAGATATACCTTGTGGTGCCACCAGCAGTGGCTCAGGCCTCTTTCGCTGTCCAGCTTGGTCTGTCCTGCAAAGGAGAGTAACACTTCGTGTGATTCATGAGAATAGATACTGTAAAATTCCTAAATGGGCATGACTATAGGGACATGGAGTTGGATTCTGTGTGAACATGAAACCAGGCATCAAGACATAAATGTAAACAGACATGAAGTTGGGTTTTATATTGGCGACAGGAAGATGAAGTTGAATAGGTATTTATGACGGTAATAAGGACTGCTAGTGTCCAATATATGTTGGCCTTCAGGCGCTTGAACTTTGAGAGCAGGGTCAGAGGATACCTAGGTTGAAGATGAGATGGGGTGGCGTAGGTCGGTTGCATTGACTTTGCTCAAGCGTACTTAAGGTATGTGTGGCGAAAGGTTTTCTGCACCAGAAAATTAAGATAGACCGATCAGATATCAATTCTACCTTCAACGACCTTAGACTACGGCTAAGAGTACCGGTATCACTGTCAGCTATCACTACCATCCAACACGCCCATGCCTCGACGCCTCTACGACACCGCGACCGCTGCTCCCATCACCCTCAGCGATACCTACCCCCGCCCGCACCCTCAACCCACCCCACCAGCAAGACAACCCTTCAATTCCAAACCAGCCCCGGGCCCTTGACCGTCGTAGCCAAAGTCGTAGCCAAAGGACTACTAGTCTTGACATGCCTGCCCAGCGGACTCATACCCCCACCGATACCGACACTTCCACTGTTACTCCCACTTCCGCTCGCACTGCCGCTACCATTGCGTTCTTGGTCGAGTGTCGGCATGCAATCCTCCTCGTCCCTTTCCGCGACGTCGTTGGACGCCATCAAATGCGACGCCGACGAAGGCTCGACTTCGAAGAAGTCGGTGGTGCCGCTGGCGCCGGAGAGCATGGAGCTCGAGCGGCCACGGCCTTCGCGGCGGAGGGATCCGGGCCGGCTGGTGGTGAGAATGTTGTTGGGGCTGGTGTAGTAGTTGTTATTGTTGTGGGACTCGGGGAGGGGTTGGAAGGGGGGAAAAGCGAAGCCGAAGCCTTGACGGGCGGCGGATGAAGAACTGGTTGCTGTTGTTGCGCCAGCGTTGAATGAGGGCTGGAAGAACCCGGGGAGGTTACCTTCGGGCGGTGTGGGGGTTTGCTGGGTGATGGGCGAGCTGAGAAGGGATTGTTGCTGGGAATGCTGATAATTTTGGAAAGCGGTTTCGACGGCATGGACTTGTTGCCAGGCTTGTTGGCTGCGGAACTGCGTGTCGCGGATGGCGCGGTCAAGCGTGGTGAACTGATCGTGATACTGCCGTTCCGTCTTCTGCCGATCGGCTTCCCACGCGTTGTGTTCGGCATTCTTGCGTTCCTTCTCGTCGAGACCTTGGGCGTTGGCGGAGAGGATGCGTTCGTGCTGCTCGTTGAGCTTGGTATGGCGGGCTTGGAGCCGTTCGCGCTTCTGCAGAGCGGCGGAGGCTTCGGACTGCACGGCCGAAACTTCACGGTTGGCGGATTTGCGAGACTCGGAAACTTCCTTCCGAGCACGGGATTGCCGTTCCTTCTCCTGCTCCCAGGCGTCCTTCTTCTCCCGCCACGCGTTCGTGTCGGATTCGGGGAGGCCGCCCATGTTGTCGATCTGGCTCACAACAGCAGTGATGGCATCTTCTGCTTGACGGATGTGTTGATTGATCTGTAGGACTCGTTGACGATGACGTTCGTCGCCCCCACCAGCTGAAGTAAGACGTGCGACATAAGTGTCGGCCTCTTTCTTTAAAGCAACGGACGAGGACTTGTGGTCCTTGCGGGTACGTTTTTGCCGGTTGCGCGTTTCGTTAAGCTGAGCTTCTGCGGCCGCGATGGAAGTTTTCAAGGTTGTAATTGGCGAAGAAGGTCGAAGTAATTGAAGGATCGGAGCTGGCGTGAGAGAGGTTGCTTGTGCTGCGGTAGGAGCCGGATGGGTCGTAATTTTTGTTGTATAAAGCTCCTCGCCATCCTCGCTCCTCAGAAAAACACACTTATACGTGCATGATGGGCTGAGACCGAATATCTCACCAGACCACTGCTCCCTACCCCTCTCTCCTTTGTAATCCTCCTCAAGAACCTTCTCATATTTTATTGATGTCCAATCAGCATCATTGACCCGAACGTAGAATGGCTTATCCCTCTTATAACTGCTGGATCCATTCGAGAAGTCCTTCCCAGCATCTTGAAAATCGTCCTCTTGCATATCAAAGTAGCCCGTCTTGAAGTGGATGCTGGCGGGTCCCACATTTGTTACCCACACGCTTCCTTCCTCTGAATCGAAAGGCGCACTTCCCAGATTTTTAACGCCAGTCGCACGTGAGCCTGCAGCTTCTGCGGTCGCTTGAGATTGTTCGTACTCCCTGACAATGGTGACTTTGGTGCTCGCGAACGCCGCCCATAACGGCTGCTGACTCCGCACCAACGTTCCCTGTTTACGTCTCTGCTTACCGCTCGAGATTTTCTCCTTGCCTTCTTTACCATTTAGCAGAGATGACAATGGCAGCCCTTCCGTGATAGGGTTCGTCCCACCATTCCAATCTGAGTGTGTGAGGACCGGGACGTCTTGGTTTGAGTTCCAGCCAGCAGCAGCCTCCGGGTCGGTTCTCTTAGCGGAGGAAGGAGTTTGAACCAATTCACGCTTCGAGAGCCACCGCCTGACCATTCGTACAAGCCCCTGCGTCAGTATATGGACAGCAAGGAGACTTCGAAGCCAACCCGGGCGAGATAACCTGGTCTGGTCCTGTATTGTAGGAAGAAATGCCAAGATTTTAGATGATATGGAATCTGATATGGTTGTAGTAGGCCAGAGATATCGGAAAGCCCATTGGCGAGCGATCTTCGTTTGTAACAGATGAGACGCTGAGATAATGAACATGCACATGGTCACACTATCAAACACACTGCCTTTGCTTGAATACGCACCCCCCAAGGTTATTGCGACCACGGCCTGGGCGAGATCCAGGGCAAAACTCTGGGCTGGTGCCCAGAGGAACAGCCAGAAGATCAGGAAGACCGCGTCGACGAGCGCAATGGTTGCAAGAGTTGGTGTGCCGCCAGCTCCTTGAAAGATATCGTTGAGGTAAGGGATAGAGGATATTGAAGTTGCAGTGGGTGGGACGAATGTCAAGAGGGCGAACAGGCAGTTGACTAGTGTAACGAATGTAGGAGGCAGCTGTAGAAGTATGATGAGGATAGCTATGGTGTCTCCAAGCGGGCAAGACCTCAGGATGGTACTGGCCAGGTGCATGGCGTTGCTCGCGGGATAGTTTGAGTCCTTGACCGTATTGACGTCGATACTGCGATGTGCGTGTGCGCAAGGTGCCCCATCTGGGTAGGTCTCCAGACTTTCGGAGGAGGCTTCTGAGCACCGTCTTTCCCTCCCGGCACCCTGCGTACTTCCAGCGTATCCCGACTTTGTCTCCACCATTGTTCCATTTGACACATTACCAGAAGCGTGCGTCATAAGCGAAGCTGCGGCCGGGGTCGGTTGTGACGGTGGATTTATGAGGGAAGGGCCATTGGGACTCCCGTTGAGCTGCCCATTTGATCTTTGCTTGAAGACCCTTTTCCCAGGGCCGACAAGGCCATTCTCATGCCGTGGATTGTGCTGGTTCGCGTTCTGCTTCTTCGTCCGTGGTGGCATGGAGCTATATGTGTGGTTGCCCGACAGACCAATCCCCAGCCGGCTCAGCTGACACAGCAGGGTGAGCCAACCTCAAGGGAACGGTAGTCCAGAAACCGAGGTGAATGTTCTGTATCACCTTCCTTCGTAATCTGTTGTGGATCACACTTGACTATTGCAGAGACAGTAGAAATCAGATCTCTCTGTATGTGCGTGCTCTGTCCAGGTTGGATGACTAAGACTTGCGGGAGGCTCCGAGGTAGCACTGGCCGAGCGGGCTTGGCAACGTCTCGTACCTGATACCTAAGGTATCTCACTCGTACTTTCTCCTACAGTACCTGTAACTACAACAGAAGAACAGCATCGTCTAGATCATATCGAGTAACCATAATATCGTTCCAAGCGGACTTTGGTAGGTGGCATGCTGTGCAGGCCGATTCAATTGTTGTCGGCATTGAAGCCTGCATCATCACGTTTCAATTCTTTGCGGCTGTGTTCGAGACCATCCTGCTACTCTAATCATGTACACCCTTCCCCTCAAGATATCTGACTCGTCGTGGAGGCACATATGAATCAAAGGTACCTTATGGTCGATGAGTTGCAGCATTCTCCGATGACTGGCATGGGTTGTTGGGGATGGCGCCGGGAGCGGGAGTACGAAGTAACCAAATGGTTACAAAGATCTGTGAGAGGGGAATACTGCCACGAGTGAATGGCTCTGCAGACGCACTTAGCCCCAAGCTTCAAGCGATCGTATAGGATCTCGAAAGTCAAGCTACAGATTCGTGTGCTGCGCTGTTCAGACGTCGTGGCCTCCCCAATTCAGCGCTGCCTTGCAATTGGGCGGCTCATGCAGGACATGAAGAAAGATAGAGTACAATGCAAGTGGTGGCTTTTTCGGGGACTAAATCAATAATGCAGGAAAGGCTTCGAATAGATTCTCACCGTAGATGTTCCATGCTTGTGCAACCCCCCAATACTACCAGGCAAAGGCAGCCCATATTTTTGGAAGTCAACCAATGAAGCCTTCGGGCCACATAAGAAATGGCATTGTCCAAGGGTATAAGCCAACATTGTGTCTTTAATAACATTGAAACTACGAGTTGACACTCAGTCATGCTCATGATGGCGCACTTCCAAGATCCTCTTTGGCATCCGGCCTGTCCCAGCTTGACTCTTCTAAGCTCCTTACCCTATCCAGCAAGCCTTTGACGCGATCGCCATTCTCTTTCTTTGCCTGCAGCTGCAACTCATACGTCTCTCTAAACTTGTCCACCATGAAAGGCCTCAGGGGGGTCTTCTTCCCTTGTCGATAATCATATACAACAATGTCCTCGACGCAGCGTGCCGCCGGTCTCTGGTGCCGCTCAGAGAGGATCACTACGTCCAGCGTAAAGAAGTCGGTCGACGACGATGGCAAGGATCTCAGCTTGTGATAAACAGATACGTGGTCCGGCCAAGTCATAGGCTATGTCGAACGCAAGTCCACCATATTAGTACATGGAGTCCAGAGGCAGTGCGGAGCACCCACGAATTTGAATTCCGTCTTTATACTGCGGAGAATAAGACCATCGCCTTTCGGTGTCCATAGCTCGCTCCACTCCCGTTTGTGAGCCGGGTCGATATGGACTGCGTAATTTTGAGCCCAATTGATGCGGGCTGATTCGGCATACCGGATGTATGTGACGTTATTCACATGGCCTTGAGCGTGGCATTAGAACTGAAAACGGCAATGACAACGAGGGAAACAATGCGTGAGTACCCTTTGATAAAGTCACACACGCTGCACAGCTGGTAGTGAGGGGTTGGAGAAGGGGATCGAGTGGAACCTGCTCACCATGGAATCCTGCACCATTGAGATCCGTCAGTCAGAGCAAGCTCTCTACAGAAACTGCGTTCGACACAATATCGCTTGCATACCATGTCGCCCCATACAACATTGTGTCTATGCAGCCCTCTTCTCGTCCTGTCCGTCAAGAAGCCCTCGCTCCCCGCAACAAGCTCTCTCCAATCCCGTGCGAGTTCCTTTGAAATCAAACCCGCCTCTTCCACTTGTGCCGCTTTCAATCCAAAGGTCACGCATTTTCCAATCCGGCGCTTCAGGTCCGATAACCATCGTGAATTCAAGGGTGCCGTGGCCGCTTCAGCGCCTGGGGGGTCTGAGGCTTTGAGAGGTGCGGTCGCGAACGATCGAATGGAGAGCGTATCATGATGGGTGCCACTCCACCGAAGAGGTACGAAGACAGCGCGTCGTCGTACCAAGTGTGAGACTGCCATTGGGACAGTATTCGTTACACACAGCAGGCCCGAGGCATTCGAGAGATACTGTAGGGCTCGGCTCGTACAGCTATTCCTAGAATGTTGGCTCCAAGGGGCGCGTAGCGAGAATTTGTAGAAAATAAACAGTAAAACCTGCCTAAATTCCCTTCCCCCTAACCATCATTCACAAAATCAACCTTGCTGCCTTCCTCAACATTGCTGTCATCACTGTCACTATGGGGTGTCCTCATAGTCTTGATCACAACATCAGAAACAATATATAAATGAATCTGAAGTGTGAAATGCCATTCAAGGTCATAGTGAAGATCACAGAATATAGTTGAAAGTATATTGAGAGAATGTGAAGAAATCTATGAAATTGAAGATCAGTCACTGTACTCAAATTGTTTAAATTAAGAACATCAAGACTACTCACAGTTGCTATAACAGAGATAGATCTCAATCTAGAGAGAGAGATCTGATTTATTAACAATTAATATAGAAAATACTTGATTTTCTTAAGAATCAATTCACAGCATATCTGAACAAAATGCAGAGATATATTTAATATAAGTATGAGATTCAGATCAGCATTAATACTGTTAATCTCATCATTAAACAGACTGACTGATCAAGAAAGCAGATAAGCATTCTTTTGTTACTGTTATTGTCATTAAAAAAATGATTTTTAATGTCAAAAATGAGTCATTAAACACTCTTAAAAGATCTGTAACAACTAAATGATACAGCTAAGTAGCTAACATGTTAATCAGCTAATCTTTATTAATGAAAATGTCATCAATCTCTATATTACAGACAGAAAGTTTGACTGAACTGCTGTGAAAAAGTAAGCAGTTACAAAGAAGTTCTTTTAGAAAGAAAAGCACTACAGCATTCTTTCAGCATATATAATTGACAGCTATATTGCTTGAGAGATTTATGAGAAGAAAGTGAACAAGAAAATGTTCAATATTTTTATTTAGAAGAAGATCTTATCTTTATATAAGCAATTTTTAGAGTCATGCAGTGTTCTATGTATAAATAATTGTGAAATACATCATTTAGAGATAAGTCTTCATACTAATATAAGTATTCTTGCTATTACTATTGTTAATCTCAGTGACAGAAGCTTACAGCTATGTATTATAAGATCAGTGTCATTCTTGCATTTCTTTTTTTCTATTTATCAGATTACAATTCTATCAAGAAGTTGTTTAGTGAGTTAAAGACATGAATGTAAAGACATAAGACATTGATGAAGAGATTTGAGAATGAGTTTTCAGCATTTATTTATATAACTATACAGAAGTATAAGGCAGAAGGCAATTCAGAGAGATATTTTTGAAACAGCTTTATTAATTATACATAAATATATTATTATAATGAATTAACTATCATTTCTCATTGTCTTTAACATTTACAATGCTTTCTGCTTCTTCTTAAAATCATAAATCTCTGTAGAATAAGTCTCTATAATTATTATATATCTTCTTTTCTTCTAATATGAGTGTAAAACTTTCTTTAATCATCATTTAAGATTGACTGAAATACTTAGCTCTCTTTATGTCTGCTTAGTGATCAGCTGTATATCTTATAAATTGTATATCTTTTTTAAAAGAATATCACAATAATTCATCAATTATATCTTCAAAGTAAAGTGTTTTTACTCAAATTAAATAAAGAAGTTCTGCAGCTATGTTTTAGAATTGATGCTTAAGTTAAGTGAACTGCTGACAAGTAATACTGTAGACAGTGCTAACAAAGATGTGATGAAATGTATTTTTTATGAAGACTGTAAAGTCTGTAATGAAGATGATGAAGACAATGAAGATAATAAAGATAATGAAGAAGACAGTGAAGACACAGACTGCAGAGAAAGCAGTTAAGAAGAAGATAAAGAAGAAAAGTATTGAGCTGAGATGTATAAAACATAATGTGAAGACTGTGAAGACTGTGAAGACTGTAAAGAAGAAGAAGAATACTGTAGTGTTGTAATTAATGAAGTTAGTAGTCTTAGTATAGTCTCAACATCACTGAAAAAAACTGCAAAAATAAAGATTTCTGATGCTGATGCTGACACTGATGAGAAAGTGTAAATTTGAATGAGATGAGATGATGAAGATGTTGTAAATATTGATGACATAAGAAAGAAAAAAAACAATGTAATTAATAATAAGATTCTCTTCTTTGACTGATCAGCTAATATGATCTTTATATTAATAAGTAATGCATAAATCATTGCTTCATTCTTATTAACAGTCTTTGTTCACATTTAAATAGCTGCAGAGTCAAGAATCTCATAAATGTTGTTGTAAAGAAGACAGTAATGATTATAATTAAGATATGTCTTGTCATTACATTGATAATGAATAACAATAATATTTAATATATAATCAATGTTCTTTAAAGTCTTTGTACATTGATCTACATTCTTCTCATATATCACAGTAGCTGTTCTCTGATATTTGTTAGCAAAAACACTAGAAATCAATGAAGAAAGAAGACAGATTTATATTTAATATTTAAATTTGTTTTTCTTTTTTATAACTTCTTTCTTTACTGACTTCTCACTTACTGTAATGATATTCTCTGCTGTCTTTCTATCTTAGTCAGCTCTTATAATGACTATTATTTCTTTTCTCTTATTACTGTCTTACAATTTAACAAGATTCTTCACTTTTTATTAATTATTTGTGTCTTTAAGAATTACAGTGATCACAACATTTTTTTTTGCAGTTAAACAGTTGATTTTAATTCTTATTCAGTGTCTATGATAAAAGTATTCTCTCTCATTACAGTATTTCTTGATCACTGCTGACTGCTTAAGATCTTAAATTCTTTATATAAAGCTTTTTTTTTTCTTATTCAATTCAAAGACATTTAAGTTCTCATTCATCAATTTCTCATTCAGATATACTGTGTAAGACATAATATATTGTATGAATGACACTGAATCTTTGTTAACAGCAACATTGAGATTGAGAATCTCAATGAGATCATCATCAAGATTCAGTGAACAGACTGATGTAAATACTGATATGAACACTGATTCTCACATTATAGAAGACTTCTTCTGTAAAGAAGAAGTCTTTGCAAGAGTCTTTTGTTTTGTCATAGTGATGATGATGATGATGATGTTGAGGAAGGCAGCGAGGTCAATTTTGTGAATGATGATTAGGAAAAAGAGAATTTAGACAGATTTTACTGTTTATTTTCTACAAATTCTTGCTATGCGCCCCTTGGAGCCAACATTCTAGGAATAGCTGTAAGCTCCGAGATCCCGACCTAAATTATGTCAGCGGGGCAGCAACATGAATGGACCATTGTTGACAGCCTCCGGCTTTCAGCCCTCAACCGCGAACGCTTCATGCAGCTCAGCAGTACTATATTATCATAACCGATCAAATCTCACTACCTCGATCGTAGACGATGGCACAAAATCCACTCCTGCGCCAGCAGGTCATCAGCATATACAAAGGTATGGGCCAAGGAGCTGTCTGTGTCAAATATAACATCCCTCCACTTTCAGGCCGTGACTCACAGAACACTGACATCTGGCGCCGCAGATCTTCTTAATCTCGGTCGAGAATACCCATTAGGTTACCAATACTTTCGAACACGTCTTCACAAGGCGTTTGCAAGTCAGGCGTCCGTCGAAGACGAAGAAGAAATCAAGAAGGGTATTGAGAGGGCAGAGTTCGTCAAGAAAGGTATGATCAGTTGTTATGACAGGGACATTCGACCACACTGTGTCACTCACTCCCTAATATGATACTCGCAGAAGTCGAAGCATTGTAAGCTCAGCCAATCTTCCACAACGCCAGCAGATCGCCGACCAACTCGGGTATCTAGATACTATCTGAAACGCTACCGTGCCCTTCGCCAGCGCTACGAGAAAACGTGAAAGACTTGGCCTTCGAGAGGCTAGGTTACTGTTTCTGGCCCCACCAGGCTCCAACTTCCAAACATTCCCCGCTCGCGGTGCCCTTTTGTTCAAGCAAATCGGTCGTCATTCCCGCCCACCACCGGTCCCATTCATCCTGGTTTTTCCCGCTGGCGTCTTTCAACATGGGTTCCATACTCTCAATCATTTGCACAACGGTTAGTAGTGCCGTCCGTCGCAGTGCAGCTTGGTTGGCATTCAGACTGTGAGGTCTCAGCTGCTTCCCGTCATCCTTCGTGGTCACTCTTGATTCACTCGTACTCAAGCGACGACGTCCCGACTTCTTGGCCTCCAGAGGACGACCTCCGATCCCTTCGCGCTCCCATCTTACCTCCCCGAAAGGTATCGCAATCCTCCGAGTACCGATACCTCTGAGAGTGTCAGCCTCTCCTGAGAAGACGAGCCCGACTAGCGCGCAAGGCACGGCCGTCAATTTTCGTTTGTCCAGGGCTTTCTCGACCCACAAGTTATAATCTTGCAGATAAGAATTCTTAGCAATGGTAAAGGGAGTACCCGGCGCGGTGGTGTAGGTGGCAGTGAGTTCCGCTTGCTCCTGGTCTTCATCGGCAGCACTAAACGCTATCGGTGGATGAGGAAGAAGCGTTCTGATTGTGTAATCCGAATCCCACACCTCCAAAGCTCCCCCGGGTTTCAACAACCGCAAAGGCTCACTGAGCGGATCGACCTTGAGCCCCACTGTGGCCGCCCAAAACCCAGTGTCCTTCACGAACACCAAATCGAATTCTTCATCTGGAAATGGGAGTGGTGACTTCCGCAGGTCATGTTGTATAAATCGCCAATTCATACCACGCTCGTTCAGGTTGGGCGCCAGCGGTGCGATATCCAAGCCCGTAAAGGAGGCATTCGGGACGCCACACCGCACTAGGTAGTCGTGACAGACAGATGACCATAGTGCCGAACCGCAAGCTATTTCCAATATCTTCTTCGGAGGTCTTTCTTCCAGCAAGGGCGAGCAGAAGGGTTTGCCAAAGACCTGCGTCAGCATGAGTGTCCGCAGGCTTTGGCGGTGCAGTTCCGGCAGATCGACAGGAAGAGGGTACGGAAGGCTGGGGTCGCGGAGGTAGCGGCGACCATACCGCATGACGAACGGATTCGTCACATAGTCGGTTGATGCATGAAGGACTGAGCCGCTTGTAGACGAAGTGGAGGTCGGAGATTCGTTTTTGGTAGCCACAGACTGTCCCAAGATCGCTGGTTGCGACATGGAGGATTTCGTGCAGAATGGGACATCGACTTGGGCGGTCTGCTTAGGTCCAGCTAGATGCAATCATGTGTGACTAGAATCCAGCTGCTCTCAACGCCATCGGGCTGTATGAGAGTCTGATGAGTAAAGCTGATAAGGGTTGAGGATTGCAATGATCTCGAATCCTCGATAGGCGGATTCATTGTCGATAATAAGTTTATTTGTGGGGTGTGTCTTTCGTCCGAGTCAAGGGTCTAACTAATGATTGTTCGGTCCATTAGTCTCTCTTGTGTATTTGAGATAACGTACTACCTTACTGTACTGGTATCAGGGATAGCGGTAAGAAGTCTGTGACCGGGGCTTTCGGGCTGTGTCGTCGGTAGAAGCATGTCTTCCAATGGAACAGGAGGATGGGTTTTGGTGCAGGGAAGAATTAGTCAGGAGTTGCAGAACAGCTGGAGCTATGAGCAGTGCGCAACGAGCTACTGTACGAGTATCCTTGTATCTGTACCTGATCAGCGTTACACTCCAGTCTTTTTATATAGATTACAGATATCGTGACTCTGCTTCTAGCCTTTCTGCAAGATAATGCGCACCTTGAAGCAATTGATATCTTTAAGCCCTGTGTATCTATGCACGTGTTTGTAGATTCTAGACTCTGCTTCTCTAAGCAGCAAGACAGATTGATTCACCATCCAACGGTACTTACTAATGTTGAATTTGACGCCATAGTCACGTGATATTAAGCGATCCTGGTACGATCGTAGCCGCAACACCAAGCCAAGTGCAGTTGAGAGACACACGCGTTGACAATCGCATATTCGCTCCGCACATCATAATCCGCACCGGGACAACTCACTCGCAGTCTTCTTAACCATCCTGAAATCGTCTGTAAGCTACCTCCTACCTCTTCTGCTTATCTAGAGTCCGTCACTCGCAGTACACTGGACACGTCGCTCTGCTGTTCTATGCAATTGCGGATGATCACGGGTGGGCGTGCTGATGGTGCAAACAGTGAGAGGATCACATCCATACGCAGTTTCATCACCTCGACGACCTGCTCAAGTTGTGGAAGTCTACAAGGGAAAGCGCAAGCTGGGAACGACCGCAACCTTCAAAGTGTCAGGAATCAGTTGCTGAGCGGTTAGGGCTTTCGGATTAGGCGGTCAGCGGGACATTATAGTCGCAGAGGTGTGGGGTGTTGCGCCGACGCTTCGATACGTGCGGGCAGCTTACGGCCACCTACATGAGAGGCAGTAATTGGCAGGTCCATGTTGAACAGACGTCGTTCACGAAAGCGACTTCTTCATTCCCAGACCCACAACGGATACACGGCACGCCCTTTTCCGAGCTGGACTTAGCAGACGCTCACACAAGTTCACTTTTCATTCCATCTGCGTCGTTAGATGGCAGATGGTCCTTACCGGTTCCAGCAGCCTGGAGCCGGGCAATACTACTATTCTCAGCACAACCAACAAAATCACCACGCAAGGCATCTTCCCCGAAATCAGTCGCCTGGGAACAGTGGCCGGGTAGGCTTCAGGAACGAAACACCGTCCCCGTCTCGTTCGCCGGTCTCACAAACATCTGCGCATAATCCTTTCGGGATGTACAACCAAAGCCACCAGCAGGGGCAGCACATGATGAATAATGGTGGGCCGAGTCATCAGCGGTATAACATGCAGATGAACCTCGCACAAAAGTACCAGCATCCGACTCACCAACAGCATCATGGCCAGCAACATCACCAACACCAACAGGCTCAGGGAGTGCATGGCGGACACGGCAACAACATTGGTCATCAACACACCTATTCCTCCGGTACTCTGTCGAGTACTACACCTCACTTCACCCCAAGTCATCTACAAAACGGCACATCAAACACCGCACTCGGGAACTTGAATGAGCCGATCAGCGAGCACTGGCAGCAGCAACTACAACTGGTACAAGAGTCAAGACAGGCGAGCTCTCCGCATTACTGGGCCCGGACCCTTGCACAGACCAACAAAGCCGTATCGCAGAGTACGTCGAGTGCTCAGGCGGACGGAGAGAAGGAAGAGAGGAATCGGCCTATCGCGAACAATGAGTCTCGGCAGCAGTGGATGGCGTTGGACTTTGGTGGGCAGGGCCTTCGATCCATATCGGATGCGCTGTTCAGCTATCGGTTCCTCGATAAGCTCTATTTCAATCACAACAAGTTGGTTCATCTACCTGCGGCTATTGGACGGTTGAGAAATTTGACCCACCTGGATCTCTCGAGCAATCAGTTGAGCGAATTGCCCCCGGAAATAGGGATGTTGGTCAAACTAAAAACTCTCTATCTCTTCGATAACAATTTGCGCTCCCTACCATGCGAAATGGGGTCTTTGTACCACCTAGAGACGCTGGGCATTGAAGGCAATCCGATGGAAGAGGAATCGAAATCGGAAGTGATGCAGAACGGTACGAAAGCGCTCATAACTCGCCTGAGAGAAAACCTTCCAGGTAAGTACAGTATCTATAAAATTTCACCTCCATCACATCACGCGACGGGCTTCCAAAGCTAACCCCGACAAAGTACACCCCCCACCATCTCAGCGTGATTGGGTCGTTTTGGACGATACTCCTGTGCCTTCATCAGGTCCACCGCCCGAGAAGTTCTCTGTCCTCACTTACAACGTTCTCTGCGACAAGGCGGCGACGCAAACTCAATTTGGTTATACGCCGTCACAAGCGTTGTCTTGGGATTATCGGAAAGATCTAATCCTACAGGAAATCCGAGAACTCAATGCAGATATTGTATGCTTACAAGAGGTTGACATGGACAGCTTCAATGAATATTTCAGAGCGCAACTAGCGTACAATGATTACAAGGGTGTATTCTGGCCAAAGCCGAGGGCTCGAACGATGCCGGAGAGGGAGGCCAAACAGGTCGACGGATGTGCGACTTTCTTCAAAGGCAGCAGATACGTCCTGCTGGACAAGCAGATCATCGACCTCGCCAACACGGCCATCAACCGGCCCGACATGAAGGGCGAACACGACATCTTCAACCGGGTCATGCCGAGAGACAACATCGCCGTCGTGACCTTCTTCGAGAACCGAGCAACCGGCTCGAGGTGCATCATCGTCAACGCTCACATCTACTGGGATCCGGCATACAGAGACGTCAAGCTCGTCCAGGTCGCCATCCTGATGGAGCAGCTCACCAAGCTCGCAGACCGATACGCCCGCTTTCCCCCATGCACCGACAAGGTCCCCCTCCGCTTCTCGGACGCCGATGGCGACTCCAACTCCACCTCCCCTGTCGAACCCCCCGCTGAACCCGGCCCCTCCCTCGAATACTCCACCGGCCCGCAAATCCCGCTCATCGTCTGCGGCGACTTCAACTCGGCCGCCGGCTCGGGCGTCTACGACCTACTCGCGCACGGCACCCTCGCCAACACGCACGTCGACCTCGGCAACCACAAGTACGGCAACTTCACGCGCGACGGCATGGCCCATCCCTTCAGCCTCAAGTCGTCGTACGGCAACATCGGCGAGTTGACCTTCACCAATTACACGCCCGGCTTCACCGACGTCATCGACTATATCTGGTACTCGACCAACTCGCTGCAGGTCACCGGCCTGCTGGGCGAGGTCGACAAGGAGTATCTCCAGCGCGTGCCGGGCTTTCCGAATTATCATTTCCCGAGCGATCATTTGGCGCTGCTGGCCGAGTTCTTGGTCAAGAAGCAGAAGGAGCGGAAGGTCGTCGAGGCGGATTTTGGGCCGCAGCGGGAGAGGGATCATCGGTGATTTGAATGGGAACGAACCATCACGCCCTCGACACTCACGTTCTCTCCACGCCCCTGACTCCCGCCGACACCACCTCTTCCCTCTGTCGGTCTCCTATCCCTCCCATCTTCGCGAACCTCACTTTTTCCTTCCTCGTCTATTCCTGTCTGTGCGGCCGGTGTTCGGGGATGTGGTCGGGTCTCCAATCTCCAGTCTCATGACCGCTACTCTTGGAAGCCCCGGGGGAAACTTTCTTATCTCATCTTTTTCCTTATCTTGTCGACAGCATCGTCTTCCTTTCCGGTCTCGTTCTCGTTACGGTAGATAGTTTTTTCCAACGTCTTCACGACCCTTCCCTTCCGCTGCGTCTCTGGTTGGTGAGCGAGTGAGACAAGGGGCGGGGAACCGTTGATGGTGGGGTGGCGTGGAATATATTGTACCCTACTCCAACCTATCTGTCACTTCCTCTCATAGTGGATGCCTGTCCCTGCCTTGATTGATTGTAATGTGAGGTTCATTGCCACACGAGGAGAGGAGAGTAGAGTTGAGTAAGATCATCGCAGTAAGTATAACAGCAGTGCCGCCTAGATTTTCTGCCCTGCCCTGCGCGGCGCCGTGTCGTGCCGGGGCCGTCCCCTTGCATCCCTTCCCGCTCCTATCTCGTACATCTCGCTTTACACAGGGAACAGAACGCGAAAATAGAGTCCATGCGTGCATATCATGCCTGGCCCCTCTGGTACATCCTACTGTCGGGTTGAGGTGTAAGGCTAATTTCATCTGTCCGCCTGACGGGAGGTAGTTGTGGGCGGCAGGCATGGTAGGGTGTACGTTGTGGGGGTGTCTTGGCGGGGAATCACCATGGGATAGGTGAAGGGGCGGAGAGAGGAGAGGAGGAGGAGGAAGAGAAGGGGGTGGGTGGTGGGAGGGAGTGTCTGTGTCATGGAGCTGTCCTGTGATGTTCTTTTCATTGGCTTGAGGAGAGTGGAGGAGGGAAGGGCGGGGGGGTTTCAAGGGTAGGGCGGGGAGACGGTGGGCTGCTGGATGGGTTGGTCAGGGTCCGGTGCCTTATGTCGGGCGGCAGATGGTCTTTGGTGAAAGATATGTGGTGGCGAACGGGTGATGTTTTTGTATTTCGTGTTGTTTGCGTAGAATGGTGTGGTTCGTGCGTAGGACTGGGTGGGTAGACGCTGGTGTAAGTATGGTTGAGGTGGTACCTTATAGAAGTGATAGATTGAATGTATTCGTGTTAATGTTCTTGGGCATGTTGATGCCTGTCCCCATGCTCCTTGGATATTTATGGCTAATAGCCGTGGTGGTTATGAGGGTATCCAAGGGGTGAGACTGTCTTCGTCCCTCGAGGTTACTTCACTGTGCCAGGGACAGAGAGTGACAATGGCCTATACCTCGCCGTTATGTGCTTATTGCTGCACTGAAGCAAAGGTGTTTCTTTCACCCTAGGGGTGACTCGGAGTGGCTGGGACGTTACAAGCTGTCATTGATATCGACAAACGTGCCTTAACTCAATAACTTCTTTGGCGTCATCTTGATGAGCATCATCATCATCATCATCTTAGCTTGTTTCCATGGAAAGGTAGATCAGGTGCCTCACATCTGAAATTCTCTTTATATACCGAGTTTAGGCTATTATTAATACTGGCCTGTAGACTTTGCGAGCCGCCCTGATGAGAGTATCCCTAGCGTCTTGGGCATCCCTTACGCAAGCCGCCCTGAAGAGAGCCTCCCTTAGGCAACAGTTCAAGCACTCGTGGGTCCGCAGAATCGTACGCTGGTCACGCTCTCCAGGATAGAAGCTGCAATCACTCAGAGCCACACAGCGCGCCAAAGTGTTTCGTGAAAGTCGACGAACGATGATTAGCATTCCTTTCGATTTAAAGGTTCGCCGCTCCAATGCCATTTCTCCATCTAGGCTTATGACTCCATCAGCTGGTAAGGTAAAAGACTCTTCATGTCTTTCTGTGTTGCATTGAACACTACCAGCTGCGGCTAGAACGTTGGACATGTGTAGCGATGGGCCTATATCGTAGCGTTTTCCACATTCCGAAGTCAAGCGGAAATATATAAAGGCTCTCGTAACAGCCTCTTTGATCATCAAATCTACCGACAGGTTGGAACCTGTATTATCGCCCGCGTTAGATGGATTATAAGGTTGAGTATTATCGAGCGAGAACGGCGTAGTACTTTGTGATGATTTCTGAACCGGCACATCTTCCAAGGCGGTTACGATCCGACCGGCTCTCATTTGGATACAGCCTGGCAGGACATGCAGAACTGCCACTGCTTCTGGCCGGTCGGTCAACTCTCGGAGTATACCTTGGTAGAAGCAGATTCCCTCGATCGTAAAGGCGCTCCATGCATCATCTCCAGTAAAGGCCAGTCCGCCTCCTAGAACGGTGGCTGCGGTCCACTGAACACTCTGTGTAGAAAACAAGTCTGTCAAGTTTCCTGAATCTTTGAAAGGTTGACGCCCCCAAAGGTTTGTGTGAAATCCGCGTCTAAGCCAATAGGATTGGCAATTCGCAATACGGTGTAAGCCCTTCAGCGATGGTTGTAGAGGAGTCTCGAGATGCATTGAAGCGAGGCTCCAGATAAGTTGCACAACCACTGTGCCAAGCGCAGGCAGGCAAGTATCCACCCTCGGGACAGTCTTGTCCGTTTCACCCCTACATCGACCGCAGCTGTAGCAAGCGCACATTTGGGATAAAGCATTGAGGGCGTTGTTGAACGTTCTATAAGCAAAGAGTACAGGTTCTCCAACATACGCTTCCGCAGCATCAGAAACTCCCTGTAACTCTGGCACCCAATTCCAGGCTGATCGAAGAAAGCCAAAGCCGACGCCCATCTCTCCGTATCCTGGCCACTTTGCGCATCTGTCGTAGAGACTCACATTTGGGTCTGCTTTACTGATAGCCACGAAAATACTGGCGGCGGCACCTAACATCATTCCAAGCTCCTGCGTCTCAATTAGGATGCGTGCCTGAGACTCGAACGCAGTTGTAAGGGCTCCATCCCAAGGCACCCGCCCCGACAAGTGGTTGGCATTAGAGTACACAGCCGACATCGCACTATCGAGCTCTCGAAGAACATATGTCGTGTCTCTTCTTTGTATAGCCATATCGTGGCCACTGTTGTCGTAGATAACTGAGATGGCAACTTTCCCATCCAGTGAAGACGTGTACAAAATCTCATCCTCATAATCCCCTCCCCTAATCTCAATGGTGAGGCCAAGAAACCAATGAGCAAACGCCGCTATCCATCCGCAAGCGGCACCCCCCACAAGCGTGATAGATGTCACGGATCCGTTCAGTGTCTCCACGACACCACCTAGAGCCTGAGCAACGTCATTGAAATCACTCATGGAGCGGGACTCGAAACCCTTCCGAGATCTATCGCGAACCTCATACAATCCCATGAAGTGTTCTGCAACACATGGAAAACTGGTTGCGGCAAGAGTCCCAGCACAAGATACAACCAAGTGCTGCCACTGCGGCAACGACGGCCCCGAACCCTCAGGCAGCCCTAGAACACTGGCCAGCTCTCCAAGTATCACGGCGGAAACTTCTGAGCCGAAAACTTCTGCGAGAGAGGCACACATTGTCAGACACATAGTACCCTCCTTGGTCTCGGCCAGAGTCCTAATGATATGCTTGACACCAATGCCGAACCAGACCGCGTCCCCGATACTCGAAAGGCATTTCAGATTTTGGACAGCTTCGTGGACGCGACGTTGACCAAGCAAGGACATCTTGAAATGGGAGGAGACCGCCTGCGCCACGACTAACGTGTATGGGTCGACGTTAGCCATGGAGAGTCGCTGGAGGATAGCTGTACTGCCAGTTATTGTGTTGCTCGTAAGTGACACCCAGTCCACCTGGCCGGTCGTGGTCAGAGCCATCTTCGAACCTTGAGATCAAGTGTACAGTCCCTTGTTGTTCAGTTGTGTAAGTTGTAAGAATGTAAGTAGATTATGAGAAGCACTCCAGCCGACCATGGTTGCGAGTCTTCAGCCTCGCCATTGCTCCGCGTTCGATAAGCCTCATTACCGGGGTCTGCAGACCTATCAGATTCCCCCGTAATGCGATACCTTACTAGGTACCACTGACGTCGCACGAGTTACCCAGGGTTGCCTAACACCGCATCAATAAGTAAGTTGTCGGCTGTACCAACATGTGGCTATGCTCTCGTGCGGAAATGGCTATGACTGCGGTCACCTCCAGGTCCCGATGTTGCTGATGGTACCATTCGTGAGTCCATGGTCTCATAGCACCTGGCAGCCGGCCGGACGAACTCATGTATGGCGAGCATTTCGTGCAACGAACTTAGCGATCAAAGTTGAGTAGATTATGTTAAAGATGTGGAAAGTTGCGTGAGGGTGGGCAATCGTTTTCAGGAAGGCTTGGCAATATCAAGCGATCGACCCTAAGCTTACGTCACGACATCATTGTCCATCCAGGAGAGTAAGTCTACGCAGTCACCCGTATACTGGCACGAATCACAATAAGCCACTGCTCTCCAATAGCAGATGAAGTATTTCTCAATAAGCCTAAGTAACACTCAAGCCCAACAACCAAAGCGCCATGCAGTGGACGGGCCCCAGCCCCCGTGCCCTGAGAAGAGAACCACGAAGCCAACACGCTAGATTACGTGACACCGCTAGCTCGCTTGAGAAAAAGTCATCATCGCAAGCTTCCCACACTGTATATCGCTTGAGATTGAAACAGTAGATCTTGAGTGCCAGATGGCAACAACAATTGAAGGTGCTGGCGGATAGCAAGCAAGCCCAACGCCTAGCCTGTCGCAGATCAGCCCTTTCCAGCACGCCTTCGCGCCACGAAGAGTACGCGCCAATGCTTCGTTCGGATTCATCGGATTGTGCCCCAATCGTTCATCCTCCCACTATCGACCCCTCCTCGTCCCTCTTTCTTCCTGAAAGCGTTCCAGAACCTCAACGTCTCGTCTCCTGCCCCGGTCACGATGGTCTCGCCGGTAGGGCTCATCGCGAGGTAGAGGACACGGTACGTGTGGCCCGTGAGGCTGACGACCTGTGTCATGCTCGGATATTTCCACACCACGATTTGATTCTGGGAGTAGCCGTGCGTGCTCACGATCTCGTTGGAGTTCTTGGACCACGCGAGGTTGCAAACTTGAGATCCGGTGTCGATTTCCTGCACCAACAACCCCGTCATCGTGTCCCAGAACTTGATGCGCCGATCAGCGGTTCCACCGCCGGAGGCCAGGAGGCCGCGCTGGTGGGGGGACCAGGCGATTGCTTTCACTGCGGCGGTGTGTTCGCTGAGCTTCCACAGTGGTGTTTCGGACAGCTTATCCCAGACTAGAAGCTTGTTGTCGTTGCCTCCGCTCGCTAGCTGACCGTCCTCGGTATTCCACCTCAGCCCGCAGACCTCCTGCTTATGGCCGACCAGCTTTCGGAGAAACTGATCAGGTTGCCGAACATCACGGTGGTAGATCAGACGGTCGCGGGAGCCGGAAGTTAGGATGTGGTCATTCCAGGCCAGCGCACCTACCCGTGCAGTGTGTCCAGTCATAGTGCGGAGACGTCGGCATCGCTCAGCATCCCATATTTGAACGAGGCCTTTGTTGGTACCTATGGATACATGAGAGCCCTAAAAGCCGCACAAATCAGTCTCTCAGACCACAAACGTTTAGCAAAGAAGCTTACCCTCTGGATCCAGCTGACGCTGGTGACTATGTCATCTTGAAGGTCGCAGAGCTTCGTGACTCGTCCTGATTGGGAATTCCACATGTAGACGCAGCTTCCCAATCCCACTCCTAGGATATTACTACTTCCCCAGTCCACTAAATTTAGATAAAAGTCATCTGCCAAGTCTGGCGCATCAAGGACCTTGAATGGTACTTTGCTGACTGCTCTGGGTACCTTCCTCGGACTGAGGAGCATCCTCTGGCTGTCGAACCGTACGGGAGAAAGACTGTAAAGCTCGGATCTTGCATTCAAGTTCGGGCCATGTCGACTTTGCGGCGTTCTTGACGGCGTCAGATGGCCGGAGATGTTCGTATGGTGACGGGGTGACATGTAGGTGAAGAGATTCTTATGGGGTGTTGATGGCGTGAGACTGGCCGGAGGTAGTGACGAAGAAGAGGCATGAGTCGGAGGAGTTCGTGATCTTGAGGGATCATTTATGGTAGTTGAGTGTGTATTTGACGGTAACGGAGGATCTGGTGATAAAGTCGGAGGGGTGTGCTGAGGTATTGTCTTCTCAAACATCTCCCCACGAAGGAGAGCTGAAAAAGTGTGATTTGCTTGTTCCGCTGCACGCATGTCAGTTGTACATCTATAGTAACCTCTCAACCGTCCAACGTACTCTGCTGAAAATGAAGCTCTCCATGTGGTGTCCTTTTCCTGCGAGGAGGCGTTGCCGGGGAACCCTCATCATGGAGTAAACTGAAGCTTGCTTGAAGGTCTTGACCTTCCCGATTGGGTATGAACCTGTAATACCAAGCAATGTTAGTTTGATGTTGCAATAACTTGAGCTCAATAGGTCTCAGCCTCCACCCCTCAAACTCTAGAAGTAGTCAGGCAGCGTCTAATCAAGGCCATCCACGCAACCTCCCACTCGAAACCCAAAGTCCAAGCCATCGTCTGCTCTATCTAAGTGGAAGGAGCTTCACGAACCTATCTCCATAAACCTTCTGCTTCTTCCTACTTGGGCTTCCACCAGGTGTTCGTTCTCTCTGCCTTCCGCCATCTTCAAAGTCCTTCAACGCTCTACTCAAGACCACGGGATCCAGACTTTCGGATGTAGCTCTTTCAGCCATCTGACCGTTCAGGATGTTGCGCTTGCTTGCGGCCAAGGGAGGCGTCTTGGAGCGGGGTGGTGAGATAATAGGCGGTGTGTCGATGTTCTCAATGGTGTGAGACAATGTGGAGGTGATAAGGTGAGACTCAACCGTCGTTTCCCGCATTGCGAATGCCGTGATAGCGAAGCTTCCGGTAGAAGACAAAGGTGCGCTGTAGAGCAATTGCGACTGAATCGGTAATGTTAAGTTTCCGTGAGACAGTCCAGTCGCTGCTTGCTGGTCGTAACGGTGGGAGATTAATGGAGAAGTGTTTGAGTTGCAGATAATCCACAGCTGAAATCTTAGGATGTCGGAGCGTGATCCAAATGTTATCAAGATCACAGCCCGCTCTTTGTGAGTGAATGCAGCATTGTTGACCCTCTGAGTTGCGTGTTGAGGATGTTTGCGCTGTTGTGCTGGAGGCCTTCTGGTCAACTGCCTTCGTCCTGAATGGAAGCTAGGGGAAATTCCGTTCGCCTAAGGTAAGGTATATCGTCGCCCGGGGGTTCTTTTAGCAGCAACGCCAGCCGAAATGATCGATTGACAACGAACAATGACCGATTGTGTGATCAGAAGAGAGGAATGAGCCTTGACCTTGCGTCCTGAAGGTGTTGTGAAAACGACTCTTGATTATTGTGAGTGTGGAGTGAATTTGCAAATTGATCAATAACGCAAGGAGGAGCCACGCGACAGCCGTTACAGGATTAGCGCGGCGGATCAAAACAATGGGACTCCTTTAGGTTAAGATCGGTTCCCTATTAGGTTATAGAAGAGATAGCGTGGAAGCTGTGGGGGTTTGATAGACGCGAGTTACGCTTATATTGATTCGCTCAGAAGCAAAGGCACTCAACCATAAACCCACACAAACAAGGGTAAGGCAACGAAACGTTAAAGGTAAACCTAGGCAGCGACTTGATCGGAGCTCATCCGCCATCTCTATAGGTAGTCACCTACCTATTATAGATGCTCTGGAGAACGCCCAGATATCTCCTCCGTGAACCAGGATTACTCCATACAATCGCCTGCCCCGCAGCCTATATATCTTCATCGCCTTGCTATCGACTTGCACCTACGCACCGTTTCATAAACACATCCGCCAACATGACAGTCTCAGCCCAAGCAGCGAATGACTTCTTAGGCTTCGTCAATGCTTCGCCTACCCGTATGTTGCGCCTATCACTCTTTGATGCCACTCCGAGTGGCTAATACTCTATAGCCTTTCATGCTGTACAATGCGCAAAAGAAAGACTGGTGAAGGCGGGCTTCGTAGAGATAAAGGTGGTTTTGTCATTATAGATCTCTCATCGGTCGGTGCTAGGCTTCTGGCTGACGAGGGACTGGTAGGAACGCGAGGCATGGTCATCGAAGTGTCGGCCGGGCGGGAAATATTATCTCACACGGAATGGCTCTACCATTCTAGCATTCGCTATCGGCAAACGATGGAAGGTACGTCTTCTTTGCTGCGGGGAGATATGGATGCTTACAGTGGGCTTTGCAGCCGGGTAATCCCATAGCCATGATCGGAGCACATACCGATTCGCCGTGCCTCCGAATCAAGCCGGTCAGCAAGAAGCAGAGTGATGGATTTCTCCAAGTCGGTGTGGAGACATACGGCGGGGGCCTGTGGCATACTTGTACGGAATCTGGAATCTGGAGATGAATGCGTGCTGCTAACGAGCGGGCAATAGGGTTCGACAGGGATCTCAGTATAGCAGGGAGGGCAATGGTCAAGGATGGAAAGGATAACTTCGTGCAGAAACTAGTCAAAATTGACAGGCCAAGTGAGCGATATTCCAGGCACAAGACTGTGGACGTCCGCTGACAGGTCGTCGCCGGTAGTCCTCCGGATACCCACTCTTGCCATACATTTGGAACGTCAGGAGAGCTTCTCTTTCAACAAGGAGACGCAGTTGTTCCCAATCGCTGGCCTGGTGAGCGCGGAGCTCGCTCGTCAAGGCAAGACAGAAGAAACGGCAAGGAAAGAGCAAGAGAAAGAGAAGAGTGAGGAGAACGACAGTGGCCCCTTCAAACCCCTAAAGGTCCTTGCCGAACGGCACCATCCCTATATCGTCGAGCTCATCGCCTCCCAAGCCGGTGTTACGCCGTCCGACGTGGTGGATTTCGAGATGCTCCTCTACGACACACAGAAATCGTGTATTGGGGGCATCAACAACGAGCTCATCTTCTCAGCCCGTCTCGACAATCTAGGAATGTCCTACTGCAGCACCGTCGGTCTCATCAATTCTCTCAAATCAGAATCAGCACTCGAAAACGAGTCCTCAATCCGCCTCATCTCCCTATTCGACCACGAAGAAATCGGCAGCCAGACAGCCCAAGGCGCGGATTCGAATCTCCTCCCAGCCATCATCCGCCGTCTATCGGTGCTCCCGTCTGCAACCGAACCCAGCTCGGACATATCTTACGACCAAGTCGCCCATCCAGAGCTGAGCACAGCCTACGAACAGACCCTATCAACCTCCTTCCTCATCTCAGCCGACATGGCCCACTCCGTGAACCCCAACTACCCGGCCCAGTACGAGGCCGACCACCGGCCCGAGATGAACAAAGGCGTCGTCATCAAGATCAACGCCAACGCCCGCTACGCCACCAACTCACCCGGCATCGTCCTGTTGCAGGAAGTCGCCCGCAGAGCCGCGCACGACGAGTCCGGCAAGGGCGTGCCTCTGCAGCTGTTCGTGGTGCGGAACGATTCGTCGTGCGGGAGCACGATCGGTCCAATGCTTTCGGCGGCGTTGGGGGCGAGGACGTTGGATCTGGGGAATCCGCAGATGAGCATGCATAGTATTAGAGAGACTGGGGGGGTGTATGATGTTGGATATGCTATTAGGTTGTTTGAGAGCTTCTTTGAGCATTTCTCGGAGTTGGAGGGGAGGATTTTGGTGGAGTAGGCCTGTGCTAGGATGTAATGGGTCGGCTCTTCGTCCGTCTACTCTCTTGGTCGAAAATCTACAGAATAGTCGAGTACCTTGAAGAGTTACTCTCACTGTGCCACTACAACCTCAACTCCGGGAGTTTGGACCTGCCATACGGTACACGCTATGGTCCCGATGTTCTCGGGCATATGCGTTGCAGTCTCAGTGTAGAGACGCGTCCTCCTTTCCAATACGAAAAGCGGTGCGGGTGGAATGCATTGCAACGGATTCAGGCGTCTGGAGGTTCTGCATGTAGTCGACAGTCCCATCACTGTTCGTCCGCGTCCCTCTGCCCTCCCTGCGCTGCGAGTAAGGTAATCGCCGCTGTGACCAATTGGAGCGACATTTCGAGTCGCTCGACGTCCCGCCCTTTTGACCCCATACTGACGTCGCTCGCTCGCTCGTACAAAATACTCCTCCGACAGATCCTTGACAGGAGTCCACTTTCCCGATGGCGATCGCTTTTTGGCAGGAATCACATCCTCAATTCCGCCTGATGGTGTGAACTTTCCCCCTCTTTGGAGAGTACAGGGAGTCTGATGGATTTGTTTCATCCCTTGCTGGGCTCCCGGAAGCTACCGTAGGGTCCCTGGGCCAATTCTCCACGATCGATATCCCCATAGGTTGCCTTGCCCTTGCCCTAGCCCTTGTAAGTGAGCCTCAATATGGTTGCACTCGAGGACGTCGGTTGTGAGATCCATCTCGGTCACTGACCACAAGGTAGAGTGTGAGCTCAGATGGGTTCAAGGTGTTCTGGCAGATATCTTATACTGCAGCGGATCCATCTCACTATTAGGCATAGCGAATCTCTAAACATCTACGGTAGTGAAGACTGCGTTATCGTTCCCTTGGTCGAACATTTACTCACATGATTGACTATCTTATATATAGGTGGGCTGCAAGAGGCCCTACGAGCTTCAGAAATACAGTGTTATATGTTGTGCACTTCAAGCTTGAGTCATAACGTCGGAGTACATTGTCACGATATTCCTTGTTCGTGATCTATGCCGCACGAACGGTAAATTGCTGCAGCCACGCTACGGTCTATAGGATATCAACCTAGAGTTACAGCTCCTCGATCCTGAATGGATTATCATGCCGTTGGGCGCAGCGACGGCACTTTACAGATGGGTTAAGATGGACCATGTGATGCTGCAGAGATAACATTTCCATGCCACTATAATATCCGACAAGGTAGTTGTAAAGATTCCTCATTGCTAGTTGATTTTTCCCTACTGTGCTTGCAACCTTTGCACTTGCAGATAGTTACTTGAACCCTAGCTAATCCAACTCGTTCGAATCAAGGGAACAAAGAAGAATCCTTCATGTCCGACGTAGCCGTGGCGAGCAAATCATCGATGTTGTTCGGGTTATTGGCCTTGCCCCACGGTATAACGCCTGTGGTAGATCGCAGCTCCTTGTCAAGATGATAGAGCCCATGACCAGGCGCTTTCGAGACTCGGACACACTGTTGCAACAGGTCTCCGAGATCCTTCACATGCTTCGTCTCCTTCTGCAAGAATCTCGACTCGATCGCATCCTCCAAGGCATTGTCACCATGCTCGTCGGCCGTCTTGCACAGGCGAAGAAGGTCCTCCAAGAGGCTCTTCTCGACCTGGAGAGCCTCGTGGACGGGCTGGATGGGGTCGACTGGATCGTCGGGCCAGGATATCTTCGGGGCCGGGATATCCGAGGGTTGAGAGCGGCCGCCACGATGGACGAGGTAGCTCTCTAGCCACTGGCCGTCGACGAAGCACTCGGCTGCAGCCCGCTTCCAGAGCCTGAGAGGCTGTCAGTGCCTGTGAGCTGGCAGGTGCTGGGAAAGGGATCTGGGTACGGACATGGAGAAGCCGTGGAGAGCGACATTGGCACGGGCGCAATCGGCACCGAGCTTACGGAAGAAGAACCAGCTCTTGAATTCAAGGGCAATATGTGCCCGGATACCCTAGATATTGGTCAATGCTGCAACGACACTGTCTCTTATCTAGAATCCATGCTTACATCTTCAGCCTCTTTAGTAAAAGTGCTCGTATGGATATACTCGTCGATGTTAGCAGAGGAGTGTTCCCCAAGAGCTTTCTGAACCTTCTCGGTGTTTGACATCTTGAATATTGAGACTTGTTGACTTGTGTGAATGCTTCGTGTAATGGTTAGCACAAGCGGGGATTGCTCGAAATATATGCCCTGCGCTGTGCCCCACAAGCATCATATTTACATCATAACTTCTGTACCGTAGATGGCATTTGTGACGTCCATCTCATGCGGAGCTCAGCTGCTTTCGCAACGCAAGGCTTCTGTCGTCGAGACTAGGTAGAAACCTGAATGCGTTGTATCGGTACAAGTGTGTACATTTGCTGATGTGGAGCTCTTTGGGGACAATAATGATGTAACCAGATGTGATTGAAGTGGCTGTTTCTGCCTCCATGCTGGGGAATATCTGGGGTACCTCAGTCGGAGCGCGGGGCGGGCGGCGCGGACGATGATTGGATTGGTCCGCTCTCTAGGCCAGGATTCAGTCCTCCAGGATGCATTCTTGTTTCCAACTTTTTGTGAACTGTAAACGCTTCCCATTTACCATTGACTGAACATAAGGTAACACGTGTTCCAGGAAGTGGTTTGCCTTTTGCCTTGGTTCGAGTTGTTGTCGTCAAATTCGGTAGTGGTGGCTACCATCTGTACAGGACCGTACCTTAAGGTACACGTCGGGTTTTTAGAAAGTCGCATCATGCATGTTGATGCTGCTAGGCTCGATTAGACCTTAGTCGATATCAATGAGAATACCACCATGATTTGACCACAGGTTGTGGTTGGTGCAATAAATTATATAAATTATTGAATCCTTGACTTTGTCTGTGCTGAAAGATGAGGAGCACGCCACATTCAACTTGTTCTGTCATAACGCTGTAGACACTTCAATTTGCTTAGCCCTACCTTAAACCGAAGCATTAATAATTGAGGGCGGGTGGAATCCGTTTTGTCTTCCAGCACCGACTACAAGTCCCTACCAAGAAGAGATCCCAGTCGCCTTAACATAGTCTCCACGGGGAATCCAGACCACGGGCCGTCTGGAAAGTTTGGCGACTTGTAGCTTGCAGCAGCTGCTTCTACCCTCGCATCGAAAAGTGGAGCGTTTACCTTAGGTAGTCGTAGGTGAGGTCACAGTGACTGCAGGTGGCAATAATGGTAAGGTGGGGTTGTAATTGCGGGGTGACTACGGAGGTAGGTTAATCCGTATTATGTAATTACCCGACCCGATCAAGATTCGGCTGCAGATTCCCCGGAAACTGACTGACGTTGAGCTGTCGAATTGAGAAAAGTAAGGTACGCAAGTTGGGTATTGCACCTTTTGCTCTATGGCGCCTGCAGCAAAGTACCTGACGGGTGACAAGGAGGGTATCAAGGAGTTTATCGATAGGTTTGATGTAAGCTCCTGAAGCCAGACACGTCACACTCATCCCTCTCGCTCTACTCTACCACCTCATGAGCGCAGGACTAATCCCTCTCGAGGTCTTTCTCTTCGACTGCGATGGTGTGTAGCCCTTCACCGCCCGCAAAGTCTCAGCATGCCAGTGGCTTACGAAGCTCCGAGCAAGCACGCGAAGAAAGGGAGCCGTTTGAAGCACGCATACTGAAGATGTGACGAAAACCATAGGCGTACTATGGTCCGGGGATCGCCTGTTCGAGGGCACAGTCGAGACACTCGATTTACTCCGCGGTCAAGGTCCGGCCCTCGACTCGCCTCTGACCAGTCACCGTTCACCAACGCCCACAACATAGGCAAACAGATCGTCTTCGTGACGAACAACAGCACCAAGTCCCGCGCCGAGTACAAGCAGAAGCTCGAAAGCATGGGCATCCCCTGCACCGTCGTACGCTCCCCTCCCACCTTCCACCCAATCAGCCACCACCCCCCCTCCCCCCCACCTCATCCCCCACCACAAACTCACCTCCCCCCCTCCCCCAACCCAGGACGAAATCTTCGGCTCCTCCTACAGCGCGGCCATCTACATATCGCGCATCCTCCGCCTCGACCCAACCCGCAACAAAACCTTCATCCTCGGCGAATCGGGCATTGAATCGGAACTCGCCTCGGAAAACCTCCCCTACCTCGGCGGCAGCGACCCCTCCCTCCGCCGGCCCATCACCCCCACCGACTACGACGCCATCGCGTCCGGCGCGGCCCTCGACCCAGCCGTCGGCGTCGTCCTGTGCGGCCTCGACTTCCACCCCAGCTACCTGAAGCAGGCGCTCGCATACCACTACCTGCGGCGCGGCGCCGTCTTCCTCGCCACCAACACCGACACCACCCTGCCTGCGGCGGGCACGTTGTTTCCGGGGGCGGGGGCCACGACGGCGGCGGGGTTGAGTGCCATGTTGGGCGGGAGGGAGCCCGTGGCGTTGGGGAAGCCGAGTCAGGCGATGATGGAGGCGATTGAGGGGCGGTTTCGGTTCGAGCGAGGGAGGGCGTGTATGGTGGGGGATCGGGTGGATACGGATATTAGGTTTGGGGTCGAGGGGAGGTTGGGGGGGACGTTGGCGGTTTTGACGGGGGTGAGTGCGAGGGAGGAGTGGGAGGGGGAGGGGAAGGAGGTAGTGCCGATGGCGTTTGTGGAACGGTTGGGGGATTTGAGGGCGGGGTTTAGTTAGATTGTGAGGGGTAATGGAGAGTGGTAGATATTGTTAGAGTAGAATTAAGACAGTTCGATTTCGACTTCTACGTGTCATGGTATACTAGAATTAACGTTACGTCCATGTTGAGGTTCCGAGATGTTATAGAATCAACCGCCCAGGTTCAACCTGCAGAATCGACTTCATCCGCCCCAAGAACACCCTACCCCTCTTCTCCTCTCCCTTCGGCACAGTCACAGTCAGGACCTTCGCCGTCGGCTCGTTGCCCGCCATTCTACCCGGCGGGGAGCCATTCACTCCCTTTCGACTCGCGGACGACGAAGAGGACTTCTGCTTTCCCGACAAGATATCGATTATATCCGCTTCCCTAGCAACACCCTTCAACCGAGCGACCGGCGCCGAAGGACCGGAAGGCGGAAGAGCAGTGATTTGCGGCATGTAGTTTCCTCTTAATGTTTTCGATTCCACCTTGTCGAGCCCAAGAACTTGGTTGAAAAGATCGTCGGCCGAGGGCTTTGCGACACGCGAGCGCGGGAGGTCATCGTTCGCAAGTTCCGCCGCACGGGCAAAGAAGGTGGATATTGGGAGCGTGACGCCTAGCACGCTCTGGATGCGCTTTTGAACCTCTAATACTGCGCCCAAGGAGATTTGCACGGCCAGCTCCGTGCTTGCCTCGACTTCCAGAGCTGTTTTTGAGTCTGAGGGAGGATGGGGAGGGGGAGGCATTTGTTTCGGAGGGGCGATTTTTATGTTACTGAGATCTAGGTGGCCGAGTTTTGAGATGCGAGCGGATTGTTCGGAGGGATAGGATGCGTTAATGGCACCGAGGTAGGCAAGGACGTCGCCTTTGAGGAGTCGGCCTTTCGGGCCGCTGGCGGGGATCTTCTCTACTTCCGAGGAGGGGATGCCTTTTTCGTGCAGGAGCTGTGCGACGGATGGGTAGAGAGGGTATGTTTGCTTCCGGGGTTTGCTCGGTGATTTCGATGTTTGGGATGAACTCTCTGATGAGCTCTTTGATGAGCTCTGTGATGAATTCTCTGATGTTGTCGATGAGGGGGTGTCAATGCCTCTCGAGGAGGGTGGAGCTTCGGCTTGAGATTCGGAGGACTTTGCGGGGTCGATACCAGACTTCGTTCCTTCTCGTGGTGATGGAGTAGGCGGAGAGTCTTCGGCCGGTATGGAGAGTGTGCTGAGGTCATCGCCTGGATCGGCGGTTACAGCAATGCGTGTACCAATTTTCACACTCTTAGAGCCATCGGGTTGCTATACAGTAGATCAGCTTTGAACCCTAAGCAGTACTCGGAGCCTAGGGTAGTCACCGTGATCTTGGCCAAGATTCCTTCATCCTGTGCCTCTACGTCCATCTGTGCTTTGTCGGTTTCGATCTCTAGGAGAACATCGCCAGCGGAGAAAGAGTCGCCTTCATTGCAGTAGAAGTTAACATCTCAATCCGGGCTGACAGCGTCATGCCGGACCCTACCCTGCTCAACTCTTGGAGTGACGGCGTACCTTCTTTGACCTTCCAGCTCGCAATGTTGCCCTCGGTCATTGTGGGTGACATCGCGGGCATTGTGAACTCATGAGCCGCTGCCTTCACAGCAGAGCTCCGGAAACCTGCCAATGCCCTATCAGCCGATGCCCGTCACATCCACTCGGCGAAAGGACATTGATTGCACATACCTTGTGAAGGCACATGCTGGCGATATTGTCGGCCAAGGAGCCTTGCTGTCAGCCTGCCAGCTGTTGTAAGACCTGCCATGATTGATGCATCAATCTCATGGAGTTATCGGAGTGTATGTAGGTAAGCTAGCTTGTATGTCGATCATGACTGGTCCAAGCTTCGCCGGGCCGGAGTGGATCAAAGTAGTTGCGAAGCTTCGACTCCGTTTCGACAAGAACTTCGTCTACTATCCAAAATCCTGCATGATATTCTGGTATGTACGTATTCTTAGGCGTTCTTAGGTATTCTGCTGACATTTTCAATTGCAGCATGCCAGCCGCTATGTTTATACCGCTTTCTCTCCGACATTTGTCTCCTAGAGCGCCATCCTTACTCCCACAGCTGGCCTCAAAGACGTCTTTACGATGCAGAAACCAGGCAAGATACTTCTCGAGATCGGAGCTTGTTCAATTAGCTAGCAGAAAGGCACCCAAAGCTCGTCCACCCTCGAAGCCCTCCGCGACGCAAATATCTCCATCAAACCCGAAGAGTCCTCCCAAGTCTGCACCTCTGCAGGGTCCCGCAGCCCAATATCGGTCTTTTGCTGACACCCTTGCCCTTCGATCATCCCCAACACTTCTCTATCAATCACCAGCAAAGGTGGCCTTCACCGTTGCGTCTTATTCTTTTGGTGGATTTTGCCTGGTGTGGGCGGGCTGGAATTTCTGGACCACTTATCTATTTGCGCCGGAAGGCCTTTCACAATGGGTTTCTGTGGGTATGGGAGTGTTGTGTTTCGGCATGACATGTTTTGGGACATGGATAATACTCGGGGTAAAGTCAACACCGCATTGCAATGGTGTTGTGGAATACTATAAGCTTACTGTTTCATAGCCTCATAGGGTACTTCATACCATAACGGCTATCCCCAAAGTCTCAACTTCGGGCGCCCGTACAATCTCTTTACGACTCGAAAGTCGACCCATGTTGCCATTTCATTTGCTGAGACCACGGACCCTGGACGTTGCGCCAACAGACACCACTCTTTCCTCGCGTGTATACGTAGACCTATCACATATCCATGCAGAGCATGCGGCTGAGATACGAAAAGATCAGGAGAAAATGCGCGACATTGAGCGTAACAATCTTATGACCTCGCCTTTCAGGAAGATGAGTTATTTGACCTGGAAGATGTTCGGAAACTTGAGAAGAGTGTGGACGCGAGAAGGCTTCGTGTATGTGCAAGTGAATGGAAGAAATGGAACTTGGAAAATCGATAGGGTTGGAGGCTGGGCCATGGATGATGGAAGGGGCTTAGATAGATTGGTGAAGCACAAAATCATCTGAGCATATTTTTCTGCAGCTTTTTCGCGATCTACCAAAACCAGGTCGCGAAGTACTACCTATGAAGACCATAGCGACGCGGTGCAAAATCTATACCACATATTTGTTTACAGTTTCGGAGAGTCTGTACCGTCAGTCGAAAACCTCAAGAAATCAACCTTGATCCTCTTACCTTACCATGTCCGACGAGTTCAAGAGACGATATGGAGAGCCGTCCTCGTTGACAAGACCAGTCCAGGACCAAAACGACACTTGGGTCGTGTCACCGTCCGATAGCGATAAAAGCTACGAAGAGCTTGAGTTAGAGAGGCGGCATGTGAAGTTGGCTTTGCCTCAACTCTACACACTTCTTCAGCAGACTGAAACGGTTGTAGTATCGCAGCCACGCAGAGTGTACCTTGGGTATTGGGCAACCACTTATCCATGTAAGAGATTCTCCAGATGCACCCCATCAACTTATACTTACATTCAAGTGTCAGCCTCGCAGGCCCAGACTCTACAGTCGAGGTCATCGTCGACTCCACGTCATGGCATCTCCACCGAGCGCTTCTCATCTCTCACTCTTCACTGTTCAAGTTGGCTCTTTCGGAACATCCGAAGAGGAGGATAATCCTACAAGACCACGTTCATATGCCCTACCGCGCCAGCAAATTTACCATGTTTGTGCAGTGGCTCTACACATCCACCTTCAACATTATCCAACCCTTGGATTCGCTCCAATGTTACCTCATTGGATCCCAACTCGGCGCTGTTGGCTTCAAAAACCAAGCCATCCACAAATTGCATGACATGAATCTGTTGTTTTGTACCATCACTTCCGGATTAGCAGGCTTAATGCTCCAACTACGTGTCGGATCCGGGTTGAGGCGACTAGCGGTGGACTCGATTGCGCTGGGTTTTCTGACGCAGGAGTTGGATATTAAGGCGGAGGAGTGGAAAGAGACACTTAGCTCAAGGAACGTGTGGTCTGACGTTATGACTTCGATGGCGCGGCAGTATACTCAGACCTGGAAGAGTAAAACGCCGGAGATGTATTACGAAGTCGCGTCTGATGTAGCTCTCACATGGGAATCGCCTGAGGAGCTGGTAAAATCCAAGTCTCTAGCGTGGATCCCCAATAGGCACTCATAGAGAATCTGGCAGACGACTATCGACAGAAGCTCTGACACTTGATTAAAGTGCTTGGGATAGCGCAGTTGGATCGTAATGTAATCGTACAGTCTACAAAGGCAACACAGGAAAGAAGAATATATGACCTGTGCTTTCCATTCTTTGCATCAACATCCACATATCCCATCGCAGGCACACAACCCTTATTGCACGATCAGCCGTGGCCCCAGAGTCTTCTGTGGGACTTCAGGCGTTATGGAAGGCAGACCCCCTCGTCCAACTCTCCCCCCATGTACTCTAAATAACCCAGATATCAATACCGAACCCTAATTGACTGCAACCCATGTCCTAAGTACGTCTGTGACTCTTACGTATACGTACAGCTTGTCAAGCCTAGGGTCAAGCCTGATCGATGTCTGAGAGGGAACCCAAGTCACACCAACTGTGAAGCCACGCTGATAGTGATGAAATAAGACCTTTCCTCGATCTCAGCCTATCTCCTCCTTTCCTGCAACCCTCACCTCGCTATACCCAACAAGGACCCATCTTCAACCCTCTGAACCCTAACCCTACACTCCCGATTTCCAACTTCCGCCCGAGGTGGTGATGGACCCGATGATCTCCTCACCCTACTCCATCAATCCCGCTACACCGGTCGCGGAGAGCGGAATTCAAGGGAGCGGAAACCTGCGGAAAGCATCTTCACACCCGGATGCGCTTGTGCTGAAGTCATCGACAGCAGTCCTGCCGCTACCCAGCTGCTACCAATCCTTCCATGTACCACCGCCCCTTGCAGTCTACCAACCATGTCGAACACTGCAAAGCCTACAAACGTATGAGATCTCATACCGTACTAGAGAAACCGGCCCTCCCAGTGAGAGTCCTCCCGCTACGATAGATAGCATCTGTCCGTCCTTTACTTCTCATCCTCACCGAGAAAGCGAGGCAGGGCGTAATACTACGGACAGCAATCGATCTCAAAGCGCGCAGCTTATGAAAGCGCATCTACTACAGAAATCAGGTCGGCTCAGTAGACGTAGTCTTTGCAAGCCAATGAATTCTAAACTAGCGGTCTATAAACACAGAAGAACAGAAGAGCAAAAAATCCAATCCGATCCCGTCCCATAACCAGCACGCGACGCATTCTAACAAGTCACAAGAAGCCAAACCAAAGTCCATCAAACACAACAATCGTAATCCAACCCAAGTGCATCAAAAACGACAATCACAATCCAATCATCTCGAGTCCCGCCTAGACCCCAGCGCATGCCGTTTCCGCCCACTCTACTGCTCCTCCTCGCTCCCGTCCGCCATCTCCAGCGCCCCCTGCAGCTGCAGATCCAGGATCCGCCTCCCCAGCAGACTCACCCACTCGGCGTCCCCGAACCCCAGGGGCCCTTCTTCCGAGGCCATAACACCCGTGCCATCGACCGTTGGGACGAACGGCGGCGCCGCGGCCGTGGAAGACGGCAACCTCGACCTCACTGGTGTCATTGGCATTGGCATAGGCACTAATGCTGACACTGACGCTGGCACCATCGCCGCTGCCGGTGCGACAGACGGCATCATCGGCGGGCGCAGGACGGCCTCTCGCGCACGCTGTTCTTTCATGGTGGCGATATCGATTTCGCGCTGCTGTTGCGCCTGAGCCTCGGCGTTGGAGAAGCGGACGCCTCGGGAGAGTTTGGCTTGGGCCTGCGCGACCGTCGAGGTGGAGGTTGCGGGTGAGGAGGTCGCGGCGGAGACGATCATGCTGGAGGATGTTTCGGGCGAGAGGGAGCCGCGGGAGCTGTCGGTCGAGACGTTGCGGCTATGGGCCGTTGCGGGCTGCGTGCTGGCTGCCGGGGTGTTGTTGTTGGGGAGGGCTTGCTTTCCGTCGTGCAGGCGCATCAGCCAGGTGACCTCGCGGCCCGTGAGCGGGTTGGGGGTGGGCGCTTCCCAGTTGGTGCTGAGGACTTCGCGGATCTCCTGCTCGGAGAGGGCGATTTGCGCGAAGAGGTCGCTTTGCGGCTGGTTGGGTGTGGAGGGCTTGGGGGCCATGGGAGTGCCGATGGGGGCTAGTTGCTTTCTGTATTGCTTCTCTTCGCTCGTGGTTCGGATGTGGCGGGCCATTTCTTCGCTGCTGGTTTGCCAGATGGATCGCTCGAGGAACGGAACGAGATTGGAGAGGGACGGCTTGGTGGGCTGGATCGCGGAGTGGAGTTTATCCATGCTCCAGATGTCTTTTGCTGTAGTGGAGTAGGTATGGTCGAATCCTGCTAGTCCAGAGTCCTCTCCATACGGGCTTGTGAGGCCACTTTCTGGGGTGTTGCTGGCGGTCGAGGGATTCCAACGGAAAAATTCGCTGAATCGGGACCTTCTGCCGTGTCCGGCTGTCTTCTCCACTGCCAAGATGAAATCATCGCTGATGCTGGATTTGACAGGTGGTCGTTCTGTTTTTGGGCTAGGCAAATGGGTGTAGTTGTATGGGGGAGGTGCGTTCATTGCATCCTCATCCGAAAAAGGCATGTTCTCCATGGATGGAACGGTGCGTGGAATAGCCCAGTTCCAGGGAGTGACCGTGGAGGAGGAACCCTGGGAGTTGGTGTCTTTGGAGAAGTAACCATTAGAAAAGGGAAATCTATCCATGCTTGCTTATTTCTATGCTTGCTTGCTAAGAAGAGAAGAGAGAAGTGGGTTGAACGGGATTGAAGTCGTAAGCTCAGCGAGGCAGTTTTTTGATCGAGATTTATCACAAGTAGCTTGGTAGAGTGTGTGTAAGAGAGAGAGAGAAAGAAAGAAGAAAACGGAGAAGAGAGATGTTTTATACCCTCCCACTAGAGTTTGGCATAAGTCCGAAAGAGGGCAAGTCTGCAAGATTCTGGACATAAGACCAGAATAGGGCAAGTCTGAACGGCCAAGACCCCTCCTCCTATACAGGCAGCATTCAAACCTGCCAATCTCGCTCCAAGAAGGCTTAGTTTCCATCGATCAGGTAGGATTCAAATATGTTGGAAGGGTTGAACTTGGGACGACGCTAAGAACATAGTCGGTGGGGAGTAGAATCCCGTCGGGATTGAAATATGGTGTATGATGGGATGACGGACGGAATCAGAATGCCCACTCAAACCAAACAGAAAAAGTGGGGATCACACTGATGCGAACATAGTAATGCAAATTGGTGAGCATAGTACATGTCCTCGTTAAAGAGCAGATAGAGAGTGAACAAAAAGAACTCATTGCAAATTGCCAGTGAGACCTTCCTTCAAGCCATTTCTGCCCGGACTCCACGAGAGTAGGCAAAAGCACTCTGGATCTCCTCCATGCTACAGTCTCGTAGATAAAGTAAACTAATCGACAGGTGAGAGTTACTCCTAGGCTTGGCCGTAGGCTATTCCAGATACACAGCTTGTCAGTAGTATCGGGAATTTTGACACTGAGAGTATTGACATTGAGAGTAAAGACACTGAGAGTGGAGACTTCGTCGAGTGGTCGATTACGGATTGGTGCTGCACATTCCCAGCCTAGAACATACAAGCCGATATAGGTGGGAGGACTCGAGGCTCAGGGCTTCGACGGTCGTCGTGTATTCAAGGCTCACAAATAAGATGGGATCTTGGATGCCGGGACGGACCGTTGCGCTTAGATCCCGACCTTACCGCTTTATCTTGACCCTAACAAGACCCTTGTTTATGGCACATATGCAGCTTCTACAAAATGCGATGTCCTTGATGGTTTCATAAAGCAAATTTATATACAAATTAAGTATCTACGGAGAACACTGCATTCGTCCCGGAGAAGTGATGGATAAGAGCAAATCATTGATACTTTCGCAACTGCGACAGGATTAGCAATGTTCATCACACCGCACAGAGATCCTACGGCACTCACATCAAGAGTCAGCGCCTTACTGCTGTTCGCCGTCTGGTCTCTGTAGATGCCGACCAACGCCTCACTCTCCTGAAACAGGCTGGTCTTCAGACTGATGACGATGAACTGCATCCCCGGTCGAGCGTGCTCGCGGATGTAGTTGGCGATCTTGGCCACGTTGGCGTTGTCCAAAGCCGCGTCGACCTCGTCCAGCACGAAGAAAGGTGAGGGCTGGTAGCCGTGTACGGCGAACAGGAGCGCTAACGCCGCCATAGTTTTCTCGCCTCCGGAGAGATGCTCCATGTCGCGGAAGCGTTTGGCTGGCGGCATGGCGTGGTACTTGATGCCCTCGAGGTATGGCTCCTCGTCATTCTCGAGGTCCAGGTACCTGTCATCAATGTCAGCGTGCTCCTAGGTTCCAGTGGAGATGCTGATAACGTACGCCTGACCGCCAACTGGCATGCTTGTGCTTCTTGTCAATTCCTTGTAGACTTGATCGATACGTTCCGAAATATAGGAGAAAGCCTTATCAAATAGGCCGTAACGCTGTTGCCTAACTTGCTGGAAGTCCTCTTTCGCCTGCTTGGCTCGCTTTCGTGCGTCTTCGAACTCTCTGTTGGTCGTCTCAAGTCTACCTTCAACTTCTGGGAGCCGCTCGATGGCATGCATGTTTGGTGCCATCTTGTCGAGCTCGGCGTTGAGAGTGTTGATTTTCTCATGAAGTTCATCCTCGAGCTTTTCGTCGGAGTTCTACGCGAGCATATTAGCGCTGTCACCTTCGCTATCTACCATCGGCATACGCACTTCTTTGAGATCGTCATCCAAAGCATCGAAGTCGACCTCAATACCGTAATCCTGCACGACAGGTAAGCGGATATTGCTCGAATCTGGATCCTCATCGATATCCATGGTGTCTGGATCAGCTTGAAGAAGATCGTCTATGGGCAGTTGGTCCAAATCTGCAGAATCTTCCTCCAAAGGTATCTTAATATCCTCAAGCTTGCACTTTCGCAGCACAGCATATTTATCTGCCGCGTTGCGCTGGATCTCCGCCTCCAAACCATTCACAGCTTTCAAGGTACCTTCAACGTTCTTATTTCTCTTTTGGACCTCGTGCCTTTGTTCCGCAACCTTCTCTGCTTTCTTCGCGTACTTGGCTTTCTGCTGATCCGATTGCTCTTTCAGCTGATCATACTCAGCATTGAAGGTATCGAGCTCGTTCTGGATCGATTCCTTCTCGGCTTCTAATTCACCGACGAGCGTCTGATGTTGATTGGCTCCAGTCTCTAATACTGTTATGCGTTCCTTTCTGTCCTGTAGACCATCTTGTTCCAACTTAAGCTGTAACTCGAGCTTGCGCTTCTGCGTCTGGAATTCGAGCTTTTTCTGGGCGCCTTCACGCTGCAGTGAGCCTTGCTGAGCCTCGTATGCTCGTATATTGTCATAGCCCAGCCTCTGGCAGAACTCCGCAAAGACGTCATCTTCGACTGCCGCGACAGCATTTTGAAACTCCTGGAGATTTTCCTTCACTGTCTGAAGTTCCTGTGCCTTCTCCTCGTGTTTCGGTTGTACCTCGTTCAGCTGCCTTCTCCCAAAGTCGAGTTCTTTTGACTTGCTGACAATGTTCCGTTCCAGCGCCTTTACTTCTTCCTTGGCATAAGCGAGCCGCTGCTCAAGGCCAGTAAGTTCGCCTTGCAGGGTTTCTTCTTCTACGTTCCTTCGGTGGCCCTTTGGCAGTTTTTCGAACTCAGCTAAAAGGTTATCCTTGAGCTTTCGCAGATTTTCCACCTCGGCATCTTCCCATCTTCTCGCGTTTTGCTGCCCTGGTCCCCTACCACCGGTCATCAGCCCACCTTTGTGGATGATAGTACCATCAAGGGTGACCGCTTTAGCTTCAACGCCCCTCTCATAACAGATATACTTGGCGGTCTTTAAGTCATCACAGACGATAGCGTTTCCACACGCGTACAAGAGAGCTCGCTCAAAGGCATTGTCGTATTCGATTGTATCTATGGCCAGCCGCATCCCACGGTGCATGCCTTTGAGGTTCGAGTTTACGGCCTTGACCTGGATTGTATCCAATGGAATGAACGTAGCTTGGCCGCTTCGCTGATCGCGCAAATGTTGGATACAGTCTTTCGCCGTCTTCTCATTGTCCACCACTACAGCGTCAAAGTGGCGGCCAAGCACGGTGCTCACGGCTTCGGCGTACTTTTTCTGCTTGGGCTTACACAGCTCACTCAGGCGACCCTTGACACCGGGATAGGTACGCTTTAGGGTAGCCACAATTTCTTTCATACGCAGCTCTTTCTCGTTCTGTTTTCTACCACTGTCCGCTTCGACGAGCTTGGAGAGGACATCCTGAAGCTTTTCTTCAAGCTCCGTTCGCACGCGAGCGACGCGGAGGCGTTCAGAGGTCACGTTGTTGGATTCCTTCTTCTTTCCCTCGAGTTCTTTGGACGTTTGTTTGATATGGTCGTTTATGGTTTGTTTGCGTCCGTTCAAATCTTTCAACTCGTCCTCGAGTTTACGCACTTGCCACTCGGTGCCTTTGACCTTACTTTCAAGGCTATTGACTGTTTCCTCGTCGGTCTTGTGTTGTCGAGTAAGATGGTCGACCCTGATTTGATTCGCCGAGGTTTGTTTGTTGACTTGTTCTTTGAGCTTGTCGTACTGCTGCAAATCTGCCTCGCTCAGTTCTCGACCCTCCTGTTGTGCAAGTTTGTTCCATTCGGACTCCCATTGCGCTTGGGCCTTTTCGACGACTTTGAGGTCCTTGCTTAGCTGCTTCACTCTCTGAGACTGACTGTCTCGTTCCTCCGCTATCTCCGCGATGCGCGTGTTGACATTCTTGATGTTCTTGCCCGAGATCTGGATCTTCTCCTCAATTGGAACAAGACTGTTCTCCTTCTCTTCAATCTCTTTCTCCTTCCTCTTGATCTCCCGCTCAACTTTGCTTACGTCCCTTCCGACCTTTGCCTGCTCCTTCTTCGCCTCCTCTAGGCCCTTTTCGTACTTTTCTACTCCTCGCCGGTATTCTTTGAGTTCCTCTTGATGTTTTCTCATCTGCTCACCAGATTCGTCCATCACTCGCTGAAAGTGGTATAACTTCCAAAGAATATGTGTTACAATGGCTTCGTCCTTCTCATCGGCCTTCCGCGCGTAGTTGTCCGCTTCCCGCTTTTGCTCCTGATACTGTTTGACTTCCGAATTGATCCCTCTGCGACGGTTGAAAGTGTGAGTCTGATTCTCCAATGCCTGTTCGTGCGCATCCTTTAGCCTCTCGTACTCGGCCTTGTACTCTAGACTGCCGGAGATCTGCTCAACAAGCTTTGTTAAGTCCTTAGGTGATTGAGAAGCAATAGCTTCAACGTCACCCTGGAAGACAAGGAAGTTGCGCGCTTTGATCAGGATGTTTTCCGCCTCCAGTGCTTCGTTGTACTGCGAGGCAGTCACCACACGATTATTGATACGGTACTCGCTGGTCACTTGTTCGCCTTGCTTAATGATTGTGCGCTTCCACAGATGCTCGTCCTCAGCGTCATCCTTGTAGACAGCCATCACCCATGCATTCTTTGGGTCATGCCGCTCTTGTGTCCCTTGTTGCGAATCGTCTGCATCAAGGCTGGCGTCGCCATTGGCATGGCCATCCTCGCCAGGCTTTGTCGCAGAGCCATCACCGTTAATCTTAGATGTTCGTAGAACCCGGCCTCTATAGATCAGATCGCGCAAGTGAGATGATCGCAGGTGTGAAGACTTGATTCCGAGGACGAAGGAAATTGCGTCCATCCTATCGTCGCGTCAGCGCTGTTTTCTGCTCTATCAGATGCCGAACATACGAGTTAGATTTCCCAGAGCCATTCGGTCCGATGATTGAAGTGAAGTAGGAATCGCTGAACTGGAGCGTGTGATGACCTTTGTACGACTTGAAGTCTTACAGAGCTACAGTCAACAACGATCCACGCAGATGGGTGTGGAAGACTTACTGTAGAGCTCAAGCCGCAGAAGTTTCCCCATGATGGGCCGAAAGCGCAATCGCGATCCAACTTGTTGCGCGGGCTGATACTGAGGATCACTCTTTACGGCTATTGTACATCTGTCAATGCGCAAATGTGCAGTAGTGGAACGATAGCTTCGTGACCTGGTCAAAGACTTGGGAGGTTGAGCGGGTCGCAGATCAGAGCGAGAGGGTCGGATTCCATCGAGTCGCGTCGAGAAACGCGAATTAGCTCATCAAATGGATAGGACTGCTTAGTAAGTAAGGTATTACCATTTATCTTAGCTTGGGGGTACTATACAGTAGAAGTTTCCGGGACGGGTACTGTAACAGACTGCTCTTTCGGTGCGTTCATCCACATTATTTTGGTTTCTGCACACTACATACTGTTTTCCGCCGGTCGCGACTTTCATGGCCCAAGAGGGCGAAAAAGACAGATCATGTCTCCAATTGATCAAGTCACTACATATCAATTGACAGAAGCCGACAAAGAAATTGGACCGCCGGAATATCTCTACAGCAATCCAGTGACCCGCGCTGCCGTCAACCCCGATTCACGAATTCTGGCCGCCGTCCTTGATGCAGGTTTCGACCCCTCCGCCTATAGTGCACCTAACTATGGCGCAGTCTTCGATTATGACTCACCGCTACTCGCCGCCATCAGAGCTGGTCTGAGAACGAATGTCGATATTCTACTCAGCAAAGGCGCAGACCCCAACGGCTTTCCCACTGTTCCGCTGTCACAATGGAGCGCTCGCTTTCTCCGCTTCCGACCGTATCTCCCAACTACTTCAAAGAAGACAAGAGAAGAAGTCCTAAGCACTATCTCACGCTCACAGATCGAAGCTTTGACTGCCGAAGAGCTCGATGCAAGACGCAAAACACGTGCAAGATTCTGGGCCGAGCCTGAATTCCCCCTTCTGTCAACCCGAATCGACCCTCCCATGACAGCCCTCGAAGCCGCAGTCCTCAAAGGTGACATCCCTATGGTCGACGCCATCCTCCGCGCCAATCCTGACACCACCGCCTGGACCCACACCGACACCACCAACACCCCACGCCTCACCGCCTCCTTCCTCGCCACCTCCACCCCCCTCCACCGCGCCATCTCGATTCACTCCCTCCCCCTCATCTCCCACCTCCTCTCCCTTTCCTTCATCCCCTCCAATTTCCCCCCCACTACCCCTACCTGCGCCCTCTCCCCTCTCATGTCCACCCTCACCACCTTCCCCCCCTCCCTCCCCGCCCTCACCCTCCTCCTTTCCTCGCCCCACGCCAACCCTAACGCCCTAACTCCCCTCTTCAAGATCCATATCCTCCACCTCGCCACCGCCGCGCTCTCCCTCCCGGCGCTGCACCTCCTCCCCCCTCCCCACACCGCCCCGCCGACGGCGCTGGGGCACACCCTCCTACACGTCGCCTGTCTTCCCGCCACGGACGAGGAGGTGAACCATTTCTCGGTGAAGATCCACGCGTCCGTGCACGAGTTGCGGACACTGAGTCACACCTACCGCCCGCTTACCCTCTACCCGCTCAAGCCACGGGGCCAGTTCCGCGACATTGCCCCGCCCTTTCCACAGCCCGCGCCGACCCAGACGTGGGAAAGGCAGAGGGAGGTGGTGGCGTGGGTGTTGGCGAACGGGGTCGTCGATCTCGCGGCCCAGGACGTGCATGGGAATACCCCGCTGCATTACCTCGTCTCCTCTCGTGCCGTCAACGAGGCCGTCGTCGAGATCCTGAGAGCGGCGGACGGCGAGGGCGAGGTGTGGACCGGACGGAAGAATCGGTGGGGTTTCACTCCCCAGGATCTCTACGAGGATGGGAAAGCGGCCTTGCAGGCGATCGAGGATAGGGGGGAGAGGCAGGAGACGGTGAGGTATATGCCGCATTGGAGGGATCCGATGGGGGCGTGGGTTATGGGGAGGTGGCAGAGCAATTTTATCCCGAAGACGGGTAAAGGGATCCATGGGATAGTCAGTCAGGAAAGATGGGAAAGAGTCTCAGGTTGGGAAAGTCGGCACTAGAAGTATGAGAAGGGCTTTGGTAATGGGATGTTGTCAGAGCAGCTACTCTGAAGATGGGTACGGAGGTGTACAGCATTCTCAAGACAGTTGGGAAGGTGTCTCGAATTCGGAAAGGTTGACCTGAAGGAACGGGAGCTTCTTGGCGAGGCACTTGTAAGCTTTGATACTGATACCGAGGCTCTGAAGGCATCATCGAACTCGCATGGCGCATACCTTCTGGAACCGGCACTGGCAGCAGCAACCCCGCCGATGACCGTGGATCAGACACCAACCCGCCCGACACATATTTCATAGTCCATCTCCACGTCGACCACACGGTCTACGATCCCGCCGATGGGACCCGTTGGCCTGGTGTCTGCAACATCCAGGCCTTTCACGGCCAATACATTCGACAAAACCTCCTACGCGTTGACGGTAATTCGCAGACGGCCAACGGCCGCCAGGGCCGCAACGATAGGACGGAGGTCCTGGAGTGCGCCATCGATACAGACAACAATCGCCAGCATTTCTACCCGGGCTACCAGGCTCAGAATGATCTTCTGGGTCTGTTCGGCGTGGCGATCAGACAGCGGGGGTACGTGATTGGTAGCACTCTAAATCTGGTAAGCCGTTCTTACTCTTGCCACCAGTCGCTACTGATGTTTCATGGTTGCATTCTGCTCACTCTTGCATTCCTTTTGGTTGGTGGTGATGGCCCACCCGTTGGGGACGATGTTCCTTCGAATTGGGGGAATTTGCCTCAGGTGGGGAATGGTAATAGTAGGGAATCGGGTAGTTTCACACCTGGTGGTGCGCCGTGGACAAATCCAAACGGGTATCAGAGGCTTTAGGGGTAGATTGCCTTGGGGTGATGTTTTCATGTAGTGTATGTGATCATGCCCCTGACCGATATTGGATTCCTGAATTTTTAGACAAATTATTGTACAGATTCACGAATCTGCTGAAGGCTTCCGCGGGTAACCTATAGGTCGGTCGGGTCCGGGTAGGGTCAGCGTGGCACGCCTTTTTGGGGCCAGGACACAGGTCGGATGGTCTCACTAAAACCTCGGATGGTCTTACGCTAATTCTTTAAAATAGAGTTTTTCAAGGAGCTAACAAGCGAGATACTGAACTTGAGATTATGTAATTCATTAGTAATTCATTACAAATCTATTAAGAATCTATTTGTAACTGGTTAGTGGTTAGGGGTTAGGATTAGGGGGTTTGGGTTAGCAATATGAAATATATTATGCATGGATTTCAGATACATTAGGGTTAGGGTTAATTAATTCAGGATAGATTAGTAATATATTTAAAGAATTTGAACCTCAGTTGATCTTAAGGTGTTTCAAAAGGTTGAATGATCTTCTGATAATCTCTGTCAAGATCATTCAGAACACAGGTCAGATAGTCTCACTAAAATCTTAGATAATTCTACACTAATTCTGAACTTTAAGATTTTTTGTGAAGCTAACAAGCAAGAAATTGAAATTGTAACTGTGTAATTCATTAATAATTCATTATAAATTCATGAAGAATCTATTCATAACTAATTAGTGATTAGGAATTAGTGTTAGGGAGTTAGGTGGTTAGAATTAGAAAGTTAAAGTTAGCAATATGAAACATATTGAGAATGCATTTCAGATACATTAATGTGTTTGTGTGTTAGAGATTAGTTAGAACTAATATATTGTGAATTGATTAGTAATATATTTAAAGAAATTGAACCTCAGTTAATCTTAAGGTGTTTTAAAAGGTCAGATGGTCTTCTGATAAACTCTGTCAAGACTATCTGACATTTTAGTGAGATCATCTGACATGTGTGGTCAAGATCATCTGAGGTTTTAGTGAGACCATCTGACATGTGTGGTCTTTTGGGGCCCCGGGTCGGGTGCGGGTTAACCCGACCCTGGGACCAGCCTAGGGCACTATGAGAGCATGGGTCACGGGAGTTCCGCATTAACTATGATCCGACCTTGCAGTGCACGGACCAGAAAGCATCCTACCTAGCCAACCAAGTCCCTATGTTTTGACACGTCCTTTTCAGACATCTAAGGTACTCCATACATTCCTCTCAACTCCCATCGCGACAGCATTGCGGGGTACTGCATGGCAACCGCGTTACTGAGAGCTCACATGCTTATCAGTGCACGGCGATAAAGGTAGTTCTCCCGCTGCTGTTGCTTCTGCTTCTGTTTAGGTTGCCCATCCATCAATAACTCCCGCGCCCTTGATCACGTCTTGAAGCGGCTTGGAGTATACAAAACCCCCACTGTTGTGCTGACAATCGTGCTCTATGGTAGTCCTTGCGCTGCAGCGGTTTGGAAGCCGCTCGATTTCCTTCCGGGGACGCTCGCCTGAACTGCGCGCGTTCCAGCAACAGATACTCGAGATGTCGGACCCCGTGCCCATACCAACGGCAAGCTCTGCACCCACTCTTCCTACCGACCTTCTCTCTCCTAAAATCTCTCGCTCTTCAACGAACGAGTCTAACGCCTCGTCGATGGAGGGGACTACTCCACCATCCGGCATCAAGACACCTGCTCTATCGTCCACTCCCCCGAGCCCACGGCTGTCAAGGAATGTCTCCTTCTCCACCAGCGGCTCATATCAAGAAGACTGGGATGCGTTTCCGCCCTTGGATCGCCTCACCGTATTCGACGTCCTCGACAATCTAGCACTGCCACAACGGCTCGAGAAGTGGCAAAATACTTTGTCTGCACACACGGAGAGGGTCCGGCGCCAACGCGAAAAGTTGAGATCGTCTAGCAAGAATGCAAAGGACAGAGTGGTTGAGGAATGGCGGAGAAGAGTACCAACACCAGATGAGCAGTTGGACAGGTACACAAAGCGCATGAAGGAGTCTGTGGATCGACTCGGCCGGCGTTGGAACGATGCCAAAGTTGTGACGGTCCGAGAGAAGATTGCATTTATAGCCGGAGTCCTCAACATCTTCATCAGCGGCTACCTTATCGGAGCTCATCCGCAATCGTTCTACTACTGGTTCACGGCGCAACTGTGCTATTTCATGCCCATTCGATACTACACTTACCACGCAAGAGGCTATCACTACTTCCTAGCGGATCTTTGCTATTTTGTTAACCTACTGCTATTACTAAGCATATGGTTCTTTCCAAACTCGAAACGTCTCTTTATCAGTACCTATTGCTTGGCGTATGGTAATAATGCTGTGGCTATCGCGATGTGGAGAAATTCCATGGTATTTCACTCACTTGACAAAATTACGAGGTATGACACCACATCTCCCCAAGCTCGGATCGGATCTTGCTAACAGACTGAAGCCTCTTTATTCACATCATGCCACCCGTCACACTGCACTGCCTCGTTCACCTGACATCGCCGGCCTTTCTACAGAAACGCTTTCCGGCGATTTACGCGATCAAGCATAGCCCACCCGACAGCAAGGACCACTACTCGCTCTGGGCAATGATGATCTGGGCCTCCGTGCCCTACGCAATCTGGCAGCTAACCTACCACTTCCTCATCACCGTCCGACGGCGCGAAAAGATCGCCGCCGGCCGCCCCACAAGCTTCACATGGCTCCGCAAATCATACTCCAAGGCCTGGATCGGCCGACTGGTCCTCTCGCTCCCCGACCCCCTGCAAGAGCCCGCCTTCATGCTCGTGCAATACACGTACGCGCTCGGCACGATGGTGCCCTGCCCGCTCTGGTTCTGGTACCGGTGGGCCAGCACCACCTTCCTGCTCTCCGTCTTCGTGTGGAGCGTCTACAACGGCGCGACCTACTACATCGACGTCTTCGGCAAGCGTTTCCAGATCGAGCTCGAGCAGCTGCGCCGCGACGTCGCCAAGTGGCAGAGCAGCCCGGACCTGAGCACCAGTCCGCTGCTGACGCCGAGGGCGGAGGATGGCGCCACGACGCCGCAGCCGTTGAGTGCGGCGACTGCTGGCGTTATTGATGCGGTGCTGGGTGGTCGTGGTGGTGGGGAGCGGCATGGGAGGTCGGGGAGCTTGGATAATATCCCCTTGCTGGATTCGAAAGATGTCGAGTCGAGCGGTTTAGATAGCGCTCTGACCAGTGGCGTCAGGGAGCGGAAGTGATTGATTCGGCTTTTGTAGGTTTTAGTCTTTTCTCTCGGGCGTCACAGCCTGCTCATTGCGCATGCGTACGGATTGAAGCTTTTGATGCGACTTTCAAGATGTGGAAACCACACGGTCTTTATTGTTTTGCGGCATCGCAGCGTCTTAGCGTATTCCCATTCCGAGTTGGTCTTGCTACATTGTGTAACAATAATTCATCCCTAGCGTATGTCAGATTGCGACAGCTTCCCCGCATGCGTTGTTCTGTTTCTGACTGGATCGGGCCCATAATCGAAACGATTGGATATATCTCGTCATACAGTGAGAAGCCTTGAAACAAACTAGATACACCTCCCCGAAACGCCACGACACAGTCCGGGTGCCAAGCCCTAATCTTCCAACACTCCCACAGCCCATCACCCCTCACCCCTCCATCTCCACCTCCCCGCTCCCCGCCCCTTTCCCCAACTTATCCAGATTCCTCAACATATAGCTCTTCTTGAAATAGGTATTCGGATGCACAATCGTCTCCTCCCCTCCTATCCCCGCCCCCAACCCCTCCTCCTTAACCCTCCTCATCTCGCCCCGATGCGCCCACTCAAACACCCGATTACAAGCAATATGAAACCTCTTCCTCTCCACATCCTCCCTCACCCCCCGCAACACCTCCCGATCACCGACCCCCGTCCGCTGCAACAGCGCCGTCAGATTCTCCCCACTAAAATGGCGATACGGACAGCCATGCGCCTCGCCCGGCCCCGGCGGATGTTCCGTCAGGATCTTCTGGCACGAGTAGGGGGAGTACCCCCGTCCGCGCCGGTTGGAGTCGCCGCCGACGTCGCCGTAGGCGTGGCGGACGTTGTAGCGGTACTCCTTGTTGAAGGTGTCGTCGGTGATGAGGCGGAAGGAGGCGCGCCAGAAGCGGAGGCACTCGTCGAGCGGGAGGCCGATGCCCTTGAGGAAGAGGGTGTATTGCAGGCGGCCAAAGTGCTTGAGGTGGGAGTTGGCGCGCAGGGTGAGGTGGAGGTTGTGCATGCAGAGGGGGAAGTGGGTGGTGAGGGCGTCGATGGCGGGGGCGGTGATGGGGCCGCCGGGGAGGGCGGTGTCGGCGTCGGTGAGGGTGGCGTCGGGCGTGAGGAAGGATTTGGAGAGGTGCGCGAGGATCGGGCTGAGCCGGTCGTCTTCGTCCAGGCGGGGGAGGGCGCGGCTGGTGAGCTGGGTCCGGGGGGACGGTGTTAGTCGTCTTCAGCTTCTTCAGATAGGGAGGGTTTGATTGTGTAGGGGGATTGCGAACCTCGAGGCCTTTCTCCAATCGCGCTACAAACTCCGCCGTAATCATGCTCGACTGCTCGCGCACGGGGACATACGCCCTTCCCCGCTTCACCAGCACCCTCCTCCCTTCTATCAGCTCCGGCACCTTCTCGAAGTCGACCTTGAACCACGACTCCTCATCCACACGCCGCAACCCCGGCGTCGCAGCCACCAGCTCGGCCGCTAAATCCCTCTTCTCCTCATCGCCCACCACATCCCAGTCCAACTGCAGGCTCTTCACGAACGCATCCCGCTCGCTCATGTGGTCGGACTGAAAGCGCAATTTGAACAGCGCCGTCTCGACGCGCGCGAAGCGGCGCCGCAGGTCTTCGGTTGCGGAAAAGGCGAGGCGAAGGATGAAGTGCGAGTAGTGGTCTTTTTGTCGCTCAAGTTTGAGCCGTTCGTCGGCCCATCCGGTTGAGGATGAGGTGTTGGAGGAGAGGGGCAGGTATTTGGCTAGGAGGGGTGTGATGTGCGCGGTGGTTTCGGCAGGGGTCTTGTTGCGGAAGGCGCAGGCTTCGAGCTCGGCGAGGACTAGTTGATTCGCGTCAGTGGGCTTCTGGGAGTAGATGAGGATTATGAGGCTCTACTTTTCAGTCGGTCGATGGCCCATTGCTCGAATTCTTCCAAGGTGATTTCTGCGGTGGGCGGGATTTCGTAGAAGTTCAAGCGATGCTGGTATTCCTGCTGCTTGTATGTGGGGGTTGCGAATTGCTTCTTCTTGTGGTCAATCGTAGTCCGCCTTTTCGGGTCGATACGATTTATATCTTGCCGGATCATTGTGGTGTTGTATGATTGCCCTAGGTTGTTGCGTCGCGTGTGGAAGGTTAGTGATCCGTCGCGGAAGAAAGACGCGTTCGCGTTCCTGGCTTGACAGGGATCAGGGATACAAATCTTGGTCTTTGATCTTCGATGGGTGTTGGAGAAGAATCAGTATATCAAGCAGCTCAAAACCACCCTCCTATTTACTGACTATCTTCAATTGTCTCTCTGCACTCTGTCATTGAAGCGCAATAGGCCTCTTGGACATATAGACAAATGCAGGTTGTATTGATGCAGGAGTATATCATACAACTAGCCCTATCACCACCGCTTCTCCTACATATAAACCCAGATACTACAACAATACAACGCCATCGCTCCAATGGGTATCATGCACCAGACAATGAATGCAACTAAGCCGCGCCAACTTCCGCCGATGCTGATGCCGAAGCTGAAGCCAACAACCTGTCCCTCCAGCCTTGACAAACTTCCTCAAAGCCACCAACGACGTCTTTGCAAACGCCCGCACACTCTCTGCCCGTCAAGCGAGCTTGCCAATCACCCTTCTCTATCCAGCTTACGCCCTCGTCCCATGCGATTGTCTCCCTTTGCATGTCTGTGACGAGATCTCTCGCACTGCGCAAGCGTCGGCTGGCAAGGGTCATGGTTTGTCGTGACATGTGGATGGTGTCAGAGAGCTGGTTGAGAGTGGTTATTAGGTCCATGGTGTAGGTTGAGAGCTGGAGGAGGGAGGATAGGGCGGAGGTGGTGGGTTGCGGGAGAGTGGACGAAGTCTCGACGAGGAGGGGTAAGAGGTTGTCGATGACTTCCCGGTCCAGTGGTGTGGCGAGCGGGGAGAGCAGTGGGAAGGAAAGCGTTTGTAGCATGCGGGTTTGGTGGGCGACGTGGGTTGCAAGGGCCGTGTGAGCGGTTATGAGTCTGGACACGTATTAGAGAATGATTTCATGGGGTCATCCTGTCATGGAGTGGTAAGACTGACCTCGTAGTGCCGTTTTCCACACTGGACTGTGCGCCAAGATCTCTCAGACCGTCCACCACCCTCTCGATCACATCACCGGTGCAGCTGTCATTCCCTTCCGTTCCTTGTTGTGCTAGCCCTTCAATTGTGGCTATCCGAGCCTCTAATGTGTGCGAGACGCCAAAATCCTGTTCAGGTTCTGAATCATCACTGTAATCAGACCCATTATAACCTCTTCGTCTCCCCGGAGCTCTGGATTGGTCCGTGATTTTCTTTGGGCTTAAAACGCCATTCATTGCTCGTCCAAACGCCGGTGATAATCCACTTCCGTTTGCTTGACAGTGTGCCTCTGACGCCCCGAAAGGCGTATGATCAAGTTGCTCATCCATGTCTTGCCCTACGACCTCTTCCTCGCCCTCAGCATCCTCGTCCCACGCTTCCGCTAGTTCGTCCGCAAGACTACCAAGGTCATTTCCACCATCCATCGCCCCTGGAAAGTCGCTCAACATACTAGGTATGCCGTTCGTTCCGTGTGCGGAAGGTGGTCTGGGCGTCGAAGGCGAGTACAGGGAGGATTTGCGGCTATGCGATGACCTGGCATAGCCGTTACTGTGTGCGTATGGGGATGAGCCGATGTTGATACGGTTCTCCGCCCTAGTGGGTGTGCGCGGCGAGGAGGGCATGCTGCTCCTCAGGAGACTCTCCGTAGTCTCGAGGATGTACAAGAGCCAGTGGTAAGCCAGAGTATTGACTTATAAGGGGTGGATTTAAATGGTGCGGACTCGGTGCAGCGAGGCTGGTGAAATGTTTCAGACTGGTCCTGATGTTAGGCTTCCAGTCCTCCTTCCTCTGATGAATGAAGCAGGATCACACCGTCGTTTGAACTGTCATTCAAAGGAAGCAAAAATGACGCGTACTAAAGCACGTATCAGGACATAAATGACAATGCTTTTGCAGCAACTTGAGTGATGAGCAAGCACTCGGACCAGACTTGGTCGGAGACAAAGAACCGTCAATCACAAGCCGATCAGGAGTAAAACAAGCTGCTGACGCCACACCCGCGTCGAGGGGCTGCCCATCCCTGGTACCCTGTTCCGGAAGATGCCGCATTGCATCAACACTTGGGTAATTCAAGTGTTACCGGGGTTGACGATTTGGACGAAGAATGAGACGCAGACGCTGAAGGACCGAGTCTCCTTTGCGGCGTCGTAAAATCATGACAGCTCTCCGACCATTCCACCCAACCGACCTGTTCAAAACCAACCTCACCAACCTCGACACCCTGACCGAGAACTACGAACTCCGCTTTTACCTCGAATACCTGGCCAAATGGCCCTCTCTGTTCAACCTGGTGGAAGGTCAAAATGGCGAGATTGCCGCCTACAGTACACATCCCTTCTACCTCATCGCCTTCCCCCGGTCAGCCCTACAGTCGAAATTGCCCAGACTACAACTGACCGTAGGGTGCTTGTATGATCAGTAATGGGCAAAGTCGAAGAACAAACCCCCTATCTCCGCCACACGCCCGAATACACCCCCTGGCACGGACACATCACCGCCCTGACGGTCGCGCCGCAGTATCGACGGTTGGGGCTCGCGAAACTCCTGACCGAGAGTCTGGAGCGCGCCAGTAACGAGCAGAATGCCTGGTTCGTGGATCTCTATGTGCGGGAGAGCAATGAGGTTGCTGGTGGGCTATACCGAGGCATGGGGTACGTTTGCTCTTTTGTCCACAGTGGGTGACGGGCTGGGACCCGCGTGGAGGTCGCTGGCTTGGTGATTGCTGATGTTCGGGGTGTTTTGAATTATAGGTATTCTGTGTATCGCCGAGTCGTGGATTATTATAGTGATAATATGACGGGGGCGAAGGATACAGAGGATGCGTTTGATATGCGGAAGCCGTTGGATCGGGATAAGGATTTGAAGTGGATTCGGGAGAATGGAGAGGAGCACAGGGTTGGGCCGGAGGATGTTTTCTGATGATGGGGGACTTCTCTGAGATATTGCCAGATTTACAATTATGAGGTCAGATTGTGCACAGCACGGTCGAATTCGGTATGGAAGAGCCTTGGATTCTCTAAACAAACAGCTTGTTCGACTGCTCATACTCTTATCACCATCACAACACAACGATGCGTAATCTCCTATCTTCTTTGAATGTCCTGCCATGACGGCACATTCTCCATACTGAAAATACCAGTTGTGGGTACATACAGCTCACATGCCCCACCGAACAGATGCAGTGTCCTCACCATTGCTGTCACACGCCACCGCTGACACATCAAATCCCAGAACTCGTCCTTGAGTGTTAGTAAATGAAATGAGTCCACATCTATGGGTTCGAGCAGCATTGGCCCACCATCAGTACCAGAGTTCCCGTCGGAATATATGATACTGCCTTTCTCACTCCGTGCTATTGAAGATAAGAAGCGGCACGAGGCATCTGGACGGACACTTCCATTCGAGCCGCAACTCGGAGCTGACTTCGTCACTAATCTTGGAGAATGACTCAACTAGCCAGAAGGCACTGAGCTCGAGGCCCAGTTTCCGCTTCTCGGCTTCAGCCTCTCGCGTTTACTTTCTGGCGCTCAGCCAGTAATTGGCTAGGCCGAGCACTAGTGCGACGATGGTGACCACCACAGCAGCGACCAGTGTCCTGCCTCCTTAGACATCTCTGCACCATCGCCACCCCAGCCGACGAGAAGTCCGCCATTCAAGGGAGGCTAAGCAATCTGTTCTCATGTACGAGAAGATCTCTCCCCGCCCAGCCACTGAGGGCAGTCAACATGCTCTCATTACCTGGGCAGGTAGTCATCAGTCCTCCAATGGACCTGTCTCCTTCGACGCTCTTTTCGCCATCATCCTTCCCGCGAAGGGGGAAGTCCTCCGTCCAAGTGAGGTCAAGCAATGAATCGAGCGGCGACTTCTTCGATGCTCTTGTGTAGTGGGATCTCTGGGAAGTCCTTCGGTCTGTCTGCCCGCCAGTCCTCCAAGGCCCTGTCTTCCGTTTTGAGGTTCTCCTCTGCGTCTCTCCACTGCTTGAACTGATTGATTGGGTGAGTGAAAGCAAGACTCTTGATCTTTCTACAAAAGATTGCGGTGTAATCATAATAAAATGGAAATCTTTGAGCTCTTCACTCAGGTCTTTGAATCTTGTCCTGTCACTGTTGGGCCCGTACACCTTTTCCCAGTGCGACTCCCACATGTTGTCTGACACCTTGACCTCTCAAGCAAGGTCGTCTCTCTCCCGACCTTGGACAGTGGTGCAAGTCCCATGCTTGTATTTGGTTTGGATTAATCAAAGGAACTCCTTCGTCCGTCCTGAGATGTCTCGTCGCTGAAGAATGACATCTAGGTGGCAATATCCTTGCTGACAAGTCTTTGGGCTCGTACACTTTCTGTCTGTGTGGTTCCTACATATCTTCTAATACCTTTATCTCTCACACAAGGTTGTCCCTTTCCTGACCTTGAAATGTCGTGCAGTTCTCATGCTTGGTTTTCTTTAAATGAAGAATCATATCCAGGTGGTCATAGCCTTGCCGACAAGCGATTTAGGACTTGCCCTCATCGTGAAACGGGTGAATGTTCTTTGGGTCAACGCTGTCGGCTTTGGAAGCAGCCAAAGATGGTATGTTGTGGACGCCAGAAACGGGATTTTGTTGACCTTCTTGTGGTCCTGGCTTCTCATCTCTTCATGCCTCAACGTGCTCGCACGCACTGAGACAGGGAGCAACGGATGCCGCCTCAGCGTCTTCCCTTCTCCCACTTTCCGAGGCCCCTCTAGGGGTCCTGCCCCCTCTGAACCCTGAGCTAGCCAGAATGTAGCCCAGTTCCGTCTCAAAGCCTTCAAGTTCGCGGAGTCCCTCAGATGCGACTCGTACTCTTTGGATTAGAAGCTTTAAGCCTCGCTCCCGGGCCGCACTCATACATCCAATTTCTCTCTTGTATTTTATCTGTCTCAAGCGTTTCTCTTGGTCGCTCTGGTTCCTTGGGGGACCCCTGGTCGCCGGCGGCGGTCCTCTGGCGGACAATCAAGTCCTTCTCCTTCTAGGTGAGGGCCTCCGCTCGTTCTTTGAGGCCTAAATCGTCCTTTGTCCGCTCCTCTGCGGCGACCTCCCGTTTCTCTTTCTTGGCGCTTAGCTTGTAATTGAGGGCGACCACCAGTGTGATAAGGGTGGCCACTAGAATAACGGCGAAGAACGCCTGATCAGGCCATTCCTTCGAGGACGGTCCTCTGACAGGCGATGAAATCCTTCTCGTTCTGGACGAGGGCCTCCACTCATTCTTTGAGGCCCGAATCCTCCTTTGTCCGCTCCTCTGCGGCGACCTCCCGTTTCTCTTTCTTGGTGCTAAGCTTGTAGTTAAAATAGGCGAGCACGAGCGCGATAAGGGTGGCCAACAGACCAACGGCGTAGAAGGCCAGATCAGCCTAATCTTTCGAGGAGGTTGGGGGCGTTGCAGGGGGTGCCTGGGTGACAGGGAGGGCATGCGGGACCCCTGGGGGGCACGCGGGACAAGTGCCAGGTTGAGCACATACTGGATGCCATGCAACATGAGGGCAAAGGCATCCAAAAACAGAACAGCAATCAATATGTCCAGATCATTCTTTGTAGCCACCGGCTTCACTCAAACCTTGTTGGACAATTCACCATCACGCTCCAGCTTGTCGATATAGACCAAGTAGTGGCATGAGGGAGTCGAGTGGCACGCCAACATGACGGAGGGCACAATTGTTGGAGCACCACGGTGAAGGTGTGGTGATGGTGCTGTCAATTGTGATGATCGCTGCCATCAAAACATGTGGCGCCTCTGGGTGAGCCGACTCCCATTTATCTACCTCGTCTTGGGTGGCACTGCGGTCTAGCCTTATGTCGCTGATTGGCCTGGGCGGCACTACTCTCTGAATGGTGGAAAATGCCTCCAATCTCCCTCTTCTGCAGGAGTTGACGCGACCTCACCGCATCTGACAATGCTCCTCAAATGCCCGTTTTATGCGCGTTCCAAAGACGTCTTCTCGTACGTCCCTCGGCTTCCTCTATGTCCAGACCAGATCCCCCCAGTTGAAGTCCTCTCCAGATGAGTTCTGGGTTGACTTAGTACTCGATGCACTGTAGGCCTGCTGTGGGGCGATGCCGGTATAGCGGGGTCGGTCTTGTCATGTTGTGTCGCGATAGCCTGGGGTGTGTAGTCGTGGCCTGGCCCTGTAATAGTATTACCGCGAGGCCTCCAGACTGTGTTGATTTTTCCTCCAGAGCAGAGATCCGTAGAAGATCTTGTCTGTTTACCCGAATTCGTGTGCTTCCCATAAGCATGTCACCTCACCTAGGGCACGCCAACATGGTGTTGTGGTGGTGGTGAGAAAACCACCGAGGTACGGTGGCAGGAAGATTTATCGCTTGAGTATCACGGTGGCCTTCCCACAGCGGGTGCCACTATACTGAGAGATCGCGGTAAACCGTCTGGCAGCGACGACGTGCTTTTGTCTCATCTTGCAGTGAGAGTGGTAGGCTTGGAGAACCCCGGACACAGACATAAGCTTATCTTGCAGTAACGCGCCAATACGGCGGCAGAACTTCCTGGGGGACCCCATTGTTGACTAGAAGATTTGTCAAAACCAGTGCTTGACAGGGTCAGTAGGTTCTCCCCATAAGAGGGTCATACGGGGTCTAGAACCAGTCGATTGTGAGTCTGTCTCGGCCACACCCATCACTGCTGGCACTCGATGGGGCAGATGGCGAGAGGCCTTGAGGAGCGAATCCGTGCTGTGTACAATTCTTAGAGGTTCTCTGGGGAACCCCAACAGTCCGTGCTCCCTTCCATAAGTCTCCCCAGACCAACATATTGAAGCACTTTTTCTCACGTCTGCATCTTGGCACATGGTCCTCATGGTTCAGACATGGCTTTAGTGTCCCATCTTCAGGGTGGGTGAAAATGCACTTTGTCAGGGGGTTGCCATGGCCAGGACAGAGAGGTTTGGCACCAAAGGTGCAGAACTTGTGACCCTCGTTCTCCTCTCGGGTAGCAAACCTCCCATGGGTGATACCATTGATGCAGGTAGCTTTCTGCTCGGGGTCTCTGAGTAGTCCTCTATTGCAGGTGTAAGAAAGGGGTGTTCATGGCCCCATGCCGGTTGGCTTCTGTGAGGTAATCTCAGGTCATTCTTCTCTTCAACACGACAGTGCTTTCTCCAACACTCCGGGTAATTTGAAGCTGGGTGCTTTGAGACATGCAACACTCTTGCTTGTCCCAGTCTGCCCGCATTTCTCTTTGCACCCAAACTGCCATCCTCCTGGCGACATTGGTCCAGCTCTGGCCATTGGCCCTTGCTGCTACCACTGGGAGGCATAGTGTTCCCGTGTGGGACCTTCTCGAGGGTTCCCCCGCGGCCCCCAGGCTTTGAAGGTCTGCAGGAATCTCGATCTCTTCCGCTTCTTCACGGACAAAAGACGCTGTAAAGCTCTCATCAACCCGCGGTTCCTGAAAAGGACTCCAACAAATCATTCTTTCCGATAGGCTATCCACCAAGTGTCCATGTGAGCTTCGACTCTCTTCACACAGCGAGGCGTGACCCAACAACTTCTCGCCTTCCAATCTTGGTGTCTGGCTTGGCTTGCTTGCTACCGATGACACCATGAGCGTACCTCTTCGGCGGCCCTCCGTGGATAGTTCGACAAGGCTTTGTGTAACTGGCTGGACGCCGTCATTGTGGCGATGCTGTTAAAGACTGTTGCTTCAGCTCTGTTATTAATAGAAAGCTTTGCGAGGCTTCCAGATGCCGATTCTGGGCCTGGGGGTCTTCAAGACATGCATGGTAGATCCCCCGGTTGAGTCAACGTAGGTCGTAAAGAAGTCAATGGGCGATCCTCGCTGCGTGAGACCAAGTATCATAGTCCATGGCGGCCTTGACTATGTCATCACTGGATTTGATGGGGTATATTCTTGTCGTCGCATAGCAACCGTGGTCCTCCGGGTCCGGGCATCGACGAGACTTGTTGCAGTGGTGCTGAATGATCGCATGGAGTACTTTGTTGATGTTGATGATTCGGTTGGTAGCCATTGTTCGAAGAGAACTCAGAAGTAAAATGTTTGTTGTGGAGAGCCTCCGCAACTTATAAGAGTGCAGATCAAGAATGTCGATATTTGGAGTGTTAGTATTCGGAGTGTCGGTATTCGAATGCTTTACACGAGTTATCAGGGGGTGAGAGTCTCACCCGGAGTGCTCCAGGAGGAGCTCCTCAGCTGTGCTGACTGGAATTCGCTGGAAAGCTCCCGGAGATCCTGGATGCCGATGTTGATCATGCCGGGGACCTCAGGAAAGTAAATACAACGAGGATCGTACTCATTAGGCTCATGAATATTCAAGCAACCGGAACCCGTTTTTGGAGGGCGTCAAAAACAGAGCTTGCCCAGTTTAGCCCAAGCGACAAGAGCTCAAAACAATTGGAAGCACCTCCTTATCGTGGGATAAAACAGCAACGACTGCCCATTGACAAGGCCACAGTGTGTCGGTGATCCCCTTCACCAAAGTCTCTGGCCAAGATCTACCGACCCTAACCGCACGGTGAACGCGAGCTTCGGTTTCGCTTCCATGGCGAGTATAGCGATATTGGTGCTGACGCAAGGTCGTCCACACCAACCGTCACCACCAGTTCCGGACTGGGAATTAAAAAGTGACGCTCGTTGTAACGTACTCCAGAAGCTTGCTGGGTGCCGATGTGGATTGCTACCCTGAAGACCCTCAAGGTATCCGTGGTGGATAGCCTGAGGTCATCCTAATATCCTCAGAGTTCACGTCGTCGTCGTGGTCGAGTCAGCGCCATGACCCCGCACATTTTAGTCGTTGCTGTGGCTGCAGACCATAGACCGAAACGGTGATGTTGTGGTTCGAGGAGGGACCCACGGCAGCCTCGCATAAGATCCTCTTCAAGGCGCATCAGTCGATAGCGCGTTGACTTTGGGTGATTTTGATGAGAACAGTCTCCTGGCGTCGAAGACGGAGGCTCGCCCTCCGGTGATCTGAATTTGGGGATTCCAAATTCAGACCCATAGCGGGGCCCCTCCTGCGCATGAGACATGCTCCATGACCATACAATCTTTCACCCGTAACAACTCCAGCTTCCCTCCAGCAACAGTGATATAGTAGCCATGCCGGGTGCACCACGCACATGCCATCACCAAAGACCAAACCCCAAGAATAACACCAAAAGATCCAACGACCAATCCATGAAAACTCCACCCGCAACGCCAAAACCAACCAACCCACAGTGACGAAGCTCAACGGAAGCAAGCCAGACTCGACAGACAACCCCCCAACGAACCACGAACCAAAAGCACAAGCGCCCCACCTAACAAACACCCAACCCAAGCCAACAACAAAGAACCCAACGAAACAAAACCCGTAGCACCGACCGACCTCCCCCAAACCACGCAAAGAGGGCACAGTAACAAACAAACCGCCACCATCAAAACCCCATTCCCGACCTCCGCCGTTCGCTGTTGTTGATGTCTCTCACCTCGGGCGCCCCTCCCAGACGGGTTCGTAGCACGTTGCTCATCATCACGCGTAGCACACTCCACCAACCTCGTTTGGACCCCCCTTCCGTCTGCGCCATCGACAGCGTCCAGCGCAGCACGCGCGGCTCGCCCCCAGGCTTCCGTGGGGGGCCCGGGTCGGTTGAGGGCGAGGACGCGCGCCGTTACGGTTCCCTGGGTGTTGGTCGTGGCGAGGGGGGTGGGTGTGGTGGTGGTGTTTTGTTGCGGCGGGGTGGTGGTTTCGACGGCGTCGATGCGCGCTGAGACGGTTCCTGGTGGGGGTGTGCGCCATTGCGCGTCTCGGGGGCGAGAGGGGGGCGCTGCGGGGTGGGCGGGAGGCCAGCGCTCGGCCATTGTGGTTGCTTTGGTGAAGGGGTGGGGTGCGTGTGGTGGAGGAGAGGAAGTGGGGGTTGGAGGATGATTGTGGGTTGTGTGCTGAGGGTATGGGACTGGAGTACTCTGGGTTGGATTTTGAGGGACTTGGAGCGGTGATGGCTGGAAGATGGCCGTGAGGGGATGATGAAAGAGAAGAGAAAAACAAAGAGGAAGATGGGTGTTTTATGGGCGAGGGAAAAGGCGCTAGAGGCCAATGCAATTACCAAGTTTGTAAACAAACAACGTCGGAGGCACTTTCTGACGTGGATGTGTAAAGAGCAATCGGCACCCGAAGAAGCAAGTACTCGGTACGGAAGACATGTTTTGCGCTTGCTCTTCTTTTGGACATGGCAAACACTTTCTGGATTGAGGATGATTCTGTACAGACTCGGATAGGACTACATTACACGCATGGAAGGTACTCCACGATTTTGAGGCCTACTTCAGTGAAGCTTGCAGGCTCTCCAACACCTGTAGGGCCATGTTAGCGTCTTGAGCTCGGTATCGGCTATGTACGAGAGAACTACCTCGAGCTCAATCTTGGCCTCAGCGATATCTTGCTCACTCCCTCCGCCACCGGCTATCTTCTGTGCCTCCGTGATCTGCGATCGGACAGCCTGTGATGACGGTTGTGGTCAGCTCAGCCCCCCTTAGTAAGTCCAAAATTATTTCATACCTCTGCACTGAAATCTTCAAGTGGAAAACCCTCCACCGCGTTTATGCTCAATACCGATCCGGGTTGAACAATAGCAAAGCCCCCGGATACTGTACAGGTGTATTCGTATTAGCCCGTCATTACTTATACTCTCGTGCTGGCATTGCCAATCACACATCGAGGTATTAGGCAATCGCAGTAGAACTCAGCGGGCGCTGCGTAAAAAATTCCCACATACAGAAGAATTGTTTGCTGCCACCACTCTCTTCGATGACCTCGATCAGACCGGGTTTCAATTGTTCGATCGAAGGGACGTGATTCGCGAGAATACCCATGTCTCCGGACTCTGCGGGAATGTTGACCTGGACACTGAAAATTCACCTCGTCAACACCGCGTATCACCCAGACTGTATCCTATTCTCTGTGGGCGAGCGGGGAGCGGAGCTTTGACATACACATCGGTAGATTTGTAGATGGCCTAAAGCAAGCGCTCGAGATTAGCAAGACCTCAGATTGCCCGCTCGACAGGACCTCGGCTGTTGCTCTCTGCACCGATTGGGGTCGAGAGCAGAGAGAGGCGACTCGTACTAGCAGAGGCATACCTGATGCGGGAGGGCCAAGGAGAGCTTTATTTTGTCCGATACGGCGTCAGCGTAGCTTCTCCGCTGCAACGGTGTCCGTATGGCTGCAGGGCGAGCTCGCAGAGCAGTCCGAGCTACACGTAAGGAGTTCATGATGATCTAGAGAGCAGCGACGGTTCAATTGGAAGAGCCTCGATCACCTCAGGGACTAGCGGGTCGCAAATGGGTGACGTCGGTTGAGCATCAAGCTAGACCAGCTCACGTGATCTATGTCACGTGAGGAGATCCTACAGGCCCTTCTGCCATCATGAATCAAATGTGCCGCTTACCTGTCAGCAATCCTGTTGACTGTTGCTCATTATATGATCCGTCCTTATTACCTGTCAGTATTGTTAGCCCCCAAGGTCTGTATCTGCGTCAACAACGCCTCCCTGTTACACCTTGCCCTATAACAACAACAATATTCTTACGCGGGCCTTTGGACTGAATATTAATCTCAGTATACTGTCATATGTCTTATGATAGTATTACATGCGTTTCAATAACGGTTTGAAATATTAATACTTCGGATTTATTGCCTGCTCCCAGGTATCACCGATCTGGTTGGATGCACATAAATCCCTCACAGCGAGCAGGTTATTTGTACGGTGGCCCTGCATCAGTCTGTCTCTTAGGTACTCAGGCTTTGCAGACAGCAGTGCGCTGCAAAAGACATCAGTACCTTGAACTTGGAACGACGCCCAGCATGTACTGTACCTTAACCATACCTACCTTAGTTTGCCGTGCATATAAGTTGTTCGATGAAAGAAGGGTCTCGTGGATCTTTTGAAAGAGAAAAGAGAAAAGTGAGCAGGGAGAAAGGAGCCGAGAAAAGAGCCGGGGGATAGAGAGCAGGAAAGAGGATTGCTTCTATCTACATGGAGCTTCTCTTGCAGCCTTTCCCCGCATGACTTGCTGGCTGTCTTGATTCTTGATGATGCGCATAAGCCGGCTGGCGCACATGCTAGTGAAGCAACTTAAGTTACTCCGTAGTGCAAGCGAGCGGATGGAGAAGAGCTGGCGGTGAGCTGGCATCAGCATTTCCCTCCAGCTCGTGTCTACGGAGGACTTGAAAGCGGTCAGGATGAATACCAGACAAAGGTCTATTATAATTCATCTTCATCATTAGCAATTGTATCTGATTTAATTAGATAGCAACAAAGCTTGAGCCCGCCGTCATCCTTGGTTACAGAAGCAGCGAAAGCGTGGCCATTGAGTCTGCCATTGCTGCCCGAGTGGATCTGTTATTTCATACTGTGACTGTTTTATCTGCTTTGCTGCCTTTCCGCTCCACGATTCGACCCACGTACTCGTGGAGGGTAAAAACATTTATAATGCACCGATGACAGGATAGCTTCCGTTTCTCCGCTTTTGACGGATGTGAGATATCGCAAACGCATACGAAGTACGGGAGTACTGTAAGTTCTTCTATGGGTACGGTAGGTACTAGGTAGCCAATGTGGTCACTGGCGCTGGAACTGTACGGTAAGACGCAGAGCCAGTGGATATCGGTATCGGATATGGAGGGTCCCTGTTTAATGCTTCCTTGCCGATAGGTATCTTGATGTTACTCTCATCTCACGATTCAAGTCTTAAACAGATCCGTGATTCCGATGACCCTTTATCCGGTAGCTATTGAAAGATCCCGAACAGTAATAATGCACTGTTCACTGCCTTAAACAGTTAAAGTGAAAGGAATGTTGCTGCTTTGTTGTTGTTCTGGTTTCCTTTGTCAGCCGAAATTGCCGCGCCCGAAGTCACGAGACGGGGACGGAGAGAATGGAGCGAACGAAGAATTCGAGATTAAGCGCGAGGACCGCCTCCGGTCGTACCTAGTCGCAACTAACGCACACACACACCAACATTTATCGATTATTGCCTCCCCCACCTCTTACCTTGTCTTACCTACAATAATTCACTTACCTATTCTTCCAACTGCTTACAACCTAGACCCCATCTCTCTCACTGTCTCGCGCTCTACCCTCTTTTACAAACGACTCAACCAGTGACCGATACCTTATGGGATTCATCAGAAATTGCTGCTGATATAATCGTGAGACAATTGCCCCGCGACAACCATCACACAGCCACTTACACGCACACCACACCAACACCCACGCAACACAGCATCTGATCAGTCCTGGTCAGATCGCTGCGCACGCTTTGCCTCGTCGCACACTATATTTATCGTCCTCCTATACCAAGCAACTTGTTCGTAGGGTTCTCGACCCGAATCCTCATCATGGTGAACTCGTTATTATAGCATCACGGTCCCTTAGGGACAACCAAATACCCAAATCCTCGCTTGTTTAGAGGAGGAGTCTTCCAATCGCGCAATTGCGTTACAGATAACTCGTTCTACCACCTCGTTTCGCCATTGTGTCCGGGTCTTCCTTGGCTCTGAGCTATCAGCAGGCTCTCCTGTCCACTCTTGACCGCGAAATAAAGAAGCGGTCTTCACGGGTCGACAAGACCTACCTTCGATCCGACATATCCGCTTTCTGAATACAGTATTGAGTTGCCAGAGTCCAACATCACCGTCACTCAGCATACATGGCACGCCACCAGGAACGCAATCACGATGGAGTGCATGGCGCGCAGTCTCTCCTTACGATACAGAACCTACCCACTACTGTCAACACCTCTTCAACAGGAGAGGAGGAAGCCGCGGCAGACGTGGACGAGCCACCGGACGATAGAATTCAATATAGGAAGATGCCCACACCTCATACCCAACGGCACACGTCAGAAAGCGAATATCAAAAAACCATCCCTCCCAACCTCGATCGAAGAGCCTCGCTTCTAACTCAAGCTCTCCTAACCCGTCCGGAGCCGGCTTCTCGTCAAGAAGCCAACCCACCTGCTTCGAATCTATATCGAGGCATGTCAAATGCCTCGACCTACAGTAACGCTAGTGCTGCGTCCACGGCCGACCTCACCAGCGATGGCGGACTCACTAGTCCGGCCAGGACAAGCACGCCAAGTCCGCCGTTACCTCCCGCCACCGGTACCGGTCTCCACGACTTTCATGGCAAGAAAGGCATGCAGACCAATGTCGTCGTTGGGCAAGAGGGCAAACACCAAGTGGCTTCAAAATCGCCTTCAATTGCGGCCGATCGTGTAGAGAGTACACTCGAGGGTGGTCTGGGTCGAAAACGGTGCATCACGTTTGCTTGTGGACGGAAATCGGCACAGCAGACTGAAAGTAACACAATCGTATCAGATCCACCGCCCGCAATTGACGACAAGCCTCCGCAAACTGCAAAGCGACCTTGTATGCTTCGGTTCGTGTGCCCCTCAAAACCCGCCCGACCAGAACCGTCCAAGGCGGAGAACAGACGGACCACTCGGTTTCAGAGCCCTCCACCGCCGGAGGAGAGTCGCTCGCCAGCAACACCGAGAGTCCGAGCTCATCGTGACTCCGAGAGTACCATCACTGCCACACCGAGAAGCGTCCCCAACAGTCCGGTCGCTGTCCGCTCGCGAAAACCCGCACTACTAGATGACTCGGATCTGGAACGGTCGGAGGCAACCAGGTTTCACGAATTTGCTAGCTCTGTGGGTGAAGAGGACGAATGGATCAATGAACAGACGGTGCACAGGCACAGGATTACTGTGCATGATACCTTGAAGAAAGAACATGCCATCAGACATCTCGGTGAAGAGGCTGATGAGGAAGCGCTACAGGAAGAAGATGAAGAACTGATGGTGAACGATATCGGCGATGACAACGAGGACCAAGACGACGCAGAGGAAGATTATTCGGACGGAGGCAATGAAACGGATGATGAAGGGGGCTTTGCTCAGTCCGATGATGAGAGCGACGCTGGATCTGACTATCAGTTCTGGACGCCTGCATTAACGACAGCGGCCACCTCCGCCGATCATCTTGAGCATATCCGGCCAAGTCTTCGAAGGCATGTATCCGCATCATCCATCGAGTCTATGGTTCCGAGTGCTCGGCTCTCCCACAGCAAAGGCGACTCTCCAGACAGGCCTAGGAAGTCTTCTCGCACTTCGAAGTCGACCCTGAAAGCTCGTCCAGGAACACCCGATCTCCCTGACAGTACGGATTTCGTTTGCGGTACGCTCGACGAGGATCGTCCGCTTGAAGCAGCGTACATGTCATGTCTGGAGGAGCGAAAGCGCTCCAAACATACGATCATTCCTCAGGATATTGACCCTAGCTTCCCTGTCTCCGATCCGGAAGACGAAGACGAAGACGGAAACGAGCTTGAAGCGGTCGCCGAGGTTAGTGATGAACAGATCTGGATCACAGGGCAGCTAGACGACTATGACGACGCTGCCTTGCGTGGGCGTACGAAGAATCCCACTGGGCGTCACCTGACTCCTAAACATTCTCCCAAGCGTATGCACTCGCCACCGCCACCGAAGCGTGCTGTTCTTCACCGCTCCCCTCCACCTCGTCGTCTCTTCGGCCATTCGCCCACGCGCATGCGGTCACCTCAACCGGTTCGTAACATGCACTCTCCCCCTTCTACTCGTCGTCCGTCATTTGCCACATCGCCCAAAGGAAGAGACCGTGGCATTAGAATCCATCTTGCTCAGCGTCCTCATCTCACCCATACCAAATCTTTACCACGAAGTCCAAACCCGAGATGGCATGATGGCCGCATTGACCTAAGTGCGCAGACCTCTGCCGGTAATTCTGTCCAGACGAACAGCCCACTTAGCCGGGATTCTCATCGGCGCGGACCCATTGACATTGTTACTGGATTGGAGAAGAAAAGGCAACGGCGCAAGGAGAAGTTCTGGAGGCAACATTGTCGCCAACCGGGAAAGGAAAGAGAGCGCAAACCGCAGCCCGGTAAGGGTGCCGAGAGGATGAGGGAGCTTGGGTTGGAGATGGCCGGCAAAGGAAAGGGCCAAGGATATATGAAGCAGTCGGACCTGGTCCTCAGCATCTAGAAGGTGTTTGCTACACATGGTCCCGCCACCAGTGACATCGCATTAGCATCACGTCGCACATTGCACTCATGGATTGGCTGTCACGTAGTGGGCGCAAGATGGACGTTGTCGTTATCTCTTACCTCTTCTGGTAATTACTTACATTTGCCCAGCATGCTCTGGGCATATTCATGCTTCTTTTCTCTTTTCGTTGGTCAATGCATAGCAGGGAGCTAATGACTTACGGCCGGTGGCATTTTCTGATGGACTATGTTACGACAGCCCAATTCTATACTTCATGTGAATAGACATATTGATATTTAATATTTTGACATGTAACGAATACTCGACCGCTTCAAACTCGGAAAATAGTCTTCTATGACTTTCTAACAAAAGATCTGCCGTAGAAGGGAATGACTTGCAATCTATACTGTGCCCCAGATATTAAAGATAAAATCGTAGAATGACCACCTATGCCATCGTGACGAATCTCAACGCGAACCGCCGTCCAAGCTTCCTCGACACGCCACCGCAGAGCCGCAACCAACTTTCTACATCCACCAAAACATCCCCCAAGCCAGGCCAACCTCCAGATACCCCGATTTCCATAACCATCAACAAACAACCTCTCCGCACTCAGATACATAACTCCACTCCACTCCACTTCACTCCACTCCCAACCAAACCACACCACACGCACACCCCCGAAGAAAAAACCAGCCATGTGGATCATCAACTGGTGTAAGCCGCCACCTCCGCTCCCCCTCCCCCTTCGCTTTCTCGCCCATACGCTCCCCCGCCCTCTCGCCCTCTCTCTCACCCTCCCTCCTGTCACTCGCGCACACACACACACGCACGCACGCACGCATACATGGAATCCTGCCGCTCTCCCCAGCGCACGTGTCCGGTTGTCTGAGGGAAAAAACCTTCTGACGGAGAAAACCCTCTAACGGAGAAAACCCTCTGACGGAGAAACCTTCTAACGGGCGCTTTCCTCTGGGACAAAATAGTCTACGATGTGCTAGCCTCGCTCGGCCTGCTGAACAAGCACGCCAAGCTGCTGTTCCTCGGCCTCGATAACGCGGGCAAGACGACGCTGCTGCATATGTTGAAGGTACGTGGGCCCTTTTGGTGCGGGGTTGGGGTAGGTGTGTGGGGGGATGGGGATGGGGGTATGGATATGGATATGGAGGGTTGTGGGAGGCGTTGTTTAAGTGTTTGAAGGGTTGTGCTGGGGTGGATGGATGGATGGGGTGGGGGTGGGAGTTGGGTGAAGGGGAGTTGGGTGAAGAGGAGTTAAGGGGATGCGCGGCTGATGAGTGTGTGCGTGAGGGATAGAACGATCGTGTCGCGCTGATGCAGCCGACGCTGCATCCGAGTGGGTTTTCCTTCTCCTTCTTCCTTTTGGGGCTAGACTAGGGGAGGTAGGGTGTGTGTGTTGAGACTGGTGCAGGAGGCTGATGTCAGTGAGCAATACAGCATCGGAAGAGCTAGCGATTGGCAACTGCCGATTCACGACATTCGACCTGGGGGGGCATCAGCAAGGTACTGTTCCCCCTCCCCTCCCCTCTTCCCACCCCCATCCTCCATCCTCCTTCTAGCCTCTACACCCCCCTCCTCACCCTCCACGCCCGCTCAAACTGACACCAAACCTCCCACCCACGCAGCCCGCCGTCTCTGGAAAGACTACTTCCCCGAAGTATCCGGCATCGTCTTCCTCGTCGACGCCAAAGACCACGAGCGGCTCCCCGAAGCCAAGGCCGAGCTCGACGCCCTCCTGAGCATGGAAGACCTCGCCAAAGTGCCGTTCCTGATCCTAGGCAACAAAATCGACCATCCGGATGCGGTCAGTGAGGACGAGTTGAGGCATCAGTTGGGCCTGTATCAGACCACGGGCAAGGGGAAGGTCCCGTTGGAGGGGATTAGGCCGATTGAGATCTTTATGTGCAGTGTTGTTATGCGGCAGGGTGAGTGCTTCCGAGTTTGTTCCTCTGGAGGAGGGGGAAAGGGGGGGTAGGGGCCTAATCGGAGGGGGGCGTTGGCTGATGTGTGGCGCAGGGTACGGCGAGGGGTTCAGGTGGATTTCGCAGTATGTGTAGGGCTACGTCGGGCCGTGCGTTGGGGTTGGGTTTGGGGGTAGAAGCGTGGCAGAAGGACGGGCGTGGCATGCATGCCGAGGGAATCAGCGTGTTGCATGTCTGGATCTCCGTGTATGGAATACGTGGTTGCGGCTCGGTCGTGCGTGCTTTTCACAATTCCGACATTCAATGCAGTTCTGCAGATCTGGGCAAGGCGTTTGTCTGTTGTGTCTCTCTATTTGTCCAGTCCAAAGATAGAAGCAGAATGTGATCAAGAACCACTTGCTTGGACAATCGTGAGCGTGGCGAAATGTGCGGATTGCTCAGAGCTCTATTCGCCGTGTTGCCTGCTCTTTCTGAAGATGAATGCTGTGTATGGACGCTTGCCATCATCCAAGACATACAAAGCTGCCTTCTGCTGACAGGTATGGTTCCTGAGGGAATTGTGGTCTGGGCATTCCAGTCTTGACACGGCCGTGCGTCCGCTGTGGCGGGCGTGTGAGTTGCGGGTGAGATTTTTAAGAGAGTACAGGCCTTGGAGGGAGCTGTCCAGCCACTGTGGCGGCGTCTGTTGGCTTCCAGGAACCGGTGGGACGTGCAATGGGATGGGACGCGTAGAAGTTGAGGAGCGGTCCGATGCGGAATGGCTCAAATTGTTTGAGAAAAGATCATTATGCAAGCTAAGATATGTAGGCTGTTTCATGATGCCGATATGCACGTTGCCGAGATCAGGCAACACTTGAGTTCTCAATCATCGTCAAGCTGTGGTACATATGCAAGTGTTTGGACTTGTTTTTTACGCTCAGAGTCGGCCTGTCCGAACCATATGCTCATGTAATCATATCTGTACCACGTGTCACGTGATTTTCTCAAGTCGACCGTGATCGGGAGGTCAGAACCTGTACAACAATTGAGTGTGAATTTAAGCTGATCTCGATTTGCCGTAACTGGTACGTGAATTGCAAGACCTTTTTGAGTCATTGAGTAGGGTGGTCTATCGCTGTACACCTTAGGGCGAATGTCCCCTGACTCTGCAAATGAGCTCGGCTGGGTAGCAAGTAGCCCACTTAATAGCCCGGTTATGTTGCTTGGGGAAGTCCAGGCGAAGATTGACTCATCGTCCGACTGTTTTATAATCTCCAGCTGGAGTCTGAGAAAGGCCTTTCCCCCTTCGCCGTATAGTAGCGGCATATTGATGTTGAATAGACCCATCAGGCAGTAAGCAATATCCTCTTGTCTACTAGTCTCCCTTGAGGAGGCCCAGCTCATTTTCATTGCCACACTCGCTCTCCTCGCATCGCTCGGCTCATACAAGCACATGCCCGGAATCCCTGTCACAGCCGATATTTCCTCCATTAATAATCCCTTAGTCCCGATATACTGCCAACGACTGTCGTAGAAGATCACAGTCTCAGGAGCCAGAAGCTCTTGAAGCGTCCATCCACGGGTAAACCACGCGCTCTGCTCGAACCTGTCACGGGACCATCTTAAAACGCCAGTCTTGTCCTTGATCCATACCACATCGGGCAGATAAGCGTAGCATGCCTGCGCATTCGCGTACCAACGAAACATCGAGCTGATCGCCTCAGAGAGCTCAGCACTGCTCTTCTTGTCGATACAACAGGTATCGATCCAGCACCATTTGAAGCCTTCGCTTCTCGCTAGGGAACAGAAGTTCCTGATTTTCGAAAAGCCGGCTCCGCTCTTGTCCTTGCTGTCCTGGAGCTCTTGGAAGGAGATCTCTTTCCCCTCCCACCGGTGCGATAAGATTGCATAAGTTGGGATGTCGCTGTCAAAGAACTCTTCGAATTGGAACAATTCGGTATGAAGTAGACGTTCTGCTGATGAAATGAACAGAAGACGGCGGATGAAAAGACAGAAGAAGGCGTGCCATCAAGGCAGCGACGTAAGGCTAGCATCTGATCGCTTCGGCCAGTCAGGCCTTGCGAGGCTGGATAGGTGTACAGACTACTACTGTGATACCAGCAAGACACCCTCAGTATGATTAGTAAGCCTGATGTTGGGGGTTAGCGGGCCAACTCCAACCATCTTTCTCCATAGCAGCTATTCTACATCCGTACCTACTATCAATTTATGTTAGAGTGTCCTGAACTCATGTATTCTACTCTTCCTTCCTCGCGTACAGTCCGCATGGTCATCTGGCGTTCCAGCAAAGCGCAGACTTGCCTCATCCCATCACCGATCCAACTACCATATACGAATCCTTCTAGTACACATCCTAGACAAGATGAGGCAATTTACGCTTCACTATTCCTTTGAGTCGACACACGAACACAGGATTCCTACTTCAAGGCTCTCCTTTCCACAGCTTGTGTGCAGACACCTATGCTCTGTTCGGTGGCTGTTTCCGGCTCACTACGGTACTTTCTTCTTTACTGGCGATAATCAATTCCAAGATTTGGCTGGATACCGTCAACTTTAGAGCTCATTCTACTGATATCTCAAGACTGAGACTTACCATCGACTTGGCTGAATATGTCCACACCCCTATCTATGCATATGCGCATGGGATACTAAAGAACAGTTCCGAAACGGCGATATAGGGTGTGCAAAAGCAGACCATAGAGGCAATGACTGTGTTAAAGGGCCTACAAGACCTGCTCGTTCATTTGGCCTGACCATTGGACTATCTTGCAAGATCTTCGCGATTGGCAGGAGCGGTTTCCTGAGCAATGAGTCATGAGCGAAGCATTATCGCACCGCCTCGAGAGGGAAAGTCTCTACATGGAGTCGCGGATATAGGTCATGGCGATGACCTTGTGGTCCGACCTAATAGAAGCTAGAGATGGCCTCGAACTACAAAGAGATGTCTGCAAAACACTTCATCGCTGTCACTTTAGGTGTAAGAGCGGCAGCAGACTGATGAAGCCTACGATTTTTCAAGCCGCCCAGATAGCACTACCACACTCCTTCCCGGATATCTTGGACCGGCGTCGTTATATGCCGTATCTCTTCACCATATAAGCTTCTGACCAAGGCGTTATGTTGCTGATACGATTTCAACATATTCTCAGCTGTGAGTCTGAGCATTGGACCCTTCCAGTCAGGCTTCTTTCCGTTTCAATCACTGATGTACACATCTCCCGCATTGTCTACAACATTGAAGCTCATTTTTGATAGGGTGAATAAATATATTCCGCTATTCTTCGCATACATCACATGCGATCAGACACTGTATTTATACAGTACAAGCAGCATTTCCTTCAACCAGGCTTCCAATTAGAGTCCTTTTTCCTTCCTCAGCCCAGCATATCCAGCAAGCTCGACTACATTTGTGCTTCTATTCTATATATACTGATCCTCTCTTAACGATGCTCCAAAAAATTCTTACTGTCTCTACCCAGACACGCCCGGCATTATTTTCGTCTTTACGCTTTTCTTCTCTTGTTGCAGCTGGACAACACCAAGCGTTCTCGACTTATTAATGGGGTTTTCGATGGAGACGGTGTGAGAATCACCCGCCCTAGCATAAGCGGACCGAGAGAGTTTGACAACAGACATAGCTGGGCGACATGGCGTTCGATATAAGAATATGAGGTTCTCGGCACGCTGGACTGAGGTCAGGTTACAACGCTGAGATGGGAATGCATCAACCTTCACGGGTTCAGCGCCGTGGGTACAGCGGAGATATCATTTTCAACACTCAGAGTAGGCAGATCTGCTTTGTGGTGATATTAATCGAGAGACGCCTACTACACCAGCAGGCAGGTCAGTCCCGCAAGGTACACGGATCGTTCAAGCCACCCTGACTCCCACACCTACCGCTCTGTACTTCTTCTTCACTAAATGAACGCCCTTCATTGCATTAAAGAACTCAACCCCTCTGTCGGTCCGTTTGGACACCAGATCAAAACCTCCGGCATCACATAACGGGACAGGACACGACCGGTTGAGATCATCCCACATCCGCCTGCTTGCCTCTCACCAACCAGTCATCACCAGCCAACCATCACCCCAGCAGACCCCAGCTACCAAACCGCAGCAGCCAACACCCTTCCACCCCGCCGCACCAACACCGCTCTTACCCACAATCCCTCCACCTCCACCCCTCTCACATC
>JAABUY010000407.1_pt1 | contig 78139 bp, 77 predicted proteins | sample 5560271 | NCBI WGS metagenome assembly JAABUY01 (sample SAMN10711886, study PRJNA513374) | rock metagenome | isolation source: Antarctica rocks | place: Antarctica: Victoria Land, University Valley | reverse complement strand
CGAGGACGACGACGACGAGGACGAGGACGACGACGAGGACGACGACGACGACGACCTCGTGGACACCGAGGACGAGAGTCCGACCGCCGGCATCTACGCCGGACTCGACAGCGACGAGATCGACTTCGATGAGGACGACGAGCCCGAGGGTCCCGCGAACGGCAGTGGTGGCGGCGCCGTGAAGGGGCCCGCGGCCGGCCGCTGATCAGCCGCTGGCCGGTCGATCAAGCGGCCGGTCAGGCGGAGACCCCGTCGAGCGCCTCGACCAGCTCGGCCGGGAGCTCCAGGTCCTCGCTCGCCGGTGCCGTTCGCAGCTGCGCGGTGGTGAGTGCCCCGACGATGGGGTGACGACGCCCGGCCAGTCCCAGCCGGCCGAGGGCCACCTCGGTGGCCGGCACCTGCAGGCCGCGGGCGGTGGTCGTGACGGCTTCGACGAAGTTGCCACCGGATAGCCTGCGGCCCATGAGACTCGGACTCAACCTCGGCTACTGGGGCACCGGCAATGACCGGGACAACATCGCCCTCGCCGTGGCGGCCGACAAGCTCGGGTATGCCGTGGTGTGGGCTGCCGAGGCCTACGGCTCCGACGCGCCGAGTGTCCTCGCCTGGCTGGGCGCCCTGACCGAGAACATCGACCTCGGTGCCGCGGTGATGCAGATCCCGGCCCGCACCCCGGCGATGACCGCGATGACGGCGGCGACGATCGACGCCCTGTCAGGTGGGCGGTTCCGGCTAGGCCTCGGGGTGTCCGGGCCCCAGGTCAGCGAGGGCTGGCACGGCGTGCCCTTCGCGGCGCCGCTCGGCCGGACCCGCGAGTACGTCGACATCGTGCGGATGGCGTTGCGCCGCGAGACGGTCGAGTACTCGGGCAGGCACTGGAGGCTGCCGCTGCCGAACGGTCCGGGTAAGGCCCTGCGGCTCACGGTGCACCCGGTGCGCGACTCGGTGCCGCTCTACCTCGCCGCCGTGGGCCCGAAGAACCTCGAGCTGACGGGCGAGATCGCCGACGGCTGGCTGGCGATCTTCTACAGCCCCGAGCACAGCGGCGACCTCCACGAGTGCCTGGCAACGGGTGCTCGCCGGGCCGGTCGAGGGCGCGCGGACAAGCCGTTGGACGGTTTCGACGTCGTGCCGACCGTCCCCGTCGTCCTTCGCGACGACGTCGCTGGCGCAGCCGCCGCCGTCAACGCCTACTCGGCCCTCTATCTCGGGGGCATGGGTTCCCGGGAGAAGAACTTCTACAACCAGCTGGCCGTGCGGATGGGCTTCGAGCAGGCCGCCCAGAAGGTCCAGGACCTCTACCTCGCACGTCGGCACCGCGACGCCGCCGCGGCGGTCCCCCTCGAGTTCGTCGACGCGACGGCGCTTCTCGGGTCACGGTCGCGGATCAAGGAACGGATGACCCGGTACGCGGAGGCCGGTGTCACGACCCTGAGCATCACGCCGTTCGCCGCGACACTCGACGAGCGACTGCACGTGGTCCGCACGATGGCGGAGCTGATGGGGGAGACTGGGCTGGGTTGACCGACGCCAGTGCGACGGCGGTCCGCTGATGCACCGAAATGCCCAGATGCACCGAAATGCCAGTGAACGCCCAGCGCGTTCAGGCAGAACCGTCCCGGCCCTGGCCCCCGACCGAAGGCAACCTGCACCGTGTCCGACCTGACCTACCTCTCCGCTGTCATTCTCGGCATCGTCGAGGGGCTGACCGAGTTCCTGCCGGTGTCCTCGACGGGGCACCTGACCATCACCGAGAAGCTCCTCGGCCTGCAGATCGACGCACCCGAGGTCACGGCATACACCGCGATCATCCAGCTCGGCGCGATCGCGGCCACCATCGTCTACTTCTTCAGGGACATCGTCAGGCTGGTCGTGGCGTGGTTCCGCGGCTTGCTCAGCGCCCAGGCCCGGCAGGAGCACGACTACTCGCTGGCCTGGGCCGTCATCGTCGGGTCGATCCCGGTGGGGATCGTCGGACTGGCGTTCAAGAGCGTCATCGAGGGGGCGCTGCGCAGCCTGTGGGTCGTCGCCGCAGCCCTGATCCTCTGGGGCGGTGTGATGTGGGTCGCCGAGTCACGACACGCCAAGCTGGTGGGCCAGGGTGTGGTGCGGGGTGAGGGGACGGTCAACGTCCGCGACGGCCTGTTTCTCGGGCTCTTGCAGTGCCTGTCCCTCATCCCGGGCGTCTCGCGCTCCGGCGCGACGATCTCGGCCGGGCTCTTCCGCGGCCTGGACCGGGTCACGGCGACCCGGCTCTCCTTCTTCCTGGCCATCCCCGCGCTCACGGCTGCCGGTCTCTACGAGGCGGCCAGGACCGACCTGACGCGGCTCGGCAAGGGCCAGATGGGCGTGGGTATCCTCGTCGCCTTCGTGGTCGCCTACGCATCGATCGCCTGGCTGCTGCGGTTCGTCGCGTCGAACACCCTCAAGCCGTTCGTCTACTACCGCGTCGCCCTGGGGGTCGTCCTGGTCGTGGTCCTGGCGACCAACGTGCTCTCGGCCACCTGAGCCTCAGAGCCACCTGGAGCGCTTGAACGCGCGGTAGAGCGCACCGCAGGCGCCGAGCATGACGGTCACGACGACGAAGTAGCCGTAGTAGTACTGCTGTCCTCCCACGTCGAAGCTCGCCTCGAGCTCTGGGATGTTGTGGAAGTTCATGCCATAGATGCCCGCGATCATCGTCGGCACGGCGGCGATGGCCACCCAGGCCGAGATGCGGCGCATGTCGTCGTTCTGCTGCACGCTGATCTGCGCGAGGTGGGCGTTGAGGATGTCGGTGAGCAGCCGGTCGTAGGACTCGACGTGGTCGTTGACCTTGAGCAGGTGGTCCTCCACGTCGCGAAAGAAGGCGAGCGAGTCGGGAGCGTCGCGTTGGAGGAGCCGCTTCTGCGGCTCCGTGCGCAGCCGGAGCATCGAGTCGGCCAGCGGCATGGACGCGCGGCGGATCTCCAGCACCTCCCGCTTGAGACGGTAGATCGCCGTGGCATCGACGTCGCGTGTCCCGCTGAAGACCTGCTGCTCGATCTGGTCGAGGTCCTCGAGGATCTCCGCGTCGACGTGGGTGTAGTTGTCGACGATCGGGTCCATCACGGCGTGCAACACGGCAGCAGGCCCTAGGCTCAGGTGCTCGGCGTTCTCCTCCAGCCGGCGACGGACGCCGGCGAGCGGGTTGCCCTCACCCCGGCGGACCGTGACGACGAAGCGGTCACCGAGGAAGACCATGACCTCGCCGGTCTCGACGTCGGACGTCACCTCGAGGTACCGCAGGGTCTTGAGCACGACGAGCAGGCTGCCTTCGTAGTGCTCGACCTTGGCCCGTTGGTTGCCGTGGACGGCGTCCTCCACGGCGAGGGGGTGCAGCCTCAGCTCCTCGTTGACGAGCCTGAACTCAGCGTCGGTGGGGTCCTTCAGCCCGATCCACAAGAAGCCCGTGTCCTCGCCCCGCAGGGCTGCGAGGTCGTCGCTGAGATCTCCACAAACCTGCCGCACGCCGTTGCGGTAGATGGCCTGGTCGACGATCACAGATCCCACTTCACCACGAAGTGGGCCGAGGCGCAGTCATCCCCGTCGTGTCGCCTCGTCCCGGCGTCGGCCGAGCACCGCTCGGTATGCCGTGCGGCAGCGCTCGATGGACGCCTCATCCGCGTCCGAGCGCTTCAGGCGGCATCGGCGATCCATCTTTCGCGGACTCCCGAGCCTGCCGGTGACCCGGTCCTGTCGGGTCGACTCCCGAGCATGCCGGTGCAGGGCACACTTGCCGATGGCCCGTCGGGGGCGCAGAGGGACCCACGCGATCATGTCCAGGAGACGATATGCGCTTTCCCATACGGCTGGCGGCGGCCGCCGCCACCACGCTCGTGCTGCTGACCGCACCGGTGACCGCCATGGCGGCCACCGGGCCTGACAGCGAGGTGACGATCGGCAGCGACGACAGCTACTTCTCGCACAACAAGCAGAACGAGCCCGGAGTCGCCGTCAACCCGGTGAAACCGTCGATCGTCGCTGCCGGGGCGAACGACAACATCGACCTGGAGCGCTGTGGCGCGGGAGACCCAAAGACCTGCCCGTTCACGGCCGGTGTGGGTGTCTCGGGCATCCAGTTCTCCACCACCGGGGGAACGAGCTGGACCCAGCCGAAATACAAGGGCTACTCGGCCCGGACACCCACCTGCCGACCCGCCCCGGGATCTTCACCAGCCTGCGTCCCGTCGCCAAACGGTGACATCGGGACCCTGCCCGGGTACTACGAGAAGGGGATGGTCTCCAACGGGGACGCCGAGCTCGTCTTCGGCCCCCGCCGCGGAGCTGACGGACGCTTCTCCTGGGGCGCCGGTCAGCGGCTGTACTACGCCAACATCGCCACGCCCTTCCCGGGCAAGGCCCCCTTCGCCGGCGCGGCGGCGATCGCCGTGTCGCGCACGGACGACATCCCGGCAGCCATCGCCGGAACCAACAGTGCCTGGATGGCGCCCGTCGTGGTGACCAAGCAGAACTCCGCACTGTTCAGCGACAAGGAGCAGATCTGGGCCGACAACGCCTCGTCGAGCCCCTACTTCGGCAACGTCTACGTCTGCAACGTCGGCTTCCGCGGCATGGGCAACGGCGCCCCGGAACCGGTGCTCCTCGCGAGCTCGAGCGACGGAGGTGACACCTGGCGCAACAAGCAGCTGTCCGCCGCGACCAACAACGCCCAGACGGGCGGGCGCCAGGGCTGCGCGGTCCGCACCGACTCCAAGGGTGTGGTCTACGTCGTCTGGGTCGGCACGGACATCCACACCCGCCAGGGCGTCTTCTTCCAGGCCCGCTCCTTCAACGGGGGAGCGACCTTCGAGCGGCCGCGCCCGATCGTGGGCGTGCAGGGAATTGGTCAGCTCGACCCGGCCCAGGGCCGGTTCACCATCGACGGCGTGGCCGGGTCGCGCACCGTCGTCTTCCCGAGCATCGACATCGCCAACGGCGCGCCTTACGGGACAAGGCCGGACGGGACAGCTGCGACCAACGAGATCGTCGTCGCCTGGTCCGACGACCGGGCCGGCACGAACAAGGAGAGGGCCTACCTCGTGCGCTCCATCAACGGCGGCAACAGCTACGGGGCCCTGGCGGAGGTGTCGGCGCCGGGTGACCGGGCCAACCAGCCTGCGGTCGCGATCGCCCCGGACGGCAGTGACGTCTACGTCACCTACAACGCCTACCTGCAGCCGTGGCAGCCAACGACGGACGCCAGACGCCCGATGCTCGGTGTGGTCGAGCACGTTGCTGCGGATGGAACGCTGACCTCCTTGCACCGGGGAGTCGAGGGCGATGCCCGGGGCTCGAGCTCCAACGGCCTCAAGTCCGAGTTCCTCGGTGACTACAACTACGCGTTCGCGACCAACGACGCAGTCGTTGCCGTCTGGAATGACGTCCGGGATGCCGCGGACTGCCCGGCGATCGACACCTACCGCCAGGCCTTGGTCAACGGCGCCCCGGGCAAACGGCCCGCGCCGAACACCGACTGCCCGCAAGGTGTTGGCACTCCGGCATTCGGCGACAGCAGCATCTACGGTGGGCGGTACGCCGACCCGACGCCGTAGGGTCTGCCGCCTCACGCCTCGAGGACCACGACACCGGTCAGGTCGGTGTCGTGGTCCTCGGTGCGGTCCGGCCGCGGTCCGGCCCGCGGGCTGCCCGACGTGCCCGCGTGACGGCCGCGCGCCCCCCCGCCGTCTAGAGTGACCCGGTGCCCACCGTCCTGCTCGTCCGCCACGGCCGCACGACGGCGAACGCCTCCGGTGTCCTCGCTGGCTGGACCGCTGGGGTTGGCTTGGACGACACCGGCCGGGAGCAGGCGCAGGCGCTGGCCGCCAGAGTCGCGGCCGCCAACCTGCCCGTCTCGCGGATCGTCTCCTCGCCGCTCCAACGGTGCCAGGAGACGGCCGCGCTCGTCGCGGAGATGGCTGCGCCCGGCATACCGGTGGGGCTGGACGACCGGCTTGGGGAGTGCCGGTACGGCGCCTGGACCGGCCGCAAGCTGAGCGAGCTGGCCAAGGAGGACCTCTGGCGGGTCGTCCAGGACCAGCCCTCGGGCGCGAGGTTCCCCGACGGTGAGGACTACCCGGGGGAGTCGATGGCTGGCATGCAGTCGCGGGCTCTGGAGGTGGTCCGCCAGGTCGACGCCGAGGTGCGCGCCGCCTCCGGCGCCGACGCCATCTGGGTGGCGGTCTCCCACGGCGACGTCATCAAGGCGATCCTGGCCGACGCGGCCGGGGCCCACCTGGACCAGTTCCAGCGCATCCAGGTCGACCCGGCGTCCGTGTCGGTGGTCCGCTACACCTCCCGGCGCCCCTTCCTGCTGCGCACCAACGACACCGGCGGCGACCTCGCCTCCCTGCTGCCACCTCCCAAGGAGGCCGACGAGGGCGCCGAGGAGCAGGCCGACGACGGCGACGCGGCTGTGGGTGGCGGCGCGGGAGCTGCCGCTCCTGCCGTCGGTTAGGGTCCTCGTATGCCGGTGCACGACTTCGACCCGCCCGACCGGTTTGTCGTCGGGACGGTTGGCCCCCCGGGGCAGCGGACCTTCTTCCTCCAGGCCAGTGGCGGTCGTCGCCTGGTCAGCTGCTCCTGCGAGAAGGAGCAGGTGTCGGTGCTGGCGGACCGGTTGGGCGACCTGCTCGACGAGTTCGCCCAGGGTGACGCGGCGGAGGACGGCGCCGGCCCCCAGGACACCGCGCCGCTGAGTACGCCGATCGAGGACGAGTTCCGGGTCGCCTCGCTGTCGCTGGCCTGGGACCCGGAGCGGTCGGTCGTCATCATCGAGGCCTTCGACGCCGACCTCCCGGAGGCGGGCGTCGAGGACGAGAACGCGGTCGAGGTGCCGGAGGCGTATCTCGAGCCGATGGAGGCCCGGACGGCCGTCCGGGTCGTCCTGGAGCCCGCCGTGGCCCGAGCCTTCACGCGACGTGCCCAGGCCCTGGTCTCGGCCGGGCGCCCGCCGTGCCCGTTCTGCGGAGGGCCGCTCGACCCCGCCGGGCACGTGTGCCCGAGGGCCAACGGCTACAAGCGCTGAGTGGTGGACGGCCCCAGCTCGATCGACGACGTCGCTGTCGTCGTCGAGGCGTTGCAGGGATCCGAGCTGAAGCTGGTGGGGCAGATCACCGACGCGTCCAATCTCGCCCTCCTCTGTGAGGTCGTCGACGCGGACGCGGCCGGGGCGGTCACCGGTGGCCCGGTGCGCGTCATCTACAAGCCGGTGGGCGGCGAGCGGCCGCTCTGGGACTTCCCCGAGGGGACGCTCGCCGGCCGCGAGGTGGCGACGTTCGAGGTGTCGCGGGCCGGGGGCTGGGGCGTCGTCCCACCCACCGTCCTGCGTGACGGGCCCTGTGGCAAGGGCTCGGTCCAGCTCTGGATCGGCGACCCCTTCAGCGAGGAGCCGGACGTTCGGCCGGTGGATGTCGTTGCGCCACAACGAGTTCCGGAGGGCTGGCTGTCCGTCGTCGACGGCGAGCTCACCACCGGCGCCCCGGTCACCGTCGTCCACGAGGACCGCGACGACGTGCGTGACGTCGCCGTGCTCGACGCCGTCGTCAACAACGCCGACCGCAAGGGCTCGCACCTCGTGCGCGACCGGGCCGGGGGGCTCTGGGGCTTCGACCACGGGGTGACGTTCAGCCGGGACCCCAAGCTGCGGACGGTCCTCTGGGGCTGGTCGGGCAAGCCGCTGCGGGAGGTCGACCTCGATCGCCTGGAGGTGGTCCGGGCCCTCCTGGACGACGTCGACTCCGACCTCGCCACCAGCCTGGCCGTGCTGCTTCCCCGCGGGGACGTCCGGGCGCTCCGTCGACGGGTCACCGCCCTCCTGCGGGTGGCGACACATCCCCGACCGAGTGGCGGCTGGCCGGCGATCCCGTGGCCGGCGCTCTGACCCGGGCCGGCCGGTGCGCAGCGGCAGCCGATGGCCGCAGCGGCAGCGGGAAGGCCGGGCCGGCCGGTGCGCAGCGGCAGCCGATGGCCGCAGCGGCAGCGGGAAGGCCGGCCGTTAGGCTCCTGCAGTGATCTCGTGGCCCACCCCTTTCATCCCGGCCGTGCCCGGCGCCGGACTGCCGCTGCGGGTGTTCGACACGGCGTCGTCGGCGCTGCGACCACCGACTCTTGGGCCCGTCGCCACCCTGTACGTCTGCGGGATCACCCCCTACGACGCGACCCACATCGGCCACGCCGCGACCTACGTCACGTTCGACCTGCTCGGACGGGTGCTGCGCGACGCCGGCCACGACGTGATGTACGTCCAGAACGTCACCGACGTCGACGAGCCCCTCTTCGAGCGTGCCGAGCGGGACGGCATCAGCTGGACCGACCTCGCCCGCGACGAGATCGCCCTCTTCCGTGAGGACATGACGGCCCTGCGGGTCATCCCGCCCGACCACTACGTCGGCGCCGTCGAGAGCATCCCGGCGACGGTCACGGCGATCGAGACCCTCGTCGCCAACGGCACGGCATACCCCGTCGCGGTGCCGGACGGCGACGGACACGACACCTACTTCGACACCACGAGCCAGCCCGGCTTCGGGACGGTCTCGTCGCTGTCGCGCGAGAAGATGCTAGGGCTCTTCACCGAGCGGGGCGGCGACCCGGACCGCGCGGGCAAGCGCGACCCCCTCGACCCGGTGCTGTGGCGGGCCCCTCGTGACGGCGAGCCGTCGTGGCCGGGTGGCAGCCTCGGCGAAGGACGCCCGGGGTGGCACATCGAGTGCACGACGATCGTCCTGCAGCACCTCGGTATGCCGTTCGACCTGCAGGGCGGCGGCACGGACCTCATCTTCCCGCACCACGAGATGAGTGCGGCGCACGCGGAAGCCGTCACCGGCACCGCCCCCTACGCCCGCACCTACGTCCACCAGGCGATGGTTGGCCTCGACGGCTCGAAGATGAGCAAGTCCAAGGGCAACCTCGTGCTGGTCTCCCGGCTGCGCGCCGACGGCATCGACCCGATGGCCATCCGGCTCGCGCTGCTCGACCACCACTACTGGACGGAGTGGAGCTGGACCGGGGAGGTCCTCCATCGGGCCCAGGAGCGGCTGGCCAGCTGGCGAGCCGGCCTGTCCGGCAACGGCGGTCCGGCGGCCGAGGCGACGGTCACCGACGTCCGCGAGCGCCTCGCCGACGACCTCGACTCACCCGGCGCCCTTGCCGCCATCGACCGCTGGGTCGAGGAGTCGATCCGCCACGGCGGCACCGAGATCGGTGCACCGGGCATCGTCGGCCGCGCCGCGGACGCCCTGCTGGGCGTCCGTCTCTGAGCCGTCCCCGTGGATGCTCAGGTCGTCGGCGGCCGCTCGTCGCCGCGCCGGCGCAGGTAGCGCTCGAACTCCCGTGCGATGGCGTCCCCGCTGGCCTCCGGCAGGTCGGCGGTGTCCGTCGCCTCCTCGAGGTCGTGGACGTACTCCGCCACCTCGTCGTCGGACTCGGCGAGCTCGTTGACGCCCCGCTCCCACGCGCGTGCCGTCTCGCCGAGGTCGGCGAGCGGAATCGTGATGTTGAAGAGCGACTCGAGCTTGCCGAGGAGGCCGAGCGTCGCCTTGGGCGAGGGCACTCCTCCGGCGTAGTGCGGCACGGCGGCCCAGCAGGTCAACGAGGTCAGCCCGGTGCGGGTGGCGGCGTCGGCGAGGACGCCGACGATGCCGGTCGGCCCTTCGTACTTGCTCGCCTCGGCGCCGAACCGGGTGATCACGTCGACGTCGTCGGAGGTCGCCGTGACGGGGATCGGCCGCGTGTGCGGGACGTCGGCGAGCAGTGCGCCGAGGGTGACGAACGTCGTCACTCCGAGCTGCTCCGCGAACTCCAGCAGCTCGATCGTGAAGGTCCGCCAGCGGGTCGACGGCTCGATGCCGTCGACGAGGACGACGTCCCGGTCGAAGGAGGTGTTGCGCGCCAGGAGGATCCGGGTCGTCGGCCAGATGATGCGCCGCTGCGCCTCCTCCGTCACGACGCGGGGCCGGTTGACCTGGAAGTCGTAGTACTCCTCCGGGTCGAGGGCCGCGATCGGCTCGGCGTCCCACACGTCGGCGAGGTGGGTGATGACGGAGGTCGCCGCCTCGCCCGCGTCGTTCCACCCCTCGAACGCGGCGATGATGATGGGATCCCGTAGCTCGGGGACGTCCTCGAGCTCGATCACGAGTGCGCCTCCGAAAGGTCATGGTGCTCGGCGCCGGATCCGGTCGGACCCGACGCCCACACCCTATGTCGTGACCCGGGAAGTGCCGGGGAGGGACCCAGCTGTACGGTCCACCTAGACTGGCCCGTCGTGACGACTACTGCCCCACCGCTGCCGGCGGCCGTCCTGTGGGACATGGACGGCACCCTCATCGACAGCGAGCCCTACTGGATCGCCGAGGAGATGCACCTCGTGGAGTCGTTCGGCGGGGTCTGGACGGACGAGGACGCCCACGCCCTGGTCGGCAACGCCCTGGAGGTCTCGGCGCAGTACATCCTCGACCACTCACCGGTGGAGCTGACCGTCGTCGAGGTCGTCGACCGGCTCATGCACGGCGTCATGCGCCGTGTCGAGGAGCGTATGCCGTTGCGTCCGGGCGCGCTGGAGCTGCTCTCCGCCCTGCGGGCCGAGGGGGTCCGCAACGCGCTCGTGACCATGTCCTGGCGCCCGTTCACCGACCTCCTGGTCCGCCTCCTCCCGGAGGGCTCCTTCGACATCGTCGTCCCGGGCGATGCCGTCGAGCACGGCAAGCCGCATCCCGAGCCCTACCTCACCGCCGTCGGCCTGCTCGGGCTGGAGCCCGCTGACTGCGTCGCCATCGAGGACTCGCCGGCGGGGGTGCGCTCGGCCGTCGCGGCCGGGATCCCGACCATCGCGGTGCCGCACGTCGTCGCGGTGCCACGGATGTCCGGAGCGGTGCAGATCCCGACGCTGCAGGGCGTGACGCCGCAGGACCTGCTCACGCTCGTGGGAGCCGCGGTCAGCGCGCCGGAGCAGCCTGCCGAGCCGGCTTCCCGACCGCGCTGGGGATACGGGTCCTGAAGTCGAGGATCACGCCGACGTCGGCCGCCCGCGCCTCCTGCGTCGACCGGGCTGAGGTAGGTCCGCTGGCTCGACCGGTGTCCCTCATAGGCGGCCCGCGCCTCCTGCGTCGACCGGGCTGAGGTAGGTCCGCTGGCTCGACCGGTGTCCCTCATAGGCGGCCCGCGCCTCCTGCGTCGACCAGAGGCTGGAGGCCTCGCTCACCGGGACGTCCCACCACGAGTCGCTGTCGGGCGCCGACACGCTCGGGTCGGTCTCGACGTGGATGACCACGGGTCCGCCCCCGTCCGGAGCCGCCTTGGCGTCCGCGATCGCCGCGGCGAGACCCTCGCGTGACGTCACCTCGATGACCGTCGCGCCGAGGCTGCGGGCGTTGGCGGCGAGGTCGACCGGCAGCCGCTCGCCGTCGAGACGCCCGGAGCCGGAGCGATAGCGGTAGCGCGTGCCGAAACGCTGTGAGCCCAACGACTCCGACAGCGACCCGATCGAGTGGAAGCCATGGTTCTGCACGAGCACGACGATGATCTTGACACCCTCCTGGACCGCCGTGACGAGCTCGCCGGGCGACATGAGGTAGGACCCGTCGCCGACCATGACGAAGACGTCGCGGTCGGGCGAGGCCAGCTTGACGCCCATGCCCCCGGGGATCTCGTAGCCCATGCAGGAGAAGCCGTACTCCACGTGGTAGCCGTGCGCATCCCGGACCCGCCACAGCTTGTGCAGGTCGCCGGGCATCGAGCCGGCGGCACAGACGACGACGTCCTGCGTGTCGGAGAGCTCGTTGACCGCCCCGAGGACCTCCCCCTGGGTCAGGACACCGTCCGCGAGGCGCTGGGTCACCTCCACCGGCGGCAGGTATGCCGTGTCCACCCGCTCGCTCCACTGGCGCCACAGCGACTGGTGACGTTCGCGCGCAACCGATGTCACGGCATACCCCCGGAGTTCACGGGTCAGGGCGGTGAGCGCCTCGCGGGCGTCGCCGACGACCTGTAGGCCGGAGTGCTTGCCGGCGTCGAGGCGCGCGACGTTGAGGTTGACGAAGCGAACACCATTGTCTTGGAACGCGGTTCGGGAAGCGGTGGTGAAGTCGCTCCAACGGGTGCCGACCCCGATGACGACGTCGGCCTCCCGGGCGACGGCGTTGGCCGCGGTGGTGCCCGTCGAGCCGACGGCGCCCAGCAGCTGCGGGTGCCCGTGCAGGAGGGATCCCTTGCCGGCCTGTGTCTCGCCGACGGGGATGCCCGTGGCGTCGCAGAGGGCCGCAAGGGCGTCCTCGGCGCCGGAGTAGTGCACGCCGCCGCCGGCCACGATCAACGGCCGCTCGGCCGAGCGGATCACCGCCACCGCCTCGGCCACGAGCGACGGCTCGGCGGGTGGCCGGGGGATGTGCCAGGTGCGCTCGGTGAAGAGCTCGGCGGGCCAGTCGAACGCCTCGGCCTGGACGTCCTGGGGCAGGGCGAGCGTCACGGCTCCGGTCTCGACCGGGTCGGTGAGGACCCGCATGGCGGCCAGCAGGGCTGAGGGAAGCGCCTCGGGTCGGGTGACCCTGTCGAAGTAGCGGGACAGCGGCCGGAACGCGTCGTTGACGGTGACATCTCCCGCCATGGGGTGCTCGAGCTCCTGAAGGACGGGTGAGGAGAGCCGTGTCGCGAAGGTCCCGGAGGGCAGCAGGAGCACGGGGATCCGGTTGACCGTTGCGAGGGCGGCTCCGGTGAGCATGTTCGTGGACCCGGGCCCGACGCTCGCCGTGCAGGCCCAGGTCTGGAGGCGGTTCCTGGTCCGGGCGTAGCCGACGGCGGTGTGCACCATCGCCTGCTCGTTGCGGGCGAGGACGTAGCGCAGCGGCGGGGTGTCGCCCTCGCCGAGCTCCGCCTCGAGGAGGGCCTGACCGATGCCGGCCACGTTTCCGTGGCCGAAGATGCCGAGGCAGCCGGCAAACAGGGGCTGCCTCGCGCCGTCTCGCTCGGAGTGCTGCACGGCGAGGAACCGGACCACGGCCTGGGCGACGGTCAGCCGGACGGTGTCGGTCATCACTGGTCTCCTTCGGGATCGGCAGCCGTTGTGTCGGGATCCTCAGCAGTTGCGTCGGGCAGCACGGTCGCCGTAGCGGCCGAGCTGCCGGACCCTGTGGTGCCTGACCCGAGCGGCAGCCGCGGGTCGACCTCCTGCCCGACCCAGGTGTTTCGGACCCAGGCGTGGGCGGGGTCGTCGCAGATCAGCCACACGCGTTCGGGGCCGGGGCCGGCCATGACGTTGAGGTAGTAGAGGTCGTAGCCGGGCGGGGCCATCGAGGGGCCGTGCCAGCCGTGCGGCACGAGCACGACGTCGCCGCTGCGGACCTCGGCCAGCACCTCGATCGGCCGGTCCGCGGTGCCGTAGACCCGGTGGTAGGCCACCGGATCCGCCGCCTGGGACGGCGAATGGCTCCCATCGCCGGACTCGGTGGACGGCGCGTAGCTCTGGTCGCGGGACTCGGCGGCGACCTCGAAGTAGTAGATCTCCTCGAGCTCGGACTCGACACCCGGCCGTTCCTCGTCGTGCTTGTGCGGCGGGTACGACGACCAGTTGCCGGCCGGGGTGACCACCTCGCAGGCAATGAGGGAGTCGGCCTCGAGGACGGCCGGCGTGCCGAAGTTGCGGACCTCGCGGGAAGCCCGCCCGGCGCCGCGCAGCTCGACGGGGACCTCCTCGCGGCGCACGTGGCGGAAGGCCGCTGGATCGGCACGCTTGCCCACGGGCGCCCAGCACAGCGCCGCCCGGGCGCCCTCCTCGCTGAGCAGGACCAGCCGCGGCACCGGAGGCACGTAGCAGACGTCGGTGGGCCCGGCGAACACCGATGGCCTCCCGTCGAGCTCGGCTCGCTCGGTCGAGCCGTCCGGCATCGTCGCCGTGACCTCGAGCGAGCCGTTGAGCGGCACGACGACGGACTCGTGCCCGGCGGAGCTCACCACCGTCTCGACACCCGGTGCGAGCGTGAGCACGCCGAGCCCGGTGTGCGTCCAGGAGCGGGTGCCGGGCTGCAGCTCGACGTCGTACCCACGCCCGGCGAGGGACCCGGAGGGGTAGACCCACGGAGCCATCGTCGAGCTGCCGGACCTGCCGGAGCCAGAGAAGCCGGAGCTGCCGGAGCCGCCGAAGAAGCCGGAGTCGCCGGAGTCGCCGGCGGAGCGAGCGCCGCCGGGCTCAGGCACCAGCGCTCCCGTGCACGATCTCGGCGGCGATGTCGACCGCCGCGGCCACGTCGCCGTCCGGGGGGTAGAGCAGCGCCCGTCCCACCACGAGGCCGCGGACCGCGGGGAGGTCGACGGCCCGGCGCCACTCGGCATACGTGTCATGGGGGTCACCGACGGGGTCACCACCGAGCAGCAGCGTCGGCAGCGTGGTCGCCTCCATGACCCGTGACAGGTCGTCGACGACGGGCAGCTTGAGCCAGGTGTGCGCGCTCGTCGCACCCAGCCCCGCGGCGATGTGCATCGAGAGGATGACCGAGTCGGGGTCGAGCCGGTTGACGACCCTGCCGCCCGCGGTGTCCGAGACGAACGGCTCCACCATGGCCATCAGCCCGAGGGCGGCCAGCTCGGTCACGGCGGCCCCACAGGCCTCGAGGGTGGCGGCCGTGCCGACGTCGGACAGACCGACCCGGGTCAGCATCTTGCCGCCCTCGATGCCGCGTTCTGCGAGGTCGCGCGCCCGGTAGGCGGTGAACCGGTCGTCGAGCTCGAAGACCGACCCCTGCAGGCCGCCGCGGTTCATCGAGCCGATCGCCACCTTGCCGTCCAACGCCCCGAGCAGGAGGAGGTCCTCGAGGATGTCGGGCGTGCCGAGGACGCCGTCGACACCGGGGCGCCGCAGCGACTCGACGAGCCGGGCGAGGAGGTCGGCCCGGCTGGCCATCGCCGTGGGGTTCGCGCCGACGGCCAGCGAGCCGCGCGCGGGATGGTCGGCCGCGACGAGGAGCAGCCTGCCGTCGACGCCGAGGAGGGGCCGGCGTCGCCGCGCGCTCCAGAGGCGGCCGATCCGGCCCGGGTCCGTGGCCCGCACCCGCGTGATCCCGGCCAGCTCGTCGGCCCGCAGCTCAGCGGGCGACGTGAGCCGCTCGAGCCTCTCTCTGCTCATGACGAGACCTCGGACCGCGAGCCGAGAAGGTCTTCGACCTCCTGCTCGCTCGGCATCGCCGTCGAGCACTCGAGCCGGGAGGCCACGATCGCGCCCGCGACGTTGGCAAAGCTGATGATCCGGTGCAGCGGCCACCCGGCCAGGAGGCCGTGGCAGAGGGCACCGCCGAACGCGTCGCCGGCGCCGAGCCCGTTGACCACCTCGACGGGGAACGGGGCGACCTCGACGCGCTCGCCCGGAGTCGCCGCCAGGACGCCCTTGGGCCCCTGCTTGACGACGGCCAGGGAGAGGCCGCGCTCGAGCATCGCGTCGGCGGCCCGGCCGGGATCGCGCTCACCGACGGCCACCTCACACTCCTCGGCGTTGCCGACGGCGATGGTGACGTGCTCGAGGGCCCGGTCGACCTGCTCGTGGGCGGCGGCGGCATCGGCCCAGAACATCGGCCGGTAGTCCAGGTCGAGCACCGTGTGGTCGCGGCGGCCGCGTGCCTGCCAGGCCGTGAAGTGCGAGGTCCGGCTGGGGTCCTGGCTCAGCCCGGTCACCGTCGACCAGAAGATGTCGGCGTCCTGAATCGCCGCCAGCGGCAACGAATCCGGCTCGATGAGCAGGTCCGGCGCCGTGGGGTAACGGTAGAACCAGATGGGAAAGCTGTCCGGAGGGAAGATCTCGCAGAACGTCACCGGCGTCGGCGGCCCCTCGACCTCGGTGACGAACACGTCGTCCACCCCGAGGTCGCGCAGCGCCCGGTGGACGTACCTGCCGAACGGGTCCTTGCCGACGCGGGTGATGAGTGCGGCCCGATGCCCGTGCCGTGCGGCGGCGACGGCCACGTTGGTGGCACTGCCGCCGAGGAACTTCTCGAACGACTGCACGTCCTCCAGACCCACCCCGTGCTGCAGGGGGTAGATGTCGACACCGGTGCGCCCCATGGACACCAGCTCGTATGCCGTGGGCTCAGTCATCCGTCGCTGCCCCGCCCCGGAGGCTCGCGGCCACCTGCCGGAGGTGTTCGAGGCTCTCCCGGACGTCCTCGACCGGTGCCCGGGTCCCGCTGCCGCCGGCCGGGTCCGCCTTGAGGATGGTGTCCTGCTCGAGGACGTACCACCCGGCATACCCCGCCTGTTCGAGGGAGGTGACGATGGCGGCGATGTCGACGTCGCCGTGGCCCAGCGGCTGGTAGAGGCCGGTGCGGACCGCGTCGGTGTAGCCGAGCTCGCCGGCGCGGACCCGGCCGGCGAGTGTGTTGTCGACGTCCTTGAGGTGGACGTGCGCGATCCGCTCCGGAAAGTTGCGGGCGATGGCCACCGGGTCGGCGCCGCCGATGAGGAGGTGGCCGGTGTCGAGGCAGAGGCCGATGGCGCTCCCGGCGAGGACCTTGTCGGTCTCGGACCCCGACTCGACCATGGTCCCCACGTGGGGGTGCAGCGTCGCGGTGAGGCCGCGGGCGGTGGCCGCCTCGTGCAGCAGGTCGAGGTTGCGCAGCAGGGCTCCCCACCCGTCACCGTCGAGGAGCGGCCGGGTGTCGTAGCCCTCCGTCCCGGTGGCAGCGGCGAGGACGACGGTCGAGGCGCCCGCGGCGACCAGGCCGTCCATCGCGAGGTCGACCTCGGGCCGCGGGTCGTGCTGCAGGTCGTGGAGGAGCACCGGCACGAACTGGCCGACCGCGGCGAGCTCGTGGCTCGCGAGCAGCTGCGCCCTGGCCGTGGGGTCGGCCGGGAGGAAGGCCTCCGGGCCGAACTCGGTCGCGTGCAGTCCGACCTCGCGCATCTGCGACAGGACGGTCTCGGGGTGGTACTGCCAGCCCCAGCCGGGCACCTCGCAGACACCCCACGAGATCGGGGCCCCGGCGACACGGTCGAGCAACGGTGGGGTGGACGGGCTCACAGGGTGTCGATCTCCTCCAGGCGCACGACGCGCCCATCTCGTCTGGACAGGTCACACGCCAGTGCGGTGCGGAAAGCCTGCAGCGCGTCGGAGACCGTGCAGGGCGAGGGGATCTCCCCCCGGGCGACCCGGACGAAGGCCGTCAGCTCGGCCCGGTATGCCGGCTGGAAGCGCTCCATGAACGACGAGACGCGGGGGCCGGTGGGAAAGTCGACACCCTCCTCCGCCGAGGTCATCGCCAGGGACTGGTCGAGGCCGACGGCGAGGGAGCCCTTCTCACCGCTCAGCTCCATCCGCACGTCGTGGCCGGCACCGTTGTAGCGGCCGGAGGAGACGAGCACCAGCGTGCCGTCGTCCAGGGTCAGCAGCGCGGCGCCGGTGTCGACGTCGCCCCCGTCGGTGAAGAACTGCTCGCCCTTGTTGCCACCGGCCGCGTAGGCGGTCGCGACCTCGCGGCCGGTGACGTAGCGCAGGATGTCGAAGTCGTGGATGTTGCAGTCGCGGAAGATCCCACCGGAGGTGCGGATGTATGCCGCGGGGGGCGGCGCCATGTCGTAGGTGTTCGCCCGGATCGTGTGGACGAACCCGAGCTCGCCGTCCTGCACCGCCTGGCGCGCGCGCTGGTAGCCGTGGTCGAAGCGTCGCTGGAAGCCGACGTGGACCGGGACGTCGGTGTCGGCCACGATCCGGGCGAGGTCGATGGTCTCCTCGAGGCAGGCGGCAACCGGCTTCTCGCAGAAGGTCGGGACTCCTGCGGCGACGCCTGCGCGCAGCAACGGGGCGTGGCCCGGGGTGGCGGTGGCGATGACGAACGCGTCCGGACCGGACGCCAGGAGGGCGTCCGCGTCGGGAACCCACTCCGCGCCCAGCCGGTCAGCGACGTTCTCGGCGATCCCGCCGTCGGCGTCCGTGATCACCAAGGCGTCGACCTCGTCCAGCCCCAACAGCGTCTCGGCGTGGAAGGCCCCGATCCGTCCCACGCCAGCGAGGCCGATGCGCATCCGATCCGCTCCCAGTTCCGTTGCTGCGACCCTACCTTCAGCCGAGACCGCGGCCCCAGCCTGCCGCCGAGAGGAGACAGGTGTCAATGATATGTCCTAACATTAGGACTTGTGCCACTCGGAGGACGTCGGGAGGAGGACCCGTGGGCGAGGCCAGGCAGGTTGCCGTCCAGATCGAGCGGTCCTCGCCCGTGCCGCTCTACCACCAGCTGGCTGAGCAGCTCACGGCCGCGGTCACCTCCGGACAGCTCCAGCCCGGCGACGCCTTCGAGAACGAGCTCGACCTCGCGTCGCGCCTCTCCCTCTCCCGGCCGACCGTCCGCCGCGCCATCCAGGAGCTGGTCGCCAAGGGCCTGCTCCTGCGGCGTCAGGGCCTCGGCACCCGGGTCGCGAACCGCAAGGTGCACCGCCGGGCAGAGCTGACCAGCCTCTATGACGACCTCCAGCGCAGCGGCAGCACACCCGGCACGAGGGTCCTCGCCTACGGGCCGTGCGCGGACGTCGTGGCGGCGCAGGCCCTGGACATCCCGGAGGACACGCCGCTGCTCTCGGTCGTCCGACTTCGGCTTGCCGACAGCGCACCCTTCGCCATCCTGCGCAACTGGCTTCCCCCGGCATACAGCGACATCACGCGGGAGGACCTGGAGGCCCGCGGACTCTACGAGGTGCTCCGCGACCGGGGAGTCCGTCCGGTCGTCGCCCACCAGAGCATCGGCGCGCGCATGCCGACGCCGGCGGAGCGCCGTCACCTCGAGCTGAAGGGCACCCAGCCGCTGCTGACCATGACCCGCAGCGCCTTCGATGCCAGCGGCGCACCGGTGGAGTTCGGCTCGCACTGCTACCGGGCCGAGGACTACACGATCGACATCATGGTCGACGAGCGTTGATGACTTCGGCCGCGATCAGTCGTCGGCCGGGTTCACCTCTCCGGTCACGAGTGGGTCGACGGCCAGGAGCCCGGCGCCCGCGGGCAGCGGGGGCGGGGTGCCGCCCCAGGCGGGGCAGATGGCTTTGTGGTCGCACCAGTCGCACAGCCTGGACGTCCGTGGCCGCCAGTCGCCGGTCATGGCAGCCCGTTCGATGGCGGTCCACAGCGCCTTGACCTTGCGCTCGGTCGCGAGCAGGTCGGCCTCGTCGGGGGAGTAGCGCATCAGCTCGCTGTTGCCGAGGTAGACGAGCTGGAGCATCTGCGGGATGACGCCGCGCAGGCGCCAGAGGACGAGCGCGTAGAACCTCATCTGGAACAGCGCCTTGGCCTCGAAGTGCTCCGAGGGGGATCGGCCGGTCTTGTAGTCGACGACCCGCAGCGCCCCGTTGGGGGCGACGTCGAGCCGGTCGACGTAGCCGCGCAGGGTGAGCCCGTCCAAGTCGGCCTCGACGTAGAGCTCGCGTTCGGCCGGCTCCAGCCGGGTGGGGTCCTCCAGGACGAACCACGTGTTGATGAGCTGGACCGCCTCGGCGAACCACGAGTCCTCGGTGCGGCTCTCGTCGGCCTCGATCATCGCCGCGAGCTCCGGATCGGTCTCGACGAGCCGCTGCCACTGAGGGGCGACGAGCGCCGCGGCGGCGTCCGGGGTGCGCTGGGCGGCGGGCAGGTCGAAGAGCCGCTCGAGCACCGAGTGGACGAGGGTGCCGCGCGCCGCTGCGGCCGACGGCGGCGACGGAAGCCGGTCGATGACCCGGAACCGGTAGAGCAGGGGGCACTGGATGAAGTCCGACGCCCGGCTGGGGGAGAGGGTGGCCGAGCGGCCGGGCAGCGGCCCGGCAGCGGCGTCGGGCGACCCCGCCGTGGTCGTCTCCGTGCTGGTGTCGGTGCTCACGTTCAGCACTGTATGCCGGGCTGCCGACACCGCCGGAACAACTCACCGGCCTGGGGACGGCGGGACCGCAGTGACGGGGCTTGTGGACGGCGGCCGGGCGGACGGCATACCCCTGCCCTAGCGTCCGGCACGGTGGTCGCCGTAGCAACCGAGCTGCCGGACGCAACGGTGAGCCGCTCAGTCCTCCGGCTGGTAGGCGAGGTTGGGGCCGAGCCAGCGCTCGGCCTCACGCAGGGTCCAGCCCTTGCGCTCGGCGTAGTCCTCGACCTGGTCGCGGCCGACCCGGCCGACGACGAAGTACTGCGACCGCGGGTGGGAGAAGTAGAAGCCGCTGACCGCCGCGCCCGGCCACATCGCCATGCTGTCGGTGAGCTCGATCCCGGTGTTCTTCGTGACGTCGAGCAGGGACCACAGGGTCTGCTTCTCGGTGTGGTCCGGGCAGGCGGGATACCCGGGGGCGGGCCGGATCCCCTTGTACCTCTCCTCGATGAGCGCGACGTTGTCGAGGCTCTCGTCGGGGGCGTAGGCCCAGAACTCCTTGCGGACGCGCTCGTGCAGCCGCTCCGCGAACGCCTCGGCGAGCCGGTCGGCCAGGGACTCGAGCAGGATGGCGCTGTAGTCGTCGAGGTCGGCCTTGAACTGCATGATCTTGTCGTGGCTGCCGAGCCCGGCCGTCACCGCGAACCCGCCGACGTAGTCCTGGAGCCCGCTCTCCTTCGGCGCGACGAAGTCCCCCATCGACCGGTTGGGGATACCCTCGCGGTGTGCCCCCTGCTGGCGCAGGTTGCGCAGGGTGGCAAGGACCGACGTCCGCGACTCGTCGGCATACACCTCGATGTCGTCCTCTTCGACGGCGTTGGCCGGGAAGAGGCCGAGGACGCCGTTGGCCCGCAGCCACTTGCTCTCGATGGCCCGGTCGAGCATCCGCTGGGCGTCGTCGTAGAGCTTGCGGGCCGTCTCGCCCGAGGCGGGGTTGTTGAGGATGTCGGGGAAGCGGCCCTTCATCTCCCAGGCGGCGAAGAACGGCGTCCAGTCGATGTAACGGCGCAGCTCCTCGAGGGGGTAGTCCTTGAACGTCTTGACGAACTGGGTTGCCGTGCCGTGCCGGTGGTCACACCTCGGGCCCCGGCAGACGTCCTTGGCCTGCTGAGCGAGCAGCCGCGGCCGGGGCGGCCGGTAGGCGCTCCAGTCGACGGGAGTGCGGTTTGTCCGGGCCTGCTGCACCGGGAGCAGCGGTCGGTCGCCCAGCTTGGCGGCGTGCCGCGCCCGGACCGAGTCGTAGTCGGCCTTGGTGTCGGCGATGAGGCGGGGGCGCAGCGCGTCGGAGAGCAGGGCCGCCGCGACGGGCACCGAGCGGGAGGCGTCCTTGACCCACACGATCGGCCCGTGGTACTTCGGGGTGACCTTGACGGCGGTGTGCGCCTTGGACGTCGTCGCTCCACCGATCAGGAGCGGGAGCTCGAAGCCCTGTCGCTCCATCTCGCTCGCGACGTTCACCATCTCGTCCAGGGACGGCGTGATCAACCCGGAGAGCCCGATGATGTCGGCCTTCTCGGTCCTGGCTGCATCGAGGATCTTCTGGGCGGGGACCATGACGCCGAGATCGACCACGTCGTAGTTGTTGCACTGCAGGACGACTCCGACGATGTTCTTGCCGATGTCGTGGACGTCGCCCCTCACCGTGGCCATGACGATCTTGCCCTTGGCCCTCTCGACGTCACCGGGCCTCTTCTCGGCCTCGATGAAGGGGATGAGATAGGCGACCGCCTTCTTCATCACCCGCGCGCTCTTGACCACCTGGGGAAGGAACATCTTGCCGGCCCCGAAGAGGTCGCCGACGACGTTCATGCCATTCATCAGCGGCCCCTCGATGACCTCGATCGGGCGGCCGCCCCGCGCCGAGATCTCCTGGCGCAGCTCCTCGGTGTCGCTCTCCGCGTGCTCGTCGATGCCCTTGACGAGGGCGTAGGTGATCCGCTCGCCCACGGGCAGCGAGCGCCACTCCTCGGCGATCGCCTCCTGCTTGGTGTCCCCGGTGTTGAAGCTGTCGGCGATCTCGAGGAGCCGGTCGGCGGAGTCGGGACGGCGGTTGAGGATCACGTCCTCGATCCGCTCGCGCAGCTCCGGGTCGACCTGGTCGTAGACGACGAGCGCCCCCGCGTTGACGATGCCCATGTCCATGCCGGCCGCGATCGCGTGGTAGAGGAACACCGCGTGGATCGCCTCGCGGACCGCGTTGTTGCCGCGGAAGGAGAACGACACGTTGGAGACACCACCCGAGACCAGGGCGCCGGGCAGGTTCGCCTTGATCCACCGTGTCGCCTCGATGAAGTCGACGCCGTAGTCGACGTGCTCCTCGATGCCCGTCGCGACCGCGAAGATGTTGGGGTCGAAGATGATGTCCTCGGCGGGGAAGCCGACGTCGTCGACGAGGATGTCATAGGCGCGTCGGCAGATCTCCTTGCGCCGCTCGAGGTTGTCGGCCTGGCCGTCCTCGTCAAAGGCCATGACGACGACGGCGGCGCCGTACTTGCGGCACATCCTCGCGTGCTCGACGAACGGCTCGACGCCCTCCTTCATCGAGATCGAGTTGACGATCGGCTTGCCCTGGACGCACTTGAGGCCGGCCTGGATGACCTCCCACTTGGACGAGTCGATCATCAGCGGCACCCGGGAGATGTCCGGCTCGCTCGCGATGAGCTTGACGAAGCGGTCCATCGCGGCGACGCCGTCGATCATCCCCTCGTCCATGTTGATGTCGAGGACCTGGGCGCCGGCCTCGACCTGCTGGCGGGCGACGTTGAGCGCAGTCGGGTAGTCCTCCTCCTTGATGAGCTTGCGGAAGCGGGCCGAGCCGGTGATGTTGGTGCGCTCGCCGACGTTGAGGAAGAGAGACTCGTCGGTGACGGTCAGCGGCTCGAGGCCGGACAGGCGCAGGGCCGGCTGGACCTCCGCCGGCTCGCGGGGAGCCATACCGTCCGCCGCCTTGGCAATCGCGGCGATGTGGTCCGGCGTCGTGCCGCAGCACCCGCCGAGGACGTTGACGAGGCCGCTCGACGCGAACTCCCCGATGACGCCCGCCATCTGCTCGGGCGACTCGTCGTACTCGCCGAACGCGTTGGGCAGTCCCGCGTTGGGGTAGCACGAGACGAAGCAGCCGGCGATGCGGGAGAGCTCGGCGAGGTAGGGGCGGATATCCGCGGCGCCGAGCGCGCAGTTCAGGCCGACGGCGAGGGGTCGGGCGTGCCGGACGGAGGCGAAGAAGGCCTCGGTCACCTGCCCGGACAGGGTGCGTCCGGAGGCGTCGGTGATGGTGCCGGAGATGATGACGGGCCAGCGCCGGCCGTACTCCTCGAACAGCGTCTCGCAGGCGAAGATCGCCGCCTTGGCGTTGAGGGTGTCGAAGATCGTCTCGATGATGAGCAGGTCGGCGCCGCCGTCGACCAGCCCGCGGCCCTGCTCCAAATAGGCCTCGACGAGCTCGTCGTAGGTGACGTTGCGCTTGCCGGGGTCGTTGACGTCCGGCGAGATCGACGCCGTGCGGTTCGTCGGCCCGAGCGCACCCACGACGAAGCGCGGGCGGTCAGGCGTCCTGGCCGTCATCGCGTCGCACTCGGCGCGGGCCAGCCGGGCCGCCGCGAGGTTGAGCTCGTAGCCGAGGTCCTGCATCCCGTAGTCGGCCAGGGAGATCCGCTGGGCGTTGAAGGTGTTGGTCTCGACGAGGTCGGCGCCGGCGGCAAGGTAGTCGCGGTGGATCCCGCGGATGATCTGCGGCTGGGTCAGGCTGAGTAGGTCGTTGTTGCCCTTGAGGTCGCTCTCCCAGTGGGCGAAGCGCTCGCCCCGGTAGTCGTCCTCACCGAGCTCGTGCCGCTGGATCATCGTGCCCATCGCGCCGTCCATGATGAGGATGCGCTCGCGCAGCAGACCCGACAGGACCTCGGTCGCGTCGGGTTGCAGTGCCTGCCTGTCGGTCACGGACGTCCTCGAGCTCGGCTGTGGTGCTGACGTCCCAGTATGCCGTCCGGTTCACAGCGGGCGCACGGAGGTGTCCCAGGGGGGATGACGTAGTGTCGCGGCATGTCCGCCGGCCGACCCGCTCCGACGTCGTCGTACGGCTGGCGGATCGCCAGCGTGCACGGCATACCGGTCTATCTCGGGCGCAGCTGGCCGGTCGTCGCCGCCGTCATCGTGCTGACCTTCGGGCCGCAGGTGAGCCAGCCCACCACCTTGGAGCAGGGCGGCACCTTCGGGTATGCCGTGGCGGTCGCCTACGCCCTGCTCCTCCTCTTCTCGGTGCTCACCCACGAGGCGGCGCACGCCGTCGTGGCGCGCCGGTCCGGCTACCGGGTGGACCGGGTCGTCGCCGACCTCTGGGGCGGGCACACCGTCTACGACAGCTCCACGTCCCGTCCCGGGGCGAGCGCCGCCATCGCGGTCGCCGGGCCGCTCGCCAACCTCGCCCTCGCAGCCATGAGCTACCTGCTCGTCCAGTCGCTCGGGGATGGCGGGGTCGTGGGACTCCTGCTCGGCGCCCTCATGCTGACCAACTTCTTCGTCGGACTGTTCAACCTGCTGCCCGGCCTGCCGCTCGACGGAGGCTTTCTCGTCGACGCGCTCGTCTGGAAGGCCTCGGGCGACCGCAACAAGGGGCTCATCGTCGCAGGGTGGCTGGGACGTGTCGTCACCGTCGCCATCGTCCTGTGGCTCGTCGGCCGACCGCTCCTCCAGGGCGACCAGCCGTCGCTGTTCACCATCGTCTGGTCCGGGCTCATCGGGGCGTTCCTCTGGGCCGGGGCGACCAACGCCATCCGGGCCGGGAAGAGCCGGCAGGTCATCGAGCGGGTGCTGCTCGCCCAGGTGCTGCGGCCGGTCATCGTCGTCTCGACGACCGACAGTGCGGAGCACGTGCTCAGCCGGGTGCCCCCGGCGGACGCCGGACCGGGACGGACCTCACCCACGGTGGTGGCGGTCGGTCCCGGCGGCCCGGCCGGCTTCGTCGACGTGGACGCGCTGCGAGAGGTGGACCCTGGCCGGCGGGGGGACGTGCCGGTGGCTGCCGTCCTCGCTCGTCAGCCGGACGGCTGGGTCGTCGTCGCTGACCCCGGGGCGGACGTCTCCGGCGTCATCTCCGCCATCGTGGCGCGCCAGCAGGCCGGGGGAGGCGACTCCCTGCGCGTCGTCCTGGTCGTGGACCCGGCCGGTCAGCTGCTCGGCACCGTCTCGGTCGCCGACCTCAACGCCGCCTTCGGCTGAAGCCCTGCACACCGGGGTTGTCGTCCACATCCCCGTCCCGCGTCGTCCCAGCATCCACAGGCGGTTCGCCGGCGCTGGTCGTACCGGGGGCGGACCGCTTTGCTCTGGGGACAGCCAAGCCAGGAGGAGCCATGCAGACCACGGAACCGACGGCGAGCGTCCCGGAAAAGCAGGTCGCGGTGAACTCGGTGCGGCTGGTGGGCCGGGTCAGCGCCGAGCCGGAGCACCGTGAGCTGCCGAGCGGTGACCAGCTCGTCCAGCTGCGGGTCGTCGTCGCCCGGCCGCCGCGCCCGGCGCGGACGTCGCGCGGCGCTCGAGGACCGACGGCTACGGACGGCTCCGTGCAAGCCGGCTCGCCGCGGACGCAGGTCGACACGATCGACGTGACCTGCTGGACAGCAGGGGCCCGCAGGGCGGCCACCCGACTGCACCCCGGTCACGTCGTCGAGGTGCACGGGGCGCTGCGACGCCGCTTCTTCAAGGCCGGGGCAGTGACCCAGAGCCGCTACGAGGTCGAGGCGTCACTGGTTCGGCGGCTCGGAGCCGCCAGCTCCCGTCGCCGAGGCTGAGGGCGCCGGCGCCCGCACGGTGAGGACGAACGTGGGTGCTCGGAGCAGGCACGGTCCCGCCTCTAGACTGGCTCGTCGTGACCGACCCGAGCCAGCCCCGGACCACCGACGCCCGTCGGGGTCCCTTCACCGTGGGTGACCGGGTGCAGCTGACGGACAGCAAGGGGCGCCTGCACACGATCACCCTGGAGCCGGGACGCGAGTTCCACACCCACCACGGCCGCCTTGCCCACGACGACGTGATCGGCCTTCCGGACGGCTCGGTCGTCGTCAACAGCTCGGGCACCGAGTACCTCGTGCTGCGCCCACTCCTGGCCGACTACGTCATGTCGATGCCCCGTGGCGCCGCCGTCGTGTATCCCAAGGACGCGGGACAGATCGTCACCATGGCCGACATCTTCCCCGGCGCCCGGGTGGTCGAGGCCGGAGTCGGCTCCGGAGCCCTGAGCATGTCGTTGTTGCGTGCCGTCGGTGACCACGGCGAGCTCATCTCGTTCGAGCGGCGCGCGGACTTCGCCGACATCGCCCGCGGCAACGCCCGGGACTTCTTCGGTCGGGAGCACCCGGCCTGGCGGATCGAGGTCGGCGACCTCGTCGAGTCGCTGCCCAGCGCCGTCGCGGCCGGAAGCGTCGACCGGGTGGTCCTGGACATGCTCGCCCCCTGGGAGTGCCTCGAGGCCGTCGGCGACGCCATGGTGCCGGGAGGCGTGCTCATCTGCTACGTCGCGACCGCGACCCAGCTCTCGCGGGTTGCTGAGGCGATGCGCGAGCACGGGGGATACACGGAGCCGTCGGCCTGGGAGTCGCTGGTGCGTGGCTGGCACCTCGAGGGCCTGGCGGTCCGGCCGCAGCACCGGATGCACGGCCACACCGGCTTTCTGATCACCACGCGCCGGCTCGCGCCCGGCGTGACACCGCCCCGACGGACGCGGCGCCCGGCGAAGGGGACGTCGAGCGAGAGCGAGCAACCCGGCATACCGGAGCCTGACGAGCCCTCGGTCGAGGAGTGGAGTGCCGAGGATCTGGGTGAGCGTCCGGTCTCCGAGAAGAAGATCCGACGCGTTCGCAGGACTGTGACCCAAACCTCCGTCGAGTCGTGACGGATCCGGGTTAGGGTCGAATTGCCAGGAGGCCCCGCGTCGTCAGGAGGACCCCATGCCCGAGCAGCTGCCGGCCGGTCACCAGCCCGGGACGGGTGCCTCGGACGTGCCCGACGGGACGGACGACACCAACGAGCTGACCCGGCAGCGCGACCTGCTGAGCGCCGAAGTTCGGGAGCTGCGCGAGACGATGCGGCACAGCCCTGTCCGCTCGCGGGAGCTCGAGAACCGCGTCCTGCAGCTGCAGACCTCGCTGACCACCTTGTCCAACCAGAACGAGCGGCTGGTGCGGACTCTCAAGGAGGCCCGCGAGCAGATCGTCACCCTGAAGTCCGAGGTGGACCGGCTGGCCCAGCCGCCGAGTGCCTACGGCCTGATCATCGAGTCCTACGACGACGCCACGGTGGACATCCTCACCTCCGGCCGCAAGATGCGGGTGGCCGTCAGCCCCAACGTCGATCCGGGCACCCTGAGCGCCGGCCGCGAGGTGATGCTCAACGAGGCCCTCAACGTCGTGGCGACCTGTGGCTACGAGCGGATCGGCGAGGTCGTCATGGTCAAGGAGCTGCTCGACGACGACCGCATCCTCGTCGTGGCCCACGCCGACGAGGAGCGGGTCTGCCGACGAGCCGACTCCCTCCAGGGCGAGCCCGTCCGAGTCGGGGACGCGCTGTTGCTCGACCCGCGGTCGGGGTTCGTCTACGAGCGCATCCCGAAGGCCGAGGTCCAGGACCTCGTGCTCGAGGAGGTGCCCGACATCGCCTACGAGGACATCGGTGGCCTGGCCGGCCAGATCGAGCAGATCCGGGACGCCGTCGAGCTGCCCTACCTGCACCCGGACCTCTTCAAGGAGCACCAGCTGCGCCCGCCGAAGGGAGTCCTGCTCTACGGCCCTCCCGGGTGCGGCAAGACCCTCATCGCCAAGGCCGTGGCGGCCTCCCTGGCCAAGAAGGTGGCCGAGCGCACCGGCAAGTCGACCGAGAAGAGCTACTTCCTCAACATCAAGGGCCCGGAGCTGCTGAACAAGTACGTCGGAGAGACCGAGCGGCACATCCGGCTGATCTTCCAGCGAGCGCGCGAGAAGGCCTCGGACGGCACGCCGGTCGTCGTCTTCTTCGACGAGATGGACTCCCTCTTCCGCACTCGCGGGTCGGGCGTCTCGAGCGACGTCGAGACGACGATCGTCCCGCAGCTGCTGTCGGAGATCGACGGGGTCGAGCGGCTCGAGAACGTCATCGTCATCGGCGCCTCCAACCGTGAGGACATGATCGACCCCGCCATCCTGCGTCCCGGGCGCCTCGACGTGAAGATCAAGATCGAGCGCCCCGACGCCGAGAGCGCCCGGGACATCTTCACGAAGTACCTCGTTCCCAGCCTGCCGCTGCACGAGCACGACCTCGCCGAGAACGGCGGCAACCGTGAGGCGACGCTCGAGGGGATGATCCAGGCGACGGTCGAGCGGATGTACTCCGAGATCGACGAGAACCGTTTCCTCGAGGTCACCTACGCCGGCGGCGACAAGGAGATCCTCTACTTCAAGGACTTCAACTCCGGCGCGATGATCCAGAACATCGTCGACCGGGCGAAGAAGATGGCGATCAAGGACTTCCTCACCATCAGCCAGAAGGGGATCCGGGTCGAGCACCTCCTCGCGTCGTGCGTTGACGAGTTCAAGGAGAACGAGGATCTGCCGAACACGACGAACCCCGACGACTGGGCGCGGATCTCCGGCAAGAAGGGCGAGCGGATCGTCTACATCCGCACCCTCATCAACGGCAAGGACGGCACCGAGCCCGGCCGGTCCATCCACAACGTCGCCAACACCGGCCAGTACCTCTGAGCCGACCAGGATCAGGTCAGGCGGTGTGGCCACCGTCGGGCACGATGGGGTGAGGGCTCGTTCACGAGGTCTGCACCCGCCGATCGCTCGCCGCCCGCCACCCGAGGAGGAACGCCGCGAGCACGAGGCTCGCGACGAGGACGAAAGAGAGCGCGGTGCCCTGACCGGTCGCCGCCCGCAGCAGCATCCCGACGGCAACGGCACAGACCCAGACCGGTATGCCGGGACCGAACCTCAGCGGCCACCGGCCGCCTCGCCAGCGGACCAGCGCCCAACCCGTCGCCGCACCGAGGAGGAACGGCCAGGCCGTGAGAACGGCGCCGACGACGGGGCTGGCCTCCTGATGGCTCGTCCTGCCGACGGCGGCGAAGACGATGATGACCGCGGCGTCCAGCACGGCCGCCTGCCAGGGTCTCAGAACGGCAGCCTCGGCTGGGGCGGGGCGTGCGTCGGGTCGACGCCCTCGAACAGCGATGACACCGACTTGCCCTGGTGGATCCGGGAGATCGCCTCGGCGAACAGCTCGGCCACGGAGCGGATGCGCAGCTCGGGCCAGCCCTGCGGCGGCGGCACGGTGTCGGTCGTGACGACCTCGCTGATCATCGGGTGCTCCCGGAGCCGTCCGACCGCCTGGCCGGCGAAGAGACCATGGGTGCAGGCGACCGACGCCTCGGTGCAGCCGAAGTCCTTGAGGCGGTCGAGCAGCTCGACGATCGAGCCGCCCGTGGCGATCTCGTCGTCCAGGACGATGGCCCGCCTTCCTGCGACGTCGCCGACGATGGCGTCGATGACCACCCGGTCGTCGCCGAGCCGCTGCTTCGACCCGGCCGCGACGGGCAGCCCGAGAAGTCGGGCGAACTGTGTCGCGGTCTTGGCGTTGCCGAGGTCGGGTGAGACGACGATCGTGTCCGCAAGGTCAGCCCCGCGGTAGTGGTCGGCGAGGACGCCGATCGCGGTGAGGTGGTCGACCGGGACGGAGAAGAACCCGTGCACCTGTGGTGCGTGCAGCGCCATGGTCAGGACCCGGCTGGCCCCGGCGGTGACGAGCATGTCGGCGACCAGCCGCCCGCCGAGCGAGATCCGGGACGCGTCCTTCTTGTCCGATCGCGCGTAGGCATAGTGCGGCATCACCGCCGTGATCTGCGCGGCGGACGCACCTCGGGCGGCGTCGATCATCAGCAGCAGCTCCATGAGGTGCTCCTGGGTCGGGGGCACGAGCGGCTGGATGATGTAGACGTCGCGCTGCCGGCAGTTCTCGAGGAGCTGTGCCTGAAGGCAGTCGTTGCTGAATCGCTTGATGTCGACGCGGGAGCGCCTGACCCCGAGGTGCTCGCAGATCTGGTCAGCGAGCACCGGGTGAGCGGTTCCGGAGAAGACGACGACGTCGTTCACGAGCACCCTTCCGGGGGACGGCGGCGGTCGGCCCAAGACTATCGGGCGGCGTCCCGCCGGGGAACCGCGGCGACATAGGCTGAGAAGCATGACCGTGCGCCGCGTGATGGGAATCGAGACGGAGTACGGCATCTCCGTGCCCGGCGACCCTGCGGCCAACCCGATGATCCTCTCGGGCCACGTCGTCAACGCCTACGCGAGCGGTCACGGCGTGCGCTCCGGTCGCGCCTCGTGGGACTACGCCGACGAGGCTCCCCTGCGGGACGCGCGGGGGTTCGAGGTCAACCGGGCGCTCGCCGACCCGAGCCAGCTCACCGACCTCGAGGACCCGACGCTGGCCAACGTCGTCCTCACGAACGGTGCCCGGCTCTACGTCGACCACGCGCACCCGGAGTACAGCTCGCCGGAGGTGATGACGCCGCGGGACGTCGTCGCGTGGGACCGGGCCGGCGAGATGATCATGCTCGAGGCCGTGCGACGGCTCGGCGCCGTCCCGGGCGGATCGGGGGTCAACCTCTACAAGAACAACACCGACGGCAAGGGCGCCTCCTACGGCACCCACGAGAACTACCTCATGCGGCGTGAGACGCCCTTCGCCGACATCGTGCGCCACCTCGTGCCCTTCTTCGTCGCCCGGCAGGTCGTCGTCGGCTCGGGCCGGGTCGGCATCGGCCAGGACTCTCGCACTCCGGGCTTCCAGCTGAGCCAACGCGCCGACTTCTTCGAGGTCGAGGTCGGGCTCGAGACCACCCTCAAGCGGCCTATCATCAACACCCGCGACGAGCCCCACGCCGTGGCCGACATCTACCGCCGGCTGCACGTCATCATCGGCGACGCGAACCACTGCGACGTCGCCAACCTGCTCAAGGTCGGGATGACGTCCCTCGTGCTGGCGATGATCGAGGACGGCGCCATCGACCGGGACCTCACCCTCCTCAAGCCCGTCGCGACCCTGCACACCGTGTCCCACGACCCGTCGCTCGGGGCGCGAGTGCGCCTGCGCGACGGTCGACGCCTCACCGCTCTCGAGCTGCTGTGGGAGTACCACGACGCCGCCGCGGCCTACCTCGAGGTCCGGGGCCTCGGCGGGGATGACGATCCCGACACCGCCGAGGTGATGCGGCTGTGGGCCGACGTGCTCTCCCGGCTCGGCGCCGACCCCGAGTCGTGCGCCCGAGACCTCGACTGGGTGGCGAAGCTGCAGCTGCTGCAGGGCTACCGTGACCGCGACGGCCTGGAGTGGTCCGACCCGCGGCTGCGCGCCATCGACATCCAGTGGAGCGACGTCCGCCCGGAGAAGGGCCTGTTCCACCGGCTCGCCGAGCGCGGCCGGATCACCACGCTGGTCGATGCCGTGGCTGTCAAGGAGGCGATGACCGAGCCGCCGGAGGACACCAGGGCCTGGTTTCGTGGCAAGTGCCTGGAGAAGTACTCCGCCCACGTCGCGGCGGCCTCGTGGGACTCGGTGATCTTCGACGTGCCCGGGCGACAGGCCCTCCAGCGGGTGCCGATGCTCGAACCGCAACGCGGCACCAAAGCCCATGTCGGGGCGATCATCGACCGCAGTCCCGACGTGCTGACGCTGCTGCGGGAACTCGACGCGGCAGCGGGTTAGGGTCGTCCAAGATCGGCACACCGCCCGCAAGCGTCGGTGAGAGTGGAGGAGAACCATGCCAAGCCAGGAGCAGAGCAGGCCCCAGCGGCGCGAGGACGAGCCCGACGACGCGCCCGAGCCGACTCCGGTCGCCCCGGAGAGCAGCGCCCGCAAGGAGGCCCTCGACGACGACATCGACAACGTCCTGGACGAGATCGACGGCGTGCTCGAGTCCAACGCCGAGGAGTTCGTGCGCGGGTTCGTCCAAAAGGGCGGCCAGTGAGCCGAGACCTCACCTCCGGCCGGCTGCCGGACGCGTTCCGGGTGCCGGGTTCCTCCTCGTTCACCGAGTTCATGAGCCAGGTGGCGCCCGAGCTGCTGCCCGGCAGGCGCGCCCTGCCGGTCGGCGGCACCATCGATGCGCCCCACGGGACGACGATCGTTTCTGTGGAGTACGCCGGTGGCGTGCTCATGGCCGGCGACCGACGCGCGACGATGGGCAACCTCATCGCCAACCGCGACATGGAGAAGGTCTTCGCGGCGGACGAGTATGCCGTGGTGGGCATCGCGGGCACGGCGGGGCTGGCCATCGAGCTGGTCAAGCTCTACCAGGTCGAGCTCGAGCACTACGAGAAGATCGAGGGGGCGCTGATGTCCGTCGAGGGCAAGGCCAACCGCCTCGCCAGCATGATCCGCGGCAACCTCGGCAACGCCATGCAGGGGCTTGCGGTGTTGCCCCTGTTCGCGGGGTTCGACCTCGACGACCGGCTCGGCCGGATCTACTCCTACGACGTGACGGGCGGCTGCTACCGCGAGCACGACCACCACAGCATCGGGTCGGGCTCGTTGTTCGCACGGGGAGCCCTGAAGAAGCTGTGGCGCCCGGGGCTCACCGAAGCTGACGCCGTGCGGATCGCTGTCGAGGCGCTCTACGACGCCGCGGATGACGACTCGGCGACGGGCGGGCCCGACCTCGGCCGGCGGATCTGGCCCACGCTCGGCGTCGTCGACGTCGACGGGGTCCGGTTCCTCGACGACGAGACGCTCGCCGCGGCGGTCCGTGTCGTCGTCGACGCCCGGCGCGACAACCCCGGAGGTGCCCGATGAGCATGCCGTTCTACGTCTCCCCCGAGCAGCTGATGAAGGACAAGGCGGACTACGCGCGCAAGGGCATCGCCCGCGGCCGGTCCGTCGTCGTCCTCGGCTACGACCGGGGGGTCGCGTTCGTCGCCGAGAACCCGCAGAGCCTGCGCAAGATCTCCGAGATCTACGACCGGATCGCCTTCGCGGCCGTGGGGATGTACTACGAGTTCGAGAACCTGCGGGTCGCCGGCATCCGGTATGCCGACCTGCGGGGCTACTCCTACGACCGCAGCGACGTCACGGCGAGGGGCCTGGCCAACGCCTACGCGCAGACCCTGGGGACGGTCTTCACGCAGGAGCCCAAGCCCTACGAGATCGAGATCGTCGTCGCCGAGGTCGGTGAGAACACCGAGCACGACCAGATCTACCGGCTGACGTATGACGGGTCCGTCGCCGACCAGCACGGTTTCGTCGTGATGGGCGGCGCCATCGTCCAGGCCGAGGAGACCCTCAGGGAGCGCTGGCGGCCGGGGTTGTCTCTCGGCGAGGCCCTGACCATCGCTGTGGACACGTTGGCCGCCGATCCCAACGGCGGCGAGACCCGGACGCTCAGTGCCGACCAGCTCGAGGTCGCGGTGCTCGACCGGCAGCGGCCACGCCGGAAGTTCCGGCGGATCGCCGGGCAGCTCCTCGAGGACCTCCTGAACACGGACAGCGAGATCTCGGACGCCCCCGAGCTGGACGACGACCGGCCCGGTCACCATGACGTGCTCATGGGGGAGCGGCGCGAGACCCCTGGCACCGAGCAGCCGGCCAACCCCGAGGGACGGGACCCGGGCTGATCGCAGGCGGCGTTGCCGGGCGCAAGCTGATGGCCTTCGTGCGGCTCGGCGGCCACTCGTCTGGCTTGTGCTCCGAGGGTGTCCCGTTCGAGGCGCCGCAGTGGGAATCATCACCGGGACCCAGGCGTCACCGTACGCATCGCGATCAGGATCCCTCCCGACGCGCCACTATCCCACGTGGCATAATGATGGCATGACTCGCACACGACTGAGCACGACCGTGGACGCAGAGCTTCTCGACGGCGCGCGGAGCGTACGCTCGGGGGCCACCGACGCAGCGCTCATTGATGAGGCGCTTCGCGCGTTGCTCGCTCGTCACCGATCCACCGAGGTGGATGCGAGTTATGCCGCCTACGACGAGCACCCGGCCGACGAGCCAGACGAGTGGGGCGACCTGACGTCGTGGCGACAGGCAGCAGCCGCCTCATGAGCGCGCTACCGGCTCGTGGGGAGGTGTGGTGGTGCGAGATGGCCGGGATTGGACGGCGCCCGGTTGTCGTCCTGTCTCGCGACGTCGTGATCCCGCGGCATAGGCGGGCGCTCGTCGCGCCATGTACGACAACGATCCGAGGGCTCGCCAGCGAGGTGCTCCTCGAACCCGGTGACGACCCCGTCCCTCGGCGTTCGGCGGTCAATCTGGACTCGGTCGAAAGCGTTTCGGTCGCCGTACTGGCCAACCGGCTCGGCCGGTTGGCCGACACCCGGATGCGGGAGATCTGCGGTGCCCTTGAGGTCGCGGTCGACTGCTCTTGCTGACGCCAGGGGCGTCGCGGTAGCGGATCGGTTCCGGTACGGCGATCGGCGCGCTGTTGGGGCTCTTCGGCGAGAGAGCTCCTGGTCCTCGACTACAGCTCGAGGACCAACGAGAGAGCCTCGTCCACCCGCTGCGTCTCCTCGATGGTCAGGAAGCCGACCGGCTCACTGAGGCGGTTGAGATCCACGGTGGCGAGCTGGTCGCACATGACCAACGCCTGTCGATCAGCGATGGCCACCGGCGGTCGGAAGCTGGTCTTGCATGCGCTGGTACTGGTGAAGGCAACGATCCAGGTGCTGAGCGTGAGCCAGTCCGGCTGCAACACGACGGCGTAACGACGGCACTTCTGCTCGCGGCCCTTCCCACGCGTTGGCAGCCGGTAGACCTCACCCCTCATGGAGCGCGGCCATGTCCTGCTGGATTGCCCGGACCTCATCAAGGACAACCGGGACGTCGAACCGTCGCTCGTCGGCCAGACGCACCACGCCCTTGGTCACCCCTTCGGGGACGGGGATCGCAGCAGACGCGATGTTGCGCCTTGTCTCCTCGTCGAGGTCAGCAGAGTCTGGCCCCTCGAACGGGCCCCAGCCTGGGAAGGGCATGACGCCGTCCGTCGGCTCGAAGAAGTCGGCGTAGGGCTCCCCGTCCGCGGACGGGAAGCCGCCGATGAGGGCGACTTTGGCCACCTTCTCCGGTCGCGCGTCGGCGGCCAGCCAAGCCAGGGTGCAGGCGGCGGAATGCCCCACCACCATGGGTCCTTCGGATGCTGAGTCAATGGTGGCGAGCACCGCTGCCACCTGGTCGTCGAGCGTGGCGGACGCAGATCCGTCACCCTGACCCGGGAGAGTGAGCGGCACCGGGCGGTGGCCGAGTGCCTCGAGCGCGGGCACGACGCCGTCCCAGGCGGATCCGTCGAGCCACAGGCCGGCGATGAGCAGGACGTCCATGTCAGTCTTCCTTCTCCAGGAGGGTCAGATCGCGTTCGGCATAGAGCCGGTGCTCCCATTCCTCGTTGAGGACGATGCGAAGACATTGCTTGAGCGGGAAGTCCTCCTCCTGGGGCCAGCCGGGCTCGGTGTTCGTCACCCGGGAGAGGAGTTGCTCGTCGGTGAGTCGCTCCATGACGTGGCGGACCGTCGCCTGGCGTTCGTGGCAGAGCGCGAGCACCTCGTCGAGGGAGGGTCGTGCCTCCCGCTCCCACCGGAAGCCGTCCCAAGGGGGCGCCTCGTCCCACGGCAGGTCCAACGGGTGCCACGGACACACGTCGCCGAGGATCATCCGGTTCACCCAGCAGGCGCTGGCGAAGTTGAGGTGCCGCAGGGTCTGGATGAAGGACCACTCGTCGTCGACGCTGCGATGCAGCGCCGCTTCGGGGAACGTCCTCGCCCGCGCGACGGTGCCCCGCCACAGCCGCTCCAGGATTACCCACGCCTCACGGAACCCGTCGCTGTCGTGGGGGTCCATCCTCGCCCGTTCGGGCATGCGACGGTTCAGCTCGGCGTCGACAAGCGGTGCGATGTCGACGCCGTTCACGACGACGTTCTGCAGCTCGCCGCTGATCTCGACGTCGACCAGCTCGACGCCCCGCAACCGGCACCCGCCGAGCAGCGCGCCGCGGACCTGCGCCCCGGTGAGGTCCACGTCGTGCATGCGGGCGTCGTTGAGGTACACCTGCGTGAAGCTGGAGCCGCGGAGGCTCACGCGCTCGAAGCGTGCTCCGGTGAGGTCCTGCTCCCGAAACTCGGTCATGGGCATCACGCTAGGCCCAGTTCCGGACGTTCTACTTCCGGTTCATCTCATGATTGCCTAGTCTGCTCGTGTGCCGACCGATCTCAGCCCCACCGCACGAGCTCTCCGTGCTCTCGAGATCCTCCGGACCCGCCCCAGCGCGACGGCGGACGAGCTCGCCGAGAGGTTGGGTGTCACGGAGCGGGCCGCGCGTCGGTACGTCGGGATCCTCCGCGAGGCGGGTATCCCCGTCGAGTCAGCCCGGGGACCCTATGGCGGGTACCGGCTTTGCCGGGGGACGAGGCTCCCTCCGGTCGTCTTCACGGAGGCCGAGGCACTTGGTCTGGTCATGGCAGTGCTCGACGGCCAGCCGGCAGCCGCCGACGTCGACGACCTCGTCGGTTCGGCCCTGGGCAAGGTCATCCGGACACTGCCCGAGAGCGTCGGCCGGCAAGCGGGTGCGCTGCGAGAGCACGCGTCAGCTGCTCCCCACCGGTACTCGGCCCGTCCAGATCCCGCCATCACCAGCGCACTCGTCGCTGCCGCCGCGGCCCGACGTTGCGTGCTGTTCACGTATCGGAGCGAGACCGGCGACGAGTGGGAGGCCGAAGTGGACCCTTGGGCGGTCGTCGTCCGGTACGGGCGCTGGTACCTCCTGTGTCACTCCCATCGTGCGGACGCGATTCGCACCTACCGGGTTGACCGGGTCCGCGCGGTCCAGCAGACCGTGCACGAGTTCGAGCCGCCCGACGGCCTCGACCCGGTGGCAGCACTGGAGGAGAACCTGGGTACTGGGTGGGAGTTTCCCACCCGCGTTGTGTTCGACGCTCCACTTGCCGAGGTGGCGCCGTGGATCCGGCCTCCCATGGGACGGCTTGAACCATCGGGAGACGGGTGCGTGCTCGTCGGCAGCACGAGCAATCCGGCGATGTATGCGCAGGAGTGGTTGGCGAGCGTGCCGTTCGCCTTCCGCGTCGATGGCGGGCAAGAACTCGGTGCCGCGGTCGCGACGCTTGCTTCGCGTTTCGCTGCCGCCCTGACGGACCGACCCTGACAGCTCTGCGAAGTAGAAGAGCCCAGCCAACGCCCCAAACCAGTCCTGTCTGGTCGACTGCATCGTCGAAGCCGCCGCGCGTGCCACTCAACGATCGGCTAGCGAAGTGTCCGTGTCGCCCGGCCCGGTCCAATGCGGCAGCAGGCCTCACGTCGTCGCATCCGAACGAATTGCGGATCCTCCCCCCGTGACTCGGACGTCGGAGCAGCCCTCAGCCCTCGGCCAGCAGCGCCAGCTCGTCGGCCCGGTCCAGCCCCGCCCGGCGGCCGGTCCGGTCCAGGCCCAGCTCGACCTCGGTCGCCAACGCCGCACCGGTGGTCTCGGCGAGGTCCCGGCTGCGCAGCCCCGCGCGCTCCGCCGACTCGGTGCTCCGCGCGGAGAAGGCCGCCCACTCAGGGTCATGGAGCCAGAGGGCGAGCGACCTCGGACCCATGAACTCCTCGATCCCCGCCGCGACCAGTCTCGTGTCGCTGAGCGGCACCACCTCGCCGGTGAAGCCGGCTACGTCCCTGGCCACGTCGATGACCTCGCGCAGCGTGCGGCGGGGGCCGTAGGCATCGACGATGCCGGTCATCCCGCTCAGCCCGGCCCGCAGGAGCCACTCCGCGAGGTCGGCGACGTCGATCAGCTGGGCGGCCTGGTCGATGCGCTCCGGGACGACGACCGCCTCCCCGTCCTGCCGGGCCAGCGCGAACCGGCCCACCCAGTAGCCGAACCGGTCGCTGCGGTCACCCCTGCCGGCGATGAGTCCGGACCGGGCGACGAGCGACTCTCCCGCCCGGTATGCCGTGACCGCGGCCTCGCAGGCGACCTTCGCCTCACCGTACTGCGCCGGCTCGGACTCATCGCCCTCGAAGGCCGGGAGCAGGTCCGCGGTCAGGTCTGCGCCGACGAGGGAGTGGTCGGCATAGACCGAGCCGGAGGAGACCAGGACCCAGTGGTCGGCCCGGTCGGAGAGCGCCTCGAGGGCGCCGCGCGCGTGCCCGGGCTGACGGGTGAGGTCGAGCACGAGGTCCCATCGGGCGGAAGGCGGCAACCCGGCATACGCGTCGGGTCTGCTCCGGTCGGCGCGCACGAGCCGCCCGCCGTCCGGCACCTCGCCACTCTCGCCGCGCGCCAGGCAGGTGACGGTGTGGCCGGCCGCCACCGCGACGCGCACCAGCTCGCCACCCAGCCACGACGTGCCGCCGAGGATGAGGATCTTCGGGTCCGGAGATGTCGCCATGCCGTCACGGTGCCACCGGCGGATGTGGGCTGTCACCCGCTTCCGCTCACGGCGAAGTCCGCTCGGACGCCTAAGGTAATGGTCATGGAGCGGCGGATCTTCGGGATCGAGAACGAGTACGGCGTCACGTGCACGTTCGACGGCCAACGCCGGCTCACGCCCGACGAGGTCGCCCGCTACCTCTTCCGGAAGGTCGTGTCCTGGGGCCGCTCGAGCAACGTGTTCCTCGGCAACGGCTCACGGCTCTACCTCGACGTCGGCTCGCACCCCGAGTATGCGACTCCCGAGTGCGACGACCTGCGCGAGATCGTGCTGCATGACAAGGCCGGTGAGCGGATCGTCGAGGGTCTCGTCGAGGACGCCCAGATCCGGCTGCGCGAGGAGGGCATCGCGGGGGAGATCTATGTCTTCAAGAACAACACCGACTCCGCGGGCAACTCCTACGGCTGCCACGAGAACTACCTCGTCGGACGGGCGGGCGAGTTCCAGAAGATCTCCGACGTCCTCATCCCGTTCCTCGTCAGCCGCCAGATCACCTGCGGCGCCGGCAAGGTCATGACGAGCAGTGCCGGTGCAAAGTACTGCGTCAGCCAGCGGGCCGACCACATCTGGGAAGGCGTCTCTTCCGCGACGACTCGCAGCCGTCCCATCATCAACACCCGCGACGAGCCGCACGCCGACGCCGAGAAGTACCGCCGGCTGCACGTCATCGTCGGCGACTCGAACATGTCGGAGACGACCACCCTGCTCAAGGTCGGCTCCGCGGACCTCGTCCTGCGGATGATCGAGGCCGGCGTCGTCATGCGGGACATGGCCCTGGAGAACCCGATCCGCGCGATCCGCGAGATCAGCCACGACCTGACCGGTCATCGGACGGTACGGCTGGCCAACGGTCGGGAGCTGTCCGCGCTGCAGATCCAGGGCGAGTACTACGAGCGGGCGATGGCGTTCGTCGAGCGCGAGGGCCTGAGCGCCCCGATCCAGAAGCAGGTCCTCGACCTCTGGGGCCGCGCGCTGCAGGCTGTCGGCTCGGGCAACCTCGCCGACATCGAGACCGAGATCGACTGGGTCATGAAGTACCGCCTCATCTCCCGCTACATCGAGAAGCACGGCCTGTCGCTGTCCCACCCCCGGGTCCTCCAGCTCGACCTCGCCTACCACGACGTCAACCGCCGGCGGGGCCTTTTCTACCTGCTGCAGCGGCGCGGGATGGCGGCTCGGGTCTGCACCGACATCGAGACGTTCCACGCGAAGGTGCGTCCTCCGCAGACGACGCGGGCCAAGCTGCGCGGCGACTTCATCCGCGCCGCACAGGAGCACCGCCGGGACTTCACCGTCGACTGGGTGCATCTGAAGCTCAACGACCAGGCGCAGCGGACGGTCCTGTGCAAGGACCCGTTCGCCGCCGACGACGTGCGGGTGGCCCGGCTCATCGACAGCATGTGAGCGCCTCGTCGGACGGCACAGGGTCCCGGGCTAGAGTGGCTGGCCTCCCGATCCCGACCGAAGGTCTTCTTTCGTGCGCCCTCTTTCCAAGGCACTGGCTGCCGCCGCTGCCCTCTCCCTCTCCCTCCTGACGGCCTGTTCCTCGTCCAGCCCCGGCGGCAGTGCCGCCACCGGCACCCCCGGGGCCGCCTCGCCCACAGCGGGCAGCACGGCCCACAAGCCGCTGAACGCGCCGGACGACCTCAAGGTGCTGGACGGGATCACCGTCACCGGTGACGACCCGGCCAAGGCGCCCACCGTGAAGATCGCGAAGCTGCCGGTCAGCGTCAGCGCCACGGCGGTCAAGGTGCTCAAGGAGGGCACCGGCGAGGAGAGCAGCCCCCAGAGTCGCGTCACGGTCAGGACGGCGCTCTTCCTCGGCAAGGACGGGAAGCAGCTCGACAGCGACTACGAGAAGGGCGGCACGCAGTCCTTCGTCCTCAGCAGCAACCAGACGATCCCGGGCCTCAACACCGCCCTGACCGGCGTCAAGGCGGGCTCGCGGATCCTCTTCGCCATCCCTCCGGTCGACGCGTTCGGCTCGGGCGGACAGACGGCAGCCGGCATCGGTCCCACGGACAACCTCGTCGTCGTCGCCGACGTCGAGTCGGTCGGGACGCCGCTCGCGGCCGCCGAGGGCACGCCCGTCGCGCCCGTGGACGGCCAGCCGACGGTGACGTTCGACCCCAAGGCGGGGCCGGCAATCACCGTGCCGAAGACGCCGGCACCCACGGCGCTGGTCAGCCAGCTGCTCGTGGACGGCAAGGGCGCAGCGGTGAAGGGCGGCCAGACGATCACGGTGCACTACACCGGCGTCGTCTACGCCACCGGCACCAAGTTCGACTCCTCCTGGGACAAGGGCGCACCGTTCACCTTCACCCTGGGCGCCCAGCAGGTCATTCCCGGCTGGGACAAGGGCCTGGTCGGCAAGAAGGTCGGCTCCCGGGTGCTGCTCATCGTGCCGCCCGAGGACGGCTACAAGGACCAGGCCAACGGTCAGATCCCGGCCAACTCCACCCTGGTCTTCGTCGTGGACATCCTCGACGCCGGCTGACCGAGGCACCACCGCCCGCACCTGAGCACAACGAGAGGACCCCTCAGATGGCACTCGACGCCAACCGTTCGCGGCCCGAGCTGGACCTCCCGGGCGGCGAGCCCCCGGGCGACCTCCTCGTCGAGGACCTCATCGAGGGCACCGGTGACGAGGCGAGGGGCGGGCACACGGTCAGCGCCCACTACGCCGGCTGGGCCTTCTCCAGCGGCGAGGAGTTCGACTCGTCGTGGAAGCGCGGCGCCCCGCTCGACTTCCCCCTCGGCGGCGGCCGGGTCATCCAGGGCTGGGACCAGGGCATCGCCGGCATGAAGGTCGGCGGCCGCCGCAAGCTCACCATCCCGCCGCACCTCGGCTACGGCGATCGCGGCGCCGGTGGTGCGATCAAGCCGGGGGAGACCCTCATCTTCATCGTCGACCTCGTCGACGTGCGCTGAGCCGCCCCGGGTCCGCCGCTGCCCTCGGCCGCGCCCACCCGCCGGTGGCCGGCGGCAGTCACCGGCCCGTCGTCAGAGGAGCGAGGCGGCAAACCGGCCGGCGGCCGCCGCGGCGAGGAAGCTCGCCGGGTCCTGCGCGTAGCCGCGCCCCATCGTGCTGAGGGTCACGGGTGAGATGGCCAGCGCGTCCTCGAGGCCGGCCAGGTCGATGTCGTGCCGCCGCAGCCGTCCGCCGCTGTCGGCGACCAGGCTCCTCGCCTGGTCGTCGACGAGGGTGCCCAGCGGACCCTCGAGGAGGGGCACCGGCAGGTCCGCCGGCACGAGAGCCACCCGCCCGTATGCCGTGCGGCTGTGGTGGGAGATGCCGCGGTGCCGCTCGCGCTGGTCGGCTCCGGAGATCCGCAGCGAGGCGACCGGCCGCCCGCCGAGGACGGCGGCGGCATTGACCGCCTCGCCGGCCATGACGCCCGAGAAGCCCCACCTGGTGCCCGTGCCAAGGTTGCCCGGTCCCTGGGCGACGATGGCGACGTCGGCCCGGACCACCAGGGCGGCGGCGAGCAGCCCGGTGTGGACGGTGACCGCCTCGAGGTCCCCGCCGAACGCCTGGCCGACGCTGATCGAGCCGGCCAGCCAGCCGCTCTCCCGCAGGGCGGCGACCGATTGCGAGAAGGCCAGGGGCAGCGCGCCACCGTCGGTCATGAGGTAGGCGACCCGGACGTCGGGGGCCTGCTGACGCAGACCGGCGAGGATCGCCGGGAGGGTCGAGTGGAGGTCGGCGACGACGACCGGCAGGCCGGACACCGAGTCCGCGTCCGTGAGCACGGCGTGGTGCGGGCTGTCCTGCTCGTCCACCCCGAGCACCATGGTCTGCAGCGGGGTGTACCTCGCCTTGACGACGTGCCCGGGCGGTAAGTCGGTGGGGCCGGTCGGGAGCCGGCCGGGCAGCGCGACGACGAGCCCCAGACCGCCGGTGCCGAGCCCCTGCTCCATGGCGCCGACGTTGACGAGGACCTCGTCGCCGGGCTGCGGGACGCCGACGAGGTCGGTGTAGGCGAGGGTCGCAACCGTGCCGGCATCGCCGTGCAGGCGCACCGTGCACTCGCTCGCCCCGGGCCGTTGCGCCACCCGCGCGACGACGGTGCCTGCGCGGATCCGGATCACCCGGGCAGACTACCGAGCCGTCCGGCCGGCCCCCTGCCTCCCCGGCCCCGGTGGCTGTCCACCGAGGCACCCGGGGCACGAGATCGGGTGCGGAGGTCGGGTAGGTTCGGCGACATGAGCGTCCCACCATCGACAGCGGCGAAGACCGAGCGCCTGCTCAACCTGGTCATCGCGCTGCTGTCGACCCGGATGCCGTTGTCCAAGGCGAAGATCCGCAGCGCGGTGCCGCAGTACCTGTCGACGGCCTCCGACGAGGCCTTCGACCGGATGTTCGAGCGCGACAAGGACGAGCTGCGCGAGCTGGGGATCCCCCTCGCGACGGCGCTCATCGACCCCCTCTTCGACGACGAGCCCGGCTACCGGATCGACAAGCGGGAGTACGCCCTGCCGGAGATCGCCTTCGAGCCGGACGAGGTCGCGGCCCTCGCGCTGGCCGGCCGGGCCTGGAGCCGGGCCAGCCTGGCCGGGTCGGCGGCCGCCGCCCTGCGCAAGCTGCGTTCGGCAGGGGTCGATATCGACGACTCGTCCCTGGTCGGCATCGAGCCCGTCGTCCGCACCACCGAGGACGCCTTTGAGCCGATCCGCAAGGCGGTCGTCGCCCGGCAGGCCATCACCTTCGGCTACCGCAAGTCGGACGGCGACTCGTCCCGGCGCACCCTCCAGCCCTGGGCCCTGACCCAGTGGCACGGCCGGTGGTACGTCACGGGCCTGGACGTCGACCGCGGCGCCGAGCGGGTCTTCCGGCTCAGCCGGATCGACTCACCGGTGCTGTCGACCGGTCGGGCCGGCGCGTTCGAGGCCCCTGCCGACCACGAGCCGCGGGTGCTCGTCGAGCAGAGCCAGTCCTCCGGCGGCCCGGGCCGTGCGGTGCTGCAGGTCCGGGTCGGAGCCGGGAACACGCTGCGCCGCCGGGCCGGCCACGTCGAGGTCGGGTCCGACGGCTGGTCCGTCGTCGATCTCGACTACCCGGACCTGGACCGGCTCGCGGACGAGGTGTCCGGCTTCGGCCCCGACGTCGTCGCGCTCGAGCCGGCTGAGCTGAGGCACGCAGTGGTGCGCCGGCTGACCGGCGCCCTCACCCGGCATACCGGGACGGAGGAACGGGCGTGAGCCCGCACCGCAAGCCCGTCGTGGAGAACGCGACCACCCGGCTCTCGCGCCTGCTGACCATGGTGCCGTGGCTGCTGGGCCACCAGGGGGTCGACGTCGACGAGGCGGCGGCGGAGTTCGGCGTGAGCCGTGAGCAGCTCGTCTCCGACCTGCAGCTGCTCTTCCTCTGCGGCACGCCCGGCGGGATGCCCGATGACCTCATCGAGGCCGACTGGGAGGACGGCCGGGTCTACCTCGGCAACGCCGAGCACATCGCGCGGCCGCTGCGGCTGACGGTCGACGAGGCGCTGACCCTCATGGTGGGCCTGCGGGCCCTGGCCTCCACCCCAGGCATCGCCGAGCACGAGGCCGTCACCCGTGCCCTGACCAAGCTCGAGGACGCGACGGGGGCCGTCGGCGCGGCGAGTGCGCGGGTGCAGGTGTCCATCGACGACGGCGCACAGCAGTCGACACTGACCGACGCCCGGCATGCCGTCCAGGACCACCGCCGGGTCCACCTGCGCTACCTCGTGCCGGGGCGCGACGAGGTGAGCGAGCGCGACGTGGACCCCATGCGGGTCGTCAGCCTCGACGCCCGCTGGTACCTCGAGGGCTGGTGCCACCGTGCCGAGGACGTGCGACTGTTCCGGGTCGACCGCATCCAGGACCTCGACGTCCTCGACGTCGACGGCAACCCGCCGCCTCAGGCGCAGCCGCGCGACCTCGCCGGGGCCGCCTTCACGCCGCACGAGGGCGATACCGAGGTGGTCGTCGAGACGGATCGCTCTGGGGGCTGGATCGTCGACTACTACCCGACGGAGTCCGTCGAGGAGCTCGGAGACGGCCGGCGCCGGGTCACCCTGCGGGTCGGCGACCCGTCATGGGTGCGGCGCATGGCGTGGCGGATGGGCGGTCATCTCGCGGTGCTCGCCCCCGCCGACCTCGCGACGAGCGTGGCCTCCGGCGCGGAACAGGCCCTCGCGGCATACGAGGACCAGGGGGACCATGGGTGAGAGTGCTCGGGTGGGTCCTGGTCTGGGTCGTCCTGCTCCTCGGTGCGACCGGATACCTGTGGACCAAGCTTCGGGTCGCCTGGCGCACGTCACGTGACCTCGGGGCCGAGCTGCTGCTCACCGGACAGCGGCTCGCCGACGTTCGCGGGCAGGTGGAGCGGCAGCGCGAGGAAACCGACGTCGTCCAGGAGCTTGCCGTCTTCGCCGACGCGTCGGTCCTGGGCAGGGAACGAGCGGCCACCCGCCGGACGTTGGGCGAGCAGCGACGCGCCCGGAGGGCCGGGAACCTGCCGGCTTGGGCACGCCGCGTAGACTCCTAGGTGTCACCGACCACCGGAAGGTCCTCAGACCATGTTGAAAGACCTCGCCCAGCCCAGCCACCTGCTGATCCTGGCCGTCATCATCGTCGTGCTGTTCGGCTGGAAGAAGCTTCCCGACGCTGCGCGCAGCGTCGGCCGCTCGATGCGGATCTTCAAGTCGGAGATGTCCGAGATGAAGAGCGACGGCAAGGAGAGCAAGCCGAGCCCTGCTGCCACCGACACCGTCGCCGGAGTCGTTCCCACGCCCCCGACGACGCCCCAGCCGCAGCCGCAGACGACGCCCGAGCCGCAGCCGCAGACCCAGGCGCCGCAGGCGTCCCACAACGGCTCGGCGCGCCGAGACACGCCCGTGGACGCCCCGTTCGGCCAGCCGCAGTCCGCGGAGCCGGCCCGGCACGACACCTCGGCGCGCTGAGCGCCCCGCGTAGCAACCCGGCATACCTCGACGTGGACGGGCGCTGAGCCGTGGCCAAGGGCAGGTTGCGCAGCCAACGTGACCCCGAGGGACGGATGTCCCTCGGGGACCACCTGAGGGAGCTGCGTCGCCGCGTCCTCATCGCGGCCACGGCCATCCTGCTCGGGGCGATCCTCGGGTGGTGGAAGTACCAGCCGATCTTCGACCAGATCTCCAAGCCGATCTATGACGTGGCGCGGGAGCGGGGTGCGTCGATCGCCACGCTGAACTTCGCGAACCCGACGGACTCGTTCTCGATCGCCATCACCGTCGGCCTGTTCGTCGGGCTCGTCGTCTCCTCGCCGGTGTGGCTGTTCCAGATCTGGGGGTTCATCCTCCCGGGCCTGACCAAGAGGGAGCGACGCACGTCGCTCGTCTTCATCGGGGCCGCGGTCCCCCTATTCCTCGGCGGCTGCGCGCTCGCCTTCGCCACCCTTCCCAAGGTCATCGGGGCGTTGTTGTCCTTCACTCCGGCAGCGGCCTCCAACATCCTCCCGGTGGACGTCTACCTCAACTTCGTCCTGAGGTTCATCCTCGCCTTCGGGCTGGCCTTCCTCCTGCCGGTGTTCATGGTGGGGCTGAACGCCGCCGGTGTGCTGCCGGCGCGGATCATGGTCAAGTCGTGGCGACCTGCGATCTTCCTCATCTTCCTCTTCGCCGCGATCATGACGCCGTCGCCGGACGCGTGGTCGATGGTCGCCCTCGCCCTCCCGATGATCATCCTGTACTTCCTCGCCGTCGGCGTGAGCTTCCTGCTCGACCGGCGCAAGGCCAGGCGGGACCCCACGACGAGCTGGCAGGACGTCCCGGACGACCAGGCCTCGGAGCTGTAGTCCCTCGTGCCGTCGTCGCCATCCCGGCGGGTCGGGCTGCTCGTCAACCCCTCCGCCGGTCGGGGCCGCGGGGCTGCCCACGGGAGACGGGCCCGGGCCCGGCTGGTGGCCGACGGGCACGACGTGCAGGACGTCTCCGGGGCCGGCCTCGAGGACGCCCGGGTCCTCGCGGCGGCCGCCATCGTGTCCGGTGCCATCGACGTCCTCTGCGTCGTCGGCGGCGACGGGGTCGTCCACCTCGGGGTGAACCTCTGCGCCGGGACAGACGTCCCGCTGGCCGTCGTCGCGGCCGGCACGGGCAACGACAACGCGCGCGCCCTGGGCCTGCCAGTCCACCGTCCCGAGTCCGCCGCGGCGCTGGTCGCCGAGGGCCATCTCCGCACCATCGACGCCGGGCGGTGCCTCCTCGCCGACGGCAGCGTGCGGTGGTGGCTCGGCGTGCTGGGCGGTGGGTTCGACTCCGTCGTCGCGGAACGGGCCGCCCGGTGGACCTGGCCGCCCGGCCCGCTGCGCTACGTCCTGGCGGTCCTCCGCGAGCTGCCTGCCTTCAGGGCGATCCCGTATGCCGTGACCGTCGACGGGGTACGCCACCAGACCGAGGCGATGCTCGTCGCCGTCGCCAACGGTCCCGCGTTCGGGGGCGGGATGCTCGTCTGTCCCGACGCGGAGTACGACGACGGCCTCCTCGACGTCCTCATCCTGCACAAGGTCTCGGTCCTCGAGCTCCTCCAACTGCTCCCGAAGGTGTTCCGGGGCGCCCACCTCAGCCACCCGCGGGTGGAGCTGGTGCAGGGTCGGCGGGTGCGGCTCGAGGCCCGGGGCATCGTCACCCAGGCCGACGGGGAGCGGTTCGAGCCGCTGCCCATCGACGTCGAGATCGTGCCGGGGGCCCTGCGGGTGGTGGCTCCCCGGCAGACCTCGCCGCTGACGTAGCCTGAGCCCATGTCTGCTGCGGACCGGTATGCCGAGGCACGAGACCGCGCACGACACGAGGTCAGCGAGCTGAGCAGGTTCGCGGCCGGCCTGGAGTTCCCGCTCGACGCCTTCCAGCTCGAGGCGTGCCGGGCGCTCGAGGCGGGGCAGGGCGTCCTCGTCGCCGCGCCGACCGGCGCGGGCAAGACCGTCGTCGGCGAGTTCGCCGTGCACCTGGCCCTCCGGACCGGCCGGAAGGCGTTCTACACCACGCCGATCAAGGCCCTCTCGAACCAGAAGTACGCCGACCTCGTCCGCGTCCACGGGGTGCGGAACGTCGGTCTGCTCACCGGCGACGCGTCGATCAACGGCGAGGCGCCCGTCGTCGTCATGACGACCGAGGTGCTGCGCAACATGATGTATGCCGGGTCGCCGACTCTGGCGCGCCTCGGGTACGTCGTCATGGACGAGGTTCACTACCTCGCCGACCGGTTCCGGGGAGCGGTGTGGGAGGAGGTCATCATCCACCTGCCTCCCGAGGTGCTCGTCGTGTCGCTGTCGGCGACGGTGTCGAACGCCGAGGAGTTCGGCGCCTGGCTCGCTGAGGTGCGCGGCGGCGTCGACGTCGTCGTGTCGGAGCACCGGCCGGTGCCGTTGTGGCAGCACATGATGGTGGGGCAGGACCTCTTCGACCTCTTCGTCGACGAGGTCTTCGACCCGGACGGCCCGGACGGTGACCGCTCACCGGCGCGGCTCAGCCCAGAGCTGCTGCAGGGCATCGGCAACGACTCCCGGCGGGTGTTCCAGGAGGACGGGGCGTCCGGCGGTGGCCACCGAGGTGGCCGGGCACGCCATGGCGGTGGGCGTGACGGGGCGGGACGTGACGGGGCGGGGCGCGGGGGACGCGGCGGACCGGGCGGCGGCGTGGGGGGACGCGGGGGACCGGGCGGCGGGGGACCGGGCGGCCGCGGGTTCGCGCGCGGTGGCCGACCCGGTGGTGGCGCCACCCGCGGTGAGGTCATCGACCGGCTCGAGCGGGAGGGCCTGCTCCCGGCGATCACCTTCATCTTCAGCCGGGTCGGCTGCGACGCCGCCGTCGGCCAGCTGCTCGGCCAGAACGTGCGCCTCATCCCCGACACCGACGGCGAGCGGATCCGCCGGCTCGTCGAGGAGCGCATCCGGGGGCTTGCCGACGAGGACCTGACCGTGCTGGGCTACTGGGACTTCGTCGACGGGCTGACCCGCGGGTATGCCGCGCACCACGCCGGGATGCTGCCGACGTTCCGCGAGATCGTCGAGGAGCTCTTCACGGCCGGCCGGATCAAGGCGGTCTTCGCCACGGAGACCCTGGCGCTCGGGATCAACATGCCGGCGCGCACCGTCGTGCTCGAGCGGCTCGTCAAGTTCAATGGCGAGGCCCACGTCGACATCACGCCGGCGGAGTACACCCAGCTCACCGGGCGCGCTGGTCGGCGGGGGATCGACATCGAGGGCCACGCGGTCGTCCTGTGGAACCGCGGGCTCGACCCGCTGGCCGTCGGTGGCCTGGCCTCGACCCGGACCTACCCGCTGCGCTCGAGCTTCCGGCCGACCTACAACATGGCGGTCAACCTCGTCGGGCAGTTCGGTCGCGACCGGGCCCGCGAGGTGCTCGAGACGTCCTTCGCACAGTTCCAGGCCGACCGCGCCGTCGTCGGCTTCGTCCGCACGGTCCGGCGCAACGAGGAGGCGCTCGAGGGCTACGAGAGGTCGATGACGTGCCACCTCGGCGAATTCACCGAGTACGCAGCGCTCCGCAACGAGATCCGCACCGTCGAGAAGGACGCGGTGCGCCAGCGGGCGGCCAGCGCCCGCGCCGAGGCGGCGATCAGCCTCGAGAACCTCCGGGTCGGGGACGTCATCAAGATCCCGACCGGGCGACGGGCCGGCTACGCGGTCGTCATCCAGGCCGACAAGGGCGGGCGGGGTGGGACGGCGTCACCTGCCGTGGTCACCGAGGACCGGCAACTGCGCCGGCTCACTGTCGTCGACGTGCCGACTCCCGTCGAGGCGGTCACCACCGTCAGGCTGCCGAAGAACTTCAATGCCAAGAGCCCGAAGTCGCGTCGGGACCTGGCCACCAGCCTGCGCATCGCCGTGCCGCACGAGCCTCCACCGAAGAGGAGGGGGGGCGCTGGGGGCGTTCCGGACGGGTGGGCCTCCGGCGCCGCAGATGAGGAGCGGATCTCCGCGCTGCGCCGAAAGATGCGCCAACACCCCTGCCACGCCTGCCCCGACCGTGAGAACCACGCCCGCTGGGCGGAGCGGTGGTGGCGGCTCAAGCGTGAGACGGAGGTACTGCAGCGCAAGGTCGACGGGCGGACGAACTCGGTGGCGAAGGTCTTCGACCGGATCTGCGACCTCCTGGGCGAGATGGGATATCTCGGAGCGGACGGCGACTCGGTCACCTCCCGGGGCGGACAGCTGCGCCGGCTCTACACCGAGAAGGACCTGCTCGCGGCGGAGTGCCTGCGCCAGGGGGTCTGGCAGCGCCTCGACCCGGCAGGGCTCGCCTCGGTGGTCTCGACGCTGATCCACGAGCCGCGCCGCGAGGAGAGCGACATCTCGCCGCGGATGCCGACCGAGGACGTGGCGCAGGCGTGGCGCGCCATGGTCGCGCTGTGGAGCCGGCTCGAGGACCGCGAGCGCGAGCACGCCCTGCCGGCCACCGGCGACCCGGACGGCGGGATCGCGTGGATGGTCCACCGATGGGCGAGCGGCCAGCGCCTCGAGCTCGTGCTGCGCGACTCGGACATCGCCGCCGGGGACTTCGTGCGGCGGTGCAAGCAGATCGTCGACCTCCTCGACCAGATCGCCGAGGCGGCTCCGAGCCCGGCCCTGTCGGTGACGGCGCGCAGGGCGGTCGACGCGGTGATGCGCGGCGTCGTGGCCGCGGACCGCATCGACTGAGCGGGCGTCCTGGCGAAGGGGCGGCCCCGGCATACCTGCACTCCGCCTGCCTGCCGAGGAGTCGGTGGACCGAACCGCCGGGGGTTCGGACGCGAGCGCGTCCGAACCGCAGGTGCTGTCCCTCTGAGGTCGATTCTCCGCAACTGCGGCTAGTATGCCGGGATGGCAATGTTCCGGGTGCGCGAGGCCGCTGAGCTGTTGGGCGTCTCCGACGACACCCTGCGTCGGTGGGTCGACGCCGGGCGGCTGACCTCGGTGACCGACCAGGCCGGGCGCCAGGTCGTCGAGGGGGCGGCGCTCGCCGCCTTCGCTCAGCAGCTCGCGGCTGCGGCCGACCGGCCGGATCCCGGCCCGGTGCACTCGGAGTCGGCCCGCAACCGGTTCGTCGGGCTCGTGACCCGGGTCGTGCGGGACACGGTCATGGCCCAGGTGGAGATCCAGTCCGGTGGTCACCGGATCGTCTCCCTGATGAGCCGTGAGGCGGCGGACGAGCTCGAGCTCGCACCGGGCGTCCTCGCGGTCGCAGCGGTCAAGTCGACCAACGTCGTCGTCGAGATCCCCAGACACAGCTGAACCATCCGCCCGACTGCCCGTCACCGCCTCCTCCAGGAGCAACCAGTGCGCCGTTCCGCCCTCGTCGCAGTCCTCGTCCCCACGGTGGCCGCCCTGCTCCTGGCAGCCTGCAGCTCCCCGACGGACCGGCCCGTCTCGACGGCGCCCTCTGCGGCCGGACCGTCCTCGACGGATGCTTCCGTCACGGGCGAGGTGAACGTCTTCGCAGCCGCTTCCCTCAAGGAGACGTTCACCAGGCTGGGCACCCGGTTCGAGGCCACCCATCCCGGGAGCACTGTGGTGTTCAGCTTCGGCCCGAGCTCCGGCCTGGCGACGCAGATCAACGGGGGTGCGCCGGCGGACGTCTTCGCGTCGGCCAGCGCCACGAACATGGAACAGGTCGTCGCGTCCGCCGGGGCCGCGGACCCGGCGGTGTTCGCCCGGAACGTCATGGAGATCGCCGTCCCCGCAGCGAACCCGGCGAAAGTCGCCTCGGTCGCTGACCTTGCCAAGCCACAGGTCAAGGTCGCCCTGTGCCAGGCCGCCGTACCCTGCGGCACGGTCGCCGCCAGGGTGTTGGCCAACGCCCGGATCACCGTCAAGGCGGTGAGCGAGGAGGTCGACGTCAAGTCCGTCCTCACCAAGGTCAGCCTGGGCGAGGTCGACGCGGGCGTCGTCTACGTCACGGACGTCAGGACGGCCGGCGACAAGGTCACGGGCATCACGATCCGCCCTGAGGTCAACGCGTCGACGTCGTACCCCATCGCCGTGCTGAACAAGGCCGTCAACGCCGCCGGCGCCAAGGCGTTCACCGACTACGTCCTCTCCCCTGAAGGGGCGACCGTGATGCTCGACGGTGGCTTCGCCAAGCCCTGAGGTCGTCCCGGTGAGCTTGCCCGGGATGCTTCCCACATGAGCACCACCCCACCTGGCGGGGGGAACCGTGCCGGTCGGGCCGGCGCGACGGCGCCAGGTGTCCGGACGGTGCCGCCCGGCCGATCCGGCCGGGCCGTCCGCGCGGTCCAGGAACGGGGGACCGTGCCCTGGCCGCTCGGAGTCCCGGCCGCCGTTGGGGTGCTCTTCCTGCTCGTGCCCCTGGCCGCGATGCTCATCCGCGCGCCGTGGTCGGGGATGGCTCGCCTCCTCGCCGACGGCCGGGTCGTCGAGGCGCTGCGGCTCTCGCTCGTCTCTGCGACGTCGGCGACGGTCATCTCCGTGGTCCTCGGGGTCCCGCTGGCGTGGCTCCTCGCCCGAGCCCGCTGGCGGGGGATGGCTCTGCTCCGGGCCCTCGTCACCCTCCCGCTCGTGCTGCCGCCCGTCGTCGGAGGGGTGGCCCTGCTCCTGGCCTTCGGCCGGCAGGGCGTCCTGGGCCGGACACTCGACCAGCTCACCGGGGTCACCCTGCCGTTCACGACGGCGGGCGTCATCGTCGCCGAGACGTTCGTTGCGATGCCCTTCCTCGTCGTCACCGTTGAGGGCGCCTTCCGGGCCGCCGACCGAGGCTTCGAGGAGGCCGCTGCGACGCTCGGAGCCTCGCGACTGACCGTCTTCCGCCGGGTCACCCTCCCGCTGATCGGACCTTCGCTCGTCGCCGGGGCGGTGCTGTGCTGGGCCCGGGCGCTCGGCGAGTTCGGCGCGACGATCACCTTCGCCGGAAACTCCCCGGGCCGCACCCAGACGATGCCGCTCGCGGTCTACCTCGCCATGGAGAGCGACCCCGACGCCGCGATCGCCCTGTCCCTCGTCCTCCTCCTGGTCTCGATCCTCGTCCTGGCCGGCCTGCGCGACCGCTGGCTGCGCGCCGGGAGCCCGCTGTGAGGGTGACCACGTCGTCCGGGACCCCTGCAGCGCCGGTCAGGTTGTGCATCGACGCCACGGTGCGCCGCGGTGACTTCACCCTGGACGTGGCCGTCGACGTCGCCCCTGGGGAGGTCCTCGGTGTGCTCGGGCCCAACGGCGCCGGCAAGTCGACGCTCCTGCGAACCCTGTCCGGCCTGGCGGCGTTGACCTCGGGCACGATCCGGCTCGGCGACGAGGTCCTCGACGACGCCGACGAGGACACGTTCGTGCCGGCCGAACGGCGTCCGGTCGGCCTCGTCTTCCAGGACTACCGGCTCTTCCCCCATCTGGACGTGCGCGACAACGTCGCCTTCGCGCCCCGGTCCCAGGGCCTGGGCCGGCGCGACTCCCGGGACCGGGCGTCGACGTGGCTCGAGCGCCTCGACCTCACCGAGCTCGCCTCCCGACGACCACACGAGATCTCGGGTGGCCAGGCCCAGCGCGTCGCACTGGCCCGGGCGCTGGCGGCTGAACCGCGCCTGCTTCTGCTCGACGAACCCCTGTCCGCCCTCGACGCCCGGACCCGTCTCGAGGTCCGGACCACGCTGCGGCACCACCTCAAGGGCTTTGCGGGCCCGGTCCTTCTCGTCACCCATGATCCGCTCGAGGCCATGGTCCTCGCCGACCGGCTGCTCGTTCTCGAGGACGGGAGGGTGGTCCAGGAGGGCACCCCCGCCGAGGTCGCGCGCCGGCCGGCCACCCAGTACGTCGCCCGGCTCGTCGGCCTCAACCTCTACGCCGGGAGGCTCGAACAGGGCGGGGCCGCCGTCATCCTCGACACCGGTGGCACCCTCGCGGTGCCTGCCACGGGTGAGCTCCCTTCTGGCGCAAGGGTGCTCGTCGGGCTTCGTCCGTCAGCCATCACCATTCATACTACCCGCCCCGAGCACTCCAGCCCGCGCAACGTCTGGCCCGGGGCCATCGGGGGCCTGGAGCTGCTCGCCGACCGGGTCCGTGTCCAGGTCGACAGCACGCCCCCGGCCCACGTCGACGTCACCCCCGCAGCGGTCGCCGAGCTCGGGCTGCACACGGGTCAACCGGTTTGGCTCTCGGCGAAGGCCACGGAGACCGACGTCTACCCGGACCCGGCCGCCGGCTGAGCAGCGGGCGCGCTCAGTGGATCCCGAGCGCCGCAAGCACCCGGTTGACGGAGCTGGTGACGCCGAGCTCGGAGGCGACCTTGCTCAGCAGTCGCACGTCGGCCACCTCGGTGGGCAGGGTGGCGTCGACCTGCGGCACAGGGGCGTCGAGGGCCACCCGCACGACACCAGGGGCAACATCGAGGTATGCGGCGGCGGCCTCGAGGCGCACGCGCAGGGCGCCCTTGACGGCCGGGTCACCGCCGTCCAACGCGGCTCGCAGCCCGACGAGGTCGCCGTAGGAGGCGATGAGCTTCGCGGCGGTCTTCTCCCCGACGCCGGTCACGCCGGGAAGGCCGTCGGAGGTGTCGCCGCGCAGCACCGACATGTCCGCGTACGCGAGACCCGACGACACGGCATACCGGTCGAGGAGGAAGGCCTCGTCGACGAGGTCGGCGTCGCGCACGCCGCCGCGTGCGGTGTAGACGACCCGGATGCCCGCCGCGTCGTCGACGAGCTGGAAGAGGTCGCGGTCTCCGGTGACGATGTCGACGGGGCGCACTCCCCGCGAGGCGTGCGAGAGCGTGCCGATGACGTCGTCGGCCTCGTAGCCGTCGGAGCCCACCCGGGGGATGCCGAGCGCGGTCAGGACGTCGACGATGGCCGGCACCTGTGGTGTCAGGTCGTCGGGGACCTCCTCCGCCTGCGTCGCCGGGTCGGCGACCCGGTGGGCCTTGTAGGACGGGATGGCCGCGACCCGGAACGCCGGCCGCCAGTCGTTGTCCCAGCAGGCGACGAGGTGGGTGGGGCGGTACTTGTCGAGGAGCGAGGCCATCATGTCGAGGAAGCCGCGCACCGCGTTGCTCGGCGGCTCGGTGTCGGAGGAACGCTGGTCCGGCACGCCGTAGAAGGCCCGGAAGTAGAGGCTGGCCGAGTCGAGGAGCATGAGACGTTCCCGGGATGCGGTCATGGCGCCATGGTGCCATTGCTGCCGGGTTCGCCCCAGCGCCCGAGCGGCCTGGCGCCCGGAGAGTGCCTTGCGAGCCGCGGTAGTGGCTAGCCTGTGCCGGTGGAGAGACTCGACCGTCAGCTCGTCGACCTGCTCGCGGCCGAAGGTCGGATGAGCTTCACCGACCTGGGCCGGGCCACCGGCCTCTCGACGTCGGCCGTGCACCAGCGCGTGCGCCGGCTCGAGGAGCGCGGGGTCATCAGCGGCTACCACGCCGTCGTGGACGCCGAGGCGATCGGGCTTCCGCTGACCGCGCTCATCGCCGTCTCGCCGCTGGACCCGGCAGCGCCTGACGACGTCCCCGAGCGGCTCACCCACATTCCCGAGATCGAGGCCTGCCACTCGGTCGCGGGCGACGACAGCTACCTGCTCAAGGTGCGGGTGGCCAGGCCGACGGCCCTCGAGGACCTGTTGGCGCGGATCCGGGCAGCCGCCAACGTCCGGACCCGGACCACGGTGGTCCTGTCCACCCCATGGGAGGGACGGCACACCCGGGTGCCCGACGACCCGGTCGCCTGAGCTGTCACATGTGACGGAGCCGTAGGGACGAAGACCACCTCCCACCCGTTCGTCAGCGGGTGGCCGCTCATCAGAGCACGAGGATCAGGAGCTCGCCGACTCCATCCTGTGGTTCGGTGACCACAGCGATGACGAGGATGAGGAGTGAGCGCGCTCGTGGTCTTCCTCGGCCTCGCCTGACCCCGTCGGGCGCGAGCGCGCGAAGTGGCTCAGCCGACCTGGGCCCCGGCCAGCTCGCGGCTGGCCCGCGCGTGGTGGGCCGCAGCCTCGTCTGAGCCGTGCAGGTCGGCGTTCTCGCGCCACCACCGCTGGCCCGACTCGGGCAGCGTGTCGATCGGGTCGTAATAGACGTAGTCCCGGCTCAGTGCCGTCTCGTCGCTGCCCTCGATCGAGGTGCGGTAGTTCTTGCGCCAGTAGGAGATTCCCCTTTCGGGGTCATACTCCTCCTGCTGGTGGACCCACCGCTTGCCGACGAACGGCACGTCGCAGACGATGCGCGGCGTCGCGAACCCGGGCAGGTAGCCCATGATCGCGTGCTGGAGACGCTGGGCGTGGGCCAGTGAGACCCGCCAGTGCTCGCTGAACGGGATCATGTCGCACATGTAGAAGTAGTACGGCGTGATGGAGGCGTCGTCCTGCAGCGCGAAGCACAGGTCGAGTAGCTGCTGCGGCGCGTCGTTGACGCCCCTCATCAGCACGCCCTGGTTGCGCACGTCGCGCACTCCGGCGTCGAGCATCGCCCGGGTGGCTCGCGCCACGGCCGGCGTTATCGACTGGGCACTGTTGACGTGGGTGTGGATCGCGAGGGACACCCCTCGGGAGCGGGCCTGGTGCGCGACCCGGCCGACGCCCTCGACGACGTCGTCGGCGAGCCAGTGCTGGGGCAGGCCCATGAGGGCCTTTGTCGCGAGCCGGATGTCGCGGATGGTGTCGATCTCGAGGAGCTTGTCGAGGAAGCCCTCGAGGTTCTTCCACGGCATGTTCGCCACGTCCCCCCCGGACACGACGACGTCGCGCACCGTCGGCGTCGACTGGAGGTAGCCGAGCATGGCGGTGTAGCGGTCGACCGGCTTGCCGGCCAGCTTGAGCTTGGTGACCTGCGGCGTAGAGTTGCCCACGAGATCCATCCGGGTGCAGTGCCCGCAGTACTGCGGGCAGGTCGGCAGCAGCTCGGCGAGCACCTTGGTGGGGTAGCGGTGGGTCAGCCCCTCCACCACCCACATGTCGTGTTCGTGCAGGGAGTCGCGGGTGGCGTACGGGTGGGAGGGCCAGTCCGAGCGACGGTCTGAGAAAACCGGCAGCATGTAGCGACGGACGGGGTCGGCGTAGAACGCGCGGGTGAACTCCCGGCCCGCGGCCGGCATACCGTCGTCCACCGCGGGGACCATGGTGTTCATCATCTGTGGCGGCACCAGCATCGACATCGTCGCGCGCTCGGCCTGGTCGCGCTCGAGGTCGGCGTAGAACGGCTCGCTCAGCAGGTCGCCCATCAGCTCACGCAGCTGCCGCACGTTCTTGACGCAGTGCGCCCGTTGCCACTGCACGTCGGCCCACTCCGTCTCGGTCACCCGGGCCCACCCCGGCAGGCGGGTCCAGTCCGGCTCCACGAGCTCACGCTGCCGGTAGCGGTAGGGCTGCTCGATCGGGGTGCTCATGGATAACAGGATAGTGGAGGAACTACGGTAATCACGTCGCCCCGCCGCAAGATCTGCGCTCTGCTCACAAACAACAGGAGAATCTATGCTTCCGCGTCGCGCGTCCCCGGTGGGTCTGCACCGCGTTCTGGAGCCGTCGGGGGAGCGGGTCACCCTCCCGCAGGCGGCCGAGCGCCTCGACCCCCGGGCCGACCTGTGGCCCGACGAGGTGCGCATCCGGCTCGACACCCTCAACCTCGACGCCGCCTCCTACCGCCAGCTCGCCGAGAAGCACCGGCGAGACGGAGGCTCCACGGACGGCGAGGCGGTGCGTGCCGAGGTCCTGGAGACCATCGCTCGCCGCGGCAAGATGCAGAACCCGGTCACCGGGTCCGGAGGGATGCTCATCGGCACCGTCGACGAGGTCGGCCCCGAGAGCCCGCTCGGTCTCGCCGTCGGCGACCGGGTCGCCACCCTGGTCTCGCTCTCGCTGACCCCCCTGCTCGTCACTGACCGGCTCGAGCGCTGGGACGGGCTGAGCGAGCAGGTCCCGGCCGCCGGCCACGCCATCCTCTTCGGCCGCAGCATCGCCGCCATCCTGCCCGACGACCTCGAGCCGCTGCTCGCCCTGCTCGTCCTGGACGTCTGCGGGGCGCCGGCTCTTGTCGCGCGAGTCGTCCGCGAGTATGCCGGGAAGTCACCGACGGTGTGCGTGCTCGGGGCCGCGGGCAAGTCAGGTTCCCTGTCGCTGGCTGCGGCCCGGGACGCCGGAGCCGGCCGCACGATCGCCGTCGTGCCCGTCGAGGAAGAGGCGGCGCTCCTGCGCGACACCGGCCTGGCCGATGTGGTCGTCGTCGCCGACGCGCGCTCGCCCCTGGGCCTCTCCAGCACCGTCGAGGCCGCCGGCGGGCCCGCCGACATCACCGTCGTCTGTGTCGACGTGCCGGGGTGCGAGCAGCCCGCCATCCTCTCGACCGCCCAGGGCGGCACCGTGGTCTTCTTCTCGATGGCGACGAGCTTCGCCGCGGCGGCCCTCGGAGCGGAGGGACTGGCCGCCGACGTGCGGATGCTCGTCGGCAACGGCTACGTCCCCGACCACGCGGCATACGCCCTGCAGCTGCTGCGCGCCAACGGCGCGGTCCGGAGCCTCTTCGAGCGTCGCCTGCGGCACGCCTGACCGAGCTCTGCGTGGGCTGCCCTGTGTTTGGGGGGTGCTATGTCGGGGGGTGCCCGCCCGGATCCAGCGCGTGGCCGGAGCGCGCCAACATCGATGTCAAGAATCGCGGTTCACGGTCCGAAATGGGCGATTTTTGGTACTGATCGGGGTGCCCGCGCATCTGGTCGCGGGAGCGTCACGAGACCCCGAGGAGGGCGTTCTCGATGACCTCGCTGAGCGCCGGGTGGATCCAGTACTGCTTCCTCGCGACCTCGTCGGCCCGCTGTCCGAAGTGCGCGGCCTGGATCAGCGGCTGGATCAGGTTCGAGGCCTGCGGGCCGAGGACGTGGGCACCCAGGATGTGCAGGGTGTCGGGGTCGACGATGACCTTGACGAGGCCGCTCGTGTCCTCGAGCGCCCACCCGTAGGCGACGTCGCCGTAGGACTGCACGTGGCTGAGGTAGACCGCCCCACGCGCCCGCAGCTCCTGCTCGGTCAGGCCGAACGCCGCGACCTGGGGGTGGCTGAAGACGGCGTGCGGAACGAACCGGTGGTCGCTCTCCATGGGGTCGTGGGGGTGCAGCAGGTTGTGCTTGACGACCCGCATCTCGTGGTTCGCGACGTGCTTGAGCTGGTAGTCGCTGCTGATGTCGCCGAGGGCGAAGACTCCCTCGATGTTCGTGCGCTGCTGGGCGTCGACGACGAGCCGGCCGTCGTGGTGCATGGCCAGCCCGGCTGTCCCGACGTCGAGCAGGTCCGTGTTCGGACGCCGTCCCACCGCAAGGAGCACGGCGTCGGTCTCGACCTCGGTGCTGGCATCCGCGCCGTCGAGGCGCAGGGTCCAGACGTCCCCGTCGCGGCGCGCCGCGCCGACGTGGGTGCCCAGGCGCAGGTCGAACCGCTCCTTCGCCAGCTCCGTGAAGGCGTCGCTGATCGTGAGGTCCTCGTTCTTGAGCACCCTGTCGCCGCGCTGCACCCACACCACGCGCGACCCGAGGGAGTCGAGAACGTGCGCGAACTCAGCCGCGACGAAGCCGCCGCCGACGATGACGACCCGGGCCGGCAGCTGCTCGACGCGCATGATCGTGTCGCTGGTGTGCACCCCCCGGTCGGGGTCCGCGTCCCGCAGCCCGTCGACGTCGAGCCCCCGCGGCCGGCCCCCCGCGGCGATGACCCACCGGTCGGCGGTGACCGTCACCCCGCTGCCGGTGTCGAGGGTCATCGGCCCGACGAAGCGGGCGAGGTTCTCGTAGAGGGTGATGTTGCTCGCGGTCCTGCGGTAGGTCTCGCCGGCCGCCGCGATGAGGTCGATCCGGGCGAAGATCCGGTCCCGGATCCCGGCCCAGTCCGCCGTGACGTGGTCGACGAGCACGCCGAGACGCGCCGCCTCCCGCGCCTCGACGACCCGGTCGGCGGGCAGGACGAACATCTTTGTGGGGATGCAGCCCACATTGAGGCACGTCCCGCCGAAGACGCCCTTCTCGACGAGCCCGATGTCGAGCCGGTCCAGCTCGGGCCCGATGACCGAGTTGCCCGATCCGGTGCCGAGAACGACGAGATCGTGGTGACGGGTCTGCATGTATCGCAGGGTAGGCGATGCGGTCACCTTAGTGTTGGGCCGGTGAGCGAATCCCTCCAGACCCTCTACCGCGGCGGCGCGATCCTCACGCCGGATCTGCGGGAGCCGGCCGGGGCGATGCTCGTCGGCGGCAGCACCATCCTCTGGGTCGGCCCCGAGGCGGAGGCCGAACGCCACGTCGACGTCGCCTCCGCTGTGGTCGAGCTCGAGGGATCCCTCGTCACACCAGCGTTCGTGGACGCCCATGCCCACCTCTCGCAGACCGGCGCCGGCCTGCGCGGGGTGGACCTGAGCACGGCTCGGTCCCTCGCCCAGGCGCTCTCGCGCATCGAGTCGGCGGCCCGGGCCGGCGCCGGCCGACCCGTCTACGTCCAGAGCTGGGACGAGACGACGTGGCCGGAGGGGCGCCCCTTCACCGGCGCGGAGCTCGACCGGGCCACCTACGGCGGGGTCGTCTACGCCCCACGCGTCGACGGCCACTCGGCGGTCATCTCCTCGGCCCTCGCCGCCGCGGCCCGCGTCGCCGAGGCAGCCGGGCGTATGCCGGACGGCCTGGTCGTGACCGACGCGCACCACCGCGCCCGGGAGACCTTCGCCTCGGCGGTCAGCCCGGCCCAGCGGCGGGACGACATCGCACAGGCCCTTCGGACCGCAGCAGCCGCCGGTGTCGGACTGGTGCACGAGAACGGCGGCCTCGTCGTCAGCTCGGCCGAGGACTTCGCCGACGTCCTCGACGTCTCGAAGGAGGTCGTGGGGCCCGCGGTCATCGGCTACTGGGCCGAGCTCGTCGACTCGGCCGACCGGGCCCGCGAGCTGACTGCCCGGCACCGGGCCCACGGCCTGGCCGGCGACCTCAACGTCGACGGGTCCATCGGCTCGCGCACGGCCAGCCTCCGCGCCCCCTACTCCGACCGCCCCGGGCACCGGGGCAACGCGTTCCTCACCGCAGCACAGGTCTGCGACCACGTCGCGGCCTGCACCAAGGCGGGGCTGCAGGCGGGGTTCCACGTCATCGGCGACCTCGGCGTGGACACGGTCATCGACGGCATGGAGGCCGCTGCCGCACGGTGCGGAGCCGATGCCGTCCGGCGCGCCCGGCACCGGCTGGAACACCTCGAGATGATCGACGCCGACGGCGTCCGCCGGCTGGCGGCGCTCGGTGTCGTCGCCAGCGTCCAACCGGCGTTCGACGCCTTCTGGGGTGGGCCGTCCGGGATGTATGCCGACCGGCTGGGACCGGAGCGGGCCGCCGGGATGAACCCGTTGCGGACCATGCTCGACGCCGGGATGCGGGTCGCGCTCGGGTCCGACTCCCCGGTGACCCCGTTCGCGCCCTGGGAGGCGGTCCGCGCGTGTGTCCAGCACCACGACGTCGACCAGCGAACAACCACGGGGGAGGCCTTCCGGGCGCACACCGTCGGCGGCTGGGAGTCCGCGGGCCAGGACGGTGCGGGCGTGATCACGGCGGGCGGACCGGCCACCTTCGTCGTGTGGGACTCGACGGCTCTGAGGCTGCCCGACCTCTCGGGCGACCAGGCGGCGCCCACCGCGGCGGCGACGGTCGTCCGCGGTCGCCTCGTCCACCGGGTGACCTGACGGGCCGCCTCGGGCGCGGGTCCTCGAGCACCGCAAGATCGTGCCTGGCAGCGGCCCTGCGGCGTGGATCCTGCGGCTCGCGAGGCCTGGGGCCGGAACAATGACATCTGTGGCTAGGCTTGCGCCCGTGCCGACCGCCGCAGCCCGCCTCGAGCTCGACCCGGCGGTCGTCCGCAGGGCTCGCGTCCTGGCCCGCCGGGCCGGCGCCCCCGTCGTGCGGATGACGCGCAGCCACACCACGGTGTCGGTGGAACGCGCGACGCTGCGTCTCGCCGGCCTGGCCGGTGCCGACCACGAGCGCGTCCCGTGGGTCAACCACCTCGCCCAGGCGGTCCGCGACGAGGTCGGCCTCGAGCACGGGGTCACGACGCCGGTCTTCGACGCCCTCCGGCGCGGGGAGGCGCCCGACCTGCTGACCCTGGCCCGGAAGGCGGCCAGTGGCTCGGTGTCGTTCCGGCTGCCGCAGGGACCCGACCTCAGCGCCGCCCGCACCAGCGCACGCAAGGGGGTGGCGCCCGGCATACGGCGAATCGACCGCCAGCGCGCCGCCCGCGAGCGGCTCGTCCGCCGCCACGGCGACCCGAGACAGAAGCCGTGGATCTACCTCATCGTCGCCACCGGCGACATCGACGAGGACATCCCGCAGGCCCAGGCCGCCGCACGCGAGGGCGCCGACGTCATCGCCGTCATCCGCTCGACGGGGCAGTCGCTGCTCGACTACGTGCCCGAGGGCGCCACCCACGAAGGGTATGCCGGCACCTACGCCACGCAGGAGAACTTCCGGCTCATGCGCGCTGCCCTGGACGAGACGAGCAAGGAGGTCGGGCGATACATCCGGCTGACGAACTACGCCTCGGGACTCTGTATGCCGGAGATCGCGGCGCTCGCCGGCCTCGAGCGCCTCGACATGATGCTCAACGACTCGATGTACGGCATCCTCTTTCGCGACATCAACCCGATCCGGACCTTCGTCGACCAGCGCTTCTCGCGGCAGGTCCACGCCCGGGCGGGCATCATCATCAACACCGGCGAGGACAACTACCTCACGACCGCCGACGCCGTCGAGGCCGCGCACACCGTGACGGTGAGCCAGCTGCTCAACGAGTACTTCGCCAAGGAGGCTGGGCTCGAGGACTGGCAGCTGGGTCTGGGGCACGCCTTCGAGATCGCCCCCGAGATCCCCGACTCCTTCCGGCTGGAGCTCGCGCACGCGATGCTCGCCCGACAGCTCTTCCCCGCGGCGCCGCTGAAGTGGATGCCGCCGACGAAGCACATGACCGGTGACGTCTTCCGCGGCTACCTGCTCGACGGCTTCTTCAACCTCGTCGGGGCGATGACCGGACAGGGCATCCTCCTGGTCGGGATGATGACCGAGGCGGTCGTCACGCCGTTCCTGTCCGACCGCGACCTGGCCCTGCAGAACGTGCGTTACGTCATGGGCGCGGCCGGAGGGCTCGTCGAGGACTTCCACCCACCCCGGGACGGGTTCATCCAGACCCGCGCCCGGCACGTGCTCTCCGAGGCCGTCGAGCTGCTCGAACGGATCGTCGACGACGTCGGCCCGGGCGGCGGGACGCCGCTGCTGAGGGCGATCGCCGACGGCACCTTCGGGCTGATGAGACGCCCCGCCGACGCAGGCAAGGGCCTGGACGGGGTGGTGCGACGAGCCCCCGGTCCCGGCGGGTACGACAACCCCGCCACGACGATGCTCGAGAAAGGACTCTCCCGGTGAGCACCCGGCATACCTCCACCAGCGGCACGGCCGTGCCGGACCTCATCCGTCCCTATGGCGACACGACCGGTGACGGCATGGTGCAGCTGTCGTTCACCCTGCCGATCCCGCACGACAAGCGTGCGGAGGGGGCCGCCCTGCAGCTGGCTCGCAAGATGGGTCTCGAGCCGGCGATGCTCGTCCACGCCAAGCCGATGGGCCCGGACTTCACCTTCTTCGTCGTCTACGGCTCGGCGACCCACCTCGTCGACCTGCGTGAGGTGACGGTGACCGAGCGCGAGTACCCCCTGCTCAGCGCGAAGGAGGTCAACCTCACCCTCAAGAAGGCCCTGCGGCGCAAGCTCGTCGTCGTCGGGGCGTGCATCGGCACCGACGCCCACACCGTCGGCATCGACGCGATCCTCAACATCAAGGGGTTCGCGGGGGAGAAGGGCCTGGAATACTACCGGGAGATCCGGGTGGTCAACCTCGGCGCGCAGGTGCTCGTACCGGAGCTCGTGGCGCGGGCTCGCGCCGAGAAGGCGGACGCCGTCCTCGTCAGCCAGGTGGTCACCCAGAAGGACGCCCACATCTACAACACCAGCCAGATGTCCGCGGCCTTCCGCGAGGCCTACCCTGCCGGGCAGGTCCCTCTGCTCGTCGCCGGGGGGCCCCGCTTCGAGGAGGGCGCTGCCGCCCGACTCGGCGTCGACCGGATCTTCGGCCGTGGCACGACGCCCGGCGAGGTCGCGAGCTTCCTCGTGAGCGCCCTCGTTCCCACTGCGAGCCGGAAGGCATCATGAGCGACGCACCCGGCTACCCGGGCACCGAGCCGGTGGACCGGTCCACCACCCGACCCGCGGTAGGCGTCACGGTGACCCATCGCCGCTACGTCTCGCACGGCCACGCCCACTATGCCGGGAACCTCGTCGACGGTGCCTACTCACTGGCCGCGTTCGGAGACGCCGCCACCGAGCTGTGCATCCGCACGGACGGCGACGAGGGGCTCTTCGCGTCCTACAGCGACGTCCAGTTTCGCGCCCCGGTCCGCGCCGGCGACGTCATCGAGATCGAGGCGAGGCTCGTCCGGGTCGGTCGGCGCAGCCGGGAGATGGAGTTCGAGGTCCGCGTGGTCGGCCGGGGAGCGCCCGAGCGGGGGAAGTCGAGTGCCGACGTCCTGGCACCGCCCCTCGTCGCCACGACCGCCCGCGGTGTGGTCGTCGTCCCCTGAGGTCGCAGTGCCCTGACGGGGAGAGCCCCCGCGGCCGGTCGAGGACGTCTCCTCCGTCTCGTCCGGAGGGCATCGCGGCGTGTCGTGGACGACACGCCGAGCCTGACGAGAAAGTCTGGGAGATAACAAGATTCGGCGGCGCCCCTGACCTGCACGAACGCGCGTTTGCGCAGGTGAACAGCGGGTTGACAGGGCGTGGACGGTGAGTAGTTTTAGCCTCGGTTGTTCGCCCGGACGGCCGCAGGCGGATCCGGGGGAGTGGACCGGCAAGGGGGTTTTCGGCGGCGTGCGCGCGCAGCCGCCGACCACACCAGGCTCGCCGGACGGTCCACGATCCCACGTCCGCTGCATGCGGTTGGCGAACGGCAGCAGGACCCGTGGCGCTCAGTAGACAACAACTGGGGAACCGGCATCCCGTCGGCTCTGGGTTGGTCCCAACGGCGCCCCGGGTCCTTCTGCTGCCCGCCTCGCCGGACGTCCGTCCGCACCGGATCCCGGCGTCAGAGCGCGCCGGATCGCCGGGTTACCGTGGGGCGGTGCTCCGCCGTCTCCTGCTCGCCCTGCTCAGCGGCGCCGCGCTGTGCCTGGCCTTCCCGGCATACAACCTCTGGGGCCTGGCACCCGTGGGCGTCGCCCTGCTTGCGCTGGCGACGCGGGGAGCCGGCTTCCGCCGAGGCACCCTGCTCGGCCTGCTCGCGGGCCTGGTCTTCTTCGTGTTCTCCCTGAGCTGGTCCGGGACCTATGTCGGAGCAGTGCCGTGGATCGCCCTTTCGGTCCTCCAGGCCCTCTTCGTGGCTCTCATGGCCGGCGTCTGCGGCTGGCTCCAGGCCGGGTCGAGACCGGCCGGGAAGGCCTCCGTGCGTCCTCTTGTCGTGGCGCTCGCCTGGGTGGGGCAGGAGGCGCTGCGCGGCCGGGCGCCCTACGGCGGCTTCCCGTGGGTGCGGCTCGCCTTCAGCCAGGCCGACTCCCCGTTCGCCCGGCTTGCAGCGCTCGGCGGGGCCCCGCTGGTGACCTTTGCCGTCGCGCTGAGCGGTGGTCTGCTCGCGGCCCTTGTCGTGCGGCTGGCCCACCGACCGTTCGCGCTTCGCCCAGCTCTAGGGGCGCTGGGTCTCCTGCTGGTGACCAGCCTCGCCGGCCAGCTCGTCCCGCTGCCCACCGACGGCGCCCCAGCCCGCGTGATGGCCGTCCAGGGCAACGTCGCCCGGCCGGGCCTCGACTTCAACGCCGAACGTCGTCAGGTCCTCGACAACCACGTCGACGCGACCCTGGCGGGCGCCGCGTCGGTGGCGGCCGGAGCCGTGCCGAAGCCCGACCTCGTCGTCTGGCCGGAGAACTCCTCGGACATCGACCCCCTGCGCAACCCCGACGCGGCAGCCCAGATCGCCAAGGCCCTACGAGGCATCGACGCACCACTGGTCGTCGGCTCACTCCTGGAAGAGCCGGCGCCGGACATCTCCAACGTCTCCCTGCTCTACCTGCCCGGCACGGGCCTGGCCGCGCGCTACGTCAAGCAGCACCCGGTGCCGTTTGCCGAGTACATCCCGAACCGCTCCTTCTTCCGGTTGTTCAGCGACAAGGTCGACCTCGTGCGCAGGGACTTCGCGTCGGGAGACCGACCGGTCGTCTTCGACACGCCGGCGGCCTCCGGGGGCCAGATCCACGCCGGTCCGACGATCTGCTTCGAGGTTGCCTACGACGACCTGGTGCGTGAGAACGTCGGCCGGGGTGCCAACCTGCTCCTCGTCCAGACCAACAACGCGACGTTCGGCTACAGCAACGAGTCGGTGCAGCAGCTGGCCATCTCCAGGATCCGGGCCATCGAGCACGGCCGCTCGGTCGTCCACGTCTCGACCGTCGGGGTCAGCGCCCTGATCACCCCGGACGGAACCCCCCACCAGCCCAGCGCGTTGTTCAGCCGTGCAGTCCTGTCAGGAGAGCTTCCGTTGCGGACCGAGCGGACACTGGCGAGTGTCGTCGGTGCGTGGCCGGAGGCCCTCGCGTGCCTGGCCCTGCTGACCCTGCTGCTCGGCCGGGCGACCCGGGGCCGTCGCACGCCAGGGTCGCACCGTCCGCCTGCCGCCTGAAGCGCTTCGCCGTGGCCAACCCGCAGACCGCCGGCCCGCTCGGCCGGGTCGCCGTCCTCATCCCGACCTACAACGAGCGGGTCAATCTGCCCCGGATCGTCGCGCGGACCCGCGCGGCGGTCCCCGAGGCGGACGTCATGATCCTCGAGGACAACTCACCCGACGGCACCGGTGCCGTCGCCGACGACCTGTCCCAGGGCGATCCGCAGGTCCACGTCATGCACCGGGCCCGCAAGGACGGTCTCGGCGCTGCCTACCTCGCCGGGTTTCGGTGGGCGCTCGGCGAGGGCTACGACGCCGTGGTCGAGATGGACGCGGACGGGTCGCACCAGCCCGAGGTGCTGCGGGCCATGCTCCTCGCCGCCGAGCAGGCCGACGTCATTCTCGGCTCGCGCTGGGTGCCCGGCGGCTCGGTCGTGAACTGGCCGGCCCACCGCAGGGCCCTCAGCGTCGGAGGCAACCTCTATGTCCGCGTCCTGCTCGGTATGCCGGTCAGCGACGCCACGGCCGGCTACCGGGTCTATCGCTCCTCGGCCCTCAGGCTCCTCGACCTCGAATCGGTCGCCTCGTCGGGCTACTGCTTCCAGGTCGACATGACCTGGCGAGCCGTCAGGCGTGGCCTCACGGTGGTGGAGGTCCCCATCGAGTTCGTCGAGCGCCAGATCGGCGACTCGAAGATGAGCCAGGGCATCGTCCGGGAGTCGATGCGCCGCATCACGGGCTGGGGCGTCGCACACCGCGCCCAGCAGCTGACCTCCCGAGCCCGTCAGCTCAGCGTGCGACGTCAGGAGGCGCAGTGGCACCGGCCGTAGACCCGAGGGGGTCCCGTCGACGCACCCGGCCGTGGTCGGCGCTGCTCGTCCTGGCCCTGCTCGTCATCCCGTTGCTCGAGATCGTCGCGATCATCGCGGTTGGCAAGGTGATCGGCGGCTGGCCCACGTTCTTCCTGCTGCTGCTCGAGTCGGCGCTCGGTGCCTGGCTCGTGCGGCGTGAGGGAGCGCGGAGCTGGAAGGCGCTCACCGGCGCCCTGAACACCGGGCGGATGCCGTCGAGGGAGCTCGCCGACGCAGCGCTGGTGCTCGTCGGTGGCACCCTCCTGCTCACCCCCGGCTTCCTCACGGACATCGTCGGGTTCTTCTTCATCCTGCCCTTCGCCCGGCCGCTCGCCCGACGGGTCCTCGAGGGCGTCGTCGCCCGAAAGCTCCTCGGCGGCGTGTTCCGCGGCCCCTTCGGCTCGGCCGCGAGCGGTGGCCCGTTCGGAACCTCCGGGCCGGCTGCGCCGGGCGCCGACCCCGGTCCCCGTGGCCCGCGACCGAGACCCTCGCCGCAGGACGCGCCACGCTCCAGCGCTTCGGACGACGTCATCGAGGGCGAGATCCTCTGAGCCCGGCATCTGGCTCGACGAGCCGGGCACCTGGCACGACAGAGCCCGCGTCCCTCAGGAACGCGGGCCCTCGTACCTTGACGAGTGTCCCGGGCGGGCGTCAGGCGCTGCGCTTGCGGCTCGGCTTCTCGCCCCGCGACTCCCGCAGCAGCGCCAGACGCTCCTCGAGGAGCTCCTCGAGTTCGGGGATCGAGCGGCGCTCCAGCAGCATGTCCCAGTGGGTGCGCACGTGCTTGACCTGCCTCGCCTCCGGCTCCGGTCCGTCGAGCAGCTTGGCCTCGCTGCCGCACCGGCATTCCCACACGGGAGGCACGTCGGCCTCGACGCTGAACGGCAGCTCGATCCGGTGGCCCTGGGGGCAGACGTAGGTGGTGATACGACGTTCGCTGGGCACGACGTTGGTGTCTGACTCCATGCTGAAGGTGCCCAGTCGGGTCCCTCGGAGTGAACGGTCAGCCATGGCGGGTCCTCCCTGTCAGCGGTGGCCACGCGGGCGGAAAAGTCAGTCGCGGGCACCTCTACTACTCACATGTTTCAACGAGGCAGGGGGCCGCATTGTTCCGCCCGAGGCACCACTGTGCGGGCGGGGAGGTGCCTCACCGGACAAGGGAGGGGGCCGCATTGTTCCGCCCGAGGCACCACTGTGCGGGCGGGGAGGTGCCTCACCGGACAAGGGAGGGGGCAAACCCACTGTATGCCGGGTGCCCGCCTCCTGCGGTCAGGTCACCGGTCAGACGACCCGGGGGACGACGTTGCCGGCCGCGGTGATGCCCTCCCGCATCCGCACCTGGGAGAGCAGGACTCCGCCGAGAACGAAGAAGACGACGAGGGCGACGATCGCCCACCGGTAGGAGTTGGTGAACTGGTGGACGAGCCCGAAGGTCAGCGTGCCGAACCAGCTCGTGCCGCGCTCCATGGCTTGGTAGAGGCTGAAGAACTCCGCCTCCCCCGGCCCACCAGAGCCCCGCGGACAGCAGGCTGAGCCGGGTCGACATCGCCCGGTCGAGGCCCAACCTGGCGTGGAACATGTCGAGGCCGAAGTTCAGCGCGAGCAGGATGCCGCCGCCGAGGTAGCCGAAGCCCCATCCCTTGGAGGAGACCTTGTCGCGGTCATCCGGTGCCGCGATCCGGCAGAGCAACGAGTCGTAGATGACGAGCGACGCCCCGAGACAGAGGTTGGCAATGAGAAAGAGCACGACGGCGAGCTGCCAGCTCGTGCCGCTGACGAAGAACATCAGGCAGGCGGTGGCAGCACCCACCCAGGCGAAGCCCGCGAACAAGGTCGTCGGTCGGCGGCTCCGGTCCGCGATGCCCCCGACGACGATGAGGACGAGGGCAGAGATGATCGTGGAGACGGTGGCCGTGTAGGCGAACAGCGATCCAGGATCGACCGGGATGCCCACGACGTTCAGCGTCTGCAGACACTTCTGGCCCTCGGACAGACCAGGACACGCTGCATCGGTGGCCACGGTCGTGAGGTAGGGCGACAGGAGCACCGTCGCCGTGGTCGTGACGTAGGCGGAGTTGGCCCAGTCGTAGAAGTACCAGACCCGCTGCTCCTTGGTCTCGCCGGTCGGTGCGGACGACGGGGGAGGGGCGGTGACGGCGACGTCGTCGGACATGGCGCAGAGCGTGCCACAAACACCCCTCGACAGAGCCGCCAGCGAACCGGTCCCCAGCCGGACTGGCACGATGCTCGCCATGAGCGGGCTGAGGTCGTTGACTTTCGGTATCTGACCTGATTTTGTACGGTCACCGCACGAATGAGGGTCACAGAATGATCTCGACTGCGCTGTGATCCCTCACCTGCCGCGACAGTGGTGGTCGGATGGGCTGTCGGACCCGCACGACTGCCCGAGCGGTAGCCGGCGGAGGACCCGAGAAGACGGCTGCGGCCGTCCGCTGCACCATGACGACCGAAAGGACGCGGCGCTGTGAACGACGTAACCCCGCACGACTCGGAACTCGACCTCGGCAAGCTCGCCGGCACGGGTCTGCAACGACGTGACTTCCTCAAGTTCACCCTCGCGGCCGGGTTCGCCGTGCCGCTCGCCGGCACGCTTGCCAGCTGTGCGACGGGTGGTGGAAGCAGCACTGGGGGCGCCTCCGGTGCGGCGGCGGCTCCCGGCGGCGCCAAGAGCGACAAGAACCCCTTCGGGATGGACGAGAAGGCCTCCGTCGACGTCGTCATCTTCAAGGGTGGCTTCTCCGACCAGTACGCGATCGACGCCGGAGCGGCATACAACAAGGCGTGGGGCGGCCAGACGGCCAAGGTCACCTCGACCACGAAGATCAACACCGAGCTCCAGCCACGGTTCGTCGGTGGCAACCCACCCGACGTCATCGACAACTCCGGTGCCGACCACATCCCCTTTGCGGGCGTTCAGGCACAGGTCGAGCCCCTCGATGACATCCTGGAGGCTCCGGCCGTCGGCTTCGACGGCATGAAGGTCAAGGACACCCTCATCGCCGGTGCCACGGAACCCGGCACCTACGACGGCAAGCTGCTCGAGCTGAACTACTTCTACACCGTCTTCGGGCTCTGGTACGGCGCCAAGGTGTTCAAGGACAACGGCTGGGAGCCGCCCAAGACCTGGGACGACGTCATGGCGCTCGGTGAGAAGGCCAAGGGCAAGGGCCTGTCGCTCTTCGTCTTCGGTGGACAGAACGCCGGCGACTACTACCACGAGCTGGCCCTGTCCATGGCGGCGCGGATGGGCGGCGTCGACGTCGTGAAGAAGCTCGACAACCTCGACCCCGCGGGCTACGCGCAGCCCGCGGTCAAGGCGGCCCTGGAGGCGATCGAGGCGGCCGTCAAGGCCGGCTACTTCCTTCCCGGCGGGTCCGGCCTGATCCACACCCAGGCGCAGACTCAGTTCGTCCAGGGCAAGGCGCTGCTCTACCCCTCGGGCTCCTGGCTGGAGAACGAGATGAAGGACATCTCGCCGGCCGACTTCGCGATGACCAGCCTGCAGGCGCCGGCGCTCAAGGGCGACGTCAAGCTCCAGAAGGGCTTCCACGGGGCCGCCGGTGAGCCGTTCATCGTGCCGAAGGGCAAGAACCCGGCCGGCGGCAAGGAGTACCTCCGCCAGCTGCTCGGCAAGGAGGCCGCGAGCAACACCGCGAAGCTCGTCAAGAGCGCGACCATCGTCAAGGGCACCGTGCCGGCTGACGGTTTCGGCTCCACCGCGCTCGCGTCCGCGACGAAGATCCAGACCGACGGGGAGAAGGAGGTCTTCACGTGGCGCTACAGCGCGGTCTACGCCATGAGCAAGGAGCTCAAGACGACGTGGAGCACCTTCCTCTCCGGCGGGACGACGGCTGCCGACTTGGGCAAGAAGCTCCAGTCGATGTCCGACAAGGTCCGCGACGACCCGTCGGTCAAGAAGTTCAAGGTCGCGTGAGTTGACCACGTCCGCGCCGGCGACGGGTGGCGCCGCCCGCCCCGCCCGTCGCCGTCCGCGCGACCTGTCCTTCGGCCGGGTCTCGTTCTTTGCGGTGTTCCTCGTTCTTCCGCTCCTGCTGTACGTCTACCTGGTGATCTCGCCGATCATCCAGTCCTTCTTCTACTCGATGACGAACTGGACCGGCTTCGACCCCAACCCGCAGTTCACCGGGCTGGGCAACTACGTGGCCCTGTTCCACGACGCGCTCTTCTGGAAGGCGCTGCGCAACAACTTCATCCTGGCAGCCACCCTGCCGCTGCTGACGATCGGGCTGGCGCTGGCACTGGCGACGCTCGTGACGGTGGGCGGCAACTCCCGCGGCCGCACCAGGGGGATCACCGGCGGCGGCGTCTACCGCGTGGTGTCGTTCTTCCCGTACACGATCCCGGCGATCGTCACCGGCATCCTGTGGCAGCAGGTCTACTCGCCGCAGGGAGGGCTGCTCAACGGGATGCTCGACGCCGTGGGCCTGCACAGCATGAAGAACACGGCGTGGCTGGGGGAGACGCGCCTCGCCCTGGGAGCCATCGTCATCGCGATCGTCTGGAGCTTCGTCGGGTTCTACATGGTGCTCTTCGTCGCGGCGATCAAGGGGATCCCCGCGGAGATCTTCGAGGCGGCCCGTCTCGACGGCTCCGGCCGGCTGCGCACGGCCGTGCAGATCACCATCCCGCTGATCCGCGACAACGTGTCCACCGCGATCGTCTACATGGCGATCTTCGGGCTGGACGCCTTCACCTTCATGGCGATCCTCGCCCCGAGCGGGGGTCCCGACAACGAGGCGCTGGTGGTCTCGCAGTACCTCTACGATGCGGCCTTCAGCCAGGCGAAGTTCGGCTACGCCATCTCCATGGGCGTCGTCCTCGCACTCGTGACACTGCTCGTCTCCGTCGGTGTCCTGCTGTCCAGCCGCCGCAAGGAGGTCGCGCTGTGACCCTGTCCCAGGAGGACCGCACCGACGTCGAGGACGTAGCCGGGGAACCTGCTGCGAAGAAGGCCGCTCCGGCGCGCGCCTCGCGCGCCGACTGGCGGGTCGCCTCGGTCTCGCACCTCGTCCTCACCCTGTGGGCCCTGGCCGTCGTGCTGCCGCTCGTGTGGACCTTCTTCTCCTCGCTGAAGGACTCACGCAGCATCAACGTCTCGCCGTTCGCCCTGCCCGACGTGTTCCACTGGGACAACTACGTGCGGGCCTGGAACACGATCGGCGTGGCGAAGTACTTCGCCAACACGGTGATCATCGTGGGCAGCGCGCTCGTTCTCGTCATGATCCTCGGCTCGATGTCGGCCTACGTCCTCGCGCGGTTCAGGTTCCGCGGCAACTCGCTGATCTACTACCTCATCCTGCTCGGCAACACGTTCCCGATCTTCCTCGCGGTCGTGCCCCTGTTCTTCGTCCTCAAGAACAGCAATCTCCTCGGCACGTACCAGGGCCTCATCCTCGTCTACGTCGCCTACGCCTACCCCTTCACGGTCTTCTTCCTCCACTCGTTCTTCAAGACCCTGCCCCAGGAGATCTACGAGGCAGCCCAGGTCGACGGGGCGGGGGACTGGCGCACCTTCTTCCAGGTCATGCTTCCCATGGCCAAGCCGGGCCTTGCCTCGGTGGCGATCTTCAACTTCCTTGGCCTGTGGAACCAGTACCTCCTACCGACGGTCCTCAACCCCAACAAGGACAAGTACGTCCTCTCGCAGGGGCTTTTCTCCATGGCGTCCCAGCAGGGCTACAACGTCGACTACGGAGGGCTGTTCGCGGCCGTGGTCATCACGATCGCCCCTGTTCTGCTCATGTACGTCATCTTCCAGCGCCAGCTGCAGGGCGGCGTCAGCCAGGGCACGATGAAGTAGGTCCCCCCGGTAACGACGTGTCCGCCCCGCCGGCCGTCTGCTCGGCAACCTGCTCAGGGTGCTCGATGCAGCTGGCGCAGTTGCCGCACGGCTCGTCCAGCTGCTGCTCGAAGTAGCCGAGCAGGAACTGCCTTCGGCACCCGGTGTCCTCGGCGTATCCGCGCATCATCTCCAGCCGGGACTTCTCCATCCTGGTGTGCGTCTCGGCGAGGTCGTGTGCCAGGCCCGACCCGTCCTCAAGGGCCATGTCGCGCGCCCGCAGGCCACTGGAGGTCGACCTCATCACCCCCACCTGCTCCAGAAGGTTGACCGCGTCGGTGACCGTGCGCCTCGACGCGTCCAGCTCCTGGACCAGGCGGGTCAGCCGGACGAGGCCGCCGGCGTGCCGGACAGCCTGGAAACCCGACTGATGACCCGGTCGTCGGGCCGACCCGAGCTGAAGAACCGTTGGAGGGAGAGGTCCTCCGGGCGGTCGAACAGCGCGGCGAGGGCCGGCTCCCCGTCGCGGCCACCCCGACCGATCTCCAGGTAGTAGCTGTCGAGTGACCCCGGCGTCGACGCGTGCACGACGAAGCGGACGTCCGGCTTGTCGATCCGCATGCCGAAGGCGGAGGTCGCGACCACGACGTCGAGGTCACCGGCCCGGAACCGCTCGTGGACCTCCTCGTGCTCGGTCGCCTTGAGCCCGGCGTGGTAGGCGGCGCTGCGTCTTCCGCGCTCCGCGAGCTCCCCGGCATACCAGAGGGTGTCCTTGCGGGTGGCGACGTAGGGCAGACCCGATCCCTCAGGTCCGCGACGCGTTCGACCACCGCCGCCCGCTTGTCGTCCTCGACGTGTCGCTCGACCTCCAGCCGGATGTTGTGAGGTCGAAGCCCTGGGCGATGACCCGGGGGTCGCGCAGGTTGAGTCGCTCGATGATCTCCTCGCGCACCGGCGGCGAGGCCGTCGCGGTCAGCGCCATCACGGGCGGCCGAGTCGTTCCAGCACCGTGCCGAGCCGGAGGTAGTCGGGCCGGAAGTCGTGTCCCCACAAGAAGATGCAGTGTGCCTCGTCCACCACGAAGAGTCCGATCCCGGCCTCCGACAGCAGCTGCACCACCTCGTCCTTGGCCAGCTGCTCCGGGGAGGAAGGGGTACACCGCTGTGCTGTGCCGAACCGCGTCCCAGGCGTGTTCCGTGTCCTTGCTGCCCTGGGCCGAGTTGACCGCCACCGCCTCCGGCAGTCCGGCTGCCGTCGGGTTGTTGTCGGGGGAGACCTACCCACGGGTCGACGCGCCTATACCCCGGTCGTCTCCTGGACGACCCAGGTTCAGAGACCGTCGGAGACGGCTGCGGCCGCCCGAAGGTAGGCGCGCCGGGTGGCTGGCTGCAGCGACCCGGAACGCAGCCACGGAGCACGCATGGCCCGGTCGTAGGGAATCGTGACGGCTTGACGGGCCAGGCCGTGGAAGCCCGCGGCAATCGTCTCCGCCGACGCTTCCTCGCGATCGGCCTGCGACACTACGACCACGGCGGCCTCGGCCAGCTGGGAAGAGTGCTCGTCGCGGTCCTGAAGCGCGTCCAGGAGGAGCCGTCCCGCCTCGGCGTGATCGGGCCGGGTCGTCGTCGCGACCACGAGCTGGTCAGCGTGGTCGATCATCCGCAGCCAGTGGGGCGCGGTCTCGTCGTTGCCGGAGTCGATGAAGACGAGCCGGAAGTACTTGCTGGCGACGAGGTGCACGGCGTCGAAGTCCTCGGCGGTGAGGCGTTGCTGGTGCGGAAGCAGCAGGGGGTTGGACCGCAGCACGTCGAACTTGTCGTCGGTCTGGTGGTGCACGAAGGCCGTGAGGTCCGCCGCTCTGGCGGTCGGCTGCATGAGACTCTCGGCCTGGGGGAGCAGGTCGAGGACGTGGCGCTCGTGCGGGCCCTTCTCGGTGCGCCAGCCCAACGTCCCCCGCGTCTCGTTGTTGTCCCATGCGAGAACCCCCGAGCCACCTTGCCGGGCGAAGAGCGCTGCGAGGACGACGGTCGTGGGAGTCTTTCCGGCGCCGCCCTTCCCGTTGACGACCGCGACGGTGCGCGGCCCGGGCCAGTGGCGGCTGATGGCGCGGACGTCCGCGCGCTCGGCCCGCTCCGTCTCGCTGGGGCTGGAGCGAATGCCGAGGCGGGTCCACATGCCCCTCATCCCGGTCTGCGCCGGCTCGACCACTTCATGATGTCTCAGGAAGGACCGGTTCTGCGCCGCGGCTCGGCGAGCGGCCCGGGTGTCTGGCATGTTCGCGTCGAGAGCCTGCTCGATGGGCGTCTGCCCGACGGGCCCGGCGGAGAGCCCCGCACTTTGTGGGGGCGGACTCCACTGCGGTCCGGGTGGAGACGCGCCCGATGGTGCTTCAGGAGCGGTGAGGAACCGATGGAAGTCGTCCATCTGAGGCGCTCGAGGCATCGCTGCTGATGGGTCCGCGTGGGTTTCTGCCGGCGCGACGGGATTGAGTGTCTGGACGTCTGTGACGTGGCCATCCGGATGAACGACGAGGCTGGTGCGCCCGGAGGGATCCGTGGCGATTGCGCGCACGGGACGACCGAGCTGATGGGCTATCTGGCGTGCGACAGCGTCGGTGGCCACCTGTTGCAGCGGCTGCGTCCCGTCATGCTCGACCACCGTCCGGTCCACGGTGACCGCCCCGCTGTCGATGTGGATCGAGACAACAGGGTGCGCGGGGACCGCCAGGTCGTTCGTCATGCCGGAGCTCCTCGGTTCGGTGGTGGTCAGCCGGTCCCGACCGTGCTGATCAACCACAGCCTGCACGACGTTAGCCGAACGAGGTGACGTCTGCCCAAGATGGCTGCGATCGATCAGCGCCTGGCGTCGCCCGATGCCACGTGTACCCGCTCAGAGATGCACAGGGAATGACATCGGACGACGCGTCGCTCAGGTGGTGGACGGGTGGAGAAGAACCTTGGTCCAGCCGTCGAGGCGGCGCGGTTGTACTCGAGCAGGGCGTCGTCCGTGGTGGTGACATAATGTGGATTATCGGCGAAAAGCGGCAATGAGTTGCGCTCGACCCAGGCGTCGCAGGCAACCGCTCCAATGAATCCGCAGTCGGCGAGGAAGTTGTTGCCCGGTTCGATGACGCAGAACTCGTTGCCCTCCGGGTCGGCGAGCACGACATGTCCCTCCTCCGGGCGGCGGCTTCCGGTACTCGCAAAGGGTCACCACCGCCTGGTGAGGAAGATGACAAGAGCCCGGGGACGGGAGACCGTCACGCCGGATCTGAGGGAGCCGGGGGGCTGCAATGCCCCCGGCCATCCGACCCTGGCCAGATCGTGAACAGGTGATCACGCGCCTGGATCGAGCACTCGCAAAGTTTCGCATGGCGGGACCCGGGGTCTGCACGACACGTGACGCCATTCGCGATGTGCTGGCCGACCCCATGTTCCAAGCAGGACTGCACACGACCACATTCCTGCAGGCGCGCGAGCTCCCCCGCCGAACCTGACGGAGCGTCCTGCTCAAGCTGTCGAACCGACCTGTGGACCGACATCAAGCCCGGGTCGCTCTACAACGTGCTGCACCGGATGGAAAAAGAGGGACCCGTGGAGGTCGTGCGCATCGAGCGCGAGGGGAACCCTCCCGAGCGCACCGTCTACGGCATCACCGCCACGGATGCGGTGCCGGAGCAGCTGGTGGTGGCCGAGGCAACCGATCGGTGTGGTGCGCGCCTATACTGCGACAGCCAGTCAAGGAGGTGAGGGGTGGCCATGAGGGTGCGTAGCGCGGGTCTGTGTCTCGTCGCTGTCGCGGCCGTAGCTGGCTGCTCTCCCGGGCCGGAACCGTCGGCAGGCACCACCTCGCTCGCGTCAGCGTCAGTGCCGGCGTCCGCGTCCGCGTCACCTTCGACCGTCGCAACCCCCACGGCAACGGCATCGACCGGCAGCGCAACCAGCCCGGCTACCGAACCCGTCAAACCCCCTTCGACCACCACCGCCGCCGGCTCGAGTCCGTCGACGACGACGTCTGCTGGTCCTGCACCCGCTGGTCCTGCACCTGAGACCGGAGGCCGGAGCGCCTCGGACGTCTCGGGGCAGGACGCCGGGTTCCTCAGTCCATCCGGGAACGTTGCCTGCCTCCTGGCCGACGAACCACCCCAGCCGGCGACGGTGCGGTGCGAGATCTCGCAACACACCTGGAAAGCGCCACCTCAACCATCGAGCTGCCACCTCGACTGGGGCTCGTACTTCTTCCTCTACAACACCGCGGGATTCGCGTGCGTGGGAGACACCGTCCGAGGAGCCAGACCGTTCAACCCTGCGTCCCCGCCCGTGTGGTATCAACCGGGTGTCGACACCCTGGTCGCCGTCAACGGGGGCCAGGGCATCGGGCTGGGGTACGGCCGAACTCTGGTTGCGGGACCACTTCGATGCTCCAGCTCCGCGCAGGGGATCAGCTGCAGGAACATGCGCACCGGAGCCTCCCTGTTCCTCTCCCGCGATCGCTACATACTTCACTAACGCGCGAGGATCTTGACGGATCGATCCATGAGCCGGGTTGCCCATTTGGTGGTCTCGGTGATGTCGCGTCGTCCGATGAGGTGGATGGCACCGACCTCGAGGTTGCGGAGTGCGGCCATGACACGCGGGCCTGAGCCGGTCCGGGCGGTGAAGTCGTCCTCGCGGTAGACGGTGTCGCGCAGCCAGTGAAGCGACTCGATGCCCCGGTGCTCGCGGACGAGGCCGGCGACCTGTTCGGGGGTCGAACGGGTGTCGAGGTTGTCCCGGATCTCGTTGAACTTGAGGTGGCGGTCCCCCGCCTGACCCGACCTTGCGGTAGGTGTTGGGGCGTCGACGATCGGACAACGCCCGAATCGACAACCCATCACGCCGCTCATCACGACGTGTCACCTCGAACAACTCCACCCTCGACCTCGCCACTTCCCGCCCCTTCCCGATCGGCCGCCAACAACACAACGAGCGTTCGGGATGGGGCCAAATCAGACTGACACGGCCACGGAGCCCGCTTGCGGGGCGACCTCACATGCCGATGAGCGGGGCGACAGGATCACGCAAGACGCTGGGCTGTGTCGGGGTTAATCGCCGGTGTTGATCACGCAGAACAGGTTGCCCTCTGGGTCTGCAAGAACCACGAAGTCCGCGTCCTCGGGGTATTCCCACTCCACGCGTGTGGCGCCGAGTGCCTGTAGGCGCTCGACCTCAGCAAGTTGCTCGATTTCGTTTGCTGCCCAGAGATCGAGGTGGGTGTGGTCCGTCTCGTCGAGGTGCAGCCGTGGCCGCCCGGTCTCACTCGGCAGGAGAAATCCTGGGTTGTCCCCGCGTTGATACCCCAATGCCTGGCTCCAGAAAACTCCCGCTCGGCCGGTGTCAGAAACGTGCAGGACTATCGCTCCGATGCGCACCATGGGCCGACAGTACGCTCCACCGAGGTGGACCGGATCGCTGGTCAACGACGATTTTGTTCACTCCGGAGATCCTCGCTGGCCGGGCATATCGGCGACGAGAGGGCCTTCCGGAA
>JAABUY010000405.1_pt1 | contig 78244 bp, 77 predicted proteins | sample 5560271 | NCBI WGS metagenome assembly JAABUY01 (sample SAMN10711886, study PRJNA513374) | rock metagenome | isolation source: Antarctica rocks | place: Antarctica: Victoria Land, University Valley | reverse complement strand
CACTCGCGTGCGAGCCAAACAGCACGACCCTCGAGTTCGCGGGTGCGACACGAGACAGACGCGATCCAATCTCATCGATCACGCGCGCCGAAGTCATGTCCAGACCGTAGCCGACGCGCTGACCGAAGCGGTCATCCACGGGCGGCCCACCGGTCCTCGCGGTCCGCGGGTTGGGGCGCCCCTGGGGAACCCGCGCCGTGACAACAGCGTGGCAACATCCACCCTGTCTCATGCGTCCAACCGGTCTCTCGATCCCCGCTATTTGGACGATTTGGTACCCCCTGGGCGGGTCTACGCACCATGTTTCTGGTTGAGGGCCTTGTGGGCCGATTGGCCCGTGGACGTTAGAGCCGTCTCGGCCCACTGGGAAGTCAGCTATCTCGCCGGTTGCCTGCGCGCTTGGCGTGATTCGCCTCTGGCCCGCGGGGCGTCGGACTGCCCGCTGCCCCTGGCACAATGATGCTCGGACGTGTGGTTTGCGGTTGGGTCAATAGCTGATGCGGAAGTTGCCGATGAAGGTGATGGTGTTGCCGTCGGGGTCAGTGACGGAAGAGAGCTGCACCCCCCGGTTGACCGTCTGAATTTGCCCCGCAGCGAGGCCTCTGCTGGTCAGACTCGCCAGTTGGCCGCCCAGGTCGTCGACGGCGAGGTTGAGCAGACCGGTGCCCGCCCGGTCGGCGTCTTCCCACACCTGCAGCCATGCGGTGTCGGTGATCCGCCACTCGGCGAGGCTGTCCATGGGGCGGTTATCGGCCGCTCGCCCAAGTAGGCGCTCGTACCACACGCGGGCGGTGTCGACATCGGCGACCGGGATGACGGCGAGAACATGATCAATGGCCATCGGTGGAGTGCTCCTCTCAAAGGGGTCTGTCCGTATCAATGGGTTAGACCGCGACTCTCCCCGAGATTCATCGCCTTGGCGGCCGGCCCACCGGTCTTGGGTGTGCGGGAGACCGGTGAGGAAGCGGCGTCCGAAGGCAGACGCTGCCACGGCGAGGGCGAGCGCTGTCCTTACCCTCGTTCGTAATCGGACGGTTGGCCTTCCGAAACGTCGTTGCTTATCTGGTGGGATTCGCGGGGTGGGCCACGAGTTCGGCGGCGAGCAGGTCCTGGACGCGTTGCCATGCGTCGTCGCGGGCGGCACGGCGGAAGGTCTCAGCGCCTTCCCAGAAGAAGGCGTGTGGCGTGTCGGGGTAAGTCACGATCTCGTGGCGCACGTGCGCGGCGGTGAGCGCGTCCTGGAGGTCCCGGCGCTGCGCGATGGGGATGAGCTGGTCTTGGTCGCCGACGAGGAACAGCAGCCGGCCGCCGTGCTCAGCGATGCCCGCCGTCAGGGTGATGGTCGGCTCGGGCTGGCTAAGGGGAATCTCGCCGGTGGGGATCCAGCCGCCGTAGAGGACGGCGGTGGCGGCCAGGTCGAGCTGGGTGGCGGCCAGGTAGGCGATGTGGCCGCCGAGGCTAAAGCCGACCATAGCGGTCTGGCCTGTGGCGTCTGGGCGCGAGGAGAGGTGGCGCATCGTCGCGGCGATGTCCCGGACTGCCTGGTCCCGGGTGAGCTGGGCCATGAGCTGGAACCCCTTGGCGCGGCCGGTGTCGTCCTTCTCAAGCTCGGTCTGTGGCGCCGCCGTGCGGTGGTAGAGCTCGGGGGCGACGGCGAGGTAGCCGAGCGCAGCGATCCGGTCGGTGATGGCTCGGATGTCGGCGGTTACCCCGAACAGCTCATGGGCGACAATGACGCCCGCGAAGAAGCCGGGCTGGGCCGGGCGTGCCAGATAGGCACCCATCGGGGAGGAGGGATGGTCATCGTCTGAGGAAATCTGGATCTGCTGGCTGACGATCGCAAGCGACATTGCCCTCTCCTCTTCTCACGGTCGGTTCCCTCGGGGGTCATGCCGGCGCGCGGGACCTAGCGTTCGCGTGGCTGCGATGGAGCCTAGCCCAGTCCTAGACGTACCCACACGCTGCTACTGCTGGTACTGGGAGTGCCAGGCTGCCCGCCGCTGACCGATCCACCGACACGCGTGGTTCATGCCCACGGATTTCCAGCCGTCCTCGGCCACAAGTTCACCTTTAAGCGGCCCAAGCCCAACCCGGCCTGGCCAGATCAGCGCCGCCATGTGGCCAGATCAGCGCCGCCCCGCGCCGTTGAGCGGCGCGATGGCCCGGGCAGGCTAACGGCTTCGAGGCGCTACCACCGTTGGTTCGGCATCATCGGCCTGCTGCTGGGCGTGATGCCGATCACGTTTCCGGTGGCCTGGATGTTCCGTGCCATCGAGATTGCCTTCGGGGTATGTCCGGGGCTGGCTCACTCGGACTTCCGCTGCAGTTGCTCGACGTATTCCCCGATCAGCGGCCCGAAGACCCGAAGGGCCTTCCCGAGGGCCGCGCCGAGCTCTGCGCCGGGCCAGTCGGCGGGAAGCAGCTCGGTAGGCAGGTCGGGATCGGCAGCCGAGACCTCGAAGATCGGGAGGGTCGCTGCCACGAACGCGGTGAACGCGCTTCGCCCGCTTGGCGGCCGGCGCTCTGCGCGCTCGATTGCGGCCAGCGCGGAGTGCATGACCGCGCGATAGCGGACGGCGAGGGGGGCCAACTGCCACAGCTCGCGGGCCACGCGCCTGCTGTCGTCATCGGAGAGCTCGACGCGCGCGCGCAGCAGTTGGCTGCCGTGGGGCGGGTGTTCGAGTACCACGGCCAGGTCGTCCCAGCGGTCGCTTGACGCGAGCAGCAGGCCCGGTCGCAGCGTGGCGTAGCCGACAAGCTGAGCGGACCGGCGCAGCCGGTCGCGAAAGGCGCGGTGGCGTTCGGGGATGCTGTAGAGCAGCCCGGCGAACGCGCCGTTCCATTTCGGGCGCTCTCCCCGCAGCTGGCGCTCGAGGCGTCCCTCGGTCGCCGTGACGATCGGGGCCAGGCGGTAATGGGCCAGGCGTCCGGTCCGCGTCGAGATCAGCCAGCCTTCTCGGCGCATGCGCAGTAGCAACGAACGCGTCGCCGAAGCCGACACACCGAGGTCGGCCAACAACCGGACGAGCACAGGTCCAGAGAGACTATCTCCGGGCCCCACGCGGGCCACACCAAACGCGAAGAAGACGAGGCCCATCCTCGGCGAACGCTCCGACGGCGGCCCGATCTGACCTTGTGCTTGTCTGTTTACGGCCGTGGTGTATCCTCCACCATATGAGTGTAGACGGACCGCGAGCCACCTCCGCGGGATCGAGCCGTGATCGTGGGCGCCTGACGTCGCTTGCCCCGATCGTCTTCCTCGACATTGGCGGCCCACTGGTCGTCTACACCGTGCTGAGCAACAACGGTGCGAGCAGCGTCACCGCGCTCGTGCTCAGCGGCGTGCTCCCCGCGGTCGGACTGCTGCTCGCGGCTGTGCGACACCGGCGGCTCGACACGATCGGGGCGCTCGTCCTAACCGGGATCCTTGTCGGCACTGTCCTCGGTCTGGTGACTGGCAGCGCCCGGGCCGTCCTCCTCGAGGGATCCGTCCCCACCGCGCTGATCGGGCTCGTGTGCCTCGGTTCACTGTTCACCCGCCGGCCCCTGATGTTTCGCTTCGCGTACGAATACATGGGCCACGACACGCCCAAGGGGCGCGATTTCGCCGACCGCTGGCGCCACGCCGCGTTTCGACGCACGTTCCGGGTGATCACCGTGGTGTGGGGGATCGCCTATCTCGCGGAGGCGATCGCCAACGTCGTCATCGTGGAGACGCAGTCGGCCGGCACTGCGCTCAGCGTCTCCAAGATCATGCCCTACGCGGTGGCCGGCGCCCTGGTCGCCTGGATGATGGTGTATGGAAGCCGCAGCCGCCGCAAGGGCGAACGGGCAGCCGCCGCGCGCGTTGCTCGTGGAGACGCACCGCCACCAATGCCCACGTGAAACCGAGTGAGGCCCAGTCGTCGCAGACCGCTCCCCCGGTTTGCGGCTCTTGTTTGAGACGGATGACCATGCTCACTCCTCGGCTGTGAATCGAGTTCGCGCCCGATGGAAGCTGCGATCTCGCCCCGGGGTTCGCGGGGCAGGGCGACGCCGAACCGCAGGCACCCGTAGGGTGCTCTCATGCGCATCCCGGCCTGCGCCGGACTGATCGTCGCCGCTGCGCTCGCGGGCTGCGGCTCGACGAGCTCATCGACCTCGACGGCGTCTCAGAACCTGTTCGATGACAGCATCACCCAGCAGCAGTACGCGGCCCTGAGAGTCGGCGAGGACCAGCAGACCATCATCGATCGGGTCCAGCATCTGGGCAAGCCCGAAACCACGGTGGCCGACCGCTTCGTCGCACTGTTTCCGCGGCACGATCCCAAGAGGGTGCTGTGCGACTACTGGCAGGTCACGGGCGACTCGGCGTTGCTGGTCCAGCTCTGCTTCTCGTCCCGGACCGAGAAGCTGGTGCGCACGCTCGAGCAACGCGCGTAGCGCGGTAGGGCGGTAGGGCTCCAGCTTGGTGCCCTCCGAACTTGTCTTGTGTCGTCACCACGCTCGTCGTGTGTAGGCCAGGTCCGCGCCACCGCCCTCCAAACCTACGCAAGCGTGGCCTGGATCTTCCCCGGTTCGGTGGACACGGGTTGGTTAGGCGGCTTGGGCCGCTGTTGTTGAGTTGTAGTCGTTGTTGGTGGGGGATGCGAGCCGCGGAGCGGCGAGCTTTGCTGTGGTCGGGCTCAGTGTGCTTGCCTCGAAGGCTTGGGGGCTGAGCATGCCGAGGGTCGAGTGGCGACGTCGGCGGTTGTAGAACGTCTCGAAGTAGCCGACACCGCGGTCCGTGCCTGGGCCTTGGTCGGCCAGGACTGGCGGTGGATCAGGTCCTTCTTCAGGCTGGCGTGGAAGCTTCCCATGGCAGCGTTGTCGAGACGTCCAGGCCGGCGCTGCGGCAGCGCTGGGTGAAGATCAGCGACGTGTACTGGCCTGATCGGAGTGATGCACCGGCCGCGTAGCCGGCCGCCGGCGCGCGACGGCCATCTCGAGCGCGTCGACCACGAGCTCTGAGCGCATGTGATCGGCCATCGCCCAACCGACGATCCGGCGGCTGTAGCAGTCCATGACCGAAGCGAGGTACAGCCAGCCTCCCAGGTCCGGATATAGGTGATGTCCGCCGCCCAAAGGCGGTTCGGCTCGGTCGGGTTGAAGTCGCGCTCGACCAGATCAGGCGCGGTGCAAACGCCCTGCACACGGATCGTCGTCTGGCCCCGGCGACGCTTGATCTGGCCGGTAGAGGGAGCGATGCCCGGGCGAGTGACCGGGCGTAGCGAGGACCCGCTTCTCCCCCTGGCGAAGCCGACATGGTCGAAGTGACCATGCGTGAGCACCACCGCCTCGATCTGCGCAACCTGCGCAGGCTGGTGCCTGGTTTCGCGCAGCGCGCTCTGCAGGGAAGCCACGAGCGCGGAAAGCCGGTGTCGACGACGGTCAGCGCGCCGCCATCCTCGACGAGGTACCAGTTGGTCTCGGCCTCGACGCGGTGGACGCCCGGGGCCTCGTTGAGATGAAGCATGACGCCCTATCTACAGATCGCGACATCTCCAAGCATGATGAGAGATGCGCACACGGTCACGCTGGATCGGTGCCCGGGCGTTGTTGCTCCGGTCTCCTGCGTGCGTCAGCTATGGGCGTCCTTGACCTTGTCCACCACGCCCGGCGCACCGTTGCCATCGGCAGCCGGGGGCTGGGCGACCACCCCCGTGGGCATCTCGGGTAGGCCAGCGGCCTGTCGAAGGCGGCGGGCGATCTCGGCGATCTCCTCGGGCGCGTAGTCCGGGGCGAACACCGCCGGCTGTGGCGGCGGGTCGAAGGGCGGGACGCCGGCGGGATGCACCTCGTCGGCGATGTACAGCGCCTCGCCGGTCTCGGGGTGGGGCCCGGTGAACACCGCGGCGATCTCCTGATAGTCGCTGGGCGAGAAGCGGTAGAGCTTGAGGTGCTCGCGGCGCTGGATGTGGGGCTGGCACTCGGGGATCTTGGCCGTGGGGATGCGTGGAGAGGGAAACAGCTTGCTCAGGTCGGCACCAGTGAGGAGCTCCACAGCCCGTGCGTAGGCGACCTGGTGGACGCCGCCGCGCACCAGGAGATAGCCCGTGAGCGCCCGGGCCGCCGGGTGCTCGACCATCTCGTAGACCTTGAGCTTGTTGTTGCGGGCGCCGGTCTCCAGGAAGAAGTTGTGGGTCAGGTCCTCCACCAGGTCGCCCGACGAGAAGACGTAGTCGCCGTTCCACGGCTTGCCCATGGAGTCCTGGACCAGCGCGGCGGCGCCGCCGGCGATGAACTGCTGGGTGTTGCGCGCGCCCTTGAGGTCCGAGAGCGGCGCCGCCGGCGGCGCGGCGGGCTCCGCTGCTGTACCGCTGAGCATGGTGCCGATCGCGGTGGCGACCAGCTCGATGTGGCCAAACTCCTCCGCGGCGATGCTGGCCACGAGGTCGTAGAACGGGCGCGCCCCCTGGCGGCCGCGAAAGTTGAACGACTGGAAGGTGTAGTTCATGAAGGTCGACATCTCGCCGAACTTCCCACCCAACAACTCCTGTACGGCAGCCGCCCCGTCGGGGTCGGGATCGGATGGCGGGGGCAGCTCGGTCTGCAGGCGATCTATACGGAGAATCATCTGATGGCAACTCCTAGATAAGACACGGTTCTGGTAACGATGCCCGTTTGCCGATCCGCTAAACCAGACAGATGGTCGAACAGGCGCCGGCTGAGGTTCTGCCCGATCCGGGGCAGCAGCTACGGGCCCGGGGATTGCGCATCACCCCCCAGAGACGGGCGATCCTCGGCGCTTTCGCGGGCGGGTCGGCTGAGCACCTGTCCGCGGACGAGGTGCACGCCCGCGCCTCGGTAGCGGTGCCCGAGCTCAGCCGGGGCACCGTCTACGCCACTCTGGCCGAGCTGAGCGGAGTTGGCGTCCTGGCGGCCCTGGGCAGCCCCGAGCCGGTGCGCTACGAGATCAACACCGCTGTGCATCAGCACTTTCGCTGCCATCTGTGCCTGCGCCTGCACGACATCGACGCGGTGCGCGCCAGCGGCACCGACGCGCTCGAACGGGCGGGGTTCGTCGTCGAACAGCTAACGGTGATGGCCGAGGGGACTTGCGTCGAATGCGTCGCCTACGAGGGCGGCCTGCGCGCGGGGGTAGAACGGATGCACGCCGCCGGAAGTTCGGCCGAGCTCCCGGCCGCGGTCGCCGCCAGCGAGGCCGACAGCCCGATCGGGCGGCTGACGCTCGCTGCCACCGTGGGCGGTCTGGTCCGCCTAGCCTTCGAGGAGCACGCCGATGTCCCGGTCCTGCGCGAGCGCGCGCGCAGCCGCCGCGGCGCGCGCCAGGCACGCCGGCACCTGGCTGACGTCGAGACACTGCTCGACGCGTACTTCGCGGGGGACCCGATCAGGGCCAGCGCCACCATCGACTGGCCCGCATTAACCAGCGTGAGCACGTCGACGCTCAGGGCGACCCAGGAGATCGGCTACGGAGAGCGCCGCTCCTACGACCAGCTGGGCACCCGGGCCGGGGCCCACGAGGAAGGGCTAGCGATCGGCGCCAACCCACTGCCGATTGTCATCCCCTGCCACCGGGTCACCCGCGGCAACCACGTGCCCCCCGCTTACACGGGCGGCCACGACCGCAAGCGCCTCCTACTCGCTCGCGAGCGCGGCCAGCGGTCCTGAAGTGCAGATGATGCACCGGAATCACCACCGCGGTTGTTGCGCTAGGCGTTGAGGTGGCCGCCCAGCCTGAGGCTGAGGCGGGCCCAGCGGCCGCGCCGCGCAGCTCCGTCAGCGGGCGGCGTCGACGAGAGTCCTTGCCTCCCCGGCCGGATCGCTGCCCTAGCACTCCGCGCTGGGAAGGCCCTCGATGCGCCCGCCAGCCTCCTCGCCGCAGCTTGATGGGTTGCTGGCGAGGATTCGTTGGCATCCGCCTGAAGGTTGCCCCTACAAGGGCATGGCAACCAGACATGCCGACGCCAGAGGGTGCTGCTCGGCGACAACATGAGCCTGCTTCCCGCATGATCTCCGATCGGCTCGAAAAGGTTTCCCGCGGTCGGCGCTGCCGGCTGATCGGCGTAGTTGCCGGCGGCAAATCCACGGGGAATGGTCGTTCGTAGATGCGGGGGAGCAGTGTCAATGGCCATCGGTTTCTCCCCAAGTACGGCCATCGGTTCTCCCCACCGGCGGCCATCGCTGCACTTGGCAAACCGGGCAGTGCAGACCCCGGTTGAAGACGACCATCGTGAAACGGTCGGGCCGGCGCTCGGCAAGGCTAAACGTGCCGCCGCTGGCCAGCGCCAGCTCGGGGGCGTGCTCCCCCGGTCGTACGGCGTGAGCGACGGCGGTGGCCATGGTGGGATCTCCTCGCGGTTGGACGGCGCCGTCCATTCAAGCGCGCAAAGAGAACCACATGCGAAACTCGACCCCACCCTCGCCGAGCTGTCCAGCCAGCGCGCCATCTCGGTGTGGTTCGGCGCCCTCGTTGAGCCCTCCCTTCTCCGAGCACGATGCGGCACGACACGGACCCGGCCTCTGGCGGTTGAAGACCCCGGCCCCCGATACGCGCTCCCATGGGCCGGGCCTCGCCCGGGTTGACGCGTGAGTGACGAGCTTCCACGGGACGGTCGTGGCCGGTCGGCCCCGAACGAGGCTGAGCTGCAAGACGATTACCTGCGTACGGCGTTGGTTGACGAGGAGCGGGCCCATCCCCGGATGCTGCTGACGCGGGTGCACGTGCGATTGGGCGGCCGCTTCTTCTCGGTGTGGTGGGCGATCCCGATCCTCGCCGGCGTCGGTCTGGTGGTCGTGCTCGCCGCCAAGCTCTACGCGGCCAGCAGCGCCGGGCGTGAGCTGGTGGCCCATCATCTCTGTATCGCGCACGGTCCGCCGGTGTCGCAGGGCATCCCGGCGTTCGTGCGCTGGACGCATCTGCTGACCTTCTTCTTCTTGGTCATCATCGTGCGCTCGGGGTTGCAGATACTCTCTATCACCCGCGGCTCTACGCGAAGGTTCACTGCACCCCGGGGCAGGAGTGGCTGCGTTTTCGCGGTCCGGTTCCGACCGATCGGGTGTGGACGGCCAAGCAGGACGCGATCATGCTCAGCCCACTGGTTGGACTGCCTGGCGGGCGCCACACGATCGGCGTGGCCCGCCACTGGCACTTCATCTTTGACATCCTCTTTGTGGTCACGGGGGTGACCTACGCCGTGTTCTTTTTCGCCACGCCGTGGGTGCACCGCCTCCTTCCTGCTCATTTGTCGCTGTTTGGAGATGCTGGCTCGTGTGCTGTCACATACTTGAGCCTGCACCTTCCCAAGGGGCCGAGTGGGTTCTTCCGCTACGACGCGCTGCAGCAGCTGACCTATTTTTCGGTCATCTTCATCCTCGGGCCGCTGGCCATCCTGACCGGCTTGGCGATGTCACCGGCCCTGGACAATCGCTACCGCTGGTACGCGCGGCTGTTTGGCAACCGCCAGATCGCCCGCTCGATCCACTTCCTGGTGATGCTTTCCTTCGTGGTCTTCTTTTTCGGTCACATGGCCCTGGTCACGCTGACCGGCTTCGCCGCCAATCTCAACCACATCACTTTGGGCGTCGACCGCAACGATCTCAACGGCTTTGGCATCTGGCTGCTGGTGATCATCTTGTGGTCGGGTTCAACGTCTGGGCCGTCCGGCTGTCCTGGACGCACACGCGCCTACTCCAGCGCTTCTCCAACGCCACGGTGGGCAAAGCAATGACCCTGCTCTTCGACCACTTCGCCCCCAAGGTGCAATACCAGCGCAAAGACATCAGCCCGCACTTCTGGCCCAACCACATTCGCCTGCCCGACGGCCCCGAATGGGACAAGCTGCGCGACGACGACTTCCGCGACTACCGCCTCAAGGTCCACGGCCTGGTCGAGCACCCCGTCGAGCTGTCCATGACCGACCTGGCGCAAATGGCCAAGCAAGACCAGATCACCATGCACAACTGCATCCAGGTGCCGGTCAGGCATCGCCGAATGGGGCGGCGTGCCCTTCTCCGCCCTGATCGACCTCGTGCGCCCCGAACCCGAAGCGCAGTGGGTGATGTTCTACTCCTTCGCAAAGGGCGCAGACGGCGGCGTCTACTACGACTCCCACAGCATCCACGACCTGCGCCACCCCCAGAGCCTGCTCGCCTACGAAATGAACGGCCAACGCCTACCCATCCTCCACGGCCGCCCCCTACGCCTACGCGTCGAGAACCAACTCGGCTTCAAGCACGTCAAATGGATCAGCGAGATCGAGTTCGTCCACCACTTCTCCCAACGCTACGCCGGCTACGGCGGCTACCAAGAAGACCACGAGTTCTTCGGCTACCGCGACCAGATCTAACCCGCCAAACGGGCCGGAATATGAGCTATCTTGCATACAACATGAGCTAAACTTCATGCCATGGGCCCGGGAACCCTCCTTCGTGATGCTCGCCACGCTGCCGGCCTTACGCAGGCCGACCTGGCGCGACGTCTGGGCACGAGCCAGCCGGCCGTAGCCAAGCTGGAGGCCTCATCCGCCAACCCGTCCATCGCCACCCTCGATGGCGCGCTACGGGCGACCGGACATCGCCTCCAGCTTTTAGCGCCTTCGTCGGGGCCGTCGATTGACGAAAGCCTCATCCGCCGCCAGCTCGAGCTCACGCCGGGCCAGCGGATCGCCAGCAGCGAAGCGCTCTACGCCGCTGCGCGCGAAGTGGCGCTCGCCGGGGAGCGCGGGCGTGGCGAGCTGGCCTGAGTTTCTTCCCACCAGCCTGCTGAGGCGCCTGGCCGAGTCGGGCGTCGACTTCGTGCTCGTCGGCGGTCTCGCCGTCGTCGCCCAGGGCTATCCACGCCTGACCCGTGACGTGGACATCTGTCACTCGACCGACGCCGACAACCTCAACGCCCTCGGCGAGGTGCTCGTCGCGTTGGAGGCCCGCCTGCGGGGACTCGAGGAGGACGTGCCCTTCGTCCCCGACGCTGAGGCACTGCGCCGAGTCGAGATGCTCACGCTGAGCACGACCCAGGGCGAGCTCGACCTCCTCGTCGCACCCCCAGGCGCGGCGGACTACGCGGGGCTGCGTCGGCGGGCGGATCGGATCGAACTGGCCGGCGTCCGCGTGCTCGTCGCCTCGGTCGACGACCTGCTGGCCATGAAGCGCGCCGCCGGCAGGCCGCAGGACCTGCTCGACGTCGAAGCGCTCGAAGCCGTACGACGGCGCCGCAGTCGCTGACTCTGCGGCCACGTCGGTGACCTGACGCGCTCCGGCCTAAGCTCTGCCGGTGCCCGCCGCGCCGCACCCCGAATGAGCCACCCCGTGGGCGACGTACGCCGCAATTCCCTGTTCCAGGGGGCGGGTGCCCGGCTCGAGGCCGCAGCGGCGGCGGCCGATGTCTCCGCGGAGGCGCTCGAGCGGCTGCGCCTGCCCCGCTCGGTCCTCAAGGTCTCGATCCCCGTGCAGCATGGACCGACGGCGAGCTGCGCACCTTCCCCGGCTACCGCGTCCGTTACGACGACACCCTGGGCCCGACCAAGGGCAGCGTGCGCTTCCACCCCAGTGTCAACGTCGACGAGGTCCAGTCGCTCGCCTTCTGGATGACGTTCAAGTGCGCGGCGCTGGACCTGCCGTTCGACGGCGCCAAAGGCGGCGTGACCGTCGACACCAAGCAGCTCTCGCTGGCCGAGCTCGAGCGCGTGTCCCGCGGATACATCGCCCAGATCGCCGACTTCATCGGGCCCGACGTCGACGTCCCCGCCCCCGACATGTACACCAACGCGATGGTCATGGGTTGGATGCTCAACGAGTACACCAAGATTCGCCGCGTCTCCACGCCCGCCGCCGTCACGGGCAAGCCCATCCCCCTCGGCGGCAGCTACGGGCGCGACACCGCGACCGCCGACGGCGTCTTCGACGTCCTCTCGACGCTGATGCCGAAGCTGACCCGCGACAAGGATGCGAAGCAGGACGGCGCGGCGCCGGACGGAGGTGACCAGCGAGGCCGCGCGGCCGGCACGGTGGCCATCCAGGGGTTCGGAAACGCCGGTGCGCGACTCGCCGAGCTCCTGGAAGACGACGGCTACCGGGTGGTCGCCGCGTCGGACTCCACCCGGGCCATCCATGACGCGGGCGGCCTCGACATCGCTGCCCTACGACGGGCCAAGGACGTGAACGGGGAGCTGCCAGCCGATGCCGGTGACGAGCTCGATCCCGACGAGATGCTCGAGCTCGACGTCGACTTGCTGGTCCCCGCCGCGATGGAGAACATCATCACCGGGGACAACGCCGGACGCGTAAGGGCCCGGATCGTTCTCGAGGTGGCCAACGGGCCGACGGCGATCGAGGCCGACGAGATCCTCGAGGCCGCGGGCGTCACCGTCATCCCGGACATCCTGGCCAACGCCGGCGGGGTGACGGTCTCCTACTTCGAGTGGGTCCAGAACCGCGGCGGGCTGCGGTGGAGCGCTGACGAGGTCCGCGAGCGCCTGCGCGAGCGCATGGTCGGCGAGAGCGAGCGGATCTGGGAGCTCGCCGCTGACCGTGAGGTGACCCTCCGTACGGCGGCCTACGCCCAAGGCCTGCAGCGCATCTCGGCGGCGATCGATGCCACCGGGACGGCCGAGGCCTACCAGCGCCGGAGCTGAGGGGAAACGCTCGCCGCCGGCGCCAGGAAGGCGAAGGCGCCGTTGTGGACGCGCTGTTGCGGGCGGGCCGGGATTGCAGGGAGCCAGGGGCGCCGGTCGAACGGTGCTGGCGATGCCCGAGACCTCCGCCCGTCGCACCCTCATGAAGTCGGCCCCCGAGCTCTGGGCCCAGGTGGCCGACCCCGAGGGCCTGGCGCGCCGGTTGCCCGGCGTCGAGGGCATCCGCATCGTGCGAACCGAACGGCAGCGTCACATCGCCTGGGAGGGCGAGCAGGCCAGCGGCGAGGTCATCCTCGAGCCCGCTGGCTTCGGGACGAAGGTGACGCTGACCGTCGCGCGTGGGGCGTCCGCGGAGGTCGCGGGAGGTGAATCGGGCAGCGACGTCGTGCCGGCCAGGGCCGCACAGGTCATGACCATGGACGCGCCGGCCGTCACCCCTGTTGCCATGGCGACCGAAACCCCCGCGGCGGCGGCGCCTTCACCCGAGGCTCAGTCCGACCGCGAGCCCGATCCCGCCCAGCTGCGAGCCGACGGGCCGGTCGGCCCCGACGCCCCGACAGAACCGCCCACCGTCTCCACCCCGAAGCGCATGGGGTTCTTCGCCAGGCTCTTCCGCCGCGCGGCGCCCGCAGCCGAGGCGCCCGCCATCGATGACGCGGTCGAACCGGCCCTGGACGCGATGCCCGAGCAGCTAACCGAGCTCTTCGATGCCCTCGGGCCGGAGGAGGCGGACGTGCTCGCGGAGCAGGCCTACGTACTCGCAGAGGATCCGGTCCGGGAGGCTCCTACCCCCAGCGCGGGCGCGCCGGCTGAGGCGGACCACGGGGCGGTGCCCGAACCGCCTGTCGCTCCAGTCGCACCGGCGGACGTCCTGCCGCCGGCCGCCAGCATCCGCGCGGGGTCCACGACCGCGTCGCCAACGCCCGGCCACGAAGGGTCGGTCGCCAGCCCCGCGCCCGCCCGGGCCCCGAACGTCGACACCGAATTGCTCGAAGCGGCGCTCGACAGCCTCGGGACCAATCACCACCGCCCGTTCTCGCGCGGCTGAGCGCCGACCGAAGTCCCCGCGGCCCGTTCTCGCGCGGCTCAGAGCCGACGGAAGTCCCCGGCGCGGCCCAGTCTTGACGCTGGCACGCGCAGGCGGTCCGCTGGGGCCGCCAACTTCCCACCGCCCCAGTCGATGGCGAACCGTGGGATGCTGTCGGCCCTATACGCGGGGTAGCTCCCACAGTTAGGTCCAACCCGGGACTGTGGGAAGTTATGGACCCCGGGAAGCGCCGATCCGGCACACCCTCGCCGCGAAGGTGTCGGACATCGTCACGAAGGCGTGTCGCGCAGGTCGCGGGCGGCGCAGTCGTTGCCCACCCGCACCGCACGCCCACCCGCACCGCACGCCCACCCGCCGCACCGCACGCTCACCCACCCCCTACCCCGCCACCGCCAGCCCCGCCCGCCCGGTCGCCCAGCGCGCTCCCACCCCCCCGAGCACCTCGAGCATGGCCACGGCGGCGGGCGCGCGGTAGCCCGTGCGCAGGGCCACGGCGAAGATCCGCCGGGCTGGAGCCCGCCCCACCACCGGCCGCACGACGATGTCCTCGCGCACCGTGGTCAGCGCCAGGTCGGGAATCAGCGCCACCCCGACCCCGGCGGCGATGAACCCTTGGATTGCCCCGTAGTCGTCCGACTCGAAGGCGATACGGGGCTCGAACCCAGCGGTCAGGCAGGCGCGCAGGAGGATCCGCGCGTCGGGGCAGGCACTCGAGCTCGCACTCAGCAGCCACGGATCCTCGGCCAGATCGCCCAGCCGCACCCGGCTCCGCGAGGCAAGCGCATGGCCCATGGGTAGGGCCACGTACATGGGGTCGTCCAGCAGCGCCACCCGCTCGAGGTCCTCGCCGGCCAGCGGACAGAACTCGGCGTCGATCCCCAGCGCCACGTCGTAATCGCCCGCCCGTACTCTGGCCACGCCGTCCTCGGGCTCAGCCTGGGCCAGGGTCAGCTCGACGCCCGGATGCAGGCGCCGGAACTCGGCCACGGCCAGCGGCATGAGCGTGGCGCCCGCGCTGGGGAAGCTGGCCAGCCGGAGCCGGCCGGCGCGCAGACCGGCGATGGCCTCCAGCTCGGCCTCGGCCTCGGCCATCCGGCCCAGGATCGCCTCGGCGTGGGCGACCAGCGCCCGCCCACCCTCGGTGAGCTGGATGCCGCGGGCGTGGCGATCGACGAGCACCACTCCGGTCTCGCGCTCCAGGGCGGCGATCTGCTGGGAGACCGCCGACTGCGTGTAGGAGAGCGACGCGGCGGCGCCCGAGAACGACCCTCTCGCCGCGACCTCACGCAGGACCCGGAGACGCCGGACGTTGAGCATGAGCAATACTTATACCTCATCCGGCAAAGCTTCACTTGCGCTGATCGCTGCCGGCTGCCAACCTCACATCGGGTCGCGCCGGCGCGTCTCACCCTCAGAGCCCCCGCGAGCAGGAGCGAAGCCATGTCGCCGATCACCTCCACCGTGTCACTGCGCCCCGCCTTCCCCGACGACGAGCACGCCCTGGCGCGCCTGGCGGCGCTCGACTCCACCACCGCCCCGACGCGTCCGGCGCTGGTGGCCGAGCAGGACGGGGAGCTGCGGGCCGCCATCGGCCTGCGCGACGGCCGGGTGATCGCCGACCCGTTCAGCCCCACGGCCGGGCTGGTCGAGCTGCTGTGCCTCCATGCCCGGCAGGTCGGGGACGGTCCGGCGGTTCCCCGCGCCGCCTGAGCTGGCGCGTGGCTTCGGCCCCCACGGCGCCCGCCGTCCCCTCTCCAGCGCCAGCGCCGCCCTGGCTGGCCTGGCTGTGCCTGGGCACCGTATACGTGGTCTGGGGGTCGACCTACCTGGCCATCCGGGTGATGGTCCGGACCGTCCCCCCGCTGCTGGGAGCCGGCCTGCGCTACCTCGTGGCCGGCGCCCTGCTCGCGCTGGCTCTGCGGCTGCGCCGGGGCCGGGGCGCGCTGGGGGTCGACCGACGCCAGGTGCTCTCGGCGGTGGGCGTCGGGTCCCTCCTGCTGTTCGGCGGCAATGGACTGGTCACCGTCGCCGAGCGTCATGTCCCCTCGGGCCTGGCCGCCCTGCTGGTCGCCTCCGTGCCGCTGTGGGTCGTCGCGCTGCGCCCCGTGCTGGGCGAGCGCACCGGCCGCCTCGCGCTGGTCGGGACGGCGCTGGGCTTCGTCGGGGTGGGGCTGCTCGTCCTGCCCGGCAACCGTCCCGGCGGGGCACCGCTCGGCGCCATGCTGCTCGTGGTGCTCGCCGCGCTGTCGTGGGCCAGCGGCTCCCTGCTGTCGCGCCGCGTCGCGCTGCCCCGCGAGCCCTTCCTGTCCACCGCGGTCCAGATGTTGGGCGGCGGCGCGGTCATGACCGTGGTCGGGGCAGCGTCAGGCGAACTGGGCTCGGCCCATCCCGGCTCGCTGTCGGGCGAGTCGATCGCCGCCTTTGCCTACCTCGTCCTGGCCGGGTCGCTGGCCGCGTTCACGGCCTACGCCTGGCTGCTCCAGCACGTTCCCATCGGACGGGTGGCGACCTACGCCTACGTCAACCCGGTGGTCGCGGTGGCCCTGGGCTGGCTGGTCCTGGGCGAGCCCATCGGCACACTGACGGCGGTGGCCGCCGCCCTGGTGGTGGGATCGGTGGCCATCACCGTCCGGGGTGATCAGGGCGCTGCCGGCGCCCCGAGTCGCGGGTGATTGGGTAGAACAACGGGGGTGACCCCGAGCCCCGCCCCCGGTCCTGCGCCTGCGGCCTTCCGCTGGGGGGAGTGTTCCCGTCCGCCCGGGACCTTCCGCTGGTCGGACGGGGACCGGGTGATCCTCTTCGGAGCCGACGCCGTGCCGCGGCTCCTCGCCGAGCTGGCCGGCGCGCCCTACGCGCTCATCACCACGCCTCGGGCGGCCGAGGGGCCCGAGGGCGCTGGCCTGCTCGCCGGCGCCGCCGCGCGCCACGACGTCGCGGCCGGGCGCGTCGACGCGGTGGCCGGCGCCATGCGGGCAGGGGTGGGGTCCGAGCTGCTCGTCGCCCTGGGCGGCGGTCGGGTCATCGACGTGGCCAAGGCCCTGGCCGCCGCCGACCCGCCGCGACGGGTGGCCGCCGTGCCCACCACGCTGTCGGCGGCCGAGCGGGCGGGCGCCCGCTCCCTCGGCGAGCTGGGCGTGGATGACGCCACCCTCGACGCGTGCGCCGATCAGGCGGCGGGCCGGCCCGAGCTCGGGCTGATCCCGCCCGCCGCGGCGCGCGACGAGTTGCGCCGCGTCTACGCCGCGGCCTGCTGACCTCGGCCTGCCCGAGCGGAGGCGAGGCCGGACGGCCGGACGGCCGGACGGCCAGACGAGGGACGCGCGGACGGCAGACGAGGGGACGCGCGGACGCGCGGACGGCAGACGAGGGGACGGGCGGACGGGCGGACGGCTACCCTGGCTCGCGCCATGGCTCGCCTGCCCCGCTTCCTCGGTCCCATCAGCGTCGCCGTCGCCCTGATCCAGAGCGCGATGGCCCTGCGCGACCACTGGGGGCTGCTCTCCCCCGCCCAGCGCCAGCATCTCGGCGAGCTCCTGCGCGCCTCGGGCGGGCGCCCGGGCCGGCTCTCCGAGCGCGAGCGCCGCGAGCTGCGCGAGCTCATCCGCCAGCTCGAGCTGGCGCGGCTGGGCCGACGGGTGGTCCAGAACGCCGCCCCGGTGGGCCGCCGGCGCCGCGGCTGAGCGGCGCGCCGCGGCGGGTGCTCGACGAACTCGTCAGCCTCATGTCCGCCGCCGCCGGAGCGGTCGACTACGCCGACTGCCGGTGGGTGGCCACCGAGCGCGAGCTCCTGACCCTGCGCAACGGTCGGGTGGCCCGCATCGACTCAGACACGGAGGAGGGGGTAGGCGTCCGTGTGCGCCACGGCGGCGCCTGGGGATTTGCCGCCACGGCCTACGCGACCGGCGACGGCCTGCGCCGCGCCCTTCAGCGCGCCCTGGCCGTGGCCCGCGCCCAGCCGCCCGTGGCCGCCAGCCCGCTGGCCCCGGTGTCCGTGGCGCGCGGGCACTGGGCCGGCCCGTGTGACCGCGATCCCTTGGCGGTTGGGCTCGAGGCCAAGCTGGATCTCCTCGGCCAGGCCGAGGCCGGCCTGCGATCCGATCCCCGGATCGTGCGCAGCGAGGCCCATGCGCTGGCCATCCGGACGCGCAAGGCATTCGCCTCGACCGAGGGTGGCGCCTGCACCCAGGAGCTCACCGAGTGCGGCGGGAGCCTCGCCGCCTATGCCCTCCAGGACGACGAGCTCCAGACCCGCTCCTATCCCGCCGCCCACGGCGGCAGCACCGCGGCCGGCGGCTGGGAGCTGGTCGAGGCGCTGGACCTCACGGCCGCCGCCCCCCGGGTGGCCGACGAAGCGCTGGCCCTGCTCTCGGCGCCACCGTGCCCGGCCGGGCCGACAACGGTCATCCTCGACGCCGAGCAGCTCGCCCTCCAGCTGCATGAGTCCGTCGGCCACGCCCTCGAGCTCGATCGGATGCTCGGCGGCGAGGCGTCCTACGCCGGCACGAGCTGGGTGGGCCCGCGGGACGTAGGCTCCCTGCGCTACGGGTCGCCAGCCATGACGGTGGTGGCCGACGCCACCCTGGCCGGCGCGCTGGGGAGCTTTGGCTGGGACGACGAGGGGGTGCCGGCGCGGGTGCTGACCCTGGTCGAGGAGGGCATCCTGCGCTCGGCGCTCTCCTCACGCGAGAGTGCCACGGCCATCGGCGAGCCGGCATCCGGCGGCTGCATGCGTGCCGACGGCTGGGCGCGCCAGCCCATCGTGCGCATGACCAACGTCTCGCTGTCCCCGGGCCAGGCCGGGAGCCTGGAGGAGCTGGTGGCCGACACGGGCGATGGGCTCCTCTTGTCGACCAACCGCTCGTGGTCGATCGACCACCGGCGCCTGCACTTCCAGTTCGGCTGCGAGCTCGCGCGAGAGATTCGCGACGGCCGGCTGGGGCGGCTCTACCGCAACCCGGTCTACGCCGGGGTGACCCCCCGGTTCTGGGCCGGCCTGGATGCCGTCTGCTCGGCCTCGGAGTGGCGCGTGCACGGGCTGCTGAACTGCGGAAAGGGCGAGCCCGCCCAGGTCGCCCACGTCTCCCACGGCACCGCGCCCGCCCGCTTCCGCGACGTGGACGTCCGCGCGGCGTGACGGCGATCGAGCTGGCCGAACTGGCCGAGCGCGCCCTGGAGACTTGCTCCGGAGAGGCACAGGCGACGGTCACCCACGAGCGCTCGCTGCTTTCGCGCTTCGCGCACTCGGCACCAACCCAGGCCACCGAGCTCGATGTGCTGCGCGTCGAGGTGCTGTGCCTGTGCGACGGTCACGCTGGGTCGTCGTCCACGACCCGGACCGACGCCGAGGCCCTCGACGGCGCCGCGCGGCGGGCGCGGGCCGCGGCCGAGGCCGGGGCCCGCGCCGGCGCTGGGGACTACCCCGGGCTGCCGGCGCCGGTCGATCCGCCCCGGACCCACGACGGGTTCGACGCCGCCAGCGCCCAGCCCGACCCGGCGGCCGCCGGGCGTGCCCTGGCTGCCGCGTTCGCCGCCTGCGCTGCGTCGGGCACCGAGGCGTACGGCATCTGGAGCGCGGGGGCCGTGCGCTCGGCGCTCGCCTCGTCGACCGGACTGCGGGCCACCGACGCGGTGACCGATGCCACCATGCGGGTGACGGCGATCGCGCCCGGCGGACGCAGCGGCTTCGCCGCCCGGGCCGGCGTCGCCGCGGGAGACCTCGACGCTGGCGCGCTGGCCGCCGACGCCGCCGAACGAGCCACCCGTCCCGGTGCGCTCGCGGAGCTCGGTCCGGGCGAGTACCCGGTGGTGCTCGAGGCCGCGGCGGTCGGAGAGCTGCTCGAGTTCCTGGGCTGGCTGGGGTTCAACGGGCTGGCCCACGCCGAGGGCCGCGGGGCCCTCTCGGACCGGCTGGGCACGCGGGTGGCCGCGCCGGCGATCAACCTGGCCGATTCCCCCCGCGCCCGGCTCACGCTGCCCCGCGCCATCGACGCGGAGGGGGTGGCCAAGGCACCGCTGCCCCTCATCCAGGACGGCGTCGCCCACCAGGTGGTCCACGACACTCGCTCGGCCGCCCGTGCCGGCGGCGGGACGCGTTCGACCGGGCATGCACTGGTGCCCGGGGGCGATCCCGACGGGCCGGCTCCCACTAACCTCGTGCTCTCCGGCGGGGGTGCAGGCTCCGTCGAGGAGCTCTGCGCCCCGGTGGCCCACGGCATCTACGTGACCCGGCTGTGGTACCTCAACCCGGTTTCCGAGCGCGAGGCCCTGCTCACCGGCGTGACCCGTGACGGGACGTTCCTCATCGAAGACGGACGCATCAGCCGGCCCCTGGCCGACGTGCGCTTCACCGACTCGGTCCTGCGCCTGCTCGGGGCGGTGGAGGCACTGGGCACGCGGTCGCGCCTGGTCACCTCGGGAGAGTTCTACGGGCCGCGGTTCGCGACGGGCGTGGTCTGCCCGCCGCTGCGGGCTGACGGGTTCAGGGTGACGGGCGGGGCCGGCGGCTGAGCGGCGTGCCTTGCTGCGTGACGCCGCGTCGGCCCGCGCGCCTACCCCGCGATCTTGAGCAGCAGCACCGTGTTCACCGCGAAGACAACGGCGAAGCCGATGGTCCAGCGGTTGAGGTTGCGCTCGACCAGCGATCCGCTGCCCGAGGCGCCGCCCGCGCCCACGCCGAACGCACCCGACAGCCCGGCGTCCTTGCCCGAGTGCATGAGGATCAGGAAGATCAGGCCGAGGGCGATGCCCACCTGGGCGACGGAGAGGATGGTGTACACGGTGGCGCCATCGTAGCGATGCATCGCGTCCCTCACCGACCGGGCGCCGGGGTCAGTGTGTCGAGAAGATGCAGCTGGGTCGCGTACATCTCGACACGGCAACCCGGCGCGCGGGTCAGTGTCGAGTTGTGCAGCGCAGGGCCCCAGCGCAGAGCCCACGGCCGAGGCATCGGGCGTTGCACCCGCCCGTCAATCCAAGCGCTTGCTCTCCTCGAGCTCTCCCCCCTCCCCCAGCGCGTCGAGGCGGCGCAGGATCTCGATGGCCTCAGCCCGCAGCTGGCGGTCCAGGCCGCGGTGGTCCTCGGCCGAGAGCTTGCCCGTGCGCAGGTCCAGCTCGGCGTCCCGAATCTCACGGTACTTGGCTTCGCGGGCTGCCTCGAGGTCCGCGCGCAGGGCGATGTCCCGGCCGGCGACCGGGCCCGCGGAGGGCCTACGCAGCGGCGCTGAGACCACCACGGCGACGACGAGTACGAGCAGCAAGACGAGGACGAGGTCCATGGGCGAGCGCAGTGTGGCGGGACGGAGACGAGGGACGAAGGACGCGGCTCGACCGGCGCGTCCGCCGCCGGCCTAGGCCCGGACGATCTCCCGGGCCAGCCGCGCGGCCATGTCCGTGGCCGGGTTAGGCCCGGGCGAGCTCTCGGGCCAGCCGCGCGGCCATGGCCGGTGCGCGCTCGCGCCGGGCCGTGGGGCCACCGGGCCAGACGGCGATCACGCCACCCAGCAGCCCGAGAATGGCACCGATCCAGATCCAGCTCACCATGGGAGAGACGATCACCCGGAAGATCTCGCTCGGCGGCGCCCGCAGGTAGTGCTGGCGCAGGAGGCCGATCCCGCGCACCACGGTGATGTAGCGAAGGTCGACGGGCAGGTCGGGGCGGGCGGCGAGCAGCTGGTCGTCCCCGCGGATGTCAGCCGCGTAGCTGCTGAGGTCCAGCGGCTGGATCACCGCCCACAGGTCGTGGGTAAGGCCGGCTCGCAGCCCGACCTGGCTGGTGGACTCGCCGTTGAAGTAGCCGGCGACGGCGAGTGGATTGGCCGTGTCGGGGTAGTAGCCACGGTCGGTGTGCAGCAGCGCCACCTGGCGTCCGGCCTTGGAGAGCGAGAGATCGGCGCCGAAGTCGATGTGGGCGATGTGGGCCCCGGCCAGCTTCACGTCGGCCGTCGGGCGGACGTAGCGGACCGTGTAGCCGTCGATCCGGGTGCTCGAGCCCGGGCCGAGGGGGACGTCGCGGATGTGCTGGAAGCTCGAGGACGCCGCCACCCCGAGGAACAGCAGCGCCACCCCGGCGTGGGCCAGGTAGCCACCGAAGCGGCGACGGTTGCGCCGCACCAGCGAGACGGCGGCGAGCGCCACGGCCTCGCCGGTCATGGCCTGGCGCGCCCGCGTCCCGCGCACCAGCTCCTGGCCGACGGCGGCGAGCACAAACGCGGCGAGGGCAAACATGGCTAGGGCCAGTGGCTTGGCCGCCACTCCGGAGACGCCGAGGCCGAGCCCCAGCGCGACGACGGCGGCGACCGCCACAGGCGCGGCGAGGGTTCGGCGCAGCTGGCGCAGACCGGCCCGGCGCCAGGCGATCAGAGGGCCGATCCCCGAGAGCAAAACGAGGACGAGAACGAGCGGAACGACGAAGCGATCGAACCAGGGCGGCCCGACGGCGCGCTTGGTTCCGGTCAGCGCCTCGGAGATCAGCGGGAAGAACGTCCCCCAGAAGACCACGAAGCACAGCCCGACGAGCACCAGGTTGTTGCCCAGGAAGATCGCCTCGCGGGAGAGCAGGGAGTCCAGCCGGTGCTCGGAGCGCAGGCGCGCGCGGCGGAAGGCCACCAGGCCGATCGAGCCGGCCGTCATCACCGTGATGAGCACGAGGAAGGGCACCCCGAGGGTCGAGGCGCCGAAGGCGTGGATGGAGTCGAGGATCCCCGAGCGCACGAGGAAGGTCCCGAGGATGGCCAGGGTGCCGGTGGCCAGCACCAGCGAGACGTTCCACACCTTCAGCATCCCGCGCTTCTCCTGGATCATCGCCGAGTGCAGGAAGGCAGTGCCACACAGCCAGGGCATCAGCGAGGCGTTCTCCACCGGGTCCCAGGCCCAGTAGCCGCCCCACCCCAGCTCGACGTAGCTCCAGCGCGCGCCCAGGATGATCCCGCAGCCCAGGGCCAGCCACGCGGCCAGCGAGAAGCGCCGGGTGCTGCGGATCCACTCGGCATCGAGGCGCCCGGTGGCCAGCGCGCCGACGGCGAAGGCGAAGGGCACGGTGAACAGGGTGTAGCCCGAGTAGAGCATCGGGGGGTGGATCATCATGCTCGGGTGACGCAGCAGGGGGTTCAGCCCCGCTCCGTCGGCCGGGACGTGGGCGGTGGTGATGAAGGGGTTGGCTCCGCCGAAGAGCATCAGGCCGAGGAAGAACGCACCGAACCCGAGCAACACCGCTGTCGCGTAGGGCGCCTCGGGCCGCAGCCGGCGGCGGGTCAGGTGAAGGACCAGGCTCGACCAGAGGGCGAGGAGCATCACCCAGAGCAGCAGCGAGCCCTCCTGGGAGGACCACACGGCGGTTACCTTGTAGAACAGCGGGGTGCCGATGCTGGAGTGCCCGGCGACGGTGTTGAAGCTGAAGTCGTCACCGAGGAAGGCGATCTCGAGCACGGCAAAGGCGAGCACCACCACCCCGGCCAGGGCATAGACGGCCCGGCGCCCCGACAGCACCCACGCCCCGGCCCGAGACCCCGCGCGGCCCGAGACCGCCCACAGCGACGCGCCGGCCCCGTACAGGCAGAGCCCGAACGCGACGATCAGGCAGGCCCGTCCGAGGGTGGCGCTCACGACCGCGGCGAGGGCACGATCACGTACCCGTTGGCGGCTTGGTGGTGAACTTCGACGGGCACTTGGTGACCAGCGAGTCGCGCTGGCCGACGAAGGTCGCGCCGCGGCGCTGGACGGTGACGATCACCTCGCGCCCGTCCCGGAAGGGGTCGGGCACCGAGCCGCTGTAGACGACGGGGATCGACGCGGTTCCCGCCCGGTCTCTGACGCGGAAGCTCGTCTGGTTGCCGTGGCGCTGGATGGATCCGTTGACGACGTTCCCGGTGAGCTGGTAGGTCTGGCCGGGCTGGGCGGCGGACAGCAGCTGGCTGGGCGAGCGAGCCTCGCTGGAGGCGCTGAAGCTCGTGTAGACCAGGGCCGCAGCCAGGAGAACGGCGGCACCCAGGGCGCAGGCCAGACGGATGGAGCGCTTGCGGGCCGGATCCATGCCAGCCGGATTATCGCAGCGACCGCGGCCCGGCCGGAGCGCCCTGGCGCCTGGCGGGGCAGGGATCGGGCCGACGGGAGCGAAACCTTTGGCCGTCCCGGGCGTCTACTAAGGCATGGGACGCGGTATGCGCCACCTTTTCGCCACCTCTCCGTCCCGCCAGACGGCGCCCTCGCGCCCGCGGTCACGGGCACTCGGGGTCGGGCCATCGCGCCACGCCGCCGGCGCGAGCTGCCCGGCCAAGCGCTCGCCGGAGGCTCGGGTCCGCGCGTCCGGTGGCCCCGAGGACCGGGCTCTCTACGCCTGCGGGTGCGGCTTGGCCTTCACCGCGGCGGTCAGCACCAGCGTGAGCTGCCCGCACTGCGGCGGCACGCAGGCCTGGTAGCCCGCCCGGGTCGGGTAGCCCCGCCCCGGCGGGCGCACGGCCGCTGTCAGCCCCGCCGGCTCGGGGCGGGATACTCCGCGGCGATGGAGAACGCCTCGGCCGGAACCCCGCATCCGGGGAACAGCCCGTTCCCCCCCATCGCCGACTACGCCTTCCTGTCGGACTGCGAGGCGTGCGCACTGGTGGCCCCCTCGGGCAATGTGGAGTGGCTCTGCCTGCCGCGGATGGACAGCCCCAGCGTGTTCGGGGCCATGCTCGACCGCGACGCCGGCAGCTTCCGCCTGGGTCCGGCCGACCTGATGGTCCCCACGGCGCGCCGCTACCTCCCGGGCACCATGGTCGTGGAGACGAGCTGGGGCTGCCGCGGCGGCTGGGTGGTCATCCGCGACGTCCTGCTCATCGGTCCGTGGCACCACGAGAACGACCGCTCCGACACCCACCGGCGCTCGCCGACCGACTACGACGCCGACCATGTCCTGCTGCGCACCGTGCGCTGCGTCAACGGCGAGGTCCAGCTCACGCTCGAGTGCGAGCCGGCCTTCGACTACGGACGCCGCCGGGGCCACTGGGACTACACGGGGCCGGGCTACCACGAGGCGGCGGTGAGCGACGCGGAGTCGGGCGTGAAGCTCTGTCTGACCACCGACATGCGCCTGGGCTTCGAGGGCGGCCGGGCCAACGCCCGGACGCTGATCCGGGAGGGCGAGCAGCACTTTTGCGCCCTGGCCTGGAGCGAGCACCCGGCACCCAAGACCTTCGACGAGGCCTACCAGCGGCTGGTGTGGACCGCACACCACTGGCAGCACTGGCTCGACCACGGCGACTTCCCCGATCACCCGTGGCGCAGCTTCCTGCAGCGCAGCGCGCTGACCCTCAAGGGCCTGACCTATGCCCCCACCGGGGCGATGGTGGCCGCGGCGACGACCTCGCTGCCCGAGACCCCCGGGGGCAGCCGCAACTTCGACTACCGCTACTCGTGGATCCGCGACTCGACCTTCATGCTCTGGGGGCTCTATACGCTCGGGTTCGACTGGGAGGCCAACGACTTCTTCTACTTCGTCTCCGACGTCGCCGAGGGCGACGAGGAGTTGCAGGTGATGTACGGGATCGATGGCGAGCGGGTGCTGACCGAGGAGATCCTCGAGCACCTCGACGGCTACGAGGGGGCCAAACCGGTGCGGGTGGGCAACGATGCCTACCACCAGCGTCAGCACGACGTCTACGGCGCCATGCTCGACTCGGTCTACCTGCACACACGCTCGCGCGACCACCTCGACGAGCGCGTGTGGCACATCCTCAAGCGCCAGGTGGAGGCGGCGCTGGAGCACTGGCAGGAGCCTGACCGGGGCATCTGGGAGGTGCGGGGGGAGCCCCGGCACTTCACCTCCTCGAAGGTCATGTGCTGGGTGGCGCTGGACCGCGGTGCGCGGCTGGCCGAGCTGCGCGAAGACGCCGAGCTGGCCGAGCGCTGGCAGAACGGCGCCGACGAGATCCACGCCGACATCTGCGAGAACGCCGTGGACGACCGTGGGGTCTTCACCCAGCACTACGAGACCGACGCCCTCGACGCCTCAGCGCTGCTGATGCCCCTGTTCCGCTTCCTGGGTCCCGACGACGAGCGGGTGCGCAAGACGGTGCTGGCCATCGCCGACGAGCTGACGGTTGACGGGTTGGTGCTGCGCTACCGGGTGGATGAGACCGACGACGGGTTCGAAGGCGAGGAGGGGACCTTCGCCATCTGCTCCTTCTGGCTGGTGTCGGCGCTCTCGGAGATCGGCGAGGACGAGCGCGCCCGGGCGCTGTGCGAGAAGCTGCTCTCCTATGCCAGCCCCCTGCATCTCTACGCCGAGGAGATCGACTCCCGCAGCGGTCGTCACCTGGGCAACTTCCCCCAGGCGTTCACCCACCTGGCGCTGATCAACGCCCTCGTCCACGTCATCCGAGCCGACGAGGCGGCGGCGCTCGAGTCGCACACCATGCAGGCCAGCCAGCTCGACCCGTCGCGACCGGTCCGGATGAGCTCGTCGCAGTAGGGGTTGCGGGCCGGCGCCGCGGGGGGGGCCGGGCAGGATGTGGTGATGGAGATCATCGCTCACCGGCCCCGTCGCTCTCGCGGCCTGGTCGACGTGGCCCACGCCATCGCTTCCGGCGCCGACCGCGTCGAGCTGGACGTCCTCTCGCTCGACGGCCGGCTCATCGTCGCCCACGATCCGCGCGAGGCCAGGCGCCACGGGACGCCCACCCTCGAGGCCGCGCTCGACCTGATCACCCCCTCGGACTGCGGCCTGCTCGCCGACGTCAAGGGACTGGATGCCGCCGCGGCGCTCAGCGCCGCCCTCGTCGCGTTGGACCTGGGCGCACGGACGGTGGTCAGCGGCGGACTCGAGTCGGTCGCTGTCGCTGCCAGTCCGGGGCGGGCCCTGCGGGCCTGGACCCTGCCCACCGGCCGTCGGGCCCAGCCCGGGGCTGCGGCCGGGCCGCTCGGGTGGGCCACACGAGCGGCTTGCCGACGGGTGCAGGCGGCCGCCACCACGGCGCTGGAGGCCGGCCGCTGCGACGCCGTCTGCGCCGACCGGCGGTTCGTTGGTCCCGGGCTCGTGACCGCCGTGCGCGCGGCCGGCGGCCGGCTGCTGGTCTGGACGGTCGACCGGCCGGCGGAAGTCCGTCAACTGAGGGAGCTCGGCGTCGACGGCGTGATCACCCACGACCCGGTGGGCGTGCGACGGGCGCTGGAAGCCTGAGTTGCCGACCTGGGCGCCGGATAGCCTCGTCGCCGTGCTCTCCGAGGCGATGATCCGAGGTGGGGGCCGGCGCGCGGGGCTGGCCATCTGCCTTGCTCTGACCGCGGCCCCGGCGGCGGCGGCGGGCCGGCCCGGCGCCGCCGGCCATCCGACCCGGCCGGGCGCGGCGGGGCCCGCGCCCCAGGCGACCGTCCACCTCCCGCCCGCCGCAGCCGAGCCGCCCCCGGATCCGTGTGCGGCGCTGGCCGCCCCACTGCCCGCCTCTCGGCCGGCGCGACCAGCGCGAACCCGCCGGGCGCGACAGGCGCACGAGCAGCGGCTGCGCGACCACCGCCAGCGCGTGCGCCGGCATCAGGCCGCTGGGTGTGCCGCCCTGCGAGCGCAGCGCGCGCAGCAGGCCGCCGACGCGGCGCGCACCGCGGCTCTGGCCCAGAGGGCGGCGGGGTTGGGCATGAGCATCGGGGAGCTGGGCCCCGGGCCCGGGGCGATCTTCGTCGCGTCGACGCTGCTGGAGGCGCTTGGGCCGGCGGCGGCTTCCGCCGCAGGGAGCTGTCCGAGCGGTGCGAGCGGCCCCAGCGGTGCGAGCGGCCCCAGCGGGCCCACCGGTCCCACCGGTCCGAGCGGTGCCAGCGGTGCCAGCGGTGCGACCGGTCCCAGCGGTCCCAGCGGTGCGACGGGTCCCAGCGGTCCCAGCGGTCCCAGCGGTGCGACGGGTCCCAGCGGTCCCACCGGTCCCACCGGTGCCAACGGTCCCAGCGGTGCGACCGGTCCGACCGGTGCGAGCGGGCCCACCGGGCCCAACGGGACTTCAGGGCCGACCGGTCCGTGCGGACCGAGCGGCGCGTCTGGTCCGACCGGTCCCAGCGGGGCGAGCGGGGCGAGCGGGGCGAGCGGGCCGAACGGAGGCACCGGGCCGAGCGGGCCGAACGGAGGCACCGGGCGAAGCGGGCCCAGCGGAGCAGGTGCGTCCCCAAGCGGCGCCAGCGTCAGGTGAGTCCGCTTCAAGCGACATGAGCAGGCTACGGCATGAGCATGTCCCTGGACCGTCGACTGCAAGTCCTGCTCGACGAGGAGCGCCACCGTCGGCTGGTCGCGGTCGCACGCCAGCGAGGAGTATCGGTGGCCACGGTGGTTCGCGAAGCGCTTGATCGCGGACTCGCCAGCCCCGAAGCCAGGCGCCGCGGCGCGGGGCGGCGACTGCTGGATGCGCCGGACGTGGCTGTTCCTGATCCCGCGGAGCTGCGGATCGAGCTTGAGGAGCTGCGAAACCGTCTGGCGTGATCGTCATCGACACGACGGTGCTCGTGTACGCCACGGGAGCGGCCCATCCCTTGCGCGATCCGTCTCGCCGCCTGATCGCGGCGATTGCCGAGGGCGAGATCGAGGCCACCACGACGGTCGAGGTCATTCTCGACGAGCCCGACGATGCTCAGCGGGTGTAGCTCGCGTCCGGGCCGCCCGCGACGCGACGCGCGGCGGGCGGAGCTCCCGGGCTCATCCCAAACCGCTCGTCCAGCGAATTGCGGTTACCGCCCCCGTCAACGACGACTTCCGCGAGGGTGCTCGCCAGTGCTCGGCCAAGGTCGAGTGCCTCGCAAGCTACGCGGGGGTGATCACCTCGAGCAGCTGGTTCCCGCAGCGCCCGCAGAACGCGGCGCCACGAGGATGAAGCGCTCCACAGGTCGGGCAGCTCCCGGCCGCGCCGGCCTGCTCGAGTCGAAGGATGTGCTCGACCTCGGCCAGCTCGGCGTCGACCTGTTGGAGCGTGGCGGCCCGGCGCACGATGACGTCGAGGCGGAAGTGGTCGCGGATGGCCATCTCATAGGCCAGGCCCCCGAGGTCCCACTGCAGCTCAGCCAGCTGTTCGGCCAAGCGCATCCGGCGGTCGAGCAGGTCGCTGGGCGCCACCGGACTGCCTCCGCCCGGGGGCAACGAGGCCGGATGCCCGTTGCTCGGCGCCACCCCAGCCCCAGCCCCGCCGGGCGCAGCCCCGGGCCCAGGGGTTGCGGTCCAGCCGGCCTCGGCCGGCGCTCCGCCGCCCGAGGAGTGGCCCGGCGCCACCGGCGCAAACGGGACGGTCGCGTTGCCGCTCCTCGGCGCCCCGCCCCCGTCCGGCGCCTTGGGAAACGCCCTGTCGAGAAACCCCATCAGCGGATCACCGAGGTCGGGCCGCTGGCGGGCTTGTTGTCCTTCGGCGGCGGCGTGCCACCGTTGGAGGTGACGTCGGGAAGCTTGAGCGACAGCTTCTCGTGCTGGGCCGGCGAGGCGTTCTTCAGCTGCTGGAGCTGCTGGGTGCCCAGGGTGCCCGAGGCCTGCTTGGGCCCGTTGAGGTTGATGGTGCCCTTCACCGGGGCCGTGCTGCCGGAGGACCCGCTGGTCGACACCTGGACGACCAGGGCGGTGGGGAAGCCCTTCTTGGCCGTGGCGAGCTGGGCCTGGGCCTGCTTCTGGGTGTCGTAGACCCCGGAGTAGACCACGTACTGGCCGGGGCTCAGGGTCGGGTACCTATCGGAGTCCAGCGCGCCGATCATGGCCAGTCCCTTGCCCTGGGCGGCGGCCTTGGCCGCCGCGACCTGGGCCGCCTGGGTGGAGGTCTTGGGCAGCGTCTGGAGCTGGATCGTCCAGCCCGCCTTGCCCTGCGGCCAGTCGGAGGCGAACGCCGACGTCGGGGTGGCCGCCACCGGCGCCCCGCCGCCCCCGTTGACGTTGACCACCGGCGGCTTGCCGGTCGAGGCCTGCCCGCTGCGACCGACGAGGATGCCCACGCCCAGCACCAGCACGGCGAGGGCAAGCCCGGCCAGTACGGTCCCCGGGCTGGCCGACGTGACGGTCCGCCGCGCGCCATCGGCCGCCTCGGTCCCGGGCGCCGGCCCCCCGGCCCCTCCCGTCCCGCCGGCGGGACCGAGCACGTCGCGGAAGGGCATCCGGGCCTCGGGGCGACGGCCCCCACAGTTCAGGCAGTAGCGCTGGTCGCCGGCCAGGGGGGCGCCGCACTCCTGGCAAGAGGGCTCGGCGGGGGAGTTGAAGGTCTCGGTGTCGGACATCTCTCTCGCAGTGGTTGGAAGGCTCAGGGTGAGACCGGCGGCGCCTCGGCGGTCAACGTCGCGCCGGTGGGGTCACCGATGAAGAAGGCGGAGTAGGACCCAACCGCGCCGGGAGCCAGCTTGTTGACCACGCCGCGTCCGGCGGCCACCAGGCGCCCGCCCTTGCGAGCGGTCACGAAGACCACGAGACGGAGCTGGAGGACCTTGGACCGGTTGACGACGCGGCCCTTGGCCTCCGGTCCGCTGGTCGGGTCGACGCTCAGAGTGGGGTGGGAGACGACGAGCAGCGGCACGGGCCCGGACGGCGGCTTGGCCTGACCCGGGGTGATCCGCGCCCGGCCACCGGTGGGGTCGACCGGGAGCTGGTCGTCGATCCAGGTGAAGACCTTTCCCGGCGCCAGCACGGCGGCCTCGACCAGCGAGGGCTGAAGGCCCGCGACGTCGTTCTGGTACAGCGAGGCGCCCGAGCGCGAGCTCACCCGCAGGCCCAGCGGCACGTGGGTCAAGGTGGTCGGTGCGCTGCTGCGCAGCTCGGCCACCACGGCGCTGCCATTCTGATCGTGTAGGAGCTGGGTGCCCAGCACCTTTACGTTCGGGTTGGCCCGCCCCACCGTCAAGCCCCTGGTCTTGAACGCGTTGGAGCCCTGCTTGGCCAGGCGCCGCGCGCGATCCTGGGTCGACTGGCAGCCGGCGAGCCCGACCGCCGTCGCCGCGAGCAGGATGAGACCGCCGAGCGCCCCGACGCTGCGCAGGGCGGTCATCCGAACGCCCCGGAGACGTACTCGCGCGTGCGCTCTTCGCGGGGCGCACCGAAGACCTGCTCGACCGGCCCGTACTCGACGAGCTCACCCAGGTACATGAAGGCCACCTGATCGGCGACGCGGTGGGCCTGCTGGAGATTGTGGGTGACGATGACCACCGCGAGCTGCTCGCGCAGCCGGACGATCAGGTCCTCGATCGTGGCGGTGGACCGGGGGTCCAAGGCGGAGCACGGCTCGTCGAGCAGCAGCACCTCGGGGCCGGCGGCCAGGGCCCGGGCGATGCACAGGCGCTGCTGCTGGCCGCCGGAGAGGCCGAGGGCCGGGTCGTCAAGGCGCTCGCCCACCTCGTTGAACAGCCCTGCCCGGTTCAGGGCGTCGGCCACCGCCGGCTCGAGCTCCCGGCGGCCGGGGCGCTTGGCCGCCTGCTCGCGCAGGGCATAGCCCACGTTGTCGAAGATGCTCATCGGAAACGGGTTGGGCTGCTGGAAGACCATGCTCACCCGCCGGCGCAGGCCGGTGACCTCGAGCGCGTCGATGTCCTCGCCGTCGAGGGTGATCTGACCCGCGCGCCGGGCCGAGGCGGTCAGCTCGGTCAGCCGGTTCAGCGAGCGCAGCAGCGTCGTCTTGCCGCACCCCGACGGGCCGATCAGGGCGAGCACCTCTCCGCGCCGGACGGGCAGGTGCACGTTGCGCACGGCGGCGTTGTCGGCGTAGTGGATGCTCAGGTCGATGGCCCGCATGCGCTCGATGACGGCACTGGACGGCGCGCGACGCGGCCGGGAGGCGGGCGCCAGCGCCACGCCGGGAGCGGCCACCGGGGCCGGCGGCGCGAAGGTGCCCGCCGGGGGCGCCGCCACGATGGTGGGCGCCTCGCGCTCCTCGACGACGATGCGCCGCACGGGCGGGACGACCTCGGCGGGCCGGCCGTCGGCCGAGGCTCCGTTGCTCATCTCACCCATTCCACGGTTCGCCGCCCGAGCCACTCGACGCCGAGGTTGATGACCAGAACGAGGATCAGCAGGACGAACGCGGCGGCGTAGGCCTTGGTGTACGCGTTGCCCTCCCCCACCGGCGAGTTGAAGTAGGTGAAGGAGGTCAGCGTGCTCCCGGTTCCGCGCAGCAGTCCGAGCACCGGGGTCGAGCTCTGGGGCTCGGTGCGCAGGGTGGCCCCGAGCAGGATCACGATGATCGCCGTGTCGCCGATCATGCGCCCGATGCCCAGCGCCGTCCCGGTGGCCATGGCCGGCCGGCAGGAGGGCACCAGCACGCGCCGGATGGTTGCCCACTTCGTCTTGCCCAGGGCGTAGGAGGCCTCCCGCACGTGACCGGGGATGGACTGCAGGGCCTCGCGGGTGGAGCTGAACACCAGGGGCAGGGCCAGCAGGGACATGACCAGTCCCGCAGCCAGGAACGACCGGCCGAAGATCGCCCCGCCCTGGGCCGTGAACGACAGTCCGCCGAAGGGGTGGCGCGAGAACAGCGAGTAGCCGAACAGCGCGATGACGATGCTCGGCGTCCCCGCCACCACCTCGATACCCGACTCGACCAGGCGCGCCAGCCCGAAGGGGCGCCCGTACTCGGTGAGCCAGATCGCCGCCACGATGCCCAGCGGAGCGGCGATGGCGATCCCGATCCCGGTGAGCAGCAGCGTTCCCTCCAGCGGATCGAGGATCCCCCCGCTCTTGCTCTGGTCGACGTCGCCGTTGGGGTGGCTGAGAAGGAGGTTGGGCGTCAGGTAGTGCAGGCCCTTGACGAGCAGGAAGATGAGGATGGCCGCGCACACCGCCATCAGGGCGATGCCCGCCGCCCAGCACAGCACCAACCCGATCCGGTCGCTCAGCGGCCAGGTGGCGGCGGACTCGGTGGCCCCCCGGCGCCCGGATGGTCCCGGCCCGGCCCCCGGCGGCGCGGTGAGCGCCTCGGCCGTGGCCATCAGAGCCTCACCCCGTAGCGCTTCATCGGCTGCTTGGCCAGGTAGGCGCCCACCGACAGCGCGAAGCTCGAGATCAGCAGGATCACCGCGAGCCCGTAGAGCGTGGACACCAGCGCGGGAGGCTCCACCGCGTTGCGGGCGATGATCGTCGCGGCCAGCGGGCGGGCCGGCTCGAAGAAGAAGATGAGCCCGTCGAGCGGGTTGGGTTGGAAGCCCACCCGACCGGCGACCATCGACAGCATGATCGCCTCACCCAGGGCACGGGCGGTGGCCAGCACGGTGGCGGCGACGATGGCCGGGCGCGCGGCGCGAAGGCCGATGGTCCGGACCACCCGCCAGCGGTTGACCCCCAGCGCGGCAGCCCCCTCGCTCCAGGACCGTGGCACCTGACGCAGCGCGTCGGAGATGACCGCGATCATGATCGGGGCGATCATCACCGTCAGCACGATGACGCCGGTCAGCAGACACGCTCCGGTGAGCTGGACGACGGCGTTGACCGACGATTTCTGATGCAGGGTGACGAGGTGGTTGCCCACGAACGGCACGAGGACGAGGATCCCGATCAGCCCGTAGACCACCGAGGGCACGGCGGCCAGCAGGCGCACCACGCGGCCAAGCGTCGGGCGCAGCCACGCCGGGGAGAACTCGACGATGAACACCGCCGCCAGGACGGAGAATCCCAGCGCCAGGACGACGCTGAGTCCGGTGACCATAGCCGTGGCCCCGAGGATCGGGCCGGCGTGCAGCGTGTAGTTGACCCTCGCCGTCGTCGGGCGAAGGATGTTGTCGAACTCGGTGTTGGTGGGCGTGTCCCCGGGCGAGCTCAGCCAGTTGAGGCCGTTGTGGGCAAACGACGGCAGTGCCTTGGCCACCACGAAGACCACCATGAAGGCGATGACGGCCAGGACCAGGCAGGCGACCGCGCCGAGCACGCGCTCGGCGCGGCGATCCGACCAGCTGCCCCGTCCCGGGAGACGGGGCCCCGCGGCGACGGCGGCAGCGCTCACGCCGCCGCCGCGCCGCGGCTGGGTTGTCTGAACCGCCCCCGCGGCCGTCCCGGCCCGGCCCGCACTAGTGGATCGGCACCCAGTTGGTGGAGACCACCCGGGTGGCGCCGCGCGCGTGGCGGATCCAGTTGACGAACGCCGACGCCGGGCCCGAGGGGACGCTCCCGCGGGAGACCACCCAGAAGTTCCTCACCCCGCCGTACTGGCGGGACTTGGCGTTGCGCAGCGTGCACGGGACGCCCTGGTAGGGCACCGGGTGAACGCCCCGGCTGAAGTTCAGCGACACGTAGCCGATCGCCTGCGGGTTTGACCCCACGGACTGCTGGACCAGGCCATTGGAGCCCTGCTGGTCGGCCGAGCCGGCCACCGTCACGTTCTGGCCCAGGAAGATGTTCTGAAAGGCGTCCTGGGTACCGGAGGCCGCCGTGCGCACCTCGAGCTGGACAGGCCCCTGAACCCGAGCGCCGGGAACAGCCCCCCAGTCAGAGGTCTGACCCGAGAAGATGGACTGCACCTGGCCCTGGTCGATATTGGCGAGCGGGTTGGCGTTGTTGGTGATGACACAGACCGCGTCGAAGGCGATGCGCGTGAAGATCAGGCCGTGGGGATCGGAGGGCAGCGGGTCGCGCGAGGCGGCGCCGAGGGTCACTCGGCCGTGGGCGACGTCGTTGATGCCGATGTCCGAGCCGCCCTGGCTGTAGGCGGCGGAGAAGCCGCGGTGGCCCTCGCGCTTGTACTCCTTGACCAGCCCCACCATGAGGGGGAAGATCGACGTCGAGCCGCTGAACGTGATGGTCGCGGCGCGCGCGGGGACGGCGGCCACGAGCATCGCGCCCACGGCCACGGCGGCGATGCAGATGCGAAGACGGTTCACGAGGGAGAGTCCTTCCTGGCAGGGGTGTGACCCGGGGGAGCGACCCAGGCGAGCGCCGACGCCGGGGCGCCGAACGACCAACGGCCTCGCAGTCTGGCTGCACACGCCGGCCTTGGGTGAAGCACTGGTGTCTGACTGGATAAGAAGTGGTGAACTTCTCCGGGGAGACCGGCGTTGTTCACCACTTCTTCTCTGCTTGTTCACCAGGAAAGGGGAACGAAGACGCCACCCTCGCGGAGTGCTTCGCCGGCTACGCCCGTGCGCGGGCGCTGCCCTGGCGATCGGAGTGCTCGCGGTGCAGGCTCCCGGCGCCCACGCCGAGATCTCGGCAGCCCAGACCATCGACGGCCCCGGACCCAACATCCTCGAGCTCGACGGCGTGGCCATGGCCGACGACGGCTCGGGCGCCCTGGTCTACCGCAAGCGCGTCAGCGGGCGCGCCCACGTCTTCGTCTCGCTGCTGATGGGTGGCGCCACCTGGTCAGCCCCCCAGCAGGTGGACAAGGGTCAGCCGTTCGACTCGGCCTGGCCGCAGATCGGCGTCGGCGCCGGCGGTCGCGCCGTCGTCACCTGGACCCAGCCCTTCGCTCCCCAGGCCGATCGCATGTGGTCGGCTACCCTGGACCCCGGCTCGCGGATCTTCCAGAACCCCCTGCCCGTCGACCTGGACGTCGGCCAGGCCACCGCCACCTACCCGTCGCTGGCCATGAGCCGCGGTGGCGTGGCCTACCTCGCCTACCGGGTGCTCGACGGGCCCAATCCCGACCCCACGCTGCCCCCGGGCTTCGTCTACGACGAGACCCGAGTGGCCCGCTACGACGGCCAGTTCTGGTCGGTGCTGGGTCAGGTGGCCAACCGCAACCCATCCTCCCCGGTCGCTGTCCCGGCCGTCCAGAACTCGGCGCGTGTCGGCGTCGACGCGACGGGCAACGCGATCGTCGGCTTCCAAGAGCCCGACGACTCCTTCGTCAATCGCATCTACGCGCGCCGCGTCTTCGGCCTGAACCTCGGCATCCCGCTGCTGGTCAGCCCGCAGACCTACGGCGGCCAGCCGCTGAGGGGCGGCGCCGACGCGCCGAGCGTCTCGAGCACCGGATTTGGGATCGGGGCCATCGCCTTCCGCCAGTCCCCGGGGCCGCAGAGTGCGCTGCGCGGCACGCGAATCATGCTGGCCACGATTCCCGACCAGTTCTCCCTTCAGGGGTCGACCTTCGGCGACGCCCGCCTGGCCGACGGCGCCGGGACCGCGGGACCGACCACAGCGCCGGGCCCGCCGTCGGTGTCGATCGCTCCGAAGGGGGCCCTGAGCGACCTCTTCGGCCTCGGCGACGCGGCGGTCCAGGTGCCCGGGACGCTCAACGCCGAGAGGGCCTCTGAGCGCGTCGATGACGGATCGAGCACGGTTCCGCCCCGCCCGATGGTCACCCAGGCCGACTCTGGCGCTCAGGCGCTGGCCTACGAGGTGGGAGGGCCCTTCAGCGGGGTTGTCGTCCGCGAGCGCGACGCCAGCGGCATCGCCGACACAAAGCCCGTCTCCGCCGCCCAGGGCGGCCCGGTCAACCAGCTCGAGCTCGGCGGCTCGGGACTGGGCGATGCGGCGGTCGCCTTCGAGCAGGGGGGCCAGCGCTTCGGCCAGATCGCCGCCGCGGTGGTCGACGCCCCACCCGAGACCTTTGCCGTCCAGGCTCCGCAGGACACCGTCCGCTCGGGCGCCGTGCCCATCACCTGGTCGCCCGCCCCCAACGCGATCGGCGCGGTCATCTACTCCATCACGGTCGACGACGAGGTGGTGGCCGACAGCCTGACCGGCCTGTCGCGCCCCCTGACGCCAGACGACATCGGGGACGGAACCCACCAGATCGCCCTGATCGCCACCGACCAGGCCGGCCAGTCGGCCACCTCCAAGACCGTCACCGTGCGAGTCGACCGCAACGCCCCGACGGTCACGGTGCGCCGTCTGCGCGGCGGCCGGGTTCGCGTCTCGGTCTCCGACGGCGATGGTTCCGGGGTCGCCTCGAGCTCAATCGTCTGGGGCGACGGGACCAAGGGCCACGGAGCGCGGGCGTCACACATTTACCACCGCCACGGCCGGGTCCGCATCGTCGTCCGCGTCCGCGATCGGGCCGGCAACCACGCCACCGTGCGCCGGAGCGTGCGCGTATGAGCCCCCGGCGCAGCGCGCTGGTGGCCGGAGGGGCTGTCCTGCTCGCGCTGGGTGGCGCCGCACCGGCACGCGCCTTCTACGGCAACGGGGCGAAGATCATGTCCGCCAACCTGGCCACCGACGAGGAGGGCGACAGCCCGTCGACCTTCGGCGCCATCTCCCAGGACGGGCGCTTCGTCGCCATGGACACCCAGGCGACGAACTTCTACGACGCCAGCGACCCCGACCCCGCCGGGCAGTTGCGCATCGGCGGCGTCTTTCGCCGCGGCGTCGACGACAGCTCGTTGGCCAAGGTGGCCGACGGCAACACCTACGACCTGAAGACCGGGGCCCTGCGCTTCGCCGGCGCACGATCACCATCGGTCTCCGCCGACGGCCGCTACGTGGCCTTCGTCACCGACCAGAAGCTCGTCCCGGCCGACACCAACGACGCCGCCGATGTCTACGTGCGCGACATGAGCGTCCCGGCGTGCTCGCCGCTGCCGGCGTGCGCGCCGAACCCCTACACCCTCGTGTCGGTCAACAACGACGGCACGCCCGCGACCTATCAGCAGGCCTCGGGGGCGACGCCGGGTCAGGAGCCAGGCACCGACATCTGGCCGGGGACGTCGATCAGCGCCGACGGCAGCAGGGTCGTCTTCCGCCAGGGCGAGGTGCCATCGAACCTGCCCAGCGGCGGAGCCACGGACGGTACGCCGCCCTTCGAGCTCTACGTCCGCGACCTCCGGGCTCACACCACCAGCCTGGTCACCCAGACGTCGGGGGGCTCACCGTCCCCGGCGGGGGGTGCCCGCGGCCCGGCGTCGATCAGCGGTGACGGGACAGCGGTGGGCTGGACGGGTCAGCGGGCCCAGTCCCAGACCGCGTTTCTCGACGGCGAGACCCCGGGACCCAACGACTCGTACTACCTCTGGCGACGCGTGGCTGGCTCGGGCCCGACCCGGCGTATAACCGGCGTCGCCGACCTCGACGACCCAGCGTGCAACCGGGGAACGGCCTTCGTCAGCTCCAACGAGGCGGCCACCGGCGCGTGCTACGGCCCCCTTACCGTCCCTGATGGGTTCAACGCCGACATCTCGCGCCTGGCTCCGGCGCTGTCGAACGATGGCTACACAGTCGCCTTCCTGACCGGCGCCGGGCCTCGACCCACACTTGGCACCGGCCCCGGCCTCGACGCCTACGTGACGAGCATGGCGCCTGGCGTCTCGCGCAAAGCGGGGACACGGGAGCTCTCACGGGAGGGCCAGACCTCGGACGCGCTCGCCGTCGCTCCCGTCGAGTCCATCGCCCTCTCGGCCGACGGTCAGCACATCGCCGTGACCTCAGGACGGGGCCGTTGGGTGCTGCCCTCCCCGGCCTCCACCGGCACCTTCCGCCAGTCGCCGAACAACGCCGACGTCGACCTGATCGACCTGTCGGCCAACACGGTTGAGCGGGTCACCCGCGGCTCTGACGGAAGCGATACCGGAGCCGGCGCCGTGGCCAAGCCCACGCTGTCGGGCGACGGTGGCCGCATCACCTTCGCCGACGACGCCTCCAACCTGTTCTTCGGGGACGCCAACGATGCCACCGACGTCTTCGTCGCCCAGCGCGGCTCCGAGGCGATACCCACCGCCCCACCGGTCAACCCCCCGCTCCACACCTCGGCCATCGAGATCCCCGCGCCGTCGGGATCGCCGGAGATCCGCGTGGTCTCCGTCGTGCGGCTGCGCGACGGACGCGTCCGGGTCATCGTGCGCGTGCCCGAGGCCGGAGCGCTGGACACGGTGGCCCGGGCCACCGCTGCCGCTCGCGCGCACGGCAAGCTTCGCCGGGGGCGGGCACGGGCCCAGGCCTCCAGGAGACCTCGAAGGGTCTCGGCCGGTGGCGGCCCGCCGGTCACCACCGCCCAGGCCGTCGCCCGCGGCTCGGCCTTCCTCACCCTGGTGCTGACCCCCCGGGGCCGCTACGCGACCCTGGTGCGCGGCGGCACCGCGGTTCGCGCCCGGGCCGCCTTTACCTTCTTGCCAAGCCGCCACACACCGGCGTTGCACGCCTCGGCAACCTTGACCTTCCAGCGCGCGGTCAGCCACCGCCGGGGGCGCCGAAAGTGAGACGCATCACCCTGCGCCGTTTCTGCTGTTACCAGCCTGTTACCAAGTGGAGTCACTCTGGGGAAAGCGCTGCGGCCAAACGGTGACGCCAATGTTGATATCCGGTGAATCCATTGCGCTGGACGCGTGAGCGTGTGACCCTCGGCGCCGCTCCCGGAGTCACCACCGAAAGGATCTCCCCCACCATGCAGTCTCCCCTCGCACCCGCCGGTCGCCGCAGGCGACGGCTGAGCCTGCTGGCTCTGGGCGCCGCCGCCGCCGCCGCGGCGCTGGCCCCAGGCGGCGCCCACGCCGCCTTCCAGGCGCCCTACACCACCGCATGCTCGGGCGCGTCGGTCGCCGGCATCGGCTCCAGCCTGCAGAAGAACGCGCAGCAGCTGTTCAACGCTGACTTCCACACCGCCGCTTCGGGCACCAACCTGAGCTGCGGCTCGAGCGGGCCCGGCACCACCTACGTCCCCAAGTCAAGCGGCCCGGGACGCGCGGCCCTCGGCTCCGGCGGCGGCGGCTTCGACTTCAACTATCGCTTCGGCGGCACCGACGTCGGCCCGAACGCCTCGACGGAGATCCCCAACATGAACAAGGGTCCTGACGGCACCGCGGGCACGGCCGACGACGGTGCCATCCACACCGTTCCCGTGCTCGAGTCCGCGGTCGCGGGGATCGTCCACCTCCCTGACGGCTGCCCGCTGCCGACCAACACATCCTTTGGCGGCAGCCAGTTCGAGCTCGTGCCCGGGCCCGGCGGCGACGGCCACGACCGCATCGCCCTGACCACCCTCGGGCTCAACAACGTCTTCGCGGCCGCGACCGGTAACGTGACCTGGGGTGCTCTCGGGCTCCCCAGCACCTCGAACACGACCGCCGCCATCCAGGACCCGCGCGCGGGTCAGATGGGCTTCACCCCGCCGGCCCCGGAGACCGCTGGGGGCATGATCCCGTCGGGCACCCCGTGCAACACCGTGCCGATCATCCGCGTCGTCCGCGCCGACAAGTCGGGGACGACCGCCGTCTTCCAGCAGTACCTCAACACGGCCTCCGGGGGCGCAGCGTTCGCCGCCGACCAGACGCCGACGTGGCCCATGAACAGCGGCAGCACCGAGGTCTACCTGGGCCAGGGCTCCGGCGGCCAGGCGCTGGCCGGCAGGGTCGCGACCCAGTCGGCCTCGATCGGCTACGTCGATCTCTCCGACGGCCGGGGCGCGTTCGCCATGAGCTCGGCGGGCAAGCCGACCTTCTGGCTGCCCGCCCAGGACGGGGGCGGCACGGTCGTCGACCCCGCCGTCGACCCGCCCGCCCCGAGCCCGTTCGCCGGCAAGGGGTTTGAGAGCATCAACCCCACCGGCTCCAACTGCGCCAACACGCAGTTCACCGCCGGCCATGGCGCCCCCACGACCCCGGCGTCCGATCCCACGCTGGGCGACTGGAGCAACACCCAGCTCGTCGGCTCGATGACGGGCTACGGCATCTGCACGCTGACCTACGATGTCGCCTTCGACGACAACTACCCGGAGTACTACGTCGGACAGTCCGGGGCCAGCTACCCGGGTGAGCAGGCCAGGGCCCGCACGCTCGTCGACTACCTGACCGAAATCGTCGGGACACCAGGCCTCGCGCCCCAGCCCCAGGCTGACCTGCTCAACGCCGACTACTACCCGTTGCCGGCAGCTATGGGAAACAACGTCCTGGCCACGGCCCAGAACGGCGTGGCGGCCATCGGCTGGGACAAGGGCAACAAGGGACCGATCGGTGGCGGTGGCGGTGGCGGTGGCGGCGGGACCGTCACGCCTCCCCCCAACACCGGTGGCGGCGGTCCGCCCCCGGTGGTCACCGGTCCGCCCTCCAACGCGTTCAGCATCACCAGCGCAACCGTCAACCGGCGCTCGGGTCGCATCACCTTCTCGGTGCGCGTGCCCGGGCCGGGCTCGGTGCTGGTCACCTCGACGGCGAAGTACAGGGGCCACACCGTGAACGTGGGCTCGGCGTCAGCGACGACGAACAAGGCGACGACGCTGACCCTCTCGTTCAACCCGTCGGGCTCGGCCCAGGCGGCCCTGAAGAAGGGCAAGAAGCTGAGCGTCTCCTTCAAGGTGACGTTCGCGCCGGTCGGCGGCTCGGCCGCCTCGCAGCCCTCGTCGCTGCGCCTGACCTACCACGTCACCCCGACCAGGAAGCACAAGAAGGCCAAGAAGCACAAGAAGCACTAGTGAGCTAGCCCCGAGCCACCCGAGCTCAGGACAGACTCACGCCCGCGTCCCGGTCTCCCGGGGCGCGGGCGCCGTCGTTGACAGCCCCCCCACAGAGAGAACGCCCGTGCCCCAACCCCGCCTTCCCCGCCGTCCCCGGCCCCGACGCGCCGCCGCCGCGAGCCGCCGTTCCGGGCCCACCGCACCCGCCCGCGCCCTCAGCGCGGCCGGCGGTCTCGTCGCGCGCCTGCTCAAGCCACTGCTCAAGGACCCGCTCAGCGCCCTGCTGCTGCTCTCCTCGATCGCCCTGACCATCGTCTTCTTCTCCCTGCTGGGCTCGATCCAGCCCCGGTCGGCCGGCCGCGAGGTCCCGCTCAGCGCCTTGGTCGCGCTCAACGACCGGAAGCAGATCGAGCGGGCGACCCTGCTCGACCACGACCACCGGGTGGTGGGCACGACGACCACCGGCCAGCAGCTCTACGCCAGCTACCCGGCCTCCGACGCCCAGACCCAGCGCCTGTTCGGCGGCCTGACCGCCAGCGGAGCGACGGTCACCGTCGATCAGCAGGCGGGCAAGCCCGAGCGCCAGATCCTCGTCCAGTTCCTCCTGCCCATCCTCCTGCTGGTCTGCCTGTTCGCCTTCTTCACGCGCTTTGGCGCCGATGGGGGGGCCAGCGGCTTCGCCGGCTTCTCCGAGTTCACCGGCAAGGCGCGCAAGCGTAAGCGGGGCGCGCCCGGAGGCACGACCTTCGCCTCGGTGGCCGGCGCCGGTGAGGCGGTGGCCGAGCTGCGGGAGATCCGCGACTACCTGGCCGACCCAGCCAAGTACTCTCGGATAGGGGCCCGGGCGCCCAAGGGCGTGCTGCTCGTCGGGCCGCCGGGCACGGGCAAGACCCTCCTGGCCCGGGCCACCGCCGGCGAGGCCGAGGCCAGCTTCTTCTCCCTCTCGGGCGCGGAGTTCGTCGAGTCGCTCGTCGGCGTCGGCGCGGCGCGGGTCCGCGACCTGTTTCGCAAGGCGCGCAAGGCCGCCCCGTCGATCATCTTCATCGACGAGCTCGACGCCGCCGGACGCAAGCGCGGGGCCGGTGTGGGCCAGGGCAACGACGAGCGCGAGCAGACCCTCAACCAGCTCCTGGTCGAGCTCGACGGCTTCGGCGGCGACGTGGGGATCGTGGTCATGGCGGCCACCAACCGCCCCGACATCCTCGACCCGGCCCTGCTGCGCCCGGGCCGCTTCGACCGGCAGGTGACCATCGACGTGCCCGACGTCCACGGGCGCCTGGAGATCCTGAACCTCTACGCCAAGGACCGGCCCTTCGCGCAGGACGCCGACCTGGGCGAAACGGCCAAGCTCTGCCCGGGGTTCTCCGGCGCCGAGCTGGCCGGCCTGATGAACGAGGCGGCGCTGCTCACCGTCCGCGGGGGCGACGGGCTGATCACCCAGGCGAATCTGGAGGAGGCCATCGAGCGCGTGGTGGCCGGCCCGGCCAAGAAGAGCCACGTGCTCGCCGAGGAGGAGCGCTGGGTCATCGCCATCCACGAGTCCTGCCACGCCGTCGTCTCCCGCTCGATCGGCCAGAACATCGCCGCCCAGAAGCTGTCGGTCGTGGCCCGCGGGCGTCAGCTGGGCACGGCCGCGCACATGCTCACCGACCGCGACGCGGTGGTGGTCCAGCAGCCCGACCTCGAGCGCCAGCTGGTCACGGTGATCGCCGGGGCGGCGGGCGAGCGAATCGCCTTCGGGCATCTCTCCACCGGGGTAAACGACGACCTGCACGCCGTCACCGCGCTGGCCCGGTCGATGGTCACCTCCTTCGGCATGTCCGAGCTGCTGGGCCCGGTGACCATCGGCGAGAAGCCGGGCGAGGTGTTCCTCGGGGCATCGCTGCAGGAGCTCGGACAGGTCGGCCCGGCCACCCTGGAGATGATCGACCGCGAGGTCGAGCGCCTGGTCGGCGATGCCGAGGCGCGGGCCGGGGCCATCCTGGAGCGCAACTGGTCGACCGTCGAGGAGACGGCCAACGTGCTGCTCGAGCAGGAGACGCTCTCGGGCGTGGCCCTGGACGCCGTGCTCTCCACCGTGCAGGCCATGCCGCTGGACTCGCTCTCCGAGGTCCGGCGGGCACCGCGGGATCCCCACGCCGATGGCTGAGCGACGGACGAGCCGGCGACGTCGTCGCGCCCGCCTGGCCGCCGTGGCCCTGGGGGCTGCCAGCACCGGGGCCATCCCGGCGTCGGCCGGCGCCGCCGCGCCGATCTGGCAGCTCCAGCAGCCCCCGCCCCCGCCCGGAGCCCCGTTCAAGGTGCCCCTGGGACCGCCGGGCGACATGAAGTTCATCGCCCAGAACCGCGGGCTGCTGACCATCGACGGCAACGGGACGATCTCCCCCGGGCTGTACGCCTGGAACGGCCAGACCTGGCACCAGCTGGCCACCGTCTGCGGCGACGCCGCCTCGACGAGCCGGATCGCCATCGCCGGGCCAGACGAGTTCTGGACGATCAGCACACCGAGCCCACCGCGCAATGGCGCTGGGCTCTCGCTCTGCCACTTCAAGGACGGGCAGGTGGTGGCCTCCTACGGCACCGCCCTGCAGTCCCCCGACCCCTACCGCCAGATGGAGGCGGCGGCGTGCAACGGGCCCAGCGACTGCTGGTTCGCCGGGATCGGCTCCCAGGACCCGACGGGCAGCCGCATCGGCTCCTTCCACCTGCACTGGGACGGCTCGAGCCTGACCAGCTCCTACTACCCGCAGGGACGGGGGATCTCGGCTCTCGTGGCGGTCGCCGGCGCCTTTATCGAGTCGGCCTTCCTGGGCGCCGGGCCGGGCGACACGACCGACACCGTGAGCCTGGCCAGCCCCGAGGACCCGCCCCAGCTGCTGCATCACATCGTCGGGGGCCAGATCTCCAACGATCCGTTCACCCTGACCGACGGGCCCAATCCCGACCACGGGCCTTCGGGGCCTTCGGGGCCTTCGGGGCCTTCGGGGCCTTCGGGGCCTTCGGGGCCTTCGGGGCCTTCGGGGCCTTCGGGGCCCACCGGTCCGCAGGGCGACCCCGGCCTGGCTCGGGACGGCGAGCTGCTCGCCCTGGGCAGCGACGGCGCGAGCAACACCTGGGCCGTTGGCGGCGGCGCCGCCTCGGGCCCCAACGCGCCTTCAGGCGGCGTCATCCCCCGTCCTCTCATCGCGCTGCGGTCGGTCTCCACGGGATGGAACGAGGTCCCGGTCGTCGATCCCAACCCGCTGGACCCGGCGATCGCGCCCACCGCGCGCTTTGTCAGCGTCTCCCCCGTGCCGGGCTCCACCGACGCGTGGATGGCCCTGCAGCCCTACGCCGACCAGACCAACCCCACGGCCCGCGCGTACGCCGCCCACGTGCTGGCCGACGGCACGACCTCGGTCACCCGCCTGCCCACCAGCGGCGCGGGTCGCGGCTCAGCCGCCCGCGTGCTGTTCACCTCGCCCACCGACGGTTGGCTGGTGACCTCGGCCGGCTGGCTGTTCCACTACACCGACGGGACCGCCCAGCCGCTGGACACCGATCCCAACTTCGCCGGGGTCATCACCTTCCGGCCCAACGAGTCGCTCGCCCAGTTCGTCCCCGACCGCCCGCCCGCCGACGACTCCCAGCTCTTCGCTCCGCCGCCGGTCCAGGTGATCACCCAGACCCGCCAGGCCCCGGCCAAGACCATCAAGCTCAAGCCGCTGCTCACCCGTATCAAGAGCCACCTGCGCGGATTCACCCTATTTCTCAGCTTCACCCTGATCCGCAAGGCCAAGGTGGGCCTGGTGGCCACCCGCCGGGGCCACGTGGTGGCCAAGACCCCGTTCCGGCTGCTGCGACCCGGCCATCACACGCTGAAGCTGGGCCTCAGTCGCCGGCGCTACCCCGACCATCTGAAGTTCCGCATCTCCGAGCCGGGCGTAGGCACCGGGGGCAGCCCAACCAACGAGGGTGACAACGGCACGGTCTCGACGTGAGCCTCGCCAGATCGGCGTCGGCCCCACGTGGGCGCCTGGTCCTCGGCTGCCTGATCCTGGCGGGGGCGCTGGCCGCCCTGGCCGCGGGTCGTCACGGCGCGGGTGCCGTCCCGGCCACCGCCCCGGTGCCCCAGCCGGCGCTGGGCGCGGCCGACCCGTCGACCGTGCTCATGGGCGGGGCGTCAGCGGGAGCGTCGGGCGAGGTGTGGAGCTACCGGCTTCTGCCCCTTGACGTGCCGCCCCCGGTGGCCGGCGGTCCCCTGCCCTTCGCGCCGGTCGCCCAGCCGACCAGCCCGCTCCCACAGCTCGCCTTCGCCCGCGCGACGGCGTCGACCGGCTGGCAGTACGTGGAGACGCCGCAGAACGCCGACGGCACCCCGTACCGGGGCTTCCAGCCCAATGCCCGCTCCGCCCGCATCACCCCACACGCCGGCGGCGTGCTCGTGGGCCGCGACGCCACCCGCGCCCAGGGCGATCAGGTCGTCGTCCTCGATCAGAATCCCGCCGGGCGCTTCACCGTCCTGCCCGACCCGCCACCGGGCGTCCTGCTCCCGGCCAACGCCGGCACCCCGGGCGAGGCCCTGGCCGGCGATCAGGGCACCGGCTCGGTGGCCGTGGCCGCCGAGGAGGAGGGCGGGCGCAGCGGCCTGTTCCTCGGGCCGGTCGGCCAGCCTGTGGAGAACGCGGTAGTCCACTGGACCGGCACGGCATGGGCCCGCGAGCCGGTGGACCTGCCCGCGGGGTCGCCGGCCAGCTTCAACGTCCTGGCCATCTCGGCCACCTCGCCGGCCAACGCCTGGCTGCTGGCGTCCACCGACGCCTCGCTGGGGGACGGAATCCTGCTCTACCACCGCGTGACCGACGCCAGCGGGGCCCACTGGGCTCAGCAGCCTCTCGGCCCCTCCGCCGCCGACTTTACGGCCAGCGCGACACCGACCGACGGCGTCAGCTCGGTGGCCGCCCTGGGCGGCTCAGCCGAGCCGTTGACGGTGACCACGGCGGGCGTGTGGATCGACGGGAGCCTGGCCGCGGGCGCCAAGCCCTATGACTTCAGCCTCTACTTCGACATCAACCAGGGTCAGGTCACCGGGTCGTGGTGCGACGCGCCCAAGAAGAGCGGGGGCACAGCGCTCTGCAACCACGGCCTGGGCTCCGGCTTCTCCCACCAGGCCGGCTACCGCAGCTTCGCCTGGCCGGGACCATCGTTCGGCACGCGGATCGTCACCAACCCGATCGCCGTGGGGGGCGACGACACGACCAACAACGGCACCTACCTGCGCTTCGACTCGGGAGCGGTGCGCCGGATGCCCGGCGGCGGCGGTGATCGGCGCCCGTCCGGGGCCTTCGACTCCGTGGAGGAGGGCTGGCTGGAGGGCCCCGTCCACGTCACCCAGAGCCCCGAGCCCGGCCGTCTGGAGCCCTACCCGCTCTCGCTGCGCGCCCCGCTGGGCGGGATCGTCCAGTCGCCGGGCACGACCAACGGCGATCCCAACGCCCAGGCCCTGGCCGTGGGCGGGGACGGTGGCGTGGTCCGCTACTCGCCCACCCGGGGCTGGAACCGCGAGTTCTTGCTCACCGAGAGCGGGACGGTGGCCCGTCCACTGCTGCGGGCGGTGGCCTGGCCCGAGCCCGGCCGGGCCTACGCCGTCGGGGACCTGGGCGCCATGTGGCTGTGGCAGGCCACCACCGGGCTGTGGGAGTCGGACCCGGCCAAGCCGCTGGGCGGCTTCCAGGGCAACCTGATGGGCGTGGCCTTCGACCCGGCCGACGCCCGCCGCGGCTATGCCGTGGGCAAGGCCGGGCTCCTGCTGCGCTACGACAAGACATGGACCCAGGACGCCCTGCCCGCCGGATTCGGTCAGGCCGACCTGACCGCCGTGAGCTTCGCCGGCCGCGAGGCGATGGCGGCGGCCGGGCGCGACGTGGTCGAGAACGACGGAGGCGCCTGGCACGTCGACGGACCGCTGCACGCCCTGCTGGCCTCGCTGCCGCGGGCTCCCCAGATCTTCACCGTCACCGGGCTGCCCGACGGCGGAGCGCTGGCCGCGGGACCAAACGTGGTCTTCGAGCGCGACGGCGGCCCGGGCTCGCCGTGGCGGTCGGCCGACCAGCCGCTGCCCAGCTCGACCGTGGTGGCCGCGGGCGGCTACCGCGACGGCTCGGGCCGCGTCCGCGCCGTGGTCTCGGTGGTCCCCCTCTTCCAGTACCCGATCCCCGACGTGGTGCCCATCGCCGACCCCAACACGCCGCCCCCGATCATCCCGCCCTTTCCCCTGCCGGGCGACGGGTACGTCCTGCGCGAGATCCCGGGCGCAGGCTGGCGCGACGAGGAGCACACCGCCTTTGCCGGGTCGACCAACGACCGCCCGGTCAAGGCCGACCCCGTCCTCGGCTTCGACCTCGACCCCGCGACGGGCCAGGGCTGGGCCGCCGGCGGCTGGGACGGCCAACCCGACAGCGCCGGACGCGGCGACTCGAGCGTTGGGGGCGCCGGCGACGCCGACCGGGCCAACGTCCAGACCGCTGCCGTGTTCCGCTACCAGCCCGCCGGCGGCGGGCCGGCGCCGCCGGCCTCGGGGACGGTGCCCGTCGCCCTGCCCGCCGGTCCCGTGCGCTTCGCCGTGGCCGCCCACGCCGCCTGCGACACGCCGTGCGCCGACCTGGCGGCCCAGGGCCTGGGCCCCGACGCCACGCTCGCCGACACGCTGGGCAAGGTGGCGGGACTCACGGCCCAGGGCAACGGGCCCCGGTTCATGGTCTACGCCGGAGGGCGGCTGAAGGCCGGCGCCAGCCCGGTGCCCGCTGCCGAGGAGCAGCGCTTCGCCAGCCTGCTGGGCGGTCAGCCATCGCTGCCGGTCTACGCCGCGGCGTCGGCCGGCGACAGCGCCGGAGGCTCGGTCGCGGCATTCGGCGCGGCGTTCGCGGGCTTTGCCGCGCCGTTTGGCAGTGGTGGAGCGCCGAGCGGGGTGACGCCCCAGGGGACAGCGCCAGCCGGCGGTGGCGCCAACACCCACTACGCCTTCGACTCGGCTGGCTCGGGGGGGACGATACGGGTCATCGTCATCGACAACTCGTCGGGGTCGCTGGTCACCTCCGACCCCCACCAGGTCCCGGCCGAGGCGCAACTGCCGTGGCTGACCGGGCAGCTCGACGATGCCCGGTCCCGCGCGATCCCGGCCGTCGTGGTCGGCAGCCGCGACCTGAACCCGCGCTTCTCACCGGCGATCAACTCCGCCTCGGACGGCACATCGGTGGCGACAGTTCTCCTCCAGCACGGCGCCTCGGCCTACTTCTTCGAGCGCCCCGAGGAGAACCGGTCAGCGACGATCCCGGCCGGCTCGTCTCAGACCATCCCCACCTTCGCCACCGGGACGATCGGCTACCGCTCGCCCATCGCCAACAACCCCAGCGGCACCGACGAGCTGTTCGGCGACACGGGCTACCTGCTCGCCGAGGTCAACGCCGCCCGGCGTGACGCCGCCACCAACCGCGCCCCGGTCTCGGTCCGGCTCATCCCCACCATCGACGACCTCTCGCTTCAAGCGGTCGACGGGACGCTGCTGCGCCGCAGCCGGCCGTCGCTCTTCCAGGGTCTGGGTCGCCGGCCGGTGGCCGGCGACCGCTGGGGCCCGACCTCCGGTGACGCCGGGCCCAACCCGCCGGGATCGAGCCCCTACACGAGCTTTCCACCCGGCCTGTGCTTGACCTCCACCTGCTCGACGCGGATCACGCCCGAGTACCAGTTCAGCTCATCCGACCCCGATATCGGCGCCTTCGTCGAGCAGGACCCCAACTCGAGGAACCTGCGCAAGCCCCTGCTCGGGGCCAACGACAAGGTCATCGCGGACTCCAGCTCGGGCCTCTTCTGCCCGTTCAACGCCGGCACGACAACGGTGACGGTGAGTGCGGGCGGCCTTTCCTTCTCCTCCCAGCTCACCGTCCTCAATGGAACGGTCGCCCGCCCCTGCGGCACCGTGCCGCTGAGCCCAGCGCGCTTTCACCGCCAGACCTCGGCAACGGCACCCGTCCCACCCCCTCCGGTCTCGCCGGCGCCCGCGCCCAGCCCGGCTCCACCGATCCAGCTCCCGCCGCTGCCCACGCTGACTCCCACACCGGCGCTCGCGCCGGCCCCCGTGCCTGCCCTGCCACCGCCGCCACTGCCCGCGCCGGTTGTGCTGCCGCCGGTGTTCCCGATTCTCCCGCTCGTCGGGTTGCCCACCCCGGTGCTGCCCATTCTCCCGCCAGGAGCGCCTGGGGTCGGGCGCCCGATTCCACCCAGTGGCGCCGTCGCTCGGGCCTACCAAGTCAAGCGCGAGGAGGAGGAGGAGGCCGCGCCCGAGCAGTCCCAGGCCTTCTCGCGCTACCAACCCGACACCCCGGGACCGATCGAGCCCTACGTGGTGGGCATGGTCCTCGTGGCGGCGCTGGCCGGAGCGTCCATCCGCGGGATGGTCCGTGGCCGCGGCGGTCGGCGGCCCGCGCCCGTCCCGATCAGCTCGCCCAACGGCCCGGCATCGTCACGGGGCCGCCGGCCACCGGGCCGATGAACCGGGCCCCGTCCACGCCCCGCCCCACAACCCCCCGGAGGTAACTCCCGTGAGCCCCCAGGCCTCGAACCGCCTCGCCGTCGCCGCGATCATCGTGTCGGTCCTCTCGCTCACCGCGTCGATGACCGGCCTGGCCGGCGCGGCCGGCCAGATCCTCGCGTCGGGAGCCAAGGCCAAGGCCAAGCACCACAAGGTCACGAAACAAAGGAAGGTCCGCCCGTCGGGCAACGCCTCGCTGCTCAATGGCCGCTCGGCCGAGGATCTCACGAACAACTGCAACGCCCAGTCGGTGGATCTGGGCACCTGGTGCTTGGAGGCCGCGCCCTATCCGGTGCCCAACGCCGACGTGGGCAAGAACAACTTCTTCTATGCCTCGCAGAAGTGCGTCAGCCTGGGCGGCTACCTGCCCAGCGCGGCGCAGCTCATCGGCGCCGCCGACCGGGTGCGGCTGGCATCGGTGATCGGCGACAGCCGATTGACCGCGACCATCGACGAGGACCCAACCGACGGGCTGACCGACAAGCGTGAGATGAGCTCGACCCTGGTGACCACCGCGGCCGGCTCCGACGCCGCGGGCTCGGAGGGAGTGTCGGACGGCGCCACGGGCAACCCGCGCACGGGTCAGCCCAACCCGGCGCCCCAGCCTGCCGTCCCCGAGCCCGAGACCCTGCAGTACGTCGACGTCTATGACAACTTCAACCACGGCGGATTTGCCGGGGCCCAGCCGATCGACCAGCCCCAGCTCTTCCGCTGCGCGTTCGACAAGCTGCAGGGGCCGCCGCGCGACCTGTCGGGGTAGGGGGGCGGCAGCTACCCGGCGTTCCTCTCGGCTGGACACCGACGCATTGACACTTGTCGATGCATCGGTGTATTGTCGCCGACCGTGGGTCCCAGCACTCGTGCGGCATTGCCTGAGCGGCCCGGCGTGCTGCGCCGCTCGGTCGCGGAGGCCCTGGCTGCCTTCGCCCTGGTCTTCGCCGGGTGCGGGGCGGCGACTACCAACGCCACCCACCCCGGCGCGGTCGGAGCCGTCGGGGTCAGCCTGGTGTTCGGCCTGGTCATCATGGCCATGGTCTACGCCACCGGGCACCTCTCCGGGGCGCACATCAATCCTGCGGTCACCGTCGCGTTCACCCTCACACGGCACTTCCCCGTCCGCGACGCCATGGCCTACATCGCCGCCCAGCTCGCCGGCGCCACGGTGGGCGCGTTCGTCCTATTGGCCGCGTGGAGCGACAAGCCTGCCCACCTCGGCGCCACCGTCCCCTCGGTCTCCACGGGCACTGCCCTGCTCTACGAGACCGTGCTGTCGGCGCTTCTGATGTTCGTGATCATGGCCGTGGCCACCGACGCGCGCGCCGTCGGCGCCGGCGCGGCCCTGGCCATCGGTGGGACCGTCGGCCTGGACGCCCTGTTCGGCGGGCCGATCACCGGCGCCTCGATGAACCCAGCGCGCTCGTTCGGCCCCGCGCTCGCCTCCGGGACGTGGACGAGCTTCTGGATCTACGTCGTCGGGCCCGTCGTAGGCGCGGCGCTCGGCGCGCTCGCCTACCAGTTCGTGCGCACCCCATCGACGCCTCCCGGAGGCGCGATGGCATGAGTCGCGCCCTCCTCGTGGGCTGCCCCAGGGCTGGCTTGGTGCGGGGTGCACGCCGCGTCGGGGGGCTCGCCGGTCAGCTCAACCAACCGGAGAGGCGGTCAAGCGCCTCGGGCAGCACGTAGTAGTAGGCCCAGAGGCCTTGCTTCTCGGACTCCACGATGCCGGCGTCGCGCAGCGCCCTGAGGTGATGGCTGATGGTGGGCTGGGAGACGTCGAAGAGGTCAACGAGCTCGCACACGCACACCATGCCGGCGTGCTTGCGCAGCACGTCGACGAGCTGGACCCGGATGGGGTCAGACAGTGCCTTGGCGATGCTGGCGAGATCGGCCGCGGCCACCGGGTCGACCTCAGGCAGCACGACAGGCAGCAGCAGACCTCGCCCTTGGGGCGCTTTGTCTTCGGCGCGAGCGTCAGCTCCATGGGGGACACTCTATGCAGCGTGGGAGCGGGTTGGCATGGGCAGCGGCCGGTGGCACCTCATGCGCTGGACACCCAGCAGTCAGCCACCGACGGCGCGCCGATGGCCTACGCGGCGACGAGCAACTTGTCGGCGAGCTCTCCGGGTAGACCGGCTCGGCGAACCTCTGCGGCCACCGTGTCGGCGTCGTAGGCCACGCGTTCGATCGTCACGTCGACGCCGCTGCCGGTGTCACGCAGGACGGCGAAGGCACCTCGCGGGTCGCCGTCCTTGGGCTTTCCCACCGAGCCGCAGTTGACGAACAGCACACCGCCGTAGCGGTGGACCCATGGCTTGTGCGTGTGCCCGAACAGAAGCGTTGCGTCGGTCTCGGCCCGGGCCAGACGTTCATACAGCGAGGCCGGCTTGTCCTCGAAGAGATACTCGTTGACCTTGCGCGGGGAGCCGTGGACGAGGTGCACGGGTGTCTCGCCGACTTCGTCTGTTGGACGCCGCGCAGAGCTACCAGCGCGAGGTGCAGCGCACCACCGCCAAGGTGCCCGAAGAGGTGAGCCAGCTCCTCGCTCGCCTGCGTGACCCCGAGTTCGCCCGCATGCTCCTCGTCACGCTCGCGGAGTCCACGCCTGTGCACGAGGCGCAGCGGCTCCAGGCCGACCTGCGCCGGGCCGGCATCCAGCCGTTTGGCTGGGTCATAAACGCCTCGCTGGTGACGAGTGGCACGGCCCACCCGACCCTGCGCACTCGCGCCGCCGCCGAGCTCGCTCACGTCGAACGCGTGCAGGAGGTCTCGGAACGGGCGACCTGGCTGGTGGCCTGGCAGCCCCAGCCGCCGGTCGGCGTCGATGCGCTGCGCGAGCTGGCTACCAACCGCGCACTGAGTGGCGCCTGACGCGAAACCCCTCGGCGAGGCCGGCTCCTTACGCGCCGACGGTCCCGCTGCCGAGGTGGAGGGCGCGAGCCCCCTGCCGTCTGCTTCCGGGCCAGTTATTCGCGTCCAGGGGAAAGAACAGGCCCAGAAGCGCTCGTCGCCTCAGCGGGTAAGGGCCGTGGGCAGCCTCATCGGGTGAAATGGCGCCGGCCCGTGCGCGGGCGACTCGACGAGGGACGGCCCGCGGCGCTTCGACCTGCACGACCTCGCCGGCACAGCCCGGCTCCGAAGGCTGGCGAGGCACCACGCGGCAGGGATGCAGGGCCTCGCCAGGCTCGGCGCGCACCGGAGGCTGGCGAGGAAGTGCAGGGTTGCTACGTCCCGACGCTCCCATTACCGCCGAGGTTGGGCGGGTGCGTCCCGCTGCCCGACCCCGCACCGGACCCGGCCCCTCTCGACCCGGCGGCCGGCCGGTAGTTGCCGAACACGTCGGTTCCGAAGGGCTTGACCGAGGCGCTGGCGGCAAAGCCGACGTGCCCGAAGCCGAACAGATCCTCCATAGTGCGCAGCAGGGAGTAGTGGTTGTAGGGCATGGCGTTGCGCGTGCCCGCCTTCACGAACGGCGACAGAACTACCGCGTCGACCCGGCCGCCGCCGCTGCCCGGAGCGGCCGGTGCGGGCTGGGCCGGTGGCGGCGTCGGCCCCGGCTTCTCCCCGCAGCACGCACTCGCATCGCCCGTCGGGCCACTGGCCGGAGCCGAGTCGAACGTGACGACGAGCATTCCGTCCTTGCGGTAGGCCGGCGAAGCGGTGATCTTGGGCACCCACTGGGCCAGCCAGGCGTCGGCCGACGCCAGACCGCCGGGCTCACCATCGGCGCAGGGCGTGTCGTGGCCGTCATGGCAGAGGTTGGGCACGATGACCGACAGGCTCGGAGTGGCCGCGGCGCGGGCCAGGTCGCCGGGCAGGGCACCGAGGCCGACGACGTTCTTCGCGCAACCTGCCGTGTTGTCGACGAGGGTGTGAAAGTAGACGAAGGGATCGTGGCGAGCGGCGTACCCGTCGGACGGCCGGGCGGTCTGGGTCGGATCAGCCGCCCCGAGCGGGGGGTGCCGGCACGTCGGCGGCGCGGGGGGCGGGCCCTTCTCGACGTCCTCCAGGTAGCCGCGCCAGGTCATGTTCAACGTGGCGAGCTGGTCGGGCAGGGTCTGGGCCGCGCGCGGGTAGACGCAGCCGCCGCCCGCCAGCTGCTGGTTGGCGTCGAGCCGGGGGCTGGTGGCCACGAAGTCCGAGTAGGTGGTGCACTCCGCCGCCGTCTGCGGGTTGGCCGCCTGACCGCTGATCAGGGCCAGGTAGTTGGGCAGCTCCCCGTGAGCCGTCGCGTAGTAGTCGGTCAACAACTGGCCCTGGTTGGGCAGCACCTGGCTGAGGTAGCGGGCCTTGGAGGTGGGGCCGAAGCTCTCGTTGGCCCCATGGGCGGAGAGCACGATGAGAAAGACGTGGTTGACCGGCGGCAGGCTCGACGTCGGCCCCGACGGCCCGCTGGGCCCTGTCGTCGTCCTGCTCTTCCCGGTGGACCCCGTCTTCGGCGGGCTGCCGACGCTGGTGGCGGAGCTGGTGGCGGAGCTGGTGGCCGGGGTCGATGCTCCGACGGAGCTGGTGGAAGTCGAGTTGGCCGAACTCGAGCTCGCCGACCGGGGAGCGGACGTCGGGCGCGCTGGAGGCGGCGCGTTCTGGACCGCTGTCGGAGCGAGGATGGGAGCCGGCGCGACCGGACCAGCGAGGGCGATGTCAATGATCGCTGGAGCGTCCGAGCTCGCGCCGGCGGGGCCGACCGCCGTACCCACGAGCACCCCACAGAGCAGCACACCGCAGACCGCGGCCGCCGCCGAGCTCGGACGCCATTCGGCCCGCCAGCTGCGCAGGCGTTCGCTGAGGTCTGACCGTCCCACCGGCGCGCCCGACCCGACCTGAGCATCGGCCGTGGCGGGCGCGTCAGCGGCCAGGCGGTCCCCGCCCGCCCCGGCGGGGACGGCGGATCCCAGCAGGCCGCGGAAGTCGACTCGCGGTTCCTGCTGTCGCCCTCCGCAGTGCAGGCAGTAGCGCTGATCATCGACGACGGGCGCCCCGCACTCGGAGCAGACCGTCTCGGGAACGCTCACTCGGCGTGCGGATCGGACGCGGCGGCCGGGACCGGAGCGAGGACCGGGCGGCCCAGCGTCGGCGCCGCCAGGGCGCGCAGCGGGACGCCGAGCGCGATCGGAGCCGACGGACCTGGGAATCGCTCGCCCCGCGCGGGTTCTGCTCCCGCGGTCGTGGCGCCGTCATGGTCCGAACGAGGGATCGAACCCGTGGCATCGGCGACGCGCTCGGGCGACAGGCGGTAGCCGATGCCGTAGTGGGTGTGCACGAAGACCCAGTCGGGCGCGACCCGAGCGAGCTTGCCTCGGACCTTGCGGATGAACACGTCGACCGAGCGGTCACGCCGCGCCATCGGACCGCCCCACACGAGCTGGTAGATGTGGGCGCGGGGAACCACACGACCGGAACGGTTGGCGAGCACCACGAAGGTCTGGAACTCCCGCACGGTCAGGCCGGCACGCCGGCCGTCGACGAGGAGCTCGAACTCGGCGGCCCGGATCTCGAGGTTGGCGATGCGGCGCACGGAAGCGTCCAACGACAGAGAGGGGTCGGGCGCCAGCACGCGAGGGTTGACGGTATGGATTGCCGCGGCGAGGGCGGTGAAGGGACGGTGACGCACTGGAGAAGAAGTGGATAACACCGCGACTTCTTCCCTGCTCGGGGTATCCGCGGGCGCCTTCGACGCCGCGGGCGTGCCGACCGCTACGGTGGCGCGGTGTCAGTCCGACGACGCGTCCCGCCTGCCGCCCGGATCACTCTCGTCCTGGGAGCATCGGTCGCCGCCCTGAGCGGCTGCGGCGGCGGCTCGCCAACGCCGGCCCCGCCGCTGACCCCGGGTGCCCATGCGGGTCGGCGGCCAGGGCACCCCGCCGCGGCGGCCGGGCGCCGTCTCACCGCCACCCGGATCGCCACGCTCCCCGCCCCGCGCGAGCGCACGGCCAGCGCAACCCTGGGCGGGGACATCATCGTCAGCGGAGGCCTCTCTTCAGCCCAGAGCTCGACGCAGACCGTCTGGAGCATCCAGCCCGACGGCAGCGTCCGCACCCTGGCCCCGCTGCCCTCCCCCATTCACGACGCCGCCGCCACCGCGCTGGGATCCTCCGTGCTGATCTTCGGCGGGGGCCAGACGGAGGGATCAACCCGCGTGCTCCGAGCACGGCCCGGACCGCCGGCGCTTGTCGGCCAGCTCCCCCAGGCGCTCTCCGACCTCGACGCCGTGACCGTCGGTGATCGGGCCTTCGTGGTCGGAGGCTGGAACGGATCGCTGCCCAGCCCCGCCGTCTACAGCGCGACAGCGGACGGCCACGTCAGCGTGGCCGGGCGCCTCCCCGTCGGACTGCGCTACCCCGCGGCCGCCGCCCTCAACGGCCAGGTTCTGGTCGCGGGCGGCGAGGGCCCCGGTGGCTCGAGCACCTCCACCATCCTCAGCTGGGATCCGACGACCGGCCAGACCACCCGACCGGCGCGGCTGGCGGCCCCGGTCTCCCATGCTGCCGGCGTCGCGCTCGGCGGCCGGCTCTACCTGATCGGAGGGGTGCGCGGGGATCAGCCCTCCGACCTCATCCTCTCGTGGGCGCCCGGGGAGCCGCGCTTCCAGGTCTCCGGGCACCTGCCCCGGGCCCTGGCCGATACGGCGGCGGTGCCGTTCGGCGGCGGGATCGCGGTGATCGGCGGCCGCTCCGCCGACGGCCCGGTCGACGGCGTCTGGCTGCTGCGAGCGGCGCCGGTGAGCACGGGTTGAGCCCCGGTCACCGCGCCCGATCTTCCCTCGCTCGATACTGACCGGCTTCCGTGAGGCCGGACGCACGCAGACGCGGCGTCACGCCTCTGCCACGCACTGAGTCGGGGCATGCACCGGTCGGGCGGGCGCCGGGCCGATAACTTCCCACCGCCCCGACGCCAGCGGGACTGTGGGAGCTACTGCGCGTATATGGCGGTTCACATCCCACAGTCGCCCCTCGACCTGGGCGGTGGGACGCTTGTCGAGGTCATCGCTTCGGCGCTGGCCGAGGTGCGTGAGCACACCGTGGTCGCGGCCGACGGGACCGAGCGCGAGGTGGACACGATCATCTTCGCCACCGGCTCGCACGTCTCAGACTTCCCGGCCGCGCGGATGATCAACGGTCGCCAGGGAAACCTGCACGAGCTCTGGCACGGCAGCCCGGAGGCGTTCCGGGGCACGACGATCGCTGGCTTTCCCAACCTGTTCCTGCTCGTCGGGCCCAACACCGGGTTGGGTCACACGTCCATCGTCTACATGATCGAGTCCCAGATCACCTACGTGCTCGACTGCCTGCGCACAATGGCGCACCAGAGGGCCACCGTCGTCGACGTGCGACCCGAGGCCCAGCGTGACTGGAACGCCGCGGTGCAGGAGCGCATGCCGCCCACGGTCTGGAGCTCGGGGGGCTGTGCCAGCTGGTACCTCGACGCCAACGGGCGCAACAGCACCCTGTGGCCGGACTTCACCTTTCGCTTCCGCCGGCAGACCCGCCGCTTCGATGCCGAGAGCTACCGGTTGGAGAGCGCAGGCGAGCCGGCCAGACGCGACGCAGCGCCGCTGCCCAGCGGCGCGTAGGCCCTCAGGCCCCGAAGCTCACCTCGACGTTCTCGTCGTCGACGCGCTCCTCGGTCTTGGCCGCCTGGCGCAGGGCACGACGGTCGCCACCGGTCAGCGGCGGATTCGTGAGGCTGCGCGGCCAGAGGCGGCGCTCGCGAACGACGTTGACCTCGGCGCCCAGGACGGTTACCTGAGCCCCGAGGTAGAGCAGGAAGAGCATGCCGAGGACCAGTCCGAAGATGCCGTAGGCCCGCTGGTCGCGGCTGATGACGTGCTTGGCCCACCCCGCGCCCGCCACCTGGAGCAGCTGCCAGAAGGCGGCAGCGACGAGCGCGCCCGGGAGGTTGGTCCGCCAGCCCGGGTTCTCCACGGTGAGCAGCCGGAAGGCGGCCAGGTAGAGGGCAACGTTGACCAGGGCACCGGCGACGTAGCCTCCGATCTGGGCCACGGGGCCCGGGAACAGGGTGATGACCACCCCGGTCAGCGCGAAGGAGGCCAGCGAGATCAGGGCCAGGACGGCGAGGACGGCGAGTCCGCGGACGCGGGACTTGAGAAAGTTCGGCCGATCCGCGAAGGGGATCCCCCACACCCGGTTGAACGCGCTCTGGGTCGCCTGGGTGATCCCCATCCCCGCCAACAGCGAGGTGACCACGCCGATGACCAGGCCCAGCCCGCTGCCGTGGAGGGAGTTGGGATCCTGGCGCAGCTGATCGCCGATGCCCGGCAGCCGGCTCAGGGTCGAGTTGACGATCTGGTGCTGAAGCGCGCTGTCGCCCTGGAGCACGAAGCCGAGCACGGCGACCGAGACCAGCAGCAGCGGGAAGATCGAGACGAACGCGTAGTAGGCGATGAGCGCGGCGAGGTAGCCACCCTGGTCGTCGGCGAACTTGCGCAGGACCGCGACCGGGAACGCCAGCCAGCGGCGGGACTGCTGGAGCTCGTCGAAGCGGCGAATGGGATCGGACACAGGCGGAGCCGCCGCTAGGTACACACGCCCCGGGGGCGCTCAGCCGCCGCCGTAGGCGACGACGAGGTCGGTGGCCACGCCGATCACGTAGCCGACGGCCAACAGCGTGAGGCCCAGCGACTTGTGCCCGTAGCGCCGCACGCCGGTCCAGATCTCCCCCACCACGTAGAGGATGGCCCCTCCGGCCAGCGCGTAGAAGGCGAGCTCCAACGCGTCGGAGTGGACCTGGTAGCCGACGACCGAGCCCAGGAAGGTCGGCCCTCCGGCCACCAGCCCGGCCACGCCGAGCCAGCTCCAGGAGGGACGCACGCCGCCCAACGGGCCGACGATCCCGAAACCCTCTGTCGCATTGTGCAGGCCGAAGCCGACGACGAGCACGGTGGCCAGCCCGATCGCGCCGGCCTTGGCCGAGACCCCGATGGCCAGGCCCTCGGCGAAGTTGTGCAGGCCGATGGCCACCGCGATGGTCATGGCCGTGTGCAGGGCGCGCTGACGAGCGGCGTCGGCGGCGGCGTCCCCGCTGACCCCGGCGGCGGCCACGGGCCCCGTCGCCGGAACGGCGCCCGCCGCATCGCCTCCGGCCATGGCCGGTCCCCGGGGCGCTCGCCTGCGCACGTAACGCTCGACGACCGGGATACCGGCCGCGCCCGTGGTGATGCCCAGCGCGATGAGGGCGAGGCGGCCGATGACGGGGGCGATGCCGGCGGCACCCTGGCGGTAGCGGTCCAGCGACCCCTGGATCAGGGTCTGGGCGTGGGAGGCGACGTCCATGAAGATGAACGCCAGCACGCCGACCGAGAGCATGGCCAGACCGACCCGCAGGCGGTCGTCGACCCGCGACAGGCGGCCGATGGGCAGCCCGAGGTAGATCGTCAGCCCGGCGATGGCGCCGAGCAGCATGGTCTGGGAGAGGCTCACGGGTTCAAGCAGATCACGGGCCGGCGCCCAATGTATAGCGTGCGAGTAGGGATTGCGTCGCAGACGGGGCCGACACGGCCTCGTCTGGGGGCCCGCCTCAGCCGCGCTACGGTTCCCGCGTCGTGGCTTTGAACCCGTCCCCGCCGCCCGTCCGCCTCCTCGTCGCCGACGACCTCCGGCGCTCGCGGCTCACCGTCTTCTTCCGTCTGCTGCTGGCCGTCCCCCACTTCGTCTGGCTCGCGCTCTGGTCGGTGGCGACGCTGGTGGTGGTGATCATCAACTGGTTCGCCACACTGTTCCGAGGTCAGAGTCCGGGTTGGGCGCATCGCTTCCTCGCCGCCTATCTGCGCTACTCGACCCACCTCAACGCCTTCCTCGCCCTGGCCGCCGACCCGTTCCCGGGGTTCACCGGCGCCCCGGGCAGCTATCCGGTGGACGTCGAGATCGACCCGCCGGCACGTCAGAACCGCTGGAAGACGGGATTCCGCGGGCTGCTCGTCCTGCCCGCCGCGCTGCTGGCCGGCGCCGTCGGCGGCTCGAGCCTGTCGGTCTCCACCGGAGGTTTCAGCTTCTCGTTGGGCGTGAGCCTGCTCTTCGCGGCCGCCCTGCTCGGGTGGTGGGTTGGCCTGTTCCGAGCCCGGATGCCGGCCGGCCTCGAGCACGCGGCGAACTACGGGCTGGGCTACTCGGCGCAGCTGTGGGCGTACTCGATGCTGCTCACCGACCGCTACCCCAACAGCGACCCGCTGCTGGTGCCCGGCCCGGGACCAGCCCCCGAGCACCCGGTCGCCCTGCGCGCGCTCGACGACGGCCAGCGCAACCGCCTCACCGTCTTCTTTCGCGGGCTGCTGGCCATCCCCCACATCGTCTGGATCTACCTTTGGTACCTGTTGGCCGGGCTGTTCGCGCTGGCCCAGTGGTTCGTGATCATGTTCACCGGCCGTCCCCACACGGGCATCCACCGGCTGATCGCCTCCTTCTTGCGTTACCAGACGATGGTCAGCGCCTACCTCCTGCTCCTGGCCGACCCCTACCCCCCGTTCGTGCCCGCGGAGACCAAGACCTACCCGGTGGACCTCGACCCGATCGCGCCCGCGGCCGCTCAGAACCGGTGGAAGACGTTCTTCCGCCTGCCACTTGCCCTCCCGGCTTCGCTGCTGAGCAGCAGCTACGGCTTGGCCCTGTTGCTCGTCGCCGTGTTCACGTGGTGGACCGTGCTGTTCACCGGGCGGATGCCCACGGGCCTGCGCCGCCTCGGCCTGGCCTCGGCGCGCTACTCGGTGCACCTGTCGGCCTACGTGCTTCTGCTCACCGACCGCTACCCCTACAGCGGTCCCATCCTCGAGGGCGTGGATGAACCTCGCGGCGCGCTCGAGCCGCTGCTGCGACCAGGCGCTGAGCCGGCCGCCCCCTGAGCAGCCCGAGCGGTGTCGACGCTCGCCGCCCGACTGCCGCCCCGGGGCCAGCCCGCGCGCCGCGCCGGCCAGCTCGGCCTGCTCGTGCTCGTGGGCGCCGGCTACGCGGTGGCGACCGCCGCCCTGGCTCATACCACCGTCCCCGGCCTGACCCTGCACGAGCCTGCCGCCGGCACGCTGCTGCCGGCCGAGACCCTGCGCACGGCGCGAGACGTCGACCGCCTACTGGCCTTCGACCAGCTGGCCCGCCTGCTCGCGCCCATCGCCGGGCTTGCCTTCTTCGCCGTCCGGGGCCCCGCCTACGTCAGCCGCTCGGCGGCCGGGCGGATCGGTACCGGAATGCTGCTGGCCATGCTCTCCTTCGCTGTCGCGTGGCTGGCCGAGCTGCCCTTCTCGGTCGCCGGCCTGGTCATCGAGCGCGCCCACGGCCTGGCCAGCACGGACTATCCGTCGTTCATCATCGCCGACTTCATCACCCTGGGCGCGCGGTTCCTCTTCATCTGCCTCGCCGTGCTGATCGTCATGGGCCTCGCCGCGCCGCTGCGGCGCCGCTGGTGGCTCGCGGCCGTCCCCATCCTCGCCGCGCTGACCCTGCTGCAGGCGTTCGTCGGCCCCTACCTGCTCCCCGACGTTCACGACGCGGGGCCGGTGCTGTCCGCCGACGCCAGGGAGATCGGGGCGCTCGAGCACGTCGCCGACGTCCCGGTCAAGGTGCTGCACACCGGCCAGGAGACCGCCCAGCCGAACGCCGAATCCGGGGGTCTGGGCCCCAGCCGGCGGGTGATCCTGTGGGACACCCTGTTCGGAGCCGGCTTCGGCGGCCCCGAGCGCCGGGCTGTGCTGGCCCACGAGCTCGGGCACCTCCAGCGTGGACACATCCTCAAGGAGGTGGCCTGGTACGCCCTGTTCACCCTGCCGATGGCCTTCGTCATCGCCCTGGTCACGCGGCGGCGCGGCGGTCTCTACCAGCCGGCCTCGGTCCCCCTGGCCATCCTCGTGCTGAGCGTGCTGCAGCTCATCGCCCTGCCCGTCCACAACGTCGTCTCGCGCCGCTACGAGGCCGAGGCGGACTGGATCTCGCTGCAGACGACGGCGGACCCGGGCGCCGAGCGCCAGCTGTTCCGGGCCCTGGCCACCGACAGCCGGGCCGATCCGCGCCCACCGACCTGGGAGTACCTGCTCTTCGCCGATCACCCGACCTTCGTCCAGCGCGTGGCCATGGTCGACGCCTGGGCCGCGCGTCGTCCCCGCGCCGGGTGACCAGCGGGACTCAGCGATCCCAGGTCGTCGTCACGCCCAGGATCTGCCACGGCGGCAGGTCGCTGTCCGGCTCGGCGCTCGCGGGCGGGTCGTCCACGCGGGCGGCGGCGCCGGCGCGAAAGGACAGCTCACCCGAGCAGCGCGGGCAGTGCCCGGCAATCTTCAGGCCGTGAGCAACGATGGCTCCGTGCCAAGCACGCCCGCAGCCCAGGCAGCGCACGAGAGGCTCGGGACCACCGGTCGGCGCGGGATCGGCGGTGGGCATCGTCCCCAGGTCATCGTCTCCGCGCGGATCGGGCTTGAGCCCTCCGGCTCATACATCCGTCCCAGGCTGAGATGCCCCGGCCCGAGAGGCGGGGCGAGTCACCGCGGCGAATCAGCGTCGCGAGCGCGCGTAGATCTGCTGCAGCAGCGCGGCGGCGATGGGTGCCGTCTCGCCGGACCCGGGGCAGCAGGCGATCGTTCCCGGAGGGGTGAGGCCGAACTCGATGTGGGGCCCGGAGGAGATGCCGACGTCCCCGCAGCCCACCTCGGCGATGGGCTGACCGGCGGAGACGTGCGCTCCCACGGGCACCAGCGCCGGGGCGGCATGACCGTAGTAGGCGTACCAGTTGGCGTAGGGCCCCCCGTCGATCCTGAGCACCGGCGCGTAGGGACCGAAGCCCGAGAGCCCCTCCCCCACGATCGTTCCCGAGGTGACCGCCACCTCGATCGCGGCCGGACCGCAGGCCGCTCCGGCCGTGGAGACGTCAACGCCCTGGTCCTCGCTCCAGCCCGCCGGGCCGACGGCGATGCCGACCGGCTGGATCGGGAAGGCCCAGCCGCCGACCAGTCCCTTGGCGTAGGTCGAGCCCTGGTAGAAGGACTGGACGCTGTCGCCGCGGGGGACCACGACGCCGGCGGCCTTGGCCTGGGCCAGCTCGCGCCGGATCTCGGCGTCGCTGGGCGCCCCCGGAGCCACGGCGCCGGCCTGCGCCCCGGCCGCCGATGCGGGCGCCGTACCGAAGCGATCGGGCCGTCCCCCCTGCTTGCCGGCGACGACCTTCAGCGAGCCGGCCGCCGGCAGGGTGACTCGCAGCGGGCGACCGTTGAGCCCGGGAGCCCGCCGGTTGGGCGCGGGCGGCAGCGTGACCGCTGCCTCGGCCGCCGGCCCTGGGCGCCCCTGGACCCCGCCGCCGGGGGCGAGGATGGCGTGGTGGGCACCCGCTCCGCAGCCGGCGAGCAGCGCGCCGATGGCCACGCCGCCGAGCGCACGGCGACGGCCGCGGGAGAGAGACGCCGGCACGCGCATCGAGGGCAGCCTAGAGGTTGGGCGGGCGGTTGCCGGCCGGATCGCATCTCACCGCGGCGGCGCCCCAAGATCGACCAGGGCCGGGCAGGCGCGGGTGGCGCTACCGCGCCCGCAGGCGGAAGGTGTGGCTGACCGCCGGCAGGTTGGAGCCGTCGGCGATCAGGACCTCGATGCGGTAGCGCCCGCCCCGGCGGACACGCGCCCGCACGGCGAGGTCGGACGGCCGACCGCCGGCCGCGCCACCCCGGAGGCTGGAGACGGCCACGACCTGGTAGCGCCCACCGCTCAGCAGTCGCTCGAGCAGCACCGGCGAGCCGGGATGGGCGGGCAGGATCGAGCCGAGGATCAGCACCGTGCGATGACGCCCGTGCGGACGATGAACCGAGAACGTCTGCACGTGGGCCGCGACGTCGACGGTGGCGATCGCCGTTGCCGTGTTGACCTTCCCCTTGGCCACCACTCGGTACTGGGTGTTGAAGCCGGGGGCCGCGAGCGCGAAGCTGAACTGGCCGCTGGCCGTCGCCAGCTGGACGTTGCCGATGGGCTGAAACCCCCCCGTGTAGGGGAACGGATTCTGCTGAAGCTGCACGGGGGCGCCGGCGGCGCCGTTACCGGTCAGCACGCCGGCGATGACGACCCCGCCGCCGTAGACCGTCGGGTTGGGCCGCGTCCCGAGGACGAGCGCGTTGGGGGTGGGCTTGGTGGTGAAGGTGCGATCGCGCCCGAAGCTGGTCCCCGACGCGTTCTCGGCGACGAGCTGGACGTGGTAGCTCGTCTGGGGGTTCAGGCCCAAGAGGGACTCGCGGACCGAGACGCTGCCCGGGCCGGCGCTGGTCCCCCCCACAGCCGAGACCTGACCGTAGGCCCTGGTGTGGCCGTAGCGGAAGAAGAACGTGGTCGGCCGGTGGTTCGACGCCACCGAGCCCGCTCCCACGGCCGAGGTCGACGTGATCGATTGCGGGCTGCCCGTGCTCGCGGCCGGGGCTCCGGCCGCCGCGGCTGAAGCGACGGGGGCGAGCGAGAGGGCGAGCACCGAGGCAGGCAGGAGGCAGAGGCGGCGCATGGTGAAGGGCATAACCTCACTCAACCACGGCGACACCTCGGGGTTGCGGTCCCGACCAACCGCAACATGGCCCCAACGCGCCGGCAACGGGGGGACCGAGGCCTGGGTCGGCGCTCAGCCGCCGCCCACGGCGCGAGCGACCTTCCAGGAGCCGCCCTCCTTCACCACCTGGATCGGCACCGAGCCCAAGCCCTGGACGCTGACCGGGACGGTGCCGGTCCCGCCGGTGATCCTGGCCTGGCCGATCGTGCCGCCCTTGAGCGCCTGCACCGCCCGCGTGTTGGCCCCGGTCAGGGCGGTGCGCAGCGCCTGCTCGCAGCTCTTGCCGGCTGAGGCCCGCTGGATGGCCTGCTTGGTGGAGGAGGCGATGTCGCCGCACGCCGTCGCATAGTCCGCCGACCCCAGCGCCTTGATGTAGGACTTGACGACATCGGTCGGGCTGCTCGCCGACGAGCCGCCGCACGCGGTGATGCCAGAGGCGAGCGACAGTGCGACGAGCGGCACGGCGAAGGAGCGGGGGCGCATGACGGCGGAAACCCTACCCGACGGGCCGGGCGGCGGCCAGGCCGCTGCGCCTACCCTGGGTCGGTGGCCGACGTGACCCCCACCGCGCTGGGAAGCTGGAGCGGGGGACGGTTCATGCACTTCGGGGAGGCGCTCGACGACGATCGTCTGGGTGCTCTGCTGCGCCCGGGCGACGGGGTCGAGACGGTGATCACCGCCGACGTCTACGGACAGGGCGCCGCCGACGCCCTCGTTGGCCAGGCGCTGAGCGGGCTCCCGCGCGCCACTTACGCGCTGGTGGGAGCGATCGGACACGACTTCTACGCCGGCGAGCGCGATGGGCCGCGCGGCTTTCCGCGCTTCACCCAGCCCGCGCTCCGGGGTTCCGGCGAGTACGCCGACTACCTGCGGACGGCCACCGAGCGCTCCCTGGAGCGCTGCGGCGTCGACGCGTTCGACGTGGTGCTGCTGCACAACCCCGACCGCACGGGCTACAGCTCGCCCGCCGTGTGGGAGGGCATGGCTGCGCTGCGCGAGGCCGGGCTGACCCGCGAGGTGGGTGTGGCGCCGGGACCGGCCAACGGCTTCACCCTCGATCTGATCGCCTGCCTCGAGCGCTTCGCCGCGGTGATCGACTGGGCCATGGTCATTCTCAATCCGCTCGAGCCGTGGCCCGGGGAGCTTGTCCTCGACGCCGCGCGCGCCTCCGGCGTGCGCGTGATCACCCGCGTCGTCGACTATGGCGGGCTGTTCTGGGACGACGTGCTGCCGGGACACGCCTTCGCCGCCGGGGATCACCGCAACTTCCGTCCCGCGGGCTGGGTGCAGGCCGGCCGCCAGCGCATGGAGGCCATGCGCCCCATCGCCCAGCGCCGAGACCTGGGCATGCTTCAGCTCGCTGCGGCGTGGAACCTGGCGCATCCGGCCGTGGCCTGCGCGGCGCCGACGCTCATCCAGGAGCCTGGGACCGGCGCGCGCCCGGTGGAGGACAAGCGCGCCGAGCTGGCGCGGGTGGCCTCCGGGCCGGCGCTGAGCGCCGACGAGGTAGCGGCCATCCGGGCCGCCGGGGACAACGCGGGCACGATGGCGCTGAAGGGGGCAAGCCCGGATCACCAGGGCGAGGAGCGCCCGGACCGCTGGCCGGTCAGCCCCGAGCTGGCGGCCGCCGGGGCACGCTGGGGCGTGGATGCCGACCGCGACCTGGCTCAGGTCGCCGCCGCCTGAGGCTGCGCCAGCGCCGGGGACCAGAGCGCGACCTGGCTCAGGTCGCCGTCGTGTGAAGCTGCGCCAGCGCCGGGCAGGTCTATGCTCGATTCGTGTCCGTCGCTGCGGCCCGCCGCGTCCTGCTCGCCGCCGTTGCCGCGCTGGCCGCGAGCCCGACCGTCGCCTCGGCCGCGTACGCCCCAGTCGATCACGCCGGCCCCGCCCTGTCGGCTCCCGCCCCCGCGCTGAGCGCGGCGCTGCAGTGCTCGCCCGGCGTCGACCACCCCGCTCGGACCCCCGTCCTGCTGGTGCCCGGCACCGGCTCCAACCCGAAGGACAACTACTCCTGGAACTACGAGCCGGCGCTGACCGCAAAGGGCATCGGCTGGTGTGCCTTGACCCTTCCCGACAACGCCAACGACGACGTCCAGGTGGCGGGCGAGTACGTCGTTTCGGCCATTCGCACGATGTACGCCCGGGCGGGCCGGCGCATCGCCATCATCGGTCACAGCCAGGGTGGCATGGTGCCCCGCTGGGCGCTGCGCTTCTGGCCCGACACGCGCGCGATGGTCGACGACCTGATCGCCTTCGCGCCCTCCAACCACGGGACCACGCAGGCGCGGGCCAAGTGCTCACCGGGATCGATGTGCACCGCCGCGGACTGGCAGCAGCGCGACGACTCGAGCTTCATCGGCGCGCTCAACAGCGGCCAGGAGACCTTCCCGGGCATCTCCTACACCGACGTCTACACCCACACCGACGAGATCGTCGAGCCGAACCTGGACTCGAACGGATCCTCCTCCCTCCATGGCGGGGGCGGAAGGATCACCAACGTGGCAGTCCAGGACATCTGCCCCAACGACAGCAGCGAGCACCTCGCTCTGGGAACCTATGACAACGTCGCCTACAACCTCGCGATCGACGCCCTCGGCAACGATGGGCCCGCCGACCCGGCGCGCGTCCCGCCAACGGCGTGCGCCCAGCCGCTGATGCCCGGGGTCAACCCGGCGACGTTCCCGAGGGACGCCGGTCAGGCCCTCATCGACGACGAGACCTCCAGCGCCGCCCAGTACCCGGCCGAGCCGCCTCTCGCCTGCTACGTGACGCTGTCGTGCGCGGACGCGGGCCAGAACGCCACAGCTCGCGGCTGCCCGACGGGGCGTCGTCTGCTCCGGGTACGCGCCCCGCGCGGGCGCCGCGTGGTGGTCATCGGACTGAAGGTCGACGGCCGGCTGGTGCTGCGCCGCCGCGGCCGGCGACTGACCCGGATCGCCGTTCCCCCCTGGCCGCCGGAGCTCACGTGCTGACCCTCGAGGAGACGCTTGCCTCAGGGCACCGCCGGGTCGTGCACGTGCGGGTCGAAGGCTGTGTCTCGCCCGCGACGGCAAGGCACCGCCGGGTTGCTCATCGCCCGCGCGGCTCCCACCGGCCTCACTGAGCCCCGCCGCGCCCAGCGGGCTGCCCCTGGTCCGCTGGGTCCTACTCGGCCTGGCCGTGGCGGCGATATCCGCCGTTGTCGAGGCGGTCGGCATCCCCTCCCCCGCCCTGTTCGCGGCGCTGGTCGTCGGCGTGGCTCACGCCTTGCTCGGCCGCCGAGCGCTCGACATGCCGCGGCCGGCCTTCGGCGCGGCTCAGGCCGTCGTGGGCGTTGCCCTCGGCGCCTACGTACACGCCTCGACCCTGGGCGCACTCGGCACTCACTGGGTACCGGTCCTTGGCGTCAGCCTGGCCACGCTCGCCCTCACGGTGCTCACCGGGCTCGCGTTGTCGCGGCTGACGGAGATGGACCGGGCAACGGCTTCCTTCGGGATGATCGCCGGTGGCGCCTCGGGCATCACGGCGATCGCCGACGAGCTGGGAGCCGACGCACGGCTGGTGGCGGTCATGCAGTACCTGCGCGTGCTGGTCATCGTCATCCTCACCCCCCTGGTGGCCTCGGTCGCGTTCGGCGTGGGAACGGGCGGCGGTCACAGCGCCGGTGTCGCGGGGGGAGGTGACCTGCTCGGAGCCCTCACCTTCACCGCCGTGTCGGTCGCCGCCGGCTTGGCCCTGGCCCGGCTCACGCACCTTCCGGCTGGCGCGCTGCTGGGCCCCATGGTGGTGGCCGGCGGCCTGGCGCTGGTGGGAACGGCTCCCGCCATACCGGTACCGGCCGCGCTGCAGGACGTCGCCTTCGCGGTGATCGGGCTACAGGTCGGGCTGCGCTTCACCCCGACAAGCCTGCGCGCGGTCAGACGAATCCTGCCCGCGGTGCTCGCCCTCACCGCCACGCTGCTGCTCGCCTGCGCCGGGCTGGGTCTGCTGCTGGCTCCCCTGGCCGGGGTTCACCCACTCGACGCCTACCTGGCCACCACCCCCGGGGGCCTCTACGCGGTGCTGGCCACTGCAGTCGGCTCGGGCGCGAACACCACCTTCGTGCTGGCCGTACAGGTGCTGCGGCTGTTCGTCATGCTGCTGGGCGCCCCGCCGCTGGCGCGGTGGCTGGCACGGCGGGCAGCAGCCTGACCACGCCGGGCCCGGCATGTGCCGAGCAGGAGCACGGGCCACAAGCTTTCTGCGACTCCCTCAGGCCGTCGGTCGAGGGCCCACCCCTCGGCCAGGTCGAAGCACTGCAGCACCTGGGCCAGCTTGCTCTGACAGTAGGCCCGGGTGCCGTCGTAGCCGCGCCCGAGCATGACGTTCTCAAAGTCGAGGGGCGTCTGGCCGGCCGAGGAGACCAGCACGATGCGAGCAGGCGCCGAGGCGCGCAGGAGGCCGAGGAGCTCTGAGACGAGTCCGTAGCCGGCCAGGTAGTTGACCGCGAAGCGCAGCTCCACGCGGTCGGCGCTCTCCATGCGCTGACCATCGCCGGGGGCGCGAGTGCCGATGCCGGCGTCAGACACCAGGGCATCGAGGCGCGGCTCGCCTTCGCGGACCGCGCGAGCCAGCCCCGCCACCTCGGCCAGCGAGGCGAGGTCGGCGCAGTAACCGCGCACCTGGGCAGTCGCCGTTGCGCTGCGGAGCTCCTCGACGGTCGCCTCGATCCGCTCGGGGCTTCGGCCGTGGACGAGGACGGCGGCGCGGAGCTCCACCAGCTCCGCGCAGAGGGCTCGGCCCAGCCCGTCGGTCGCGCCGGTGACCAGCACGACGTGGCTGGAGAGGTCGTTCATCCGGTCGGAGGATGACATCCTGCGCCGGGTCCGCCCGACCGACGCAGGAGGCCCCATCGTGGACTTCGAGCCCTCAGACCGCTGCCGCGACTTCCAAGAGCGGCTGGCCGCCTTCATGGAGGAGCGTGTACGCCCGGCCGAGGGCGAGTACGAGCGCCAGCTCGCAGACGCCGGCGACCCCCATGCCCAACCAGCGGTCATGGAGGAGCTCAAGGACGAGGCGCGGCGCCGCGGGCTGTGGAACCTCTTTCATCCCGATCCGGAGTGGGGGCCCGGGCTCACCAACCTCGACTACGCCCCGCTGGCCGAGATCCTGGGGTCCAGCCACATCGCCCCCGAGGCCTGCAACTCCTCGGCACCCGACACCGGGAACATGGAGGTTCTCACCCAGTTCGGCTCGCCCGAGCAGCAGGAGCGCTGGCTGGCGCCGCTGCTGCAGGGCGAGATCCGCTCAGGCTTTGCCATGACCGAACCCGACGTCGCCTCCTCCGACGCACGGAACATCTGCCTGAGCATCGAGGCCGACGCCGATGACTACGTGCTCAACGGGCGCAAGTGGTGGACCTCGGGCGCCCTGCACCCCCACTGCCGGATTCTCATCGTCATGGGCAAGAGCAATCCCGACGGCCCACCCCACCAGCAGCAGAGCATGATCCTGGTGCCGCTCGACACGCCCGGGGTGACGGTCATGCGCAACCTGACCGTCTTCGGCTACACCGACCAGGAAGGACACGCCGAGATCGACTTCTCCGACGTGCGCGTCTCGAAGGAGAGCCTCATCGCCGGCGAGGGACAGGGCTTCCTGATCGCCCAGGCGCGACTCGGGCCCGGGCGCATCCACCACTGCATGCGCACCATCGGCGCCGCCGAGCGCGCCCTGACCCTGCTCTGCCGGCGCGCGGCCGAGCGGGTGACCTTTGGCCGGCCCGTGGCCGCCCGGGGCAACGTGCTGGATTGGATCGCCGAGGCCCGGATCGACCTGGAGATGACCCGTCTGCTCACTCTCAAGGCCGCCTGGTTGATGGACACCGTGGGCAACCGCCACGCACGGACGGAGATCGCCGCCATCAAGGTTGCCGCTCCCACCATGGCGCTGCGGATCATCGACCGCGCCATCCAGGTCCACGGCGGCGGCGGGGTGTCGGATGACTTCCCGCTGGCGTGGATGTGGGCCCACCTGCGCACGCTGCGCCTGGCCGACGGACCCGACGAGGTGCACAAGCTCTCGATCGCCCGTCAGGAGCTGGCGCGTCAGGTGCCCGGCGACGCACCCGGGACGCCGATGCGCTAGAAGCAGGGGCGGGAGGGCGAGACAGAACCATGCGACAGCTCACGAGCCTCGACGCGCAGCTCCTCGCGTTGGAGAACGACACGCACTACGGCCACGTCGCCGGAGTCGCCGTTCTCGATCCCTCCACGGCCCCGGGCGGGAGGCTCGACCTCTCCGACATCGCCCTCCTGATCGCCGAGCGCCTGCTGTTCGCGCGGGCGGCCCGGCTCACCTTCTCGCTGGCCAGCTCAGGAGCCGCGCGGCCGGCGTGGAACCTCGTCGTCTCCAACGTGCCCGGCCCCCAGTTCCCGCTCTACTGCGCCGGCGCCCGGCTCGTGGCCAACTACCCGGCGTCGGTGTCACCGACGGGATGGGGCTGAACATCACCGTCATGAGCTACTGCGGGCATCTGGACTTTGGGTTGGTGGCCGACCGCGAAGCGATGCCCGACCTGTGGCGACTGATGGACTGGCTGACCGAGGCCCTGTCCGAGCTGGAGCTCGAGGGACCACGAGAGGGCGTCGTCGAGCCCGTGCCCGAGCCCTCAAGGTGATGGTCGGACTCTCCGCCGAAGTCCTCGAGGTGCTCGCCGGGCCGGCGCTCGCCCACCTGGTCACTGTCAATCCCGACGGCACCCCCCAGGTGAGCTGCGTCTGGGTCGGGGTCGAGGACGGCGAGATCTGCTGCGCATCGATCGGGCCGCGGCGCAAGATCGACAACGTCACCCGCGATCCCCGGGTGGCGCTCTCCCTGGAGGCGCCGGGGACCAACCCGATGGGCCTACGTCACCACCTCGTGGTGCACGGCCGCGCCCGGGTGACCGAGGGCGGAGCTCCGGAGCTGCTCGGCCGCCTGGCCCACACCTACCTCGGGCCAGGGGTGAAGTTCCCGCCGGTCGACGACCCGCCTCCCGGCGCGGTGATCCGCGTCACGCCCGAGCGCGTGGGTGGCGTGGGACCCTGGGCATAGGCGTCTTCCCCCCGGCACGGGACTGGGCGCCCCCCTCCCCCGCCGATCATCAGGGTCGACCCGCTGGCCCTCAGCCGACCTCGATAACGCTGCGGATGCCGTCCTGGGCGTGCATAAAGTCGAAGCCTCGGTTGACCTCGTCGAGGGTGATGCGGTGGGAGATGAAGGCATCGACGTCGATCTCGCCGGCCAGGTAGCGGTCGACCAGCGCGGGCACCCCGTCGCGGCCCTTGACCCCGCCGAAGGACGAGCCGCAGATCCGCCGGCCGGTGATCAGCCAGCGGGGGATGACCTCCAGCACCTCCCCACGGCCGGCCACGCCGGCAACGGTGCACAGTCCCCATCCCATGCGCGCCGCCTCCACCGCCTGGCCCATGACCGCCACCAGCCCGGTGGCCTCGAAGGTGTGGTCGGCCCCAAAGCCGCCCGTCTCCTCCAGGACCCGGGCCACCGTGTCGGGGCCGCCGATCCAGGTGTCGGTCGCACCCTGGGCCGCGGCCAGGGCGAGGCGCTCCTCGGACTTATCGACGCAGATGATGCGCCCGGCCCCACTCAGCCGGCAGCCGACCACGGCGCCGAGGCCGACCATGCCGGCGCCGAAGACCACGCAGGTCGCTCCGGGCTGGACGCCGGCGGTGTTCAGCGCCGCACCCAGCCCGGTCGTCAGTCCGCAGGCGAACAGGCACGCGCGGTCCAGCGGCGCCTCGGGTGAGACCCGGGCCAGGGCGATCTGCGGCATCACCGTGTACTCGGCGAAGGCGGAGGTCCCCATGAAATGGCGCATGGGCTCTCCGGAGCGGGAGAGACGGGCGGTGCCGTCGGGCAGGTGGCCCGCGTTCTGCTGCTCGCGAATGGCCAGGCACAGGTTCGTCCTGGGGCTGGCGCAGTGCACGCATTCCCGGCACTGGGGTGAGAACAGCGTGACGACGTGATCGCCGACGGCCAGGTCGGCGACGCCCTCTCCGATGCGCTCGACCACCCCGGCGCCCTCGTGGCCCAGCACGGTCGGCGCGTAGCCCGAGGGATCGGCGCCCGAAGCGGTGTAGAGATCGGTGTGGCAGACCCCACAGGCCACCAGCCGGACGAGCACCTCACCGCGCCGGGGCTCGGCCAGGTCGACCTCGCCCACGACCAGGGGCTGACCAAAGTCCTCGAGCACGGCGGCGCGCATCTTCATGGACGGCTTCTCCTTTCCGATGGCCCGGCGCCCACCGCCGGCCCGAGCGGATCGTAGGGCGCGGGGCGAGCCGGAGGGCGGCGCGTGCTGCGCTTGTATAATGCTTGCTGGCAAGCAAGTTCTTTTTCGATCCCTGATGCCGGCTTCCGCGACCCACCCCGACGCCCTCGCCAGCGAGCTGCCCGCACGCCTGCGGCAGGCCATCGGACAGCTGGCCCGGCGGCTGCGGGTGACGCGGGCGGCGACGGGACTGACGCCGACCCAGCTCGCCGTGCTGTTCACGACGGTCCGCGAGGGGCCCCTGCGTCCAGGCGAGCTGGCCGAGCTGGAGGGCCTGAACCCCACGATGCTCTCGCGGATCATCGCGGGCCTGGCCGATGCCGGCCTCGTCGAGCGCCGCCCCGACCCGCACGACCGGCGCGCCGCGCTGGTGGCCTCCACCGCAGCCGGGCGACGGCTGCGCGAGCGGGTGCGCAGCGAGCGCAACGACGCGCTGCACGGTGCCCTGGCCGCCCTCTCTGACGCCGAGCGCGATCTCGTGACCGCGGCGCTGCCCGTCCTGGAGGGGCTGGCCCAGCGGCTGGGGGACCGGCGGCCATGACCCAGCGCCTGCTCGGTGCCGGCCGGCTGACCTTCGCCGCCCTCTCGGTGCCCAACTTCCGCCGCTACTACGCCGGGCAGTCGATGTCGCTGGTTGGCACCTGGATGCAGATGACAGCCCAGTCCTGGCTGGTCCTGCGTCTCACCCACTCCGCCACCGAGCTCGGCCTGGTGGTGGCGCTGCAGACCCTTCCCGTGCTGCTGCTCGCCCCCTACGGCGGCGTCGTGGCCGATCGCGTCGACAAGCGCCGGCTGATGATCGTCCTGCAGAGCGCGATGGGCGTACAGGCGCTGATCCTCGGCCTGCTCACCGTCACCGGCGCGGTGCGCGTGTGGGAGATCGGGGCGCTGGCCGCGCTGCTGGGCCTCAACAACGCCTTCGAGAACCCATCGCGCCAGTCGTTCATGATGGAGATGGTCGGGACGGCCAGCCTGCGCAACGCCGTGAGCCTCAACTCGGTGGGCGTCAACGCCGCCCGCTCGGTCGGCCCGGCGCTGGCCGGGGTCCTGATTGCCACCGTCGGCGAGGGCGTCTGCTTCTTGATCAACGCAGCGAGCTTCGCGGCGGTCGTCGGCTCGCTGGTGACCATGGACCGCGGAACGCTCGCGCCCAGCCCACCCACGGGGCGCTCACCGGGACAGCTCCGAGAGGGGCTGCGCTACGTCCGGGGCACGCGCGAGCTGGCCGTGCCCCTGCTGATGATGGCCTGCGTGGGATGCCTGGCCTACGAGTTCCAGGTCTCGCTCCCGGTCATGGCCCGTGCCCTGGGGGCCGGCGCGACCGGCTTCGGCTTCATGACCGCCGCCATGGGCGTGGGCGCCGTGGCCGGCGGCCTGCTGGTGGCGGCGCGCGGCCGCACCGGGCTGCGCCCTCTCGTCCTTGCCTCCGCCGCCTTTGCCGTGGTGCTCGGTCTCGCCGCCGTCGCCCCCAGCCTGGGCGTCGAGCTCGTCGCCCTGGTGCTGGTGGGCTGGGCCAGCGTCTCGTTCATGTCGACGGGCAACTCGACGCTGCAGCTCGCCGCCGAGGCGTCCATGCGGGGGCGGGTGATGTCGCTGTGGTTCGTGGCCTTCCAGGGCTCGACGCCGATCGGCGGGCCGATCATCGGCTGGGTCGCCGCCACCGCCGGGGCGCGGGCCGGACTCGGGGTCGGCGCGGTGACCGGCGGGATCGTGGCGTTGCTCGGCCTTGCCCTCCTGCGCAGTGGCGATCGATTCGACCCCGGCCGCCCCGAGGCGGCTGTGTCGGGCAGCGGCGCCGAGGACCCCGGCGGTGTGGGCGCGCTGGCGTAGGCTGGCCGACGCGATGCCCTCCGAGCCACAGCCCCCCGCCCGCCGGGCTGCGGTTGCGCGCTGGCTTCGGGGCCACCGCGCCTCGCCCCTGGCGGTCTACGGGAGCGTGTTGACGATGGCGGTGATCGTCGGTGTGTCGGAGGACCTCACCGCGCCGGCGGCCCTCTACCTGGAGGCGGTGGCGGTATCGGTGCTGGTGTTCTGGTCCACCCACGTATACGCCGAGGCGCTCATCGGTCGCCTTCGGGACCCCCAGGGCGGCTGGAGACGTCTCGCGCGCGAGAGTGCGAAGCACGAGATGCCGCTGCTGGAGGCCGCCGCGCCGCCGGCGTTAGCCCTGGCCCCTGGGCGTCCTCGGCGCGGTACCTCGACACGTCGCCGTGGGTCTGGCCCTCGGCCTCGGGGTGGCCGAGCTGTTCGGTTGGGGGGTCGCCGTGGGCCGGCGGCTCGGGCAGAACTGGCCGCGGGCCGTGAGCTCCGGCCTGGTCAACGCCGCGCTGGGCGGGGCCTTGGTTGGGCTCAAGGCGCTGACCGCCCACTAGGCGGGCCGGCCGCGGCCCTCGAGGCACGACCGGCACCGATAGCCTGGGACCCAGCGGGTCAGGCGGATCACCGGGTCAGGCGGATCAGGGCCAGGCGGCTCAGGCGAGCGAGAGGGGCAACAGATGGCGCGGCATCCCGACGTGGGCGATCAGGCCCCGGACTTTGAGCTGGACGGGACCGGCGGCCGCTTCCGGCTCTCCGAGCACTGGGGCGAGCGGGTGGTCCTGCTCTTCTACCCCGGGACAACACGCCGGTGTGCACGCGGCAGTTCTGCTCCTACCGCGACAGCGCGAGGACATGGGCTCGCTGCAGGCCACGGTGGTCGGGATCTCCGCCCAGGACGTCGAATCCCACTCGAGCTTCACGGCCAAGCACGGGTTGACCGTCCCGCTGCTGGCCGACGAGGACGGGTCGGTGGCCGAGACCTACTCCATGCGCTCGCGGCTGACCGCGACCAAGCGCGGCGTGGTCATCGTCGACGAGGGCGGGATCGTGCGCCATCGCCACGACCACGCGCTCGGGCTCGACTTCCAGGACGCTGGCGTGCTGCGCGAGGCCCTGCGCGGGTTGGACGATCCGGGCCTCGCCACTCCGCCGTGAGTGGCCGGCCGCAGCGGCGCGGTCACCCCACCGCCGTCCTCGCTGCTACGGTCACGTTTCGGTGCAGGCGCCCACGGCGCCGCCCGCGAGGTTCTTGCTCTGCAGCGGTTCCGCCCCACGGGCGGCTGGGGTCGGATCCTTTCCCCTTCCCCGCGCAACCGCTTGCGCCCTGACTCCCAGGAGCTCGAATCATGTCGCACACCACCTTCGCCGATCTCGGCGTATCCAGACCCGTTCGCACCACGCTGGAGCGGCGCGGGATCGACACCCCCTTCCCGATCCAGGCCCTGGTGATCGGCGACGTGCTCGCCGGCCACGACGTCCTGGCCAAGTCGCCGACCGGCTCGGGCAAGACGCTGGCTTTCGCCATCCCACTGGTCGAGCGCACCCAACCCCGGGGCCGCGGCCGCGGACCCGGGGCGCTGGTCCTGGTGCCCACCCGCGAGCTCGCGGCGCAGGTCGTCGACGACCTCGAGGCCATCGCCCAGGCCAAGAACCTGCGAACCCTCGCCGTCTATGGCGGGGTCTCGCTCAACCGCCAGGCCGGACTTGCCCGCTCGGCGGACATCCTCGTGGCCACCCCCGGCCGCCTCGAGGACCTGATCGCGCGCGGCGCGGTGGATCTCGGCGCGGTGGGAATGCTGATCCTCGACGAGGCTGACCGTATGCTCGACATGGGCTTTCGCCCCGCGGTGGACCGCATCGTCGGGCGGGTGTCCGCGCGCCGGCAGACGATGTTCTTCTCGGCGACGCTCGACGGCGACGTCGGTCGGATCGCCCACGCCTACACCCACCAGGCCCGCCGCCACGAGATCGTCCCCACCGTGACCAGCACGGCGGCCACCGAGCATCGCTTCATCCGCGCCCACAACGACGGCAAGGTCGAGCTGTTGATCCAGACGCTGGCCGAGGAGGAGCGCGGGCTCGCTCTCGTCTTCGTGCGCACCAAGCACGGCGCCGACCGCCTGGTCAAGCGCCTGGGCCGAGAGGGCGTCGACGCCGTGGCCATGCACGGCAACAAGTCCCAGTCCCAGCGCGAGAAGGCGCTGGCCCGCTTCGAGGCCGGCCGCGTCGACACGCTGGTGGCCACCGACGTCGCCGCCCGCGGCATCGACGTGGACCACATCACCCACGTCATCAACTACGACCCGCCCGCCGGCCGCGAGGACTACATCCACCGGGTCGGGCGCACGGCGCGCGCCGGACGCAGCGGGGTGGGAATCACCTTCGTGGGCACCGAGCACGTCGGCGACATGGCCAAGGTCGCCCGCGAGCTCTCGCTGGAGGAGGAGTTCCACCGGGGTGGCCTGCGCTCGACGCCGAGCTCGGGTCACCAGCCGCACCGGGTGCGCCGACGGCGCCGCTGAGTCGGCTCCGCCGCTGGCCGACGCCAGCGCGCCACCCGGATGGCCTACGCGCCCACCGACACCTTCTCGAAGACCATCCGGTGGTGATCGAGCAGCTCGCGCTCGAAGCACACGCTGTTGGCACTCACTCCCGAGGTGAAGGCCAGCCGGAAGTCGGCGCTGGTGAGCCAGCGCGGCACGAGCCGGGCCTTGACCAGGGTCTTGCGCAGGCTGGGAGCGGCGAAGCGCTGGCGCCATTGCCGGATCGTCTCGATGTAGTCCAATCGGCCGCTGACGCTCGACACCAACCGAAAGCGTGGCTCGGCGCTGCGGACCACCTGCTCGGCGCCGAAGGGCAACCACGAGCCGGGGAACTGACGACGCATGAGGGCGAGGTGGAAGGCATCTGAGTCCCGCGGCGCATCGATGTCGACGCGATCGGGCGCGATCATGTTCTTCCCGAAGACCATCGTCTGCACGTAAAAGCGGGCGCCGTCGGGCAGCAGGTCGGCCACGTTGGCAAACAGCGCGCGGTAGATGTCGTCCTGACGACCGCCCAGGTACTGCTCCTCCGAGCAGAAGTGCTCAAAGGCGCCCAGGCTGGCCACGGCATCGAAGCACCCAAAGCTCTTCCGGGTCACCTCGCGCGCGTCACGCAGGTGGACATCGAAGCCGTGGCGGCGGCACGCGGCGAGCTGGGCCGAGGACAGGGTGACGCCGACGCCCCTCGCGCCCCGGCTACGCGCGAAGGCGAGCAGAGGCCCCCAGCCACAGCCGAGGTCGAGCACGCGCCGTCCCGGCCCGATCCCGATCTGCTCGGCCACGTACTCGTGCTTGGCCCGCTGAGCCGCCTCCAGGGAGACGGAGAAGTCGCCGTCGTACTTGGCCCCGCTGAAGTCGGCGAGCTCACCCACGCTCAGTCGGAAGAAACGGTCGATCAGCGAGTAGGTGAAATCGAGATCCTTGCGCTCGGCCATGGGCGATGCCCCAACCCGGAACTGGGAAGCCGGGACAGTACCTACGGCTCGCGGCCATCGCTTGCCGGGCGAGGGGTTGCCATCGACCCGCGTCGGCGGCCGGATCGGTGGGTACGGAAACATCCATGAGCGCCTCCCCTCCTCCGCCCCAGGCCCTGGCCGAGCGCCTCGAGCAGCTCCACGGGCTGGACGCCCCGGCCGGCATTATTGCCAACGCCCTGCGATCGGCGATGCCCGAAGGTGCCGTCCGCGACGGCCTGCGCGGGCGGTTCCTGGGTCACGCGCTGCACCCGCTGCTCACCGACGTGCCGATGGGCGCGTGGACGAGCGCGGTGATCCTCGACCTGATCGGTGGCCGCTCGTCGCAGGGCGCCGCCGACCTCCTGGTCGGCGTGGGCGTGGTCACGGCGCTGCCGACCGCGGTGACCGGCTGGGCCGACTGGAGCGAAGCGACCATCGAGCAGCGCCGGGTCGGACTCGTCCACGCTGCGGCCAACATCACCGCGCTCGGTGCGTTCTGCGGATCGCTGCGCGATCGGCGGCGCGGTCGGCGGACCCGAGGCAAGCTGCTGAGCCTGGCCGGCGCCGGGCTGCTGGGCGTCGGCGGCTACCTGGGAGGACACCTGGCCTTCGCCCGCGGCGTCGGGGTGGGAGACCGGGGCCGCGACCCGGCCCCCTGAGCGCGGGCGGCCTCGGCCGGGCGTCGG
>JAABUY010000404.1_pt1 | contig 78572 bp, 95 predicted proteins | sample 5560271 | NCBI WGS metagenome assembly JAABUY01 (sample SAMN10711886, study PRJNA513374) | rock metagenome | isolation source: Antarctica rocks | place: Antarctica: Victoria Land, University Valley | reverse complement strand
GGGTCGGAGGTGTCGGGGGCGGTGGTGGTGGCGGGGTGGGTGGGGTCGAGGTCGGGGTCGAAGTGGTTTTGATTTTGGTTTTGGTTTTGGTTGGGGTGGGTGGTGGAGATTTTGGTGATGGTTTCGTAGTCGGCGTCGAGGTGGGAGTGGGGGTAGGGGGGTGGGAAGGCGGTTTGGGGGGGCCAGGGGGTTGGTTGTTGGGGTGCGGGTGCGGGTGGGGGTGGGGTGGTGAGGCGGACGTGGCTGGCGAAGGTTGTGGGGAGGTCGGTTGTGGGGTCGGTTGTGGGGCTGAGTTGTTGTTGTTGTTGTTTGGGTGGGTTTTGAGGTGGTGGAGGGGTTGGTGAGATGGTTGCGAAGGGGTTGGCGTTGGCGTGGGCGGCGGGGTTGGTGGTGGCTGCGGTTGAGAAAGGGTTCGGGTTTTGGATTGAGGGGGTTGAGAAGGGGTTTGTGGCCGCGCTGGTACTCGGAGTCGGATTCGTGCCGAAGAGGTCGTTGCCAATGTTTCGCCGCGTTGGTTCCGTGGCTGGCTCTTCCCGGTCCGTAAAATCCCTGCCCTTCTCTTTGGGTTTGGCTTTTTCTTCGAGTGCGTTGACGCGTACGCCCCGGAATCCTCGTACACTCCCTTGCTTCCGCTGGCATGTCCTTCGCCGACAGGTGAAGATGTATAGCCGTCTCTCGTGTCCCGGAAAATGTTCGGGCAAGTCACCGTTCAGCTGCAGTAGTAAACTCATGAGGTCGTTGCAGACTTTGCATTTTGCGAATTCGAGAGGTGGAGGAGTGGTGTGATCTAGCCATGTCTGATTGATTGTTAGCAAGCACGGGTCGATCTGATGGATAAGTGCCTTCTCGTACCGGATACCCTCCTAGCTGGCTTATGTCGTCTTCGGTCGGCTCCTTTGAGGCGTATCCGAGTAAAACGCCTGTTTCTGTGTAGTCTTCGTCGTCGCCATCGGATGAGTCGCTATCGTATGGTGACATTCTGTTCGGTGAAGTACGTCACGACGGTCAATTGTTCAAGGCGGCGGGCGCCGAGAAAGAATCTGATACCGCCATTTAGGCGCTGTGGTCTTCCGTACAAGAACTGCACAGGGATTACCAGCGCCTCGGCACGCTTTCTGGCGGATCAGCTAAGAAAGCTTGTTTTCGAACGTGTGGGGAACTTAATCCGCGCATCATCGTTGTCAACATTGACCAGCAGCAAACTCTCACCATCTCAGAGTAGGTATGGATACTGAGTTTCGTCCTGACGCTAGCCAAAGGAGGAAGTCGGCTGTTGCGAGACTTGCAGAGAAATTCCGTCGAGGGAGTGCTATCTCCCAGGAAATCGAGCAGCTGGATGGGAGTAGTGATGGAAGGAGGGGCAGCGCTGCTTCGATACAGCAGAGAAATTCAAGTATCGCTTCGTCGTCGAGCGACAATCAGGCTAGGGGCATCCTGCCATTGAGGGGAATGAGGACATGGGCAGAGAAGACCAGGGAAGATGGCGAAAGCAGCCAGTCTTCAGTCCCGTAAGCACATCCAAGGTCTATAGACGATAGGGCGATGAGTTAATCTACAAGAAAGGAACAAGTTATTCGAACTTTTCCTCGCTTTACCGAACGAGCTAAAAACGCAGATTTTGTGTATACTCCATGTCGAGGAACTCCTCGCCCTACGCCTTAGCAATTCCTTCTTTTTCAATTTGATACGTCAAAACGAGTCGCCCATAGTGCGTCACTATATCAAGAATGGCCCTCCACGAATTCTTTTGAACCTTTGGCCTCCCCCAAAAAGGCCCCAAGCAGCAAGCTTCTCCTGGTTCTTGGGACTGAGCCACCGTGTGATGGTCGTCGGGGATCTTGCATACCATATCGCCGACTTTATCATGATCAAGATCTGTCGCCAAACCACCAAAAGCCAACAAGAAGGATTCCATTCTCGGTACCAACGGATCAGAGCGAGGTGCGCGCCACTCATCCTGATCTTATACCATTTCTTCGAATCTTACCGGAGCATCCTAATGGCGCCGGTTATGAACGAAGCCTCAGGCTCTCGAAAAGTCGGATCTCGATACTTGCCGGCATTTAGAAACCATCAGGAGATTGAAAAGAGGATCATCGACCGCTACCACCCAGAGTATTTACTAAAGCTCCACCAGATGTATAAGCTCCTCCTCGCCGCTTTCGTGCGCAAACTACGACCTCCCTCATATGCCGGACGCTTGGAACGCTCCTTGCGAGGCTGGAGCAAGACCCCTGCCTCGCAGGACGACATCGTCAAGGTTCTCCTCCTAGGTGGGCTCCGAGTGGTCAACCGGATCATCGGGATCAAAACCTATGCTGCCCGAAGGAAAGCCCTAGACGACTTCATCGAAGGCCTCACACTGCCCAAGGAGGATAACAGCACGCGCTCCAACGGAGTCGTGTCTGAGCCACCGATTGCCTTGTCTTCCGACCCGGCGCTGGTGGCTAATTCGGTAGAGCGCTTCGTCACTGCTTTTCTGAACGATGGGGGTTCGAGCGAAACCTCGCATTCCTTTCCAGAGTTGCGCGAAATATGGAGCCGTACAGCGGAAAACAGACTCCTCGAGGTAAATGTCATTGACAGTGTGTATGAAATCCCGATCATGAGAGAGTTCGTTGAGTCGTTGATGGAGGAAGATTATTGTGAGACGAGGCTCCCCGAGGGGGAATACGATGAGACGAGCGGTACTGAATCAGACAGTATTGATCTTGATGACGATAATGAGATTTGAGAGAGAGAGGGAGATAGAGAGAGCGAGTAAGAGTGAGAGGACTTTATTGTATAGGGATGTGCGGTCCGATCTGCTGCGCCCGGGTTGTGCTCCAAAGTGTTGCAGAGATTGGAAGAGACGACTTCGATTCAAAATCACTGGAAGTCGGAGCAAGTTGCACTAAGTTAACTAGTTGAGGGACTCGAGGACAATCGGGGTAAGGCGGCGGGTGCCTGCTTATGTTCGCATTCCTAGCGATGGATAGGCTTAAAGATCATTTTTCAACGATCACGTCCAAGTGAAGGAAGATGAGGCCGACTCTTCCCCGTCCAGTCTACATCCTGTGCTGATCGAAGATTCGTCCCATCTGATTTGGAGTCTCGAAGGACACACGGGCATTCATTGTGGCTTACTGACCATACAGTCTATCATGAAGTTTCCCGTATGATGCAGGAAGCTTCTTTGGAGAAAGAGATTCTCATAGAATGGGTATCGTCTCTCCTCCAATTCTAAACCAACACCCATACTAAATGATTGGCATAATTCTAGCTACGAGTTTAGGCATGGGTTCAGCATGATATTAGTAAGTACTTAGACAAATGTATATGCACGAGTTTAAGCCCCCATTTAGGTGTAGATTCAGACATTCGTTTAGGCGTGTTCAGACATGAGTTTCGAACTTAGACATACATTCAGGAATGACGCTATTCCCTGTCATCAAGGGCAAATACCCACGATTACTAAGACATTGAAGTCCAGTTATATGTTGAGTGGTTGCCAACGAGGATGGTAATTTCTGCCAATTGAAAAGTAGTCCAATAGTCAGAGCTCATTTGATACCCAACATAGAACACAACTCCCGCGTCCATCTCCTATTCACACGCACAGAAGTAACCAAGAGACAAACCCGTCCTCCGCTCGTTTCCCACTCTCAAAACACGCGAAACACACGCTCCAACACCCATCAACGCCCCTCCGCAAACCGCCTAACCCGAATTGAGCCCCAACCTCTTTCTCCCAACCTCTCAAACCCCACCTCCCCAACCCCCCAACTTCCCTCCTCAGCACCAACCAACATCCACCATCCCCCCCCTATCGCACAACCCCCACCCCCTTCCCCGCACTCTCAACCCCCTCCTCAACCGCCTCAGCCCACTTCCCCCCATGAACCCCATACCTCCACCCGAAATACGCCACGATACCCAAACTGGCCCCGACCCCCGCCCCACCAACCACCATCCCCGCCCTCCCCCTCACGAATCCCCTCCAGCTCGCCCTCAACCCCCTCAACCCCACTTCTCCCTTCTCCCTTCCTCCCCCCGCGAGGTCCCCTTCCCCCGCCGCAAGCCCCCCACCCCCAGCCGTAGCCCGCCACACCGCCCCAGCCCCCAGCACCGCCCCAGCAAGACTAAACGAATCGACCTCAACCTGCCACCTATTCTCAAGCAGACGCCAGCTACGATCCTGCCACTCGATGGGCGCGCGCCCGCGCATGCGCAGCGGCAGCATAAGTGCCATGGCCGCCGTGCCGAGGAGGCTGCCTGTTGCTGTGGCGCGGAGGAGGGTTCGTGCGAAGGTGGGGCTGGTGGTGAGGGCGGGGGCGTTGATGGCGGGGGCGGAGGAGGCGTTGATGCCCGTTGCGGAGGCGTTCATGGCGGTTGCTGGTGAAGAGGGGACGGTGCGGGGTTTGGAGAAGAGGGCGTGGTAGGAGGAGTAGAGGCCGCCGGAGAGGGAGCCGAGGATGGCGCCGGTTTGGAAGCCGCGGTGGAGGACGTGCGTGGTGAGGATGGTGTGGGGGTGGGGTTGGTCTTCGGCGTAGGGGGGGTGGGGCCAGAGGGCGGACATTTTTAGGGGGGGGGGGTGATTGTGTGGGTTTCGTGGGTGGATTGGAAGATGGGGCGGTGTTGAGGGTGAGGGTGAGGTTGGTTGTGTGATGGGAAGACTGTGTATGATCAAGCTGTTGTTGACACTGCTTGTGATGATGAAGGGAGGTTGGTGTGGAAGGGTGGTAGGGAGTAGGTAGGGAGAAGGAAGCTCCTTGAAGGGACAGGACTCATCGGGGCGGGCGGCGAATTTGGCTTTATTTTGGGTCTGTTTACCAGGGTTTGGGGGTGAAGCTGGCTGGGGTAGCGTCACACAGCGAAGATGTTGATTGGATGGGCCGGTGTTGAGGTCTGGTTGGTTCGGACTTCGTTGTCAATCGGCCCGAAGGCCGAGATCTTTATTCTTTTCTCGTTTGGTATATCCGATGTATTCTCTCATGCTGAAGAGTCACAGTTGCTACCTGGTAGTATTACTAGGTATAGGTATTCATGACCACCCCATCCGAGGCGTCATCATCCATAAGACCTATGCGGTCCTAAGCGCGACAGGCTCAACCGGTCTAGCCCCCCTTGACAACCTATAGAGTACCCCAAGTATACCGACGACGCCTATGTTCCGTAAAAACCCATTCTCCAGCGGTTACGGCCCGGTTACGTCCCGGTGTCTCCCAGTCCGACAAGGTCCATATCTTTGAAAGAAACCTACACGACATCCCGTTGCTCACCCGTTGCATCTTCAAAGTCTCTGCCATCTTCGCCGTCGTTGCGACCAACGCAAACGTTCCTAACATCACCTTCGCCCAAGACACCGCCCAAATCATCGTAGTCGCTCTGTGCAACGTTCGTACCCAGAACCCAGACGCGAAAATCCCCAGGATCATCTTCCAGAGCTCGGGCGACCGTCACTCCTAGCTGTAGCCGAAATGAACCCGCTCCATTCCACTGGTGACTCGAGGCTGCATGTTCGTACGTCTATGAAGATCTGGGACAGTCAGAGCGGTATATGCGTCGTGGCCAGAGCTGGCTGAACGCAACGTTCGTCCATCCCGGTGGTGTGGTCCAGGATACGCAAAAAGGTCAGGCTGCCGGCCTGGAGAATTAGCAAACGTATTTGAGCTTCAGGATAGGCGGCAGGAATAATCGACGTTGTCGACGCGGAAAACAAGCACGACTGGATTGAGGTTCCAGGTTTGCCGAAGGCGAAAGATGTGAAGACCGAACGGAGGGTTCCATTTCTTTTGACGGCAGGACTGGCTTTCAACTTTCTGCCTTGGACGTATGAAATATCCAAGTATCCTCTTCTGATCTTGAAGGCTAGAAACTTGTGGTGCTTGAGACCGAATATATCCCTATCGCTTTTATAGTCACTTTCTCGCGAATAATTAGGATGGTTAATATTCGGGAAGATTAAGCTGTCAGTAGGTTCAGTCTTTAAAGTATCATGGCAAGCGAGTCAACGGAGACGTTTGTTTGGTGATATGTCTGCAGTGATGATGCTTGATGCCTTCGAAGGGTAGCAGCCATGGCCACGTTTAAGGTGCTGGTTCAGTTTGCTTTTGGTTAACCACTTGAGCATCACAGTCAAAACCCAAATTGAGTCGTCCACTGCGTCTTTCCGTTCTCTTGATCTGGCTCACCAGCCAGCCAGGTACTTTCAACGAACTCGTCCCACGCACCCCAATCGTTGGGATCTATGGGCTGATCCAGGTTCATATCCGAAAACTGATCAGACGGTATGTACCCATCCAGCCCAGTCTGCTGCTGAGGATACAAAAGCGCGGCTTCGTTCCGAATAAAAGCCTCCGTTCCGGCTGCGGGAATTGCATCATGGGCAATACCGTTCCGGAGACTATCCGGCGCTGTGTAAGCATGCCCTACACCAGCGGTGGGCAAACACTGCATCTCTGATACAGGGACAGCGTGATCCTCCACCCGAGTTGTAGACTGTAACCTCGCTGCCCGTGCCTTGCCAAGGAGTTTCTTAATCGGTCGCCACAGGGAGCCCTTCTTGTTGTCCGCAATCCGGTCACTCCACTTGTCAAAGACCACGTCGACGATGGTCCAGGCTCTTTCAACGAGAGAACCGCTGGTTTGAACGCAGAGTTCGGCCAACGTGACGGCCAGTGGATGCCACTGCACGTACGTCGCAAAGAACCACGCCCACTTGGCGGTGAATTCATTAGTCTCGAGCATATTAGCAAGTTCGAGGATTGAAACAGCAGTCTTTAAGATGCTGTCCCTGCTCGCTCCAGATCGAGTAGCCATCCGATCGGTCTGATAAGGATATTGTAAGAGTAGCCACCCTTTCAGTACCATAGTGTGCTTGACTATAGAACAAGCCCAGAATATAGGAATGGCGGGGTCGCAATGTGCCAGGTACTTTGACTCGAGCCGTTCGCCGATTTCCTTGATCATCTCTTCTCTGTCTTTCCGTTCAACAATACGAGCACCTCGGTAAGAAACGTCGTGCAAGAGTCGAACAACACCCGTTACCTCCTGACACATCAGGCAGAAGGTCATCTCCGTGCCACTCAGATGTTCCGTCACCTCCTGCGCACTCGTTGGACTGAGGTCCTCATCGTTGACGTTGGATGGCAATTTCGTAGAGTAATCAAGAACCATGGGTGGTGATCCTCGATCTTCAGAAGCACGGATCTCAAGGACATTGATCTGCCACCATAGACGACGCCGCATCTCTGTCTCAAACGGCGGGAACGACAAGTCTATAGGATCATGATGGAGGTCGAGCGCATGCCCGATACGAACAGCGAGACTAATCAACGTCCACGCCGATCGGCTGTCATTGTGGGAGCGAATGCACATCTATGATGATTGATTAGTTATCCAACATCTCAGACAATCATATATCACGAAGCATTAATGAGGACGGTAAAGCAACGACCAGAGAGATTCCGATATTACCAGCCCAAGAGACCTACTTACCAGATACAAAACGAATGCCTGAAGGGTGACGAGCTCCATGCTGTTCAGAAAGTCTGCATTGGCCAGGGCCGCCTCGATCCCATACTTGTAATACACCGAGAGCACTTCCCTGTCCTGATGAAAGAGCTTAAGGCTCTCCTCCTGCGATAAGCTGGTGACTGCAGCGAAGTAGATGGCGAACATCAAAGCCTCCTGGCCATCACCAATAGCCATATGATCTAGGCTATCTGCTGCTGCTGACAAGAACTTTTTGACTGTAGGCCTGTGTAAGACCTTGAACAGTGGATCCACATGCGAGAAGAAGACGTCGGATAGCATGATGATCTGCGGGGGAGTCGGATGCAACGAACGTAGATCTTTCCTCTCCCCATTGGTTTGGAATATAAAGTGAGATTCTGGAGACGGCTTATTCCTGCTCGAGCTTGTCGACGGGGTTTTCTCATTCTCATCTTCGTCTTCTTCATCTGAAGGCTGACACAACAGCTGCCTTAGGCCATCGACCTATAGTAAGCATTGTTAGTGTATTGGCTTTCTTAGGGCAACACCGGAAAAAAAGAACTGACCTCACAGCTTAAACTCGTCCAGAAATCACCGCTCAAGTACCGACTCCCATCGGCCTGAACGACAGGTTTATAGTCTCGAGTTGGGGATGATATGCTACTTCCATTCACCAGAGGCGCGTTCCGATTGCCGTGTTCAGGCACTCCAGCAGAGATTGTAGTAACGTCAGTGCCCGCTTCGGCGCCAGCAGGACTCTCTGTCAGGGCATTTTCACCGCCAAGTCTCTCCACCAGTCCCTCCAACCGATTCAGTCGGCGTGTAATTTCAACAGTGCGTGCTCTGGACCCACCTTGCCTACCTCTTGGCAGGCGAAGGCGTTGAAGGAAGACGCAGTCTACATTGGAGCGTTGGCAGGCTGAGCATGGCTGGGCTTTGTCGCATTTCACCTTGCGCTGGCGACAACTGACACAGCTGAGTGAGGTTGAAGTCTGGCCATGTGTAGGCATTGGAAGGCCTCTGCAAATTCGGGGTCAGTCGACAGCCGGCTGACTGATTCCCAATACCACTTCCGAGGGTGAATATGCGTCAGTATCGAATTAGGCACCCACCAGTGGAGCGTCAAAAATAGAGGTACTCATACAAGTACACGTATTGCACAGGTTAGAAATAGTTCTGAATGGGGCATTGGTACTGATATAAAAGAAATCGAGAGGAATGACTTCGCTATATGAAAGATCAGAAGCACAGTCGACCTCATACCTAATAAAAGTAGAAGTCAAGGTACGCTAGAGGGCTGCCTTGGGGTCCAAGACAGCCTTTTTAGTAAGCGATAGCCAGCGGCCGCTATCAATTAGCGCCTTCGCTTAGCGGGGCGATAATCCTACCAGAGGAGAAAGTGCGCGAAAGAGTAAACAAAACACGTCCACCCGAATGTGTTGACTTTACTAATCCTTATTCTTATGAGCATAACTCATCATGACTTCCAGATGACTGTGCTCCTCTCTCTCTCTTTTGCTTCATAGACTACTGCTCTCCACGAGCGCGCCAAAGCAATGGCAGATCTCTACATTGACACACCGCGTACTGAAGGAGGCAACTCCACCTTCATGAACAATGCCCACAACTTATCGATTGAGAACTCATTCCAGGTACCGTCAAAAGACGAGAATGACCTGCTCAAGCAGATCCGCAGCAACCGTCGCGGTCTTGACCTCCGAACGCCTCGGTCTCGCGCGCCCTTCACCGACAGACGTAACATACCAGCAGCACCGGGTCATGGTGAATTTACCCCGTTGATGAAGAGTGTCACAAAGAACAACCATCTACGAAATGGGAAACAAAATGGCGTCCCAAACACCCCGGCTTTCTTGAAGGCGGGGTTCAAGAACATCGCCGAGAGCCCAGCATTGCCTGCTCCTGAAATCTCCGCTGTCTATGGGGACGAGACTGGAAGCTCGTTCAGCGGACCGGACGAAAGAACTCCGATACCGCGAGTGGCGAGTAGCAGCGCGCAGTCGACTCCGCTGGCTGCGCTGCCGAAGAGGGATGGTGGTGGGTTGTTCGCCGACGGCGCTACGTTGAAGGAGCAGGAGAATATCATCAACAAGGTCGAAAAAGAGAATTTTGGATTGAAATTGAAGATCCATTTTCTTGAAGAACAGCTTCGAAAGTCCGGACCGGGGCTCAACGAAGCCGCATTGAAGGAGAATACCGAGCTCAAAGTCACCAGGATTACGATGCAGAAGGAGCTGCATCGCTATCGGAAAAGTCTGGGCCAAGCGGAACGTGATCTACAAGATTGCCGGTCGCAATTCTCGGACCTTCAGAACAAGGCGAGGCAAAAGCATGCAGACGCGAGCCTCCGTGAAGAGCTTGGGGACCTTAAAAGAGATGTGCAGCGGAAGGAGGCTGAGATTGAAGGCCTGAAGGAGCAACTGCGGGCGTTGGAAGATCAGAGCTCGGAGGCTGAGAAACTCAAGGACGAGGTCGAGGATCTGCAGGCAGAGCTGCGCGAAAAAGACCGGACCATCGAGGAGAGGGAGGATGAGGTCGAGGTGATCAAGGAACAAGCCAGTAAGAACTCGACTGCTATTGCGGAGCTGGAAGAGGCAGTGGAAAATAGCCAGAAAGAAGTGCGGGACCTCCAAGATAAGCTACAGAATGCGAACTCCGAAAGAAAGAAGGCACAAGAGGACTGCCGCGAAGCACTCGAGGAGAAGCAGCGCGCTGAGGATGATCTAAACGAGCTCCGCGATGAGATGGCGAACAAGTCTTTCCATACGAAAGGTCTAAGCCGACAGCTAGAAGAAAAAGCTACCAAACTTCAAAACAACCTGGATGCACTACGGGAGGAATATGCCAAGCTGCAAGAAAAATTCGAGGATAAGGTCCGTCTATCGGACAGGCTGCAAGAGAAAGTAGATGACCTCGAGAAGGAGACTGGCTCGAGAGAACACAAACTTCACGATCAACTTGAATTAGCGCAACACGAGCGAGATTCGATCAGGACTCGCCTTGAACATCTTTCAGAAGAGTCGCGCGATCGGAAAGAAGAGAAGGACCTCCTACAATCTCGCCATGACGCCTTGACAACAGAGTCACAGACTTTGCAGAAGGATCTACGGAAAGCTCAGGCTACCGCAACAGAGCTTGAGGTCAGCCTCGCGAACGAGCAACGGCACGCTGCAGATAACGAGCTAGCTCTCCGTAACCAAAGCAAAGATGAGATCGAACGCCTAATGGACGAGATCGATGACATTCGTCGGGAACTCGAAGAGAAGGAAACCCAATTCGCAACGCAACAGGACCACTGGGAGAGCCTACGAAAAGGCTTAGAATCGCAACGCGAGAGGGCAGAGGAGCAGGCAACGGGGCTTCAGAGGACCATCCAAAAGCTACAGGAAAGTGAGGGTACCTTGTCCGGCCGAGAGATGAAGTTGCAGCAGGCGCTAGAGAGCGAGAAGCAACGGCATGAAGCTGAAGAAGCTGTACTAGACCGTCAAATTCAAGAGCTCAACGGCGAGATTGACAAGAGACGGCAGTCATACGAAGAAGCACGATCGGAGTTGTCTCGAGTCAGGGAAGAGCTCCGACTTGGGAAACGTGAAGAGGACTCCTTAAGCGAGAAGATTCAAGGCCTAGAGGATGAGATTGTTATACTTCAAGGGAGCCTTGACGAGGAAGCCGAACGCGCCAAGACGAATATATCTACCGTTAGGCAAGAGTCTGAAGGGTTACGTCGTCAACTGCGCACCGCAAAGCAAGATCTAGAGAAGGCGGAAGCTGCATATGCGGATGCCCGAGACGAGATCGATACTTTCCGAGGTGACCTGAACGCGGGAAATGGTTCGAAAGAGCAGTTGAGCTCGCGGCTTCGAGATGTCGAAGCCCAGCTGCAAAATGTCAGAGCTGAAAAGCACACCATCCAGGATCAGCTAACACAGACGAAGTCGGAAATGCACTCTTTGCGAAACTCAGCGAATGAAATCGAGGTCGAGAGGGACGAGTTGAAAAGCCAGCTCGACCAGGTCCAGAGTCAGCTGGGCGAGACTCACAGATATGATCAAGAGAAGACTAATTTACGCCAAGGCAAAGTCAGACTTGAAGGTGAGGTTGCTAGGTCCTGGGAAGAACGAAAGGCCTTGGTCGAGAAGAACGAAGCAATTGAAAAGGACCTTGAAGCGGAGATTGAGCGAGGGGCCTCGGAAGAAGGACGTCTTGGTGCTGAAGTAGCTGGTCTCCGGAGCAAACTGGCTGTCCTTTCTGAGGGAAGGGACAGAGAACTCAGTTCTTCGAAGCAAAAGGTTCAACGCCTTGAACTTCGTATCGGAGAGCTCGAAGACCTTCTACAACTGGACAAATCAGATGATGGTGCCGCAGCCGAGTTATCCATGATTCGGAAGGACCTTTCCACGGCACGCAAGAAAGAAACGGAACACCTACAGCGTGAGGCAACTCACAAGGACAATGTCCGTGAGCTGAAGCACAAGATTTCGACTCTTGAACGACAGCTGCACGAGGTTGAGATCGAAAAGCTCAAGGTCGATTCCCCGAGGTCCTCAGTTGGCGGCTCCGCTCGCAAGAGTGAGATTGTCGAAGTTCGCCAACAGCTTGCCGAAGCTCATCAACATATGAAGGAACTCCGCTCAAAACTGAGAGACACCGAACGTGAAGCCCAGCGGAAGATTGCCGCTGCGGAGCATGATTTTCGTAGTAAAACAAATGTCGTCGAACAGGATCGTGACTTGTTGGAACAAGAGATCGAAGATTGTCGTCTCCAACAAGAGGAGCAGGTGGCTAAGAAGACTTCTGCGGAGCATGCTATCAGTCGGCTACGCACCAAAATTCAGCGTCTCGAGAAGGACCTCCACGAAGCGCGAGCGGACACGGTCGATCGCACGATTGCCGAAGAGCGCAAAGACCTCCACGAGATGCTGAAAGATGCCAAGCTCGAAGTCGAAGAGCTTCAATTGCAGATTTCCGAGCGAGACAGCAAGATCAAGTCGTATGCCTCTAGGGAGAAAAACCTGCTCGCACAGCTCAAGCGAGTGCGGGAGGAGCGTACGTCGCAACGGCAACGTGCCAATGCTGCTACCATGGAGATGATCAATCTTCAGACTCGCTACGAGCAGATTGTGGACGAGATGGGACGCCAGCGGCAATTGTGGGACGAGGAACGCAAGTCGCTCACTCATCGTGTGCGCTTCACGAACACGTCCATCAGCAGTGTCCACCATTCACATCTCGAGGAAGAAATCCAGGAGAAAGAGAAGACACATGAGCTGGAGCTGCGAGGACTGATAAAGCAGATCCAGTGGCTGCGAGCGAAGTTGAACCGCGTAGAAGGATTCCGGGCAGACTTGGCGTACGAGAAGAGGTACTATCTCTTGCAGATTGCCATGTATAACAGATAGTAAGTCGTCCATCACTGTCCAGAAGAATCTAGTACTGACAGCCGTCTCAGCAACAAGCTCGATCTACAGCTTATCGAGAAGATGGGTGTCAAGATCCCTCGGAAGGTGCGCCCGAAGAAGGCACCGAGTCTGCGGGTTGTTGCAATAATGGTTCTAGCAGGAGTCAAGATGAGGAGGAGACAAGCGGAGTGGGCTGTACATCTCGAGCTCAAGGCACTGATTGTCAAGACAAAGAATTCAATGCGACGTGTGTCGAAGAGAACTCTCTGCGATTGAATGGGTTGGCGGTGGATTCATTTTGGTCTGGCAGTTGGCGTTCCAGTTGAGAGGGCATGGAGGTGCATCAAGGCATTGGTGTTATAGTCTAGCATTATCAGCATGAGTCATTGGAGACACCAACTGTAACGTGTCCCTATCTTAGATCGTACACTCCTTGTATTGTAGCATAAGATATCAGCAAAAGGGTCCCTAAAACACGCGATGATGTTGGGGAACTTCTTCCCTCTCGCTTAACCTAGCCTCAGCCCTACGCGCAACACTTGAATTCTTCAACAAGCTCTCCCACCTGCTCAACTCCCCACCACACCGTCACCATGCGCATCCCATTCGACCACGCGCCAGATCGGCCTGAGCACATTGATGCAATACTGAACGGGCTCGATCGCTACAATCCCGAAACGACCGCAGTATTCCAAGACTACGTGACGCAGCAATGCGAAGACCGCACATATGACTGCTACGCCAACCTCGCCCTGCTCAAGCTGTAAGTTCCTTCCCCGTATCTTCACTCTCTCCTCCCCGGCAGTCATGATGATGGAACAAAATGTTCCCTATTACCTGACGGGCAACGGCGACCATGAATCAGTCCCAGCCCCATGAAGCGAAGTTTATTAGCTCTATCTGAACCACCTCCCCCACTCCCCTCTCAGTCTCTCCATCCCATTGCACAAAAGCACCGCTAACCCCCTCCGGCATCGCCCTCCCAGCTACCAATTCAACCCACACCTAACCCGCGACGAAACAACGACCAACATCCTCGTCAAAGCGCTGACCGTCTTCCCCTCCCCGGACTTCTCGCTCTGCCTCCACCTCCTCCCGCCCCACGTGCTCTCCCCCACCAGCAACACCGCCCTCTCGACGCCCGCGGCCGGCGACGCCCCGCTCTCCGAGGCGGTGCAGAAGCTGAACGGGCTAAACACGCTGCTGTCGTGCGCCGACTACCGCGGCTTCTGGAGCACGCTGGACAGCGACGACCTGTACGCGGACCTGGTGGCGGACGTCAGCGGCTTCGAGGAGCTGATGCGCGTGCGCATTGCGGTGAGCGTGAGCCAGACGTGCCGGGAGGTGGAGCGCGGGGTGTTGGAGGGGTGGTTGGCGTGTGGGGGGAGGGAGTTTGAGCGGTTTGTGGGCGAAGTTTGTGGGTGGGGGATTGATGATACGACGGCGGAGGGTGGGAAGGGCGTGGTGAGGGTGCCGGTCAATAAGGAGAATGAGGCCAAGGGGACGGTGGTCAGGGAGAATGTTAAGTTTGATCGTGAGTTTTCTCTGCGGTTGCGTTTTGGGAGGTGGGTTCGTTGCTGACGGCCGTGGCGGCAGAGTTTGCGAGGATGATCAGGAGGGCGTACGAGCAGCCTGCGTAGTCTGCTGTCCGCTTACGCTTCTCTCTTGTATGGTTGTACTGGGGCTACAATTTCTTTTGTCGATGCGCTCACCCTTCTTGAGGGCACAAAAACGGAAAAAAACGGGGGCTTAGATCTAGCTCGGCGTTTCAAAAGAGGGTGCGTCGTCCTCTCACGTTCACATAGAGAACGTTGATGAAACCTTCTGCAAAAACCGGTATTCCGTGCCTTCCTCCGAGCTTCAGTGCTTCGCCGCGTGATCATCTGGTTACGAGGCTGAATGGAACCTTGACTCTCACTGCGCCCATGTTTGTTTACTACGTGTTGTGTACCAAGCCCAAGAATAACGCAGACCACATCCTTACGCTTGTTACCTCCCGTCGCTGCCAACGCGATGGGGTCCACCGCAGGGCGGGAGCTCTGGAGTCAGGCGCGCCCTTCCCACCTGTCTCTGTCCCAGAATACTCGGTTCGGAAAGGTGCACTGTACAAGTCAAGTCCTGTCCGGGCTATTCGAGTATTATTCGTATCAAGTTAAAATAATACATAGCGATCAGTAGACTGGGATCCAAGGCCTGTCAAAGAGGGTTTCAAATACCGTTATAGCTCCTGTTTTGCTCCTGTAAACTAACGCTAAGTTGGCGCAACGTGACTTTCAAACTTGTTGATACGCCGGGTCGAAGACCGGTCCTGACACGATTTTCGCCGCGGTCTCGACCCTACTTTCGCCTGCTGCCCGCCCTGTCCCACCGTCCGCTGCCTAACTACAGTACCTACCTACCGACAATTCCGCCATTTTTTCACTCGAACGCTCCCCGACCCCACCAAGCTCCCATACTCCCCAATTGCTTCCAATCTACTCACCCAGAGCCTGCTTCTGCGAAACCTCACCCGCCTCGTCCTCCGGCGACAGGCCCGCGATCGACGGCCCGATGATCTGCACACCATCCTTACTAAAGCGACTGCCATGCACCGGGCAATCCCAGCTCTTCTCCGTCGCATTCCAGCACACGACGCCATGCAAATGCGGACAGAGGGCCGAAAACCGATGGACCTTGCCCTGCTCGTCCTTGTAGACGGCGACGGGCTTCTTCGTCCCCGTGTTGAGGACGCCGCCGTCGCCGGGCGCGAGGTCCTCGATGTCGCGGATGTCGCTCTGGGCGAAGCGCTTGTACTGGGCGTTGATCTGGAGGTCGTGGGCCAGCATGCTGGGCAGGGTCGACAGGGGCGGGAGGCGCTTGGGGTTGTAGAGGGTGCCCCACGCGTTGGTGACGCCCTGGATCTCGTCGGCGATGAGGCGGCCGGCGAGCACGCCGTGGGTGAGGCCGTGGCCGGTGTCGCCGGTGACGATGTACGTGTGGCTTTTGCCTTGGTTGAGGCCGATGAAGCTGACGGCGTCGGCGGAGTCGAAGATTTGGCCCGTCCATTTGTAGTCGACGGAGCCGGCTTGCGTGTAGCGGTCGCGGACCCAGCACTCGAGCTCGGCGAAGCGCCCGTTTTCTTGCTCTTGGCCGACTTTGTGGTCGCCGCCGCCGATGACGAGGTAGTCGTCCTTTTCGTCACAGTGGGTGAAGCGGATGTAGTGGTAGGGGTCTGCTTGGTCGTTGATGAGGCAGTCTTCGTAGCTGCCTCTGGGGACGCGGATCGCAATGCAGTATGTACGGAAGTATTCCACTTGGGCTACGACACTCAGCTTTTGGAGTGGGATGCAGGTTGCTTCGACGGCGTCCTTGCATGTGATAGTATGGCCGTCCAACGTGCTCACTTGCACTTCTTTGGTGGTCAAGATACCTTTCTCTTTGATCGAAGCCATCCGGGTGTGAGTGTAACATTCGAAGTTGGGCTGCTGGGCGAGCCATTTCATCACACCGTACAGATACTTGGTGGGGTGGAAGGTCGCTTGCTCTTCGTATACACCAACGTCTCTCTGATCGACCTTGCCAGTCCAGCCCTTGATGGCATAGTCGGGTCGGAACGACACTGCCAGTCCCAGGTCCTTCGCCTTGTTCAAATCTTTTTGAATCTCTTGCAGCTCTTCCGCGTGCTTCGGGTGAGACCGCTCGTATTGTGAGATCTCGTAATCTGGCAGCATCCTGTACTCGCATTCAATGCCAAGCTTCTTGGACACTTCGCCGACATGTCTGATGGCCCATTGATGACTCTCGGCTGCAATCTTGGCCCCGCTGTCTCCATGCTTGCTCGCGATGTCGACAAAGCTGTCATCTAGCGCACTAGACAAGTGACCGCTGGTCCTGCCTGACTCTCCTGACACTACCTCTCTGGCTTCAATCATTGCCACTTTGACACCGCGGGAGACTAACTCATAGGCAGTCGAGATACCAGCAATCCCAGAGCCGATCACGCATACATCAGTTGTGAGATCGTTACTGAGTTTGGGAAAATTGGGCCTCTTGGAGTATGGTTCTGTGTGTACCCAGACAGCATCGGTCTCACCGGAGGTGTTCATGATGTGTTCAGGCCTCGCCATAGTTGCCATGGTTGAGCGCTGCATCCTGAAAGCTCTTGGGGTTGAGCTGTGTGAAGAAACACGGATTGCGAAACGCAACGTTGTAGGTCTGCTAAAAGAAGTAGTGAGAATCCGGAAAGACGAGATGTTCATCGTTCACGATGCCAATTGATAGTCAAGAAGTCACAAGGAAGGATGCATTCAGCATGCATGTTCGATACTTCCATTCATACCAAAACAATGATGTCAGTCATCTTGTGACTGTGAAACAGTTTCAGGAGCCTTCCTGTGGCTGTATCCCTATTCGGCTCTATATTGTGGAATTTCCTTCGGTGGTATATAGATCTTGAAATACGCGTTGGCTAAGGATGAAGCACGGTGAAGCCGTGATCAAGTGGGTTGCTGGTAGTTCGTACTTGCTCTGTCACCGGAGCTGCACTTATTCCCGCTTACATAATTATCACCACTCGACGTCCACGTTAGGTAGTCTTTGCAAGGAATCTTGGGTCCCTTCGGTACGACCATAGGCGATGGAGCGGTCACAGGATGATTTGAAGCGGTTCGACGAAGGGTTCAATGGATTCCCCAACCGGCTACCTGACGACTGCATCGAGTACATTATCCACTTTCTCGACCCAAAGCTCGACGATGCTGCAATCCGGACACGGCTGCGAGAGGTGCACAGGGCAGCGACCGAGCTCACGAAGAGCTTACTGAAGGAGTATATTTGGCAACGGGAGACTTTCAGGCTTGATATAGTACGTGACAACGGTATGGTAGGGCATCCCTCCATTCTCCATTGATATAGGTCTGATACTTCGCGCTGTGTAGGCTGCAGTCTCCTACGTGGACGGACCAACTATGGCGATTCGGTGGAGGACGAGTGGCTTATTGTGTATCTGCTGCGCGAGCTGAGCAGGAAGTTTCCGGACTTGTGGATAAAAACGGTGGATGCGGATGGTGAATTTTTGCTCATCGAAGCAGCCAACGTACTTCCATCATGGCTCAATCCTGAGAATGCGGACAACAGGGTTGTTAGCAACTAGCAGTCAGGCCTACAGAATGGACACTGATTGATATATAGGTCTGGTTACACGAAGGCAACCTCCTGATCATTCCCCTCCAGCAGCCAGACACAGTCCTGAAGGCAGCGCCACTATCGCCTTCAGTAACTCCAGAAGAATCGCGGATGTTTCTAGCTGATCATGCCAACGAATTACTGCATTCAACTGCCATCGAGTCCGAAGCCTTCTATCGTATCCGAAATTTCCCTGGGCAAATCAATGACAGCATGCACCATGCCCTGATCACTGTCCCACGGAAAGTAGCATATCTTCTACATCACAACGCGGCGTATATCAGTTCCGCAACCGAGGCTTTCTACCTTCGCGATCCCATAGCCTTGAAGCCGCTACAAGCCGAAAACGCCGAGGAACTGGTGTTCACGCCCGAGGATTTCATCACAGTCAGTATCAAGTTTACGAAGGTTGGATATGCTCAACTCAAAAGTCAACGTTTCTCTGCCCCATCGGTGTGGGATGGCAAGTTGCCGTCCAATCAAGGCTCAAAAGACTATGCTCGAGCGGAGATGGGCATGAAAGTCACTTGTGGTATGGAGATGCTTGTTCGCGATCCGCAGAGTCAAGATAAGGCGTCAGTTCGAGAGATCAAGCTGCTCCTTGAAGACCTTAGGAGTGGGGAAGACCTATTGCCGGGGCACGACGAGATGATGAAGTGGGACAAGAAGGACGATGATGATAAGTGGCTAGACATTGACTTTGAGGATCTCGAGCGCGAGCTCGGCGGGAAGGCTGGGAGAGAATCGGAAACTGTGAATGGTCACTTCGGCGAGAAGTCTACGCAAGAGAATCTGAGGAAAATGGTCCAAAGGTTTGAAGACTTTTTGAAGAATGATACCGCAGGGGCCGATGGTGCTGAAATACCTAACTCGATGGATTTTGACGATGATGAGGACAGTGAGAGTGATCTTAGCAGTGAGGGTGAGGACAAGGCCGTATCCTTCGATGAAAACGAGTTTGCCAGGATGATGCGGGAGATGATGGGAATGCCAGCAGACGAGCAAGACGGGTCTTTACCGGCAGTTACTTTAAATCAAAATGTTTCCCGGGCTAAGGCCACGGACTCAGACGACGAGGATGTCAACGAAGGCGTAGAGATAAGAAATGTAATGCAGCGGATGGAAGCCGAGCTTAATGAAGCGGGCGCACTGGACCTGGACCTGGACCCGACGCCTAAAAAGATTGCTGCGATGCGGACAGGGTTCAAGGTCAAGGGAGCTGAAAAGGGCGTGGCCAGCCCCACAGGTGATGATGAAGAGAGCCGTGACCAGGAGGTGAACATCAACTTCGATCTGGTCAAAAATCTTCTCGACAGTTACAAGAGCCAGGCAGGCATGGCTGGACCTGGCGGCAACCTTTTGGGCATGATGGGCATACATTTACCAGCCGACGCGGACGATACACTGCCTTAGTCGGATTTCCGCCACATGTTTGATGCGTCGATTCAAATATAGAAACCGATCTGCGCGCCAAAGGGGGTGTCAGGCCAGAACTGGGCGGAGGACAGCAAAATCTGAAACATCGCATAAATCGATACTCTCCCAACAAATGCAACTCCACTATTCTGGACGGCGTCAGGACTTTGGCCACCGACTGCGGAATATCCACACGCTCTGTGTCAGATCAGACATGACATGATCTCGATGCAACGCTGCTCCTTTTCAAGGACACGTGGTCATTGAGAAAGCGTCCAAAAGCAATTTGGATTCTGACATACAATCGCCAAACAGGGTCCTTGCCTTCGGGATGGGTTGACATAATCACGAAAGGGTCTGCCTTAACTATCAGTCAGAATCGTGATAACGCAGTCGTCTTAGAGGAGATTAGATTGGCAGAGTGGCCAAGTTCTCTCTGCAAGCAGCCCGTTTGCGACCATTGCAACGGGGGTCTATCCGACTGGCGGAGCGACTGAGCGACTGAGCGATTGTCAAACCACCAAAATCCATCCTCCACACCACCATGTCCTTACCTGAACAACATCGGTGATCGGCCAATCTACCCCTTATCAGCTTACTCATACGGAACCAAAAGCAATTGGACCTTCGATCAACTTCCACGCTACAGCCAAGGTCAGGTGGGTAGCACGCCAGTAAATGTGATAGAACCACTGAGCAGGTCACATCAGCATGGCCGACTGCAACTAGCACACCGCTCAGCACACGGACTGAGACATATTTCGACAACCTTGCCCAGTGACGAGGAGATCATTGTCTTGGGACAGGTTCTCCCTGAGCTACCCAGGCTTAGTCCAGCATCTGAGAGGTTAGTCGGAAAGCTACACGAGAAGGCAGAAGCGCAGTTGACGCCGATCACATATCTTCCGGATTAGGACACGGCTACTTCCGCATGAAAGAGCAGCAGGGCACAACGTCTTGTGCTGTCAATGTTCCGAGTCCCTGAAGAGGGGTGGCTTCTCTAGCTCATGATAGCTCATGGGGAAGTTGCTAGTGCAATTCCTGCGTGCGGGCATCCGTTGTCCTCTCAATCGCGGCATGACTTTATATGGAGTTGACGACTACTGTAAAGGCTATCTGCAAAACCTTCCGAGAGGCGGGACGTTAGTGTCAATCCTCCCCTCCCTCAGGGTGTGCAGGTACGGGTGGAACAAGCACGATATCATTCTAGAATGTCGGTTTCGATAAGCTATGGTCCGGAGACGGGTGGTAGTGCGCACGCCCTTGATGCTGTGACACTAGTGCCTTATCGTCGTGGGCCGACAGAGGGTTAGCAAACAGCAGATGTAGAAGGAGGAGGAGGATGTATTGATTGAGTCGACTCGAGTCGAGTCAAGCTTCAGGCTTGGGTCGTTTCCAGGTGTAACGAGGGGAAACTCTGGTGCGGGAGGTGTTCTGGGGATTTGAGTGGAAGAAGGAGAGGGAGAAGGACGAGAACATGGAGGAGTGACCAGGAGATGGAGAAGGGTGAGGACAGGATGAATTTCCTGTATCCGTCCGTACCGTAGAAGCGACAGCCGGGTTCCCATATACGATAGAAGCGTCCGCTGCTCATTCGATGGCAGTGGGTGGAATCTGGCGAGCCGTGTAACCTGGCTAGCAACCTTAACTCGACCTTACCTACCTACTGTACTGTAGCTAAGGTACTCATAGGTGCTCCTACGTCCGTATCTTAACGTTACTCGTTGAGTTATTATTTGTGGTTGTCTTCCTCGATTGTATGCTCTACTTTAGGCCTGGTGCAGTTGAGGCTTGATGGACTTACAGTACGACGATGATCGTGATCAGGATCCTACCCATTAGGTGGGGTGCAGTTCCGGTGCCGTTCCTCCTTCTCACCCGCCTACATACAGTAAACTGATAATTGTCAACCAGACAAGACAGGCCGTTACAGGCCGTTACAGACCGTTACAGACCGACCCGATCTGATGCACATGTGCTGTATATGCGGGCATGGTTTCCACTGTCGGAGTTTACCTTGCACACAAATCTTCATCTTGCAGTTTTGTAGTAATCCACATCAGTTACCTAGCCACTATTGCCCCTGATCTGCGTCGTGCGTTCCTGCTGCCACAACCCAGCCTGGTCGATGTGATGCGAGGCCGGGCCTTTTTCAACTATTCTTCACCTCTGTTTCATCGTGGCTGGCGCGCCATTTACGCCATGGGGGTTGCGGGGGTGGGGGTTTCGTCAGGGTTTTGACGCTAGCTGCCTTGGGTGATGAGTACTTTGTCACGGTAGATAACTTAAGTTAAGGGATTTGTAGCTGAGATAAGGTTGAGATAAAGTATAAGCCACGTGCAACTTACAGTACCACACATCTTAAGGTAAGTTTCCTTAGTCCTGTGTTCCAGGAATGGGGGATTCGTGGCTTTGGGGTCACCTGCACGGCCAGATTATTAATTGACTTTTTGAATGCGCCATTATTTCTGCCGAACTTCATACCTTACTTAATCTAGTTTACTTTGCTTATCTTAGTGTGTCAAGTACGGGATACGGTACTCGCTCTTACCGGGATGCAGGGCGGGGTCCGCTGAAACGCTGATATCTTACCTTACCTCACCATCCCTAACGATCCCTCCTTACGCTAAGAGCGGATTGACAACCTGGAAGACTCGACCGCTGGGCTTGGACCGTCACCTTCATCTTCATCATCACCACCGGGTTACATGACATACTAGTACATACTTCATAGATGTATTTGTAACTACAGTCTGTACCACCACCATCCACAACCCGCAACTCACCATGATCCCGCTTACCCCGTGCTCAAGCCTCTCACCCTACTGCCGTCTACCCTGTCCACACATTATTATTGCGCCGGCGTGGATCTACATGATACCACTAATTCTCTTAGGTCCGATGGATCAGGAACTCGGCCAGTCAAGCAGGAGGAGCGTGGTCTGGAGAACTGCGTCTAACCACCTCCGTATGGCTTTCAATTCTGCCCAGTCTTTACAATTCTTTGGCGGGTGCATACCACCTCACAGAGTACGGATACAAATCTACAGTCGTCGCAGTTCAGTTCATGCTCAGCCCACTTACACCCGACCGTTGTTCTGATGCACGATGCATTTCGGAAAATTCTTTCATGTTTGAACGCCTTCCCATCCTATAATAGGTCGATTGCTTTCAATTGACCATATCCACCACCTTGACCGCTCCTCCGCCGCTTTTCGCCCTCCTCACTGACAGACATCTTCACACCTGCCTATTCTGTCCCACGCTCATAGCAATTGACAGCCATGTCCGATCCTGAGAAATTGGCTGAGAAGGTAAGTCAATGGCCATGGTTTGCAATGACTCTATAGTCTAACGATGACATGCAGGCTCGGCTAGAGCGTCAGGACAATGAGTTCTCTGCAAAGGTACAGCTTCTCGTCGTCAGGGAGCAATCTGTGCACAGACTGATAGACGTCGATGCACAGTCTCCTGTCGAGCGCGGTGACTATGAAGGGCTACAACTCGATATGCGAGAGAAGAGAGCGTTTGACAATCACCAAGCCTGGGCGAGCAGCGATAAGTTGAAGAAGGAGTTGGAGGGCCTACAAGCCTCGCCCGTGGCCACACATGGAAATCATTATTACCGTTCCGCAGGAAGACCAGTTTTGACCGAAGAAGAGGTTGCGCCGGACCCAAAGGCGAATGAACGTCGGTTATGTGGGATGCGACGGAGGGCTTTCTGGATTGGTTTTGGTATCATCCTTGCAGTTATCATCATTGCAGCAATCATCGGGGGCGCTGTGGGAGGAACGAGGAGGCATACAACACCACCTCCAGCGACATCTCCGCCTCCTTCTCCTCCTCTACCGTGAGTGACCATTCCTCGATGTGATCCAGACCACCGGCTAATAGATGGAGTGGAATAGTCCTTACGACATCATGGCCGCATCACCTATCAAAGCATTGGCTTTTGAGGGCAACAACAGCCAAGATGGTGGAGTACAGAGTTTCCGGATTCATTATCAGTCCGTCAATGGCCATATCAAGGAGCTCAGATACGATGGGATATTGGCCGGTTGGAACAACGCAACGTGGGCAGCCTTTTTTCCTCACAAAGTTGACAAGCATCCTTTACTAAGGTCAATCTAGGGATATCCTTACAGATGCTCGGGATCACACCGGTCTCGCCTCGTTCATGTATTTGAACGGCACGGCACTGATGGTAGGCCCTGACGATGGATTTCCTCCAAGACTTGTCAGTCTGATTGTATACTACAGGGCGCTATTTTCTATCAAAATAACCAGGGATACCTGTACGACAAGCGGAAGAGACTAGCAACAGGTGACGTTTGGTTGCCGGGCACTCTGGGCACTCAGAGCTTCTTGACCAACGGCAGCTTCTCCCTGCCATCTGGTGCGTCACCAGATGCCAATCCGACCAATGATTGGGACGGCCTGAACATGGCAGCCGTTTACTCCATGAACTTCCCCAACGGTCCCGGTGCGAGGCTCTACTACCACTTCACATCGCCCAACGGTAGTACATGGATCCAAGAGCTTAAGTGGGATCAGGCAGATGACAAGTGGGAGACTGGTGCCGCCTTGACCGGAGCCTCACCCAATTCGCACATTGCCGCGACGATCGACGAGCAACATAAAGTCGTAAGGGTGTTCTATTCCACCGAAAACGGCACGTTGCAAGAATCGTGGTCGAACCTGACTCTGTACAACGCGCCATACCACCTCGGTAAGCCACACATCCCTGAATGGTAACCACACGTCGACTAGCTAACACCGCCCCACCAGGCCTCACGATCCCCAACCTGCTCCCGAACACCGACGCCGACATGGCCGCCCTCGACGTAAACGGCAGCACTCTACTCTACTACTACTCCAACAACGGCACCTCGGGCATCCAGGAAGTCACCATCGCCGGCGGCTTCGGCGCCTCGGCAAGCGTCCACTACAACAGCAAAAACGTCGTCGCCGAACCCGCCCTCCTCTCCGACGGCGGAGCTCTGTCCCAGTACACGCCCCTGACCGCCGCCCTGGCCATCTTACCCGGCACGACGCCTCTGATCCACGTCTTCTACGCCGACAACACCGTCTCCACGAGCAGCGGCTACTCCAGGCTGAGCGATGTCAGTAGGCCCGTGGATAACGGTACCTGGCCGGCTTCGAGCTACGGATCGAGTGTCGGGCAGATCCAATTGCCGTTGGGGACTGATCCATGATTAGGGGTTTGAGTAGGTAGGATCTGGATCTCGTTCGATCGATTTGCTTGGTCGCTTTTTGGTGGGGATCTCGGAGATGATACCCAGTGTTTTGTAGGATTTCGGGTTTGGGTTTTCCTTGTCACCGATAGAATTATTTTTTCGGGTTAGCACAATGAGATTCGATATGATAATGGTTATATGATGCCTCTTGCTATGGATGGAATATGCGCGGCGTCCGCAGGTATATGGCACACTCTCTGCAGTTAGGTAAAGGTCACGCTACAGAGGGGTCAACTAGGCTTAGTCATTATCTTGCCAAATATATCCACAACCTCCTACTGTGCAATCACCCATCCCCACTCTCTAAAACAACAAACAAGTACTCCGCAGGCATATTTGCCCATCGGCCAGCCATGCCACGCACTCGTGTCGGGAGACTGATCGAAAAACGAGGCAAATACCGTATCGATATGCGAGGAACTATGTACAAATTACCTGTCCCAAAGAACTCGTCAGGCCAGTGTCTTGTACAGCTCAAGTTCTAGTCAGATATCAACAAGGCAGAGAGGAAGCAAGTCATCGTTGCGCTTCATATCCTTCCTGTCTGAATGGAAATTTTCCCGTGAAAATAAGCACCATTCGAAGCAACCCTTCAAGGCCCAAGCAAAACGGGTCAAAGCCATCACCGCCCATCGGAAGCACAGCGTGGCTACTATTCGTACATGTTTGACCGCCCCGGCACCAAGCCAAGCTACCACCGTCCGCCGGATAACGGCTTCCATTCGAAGCACTAGCAACAACAACGCACCCAGCACAGCCCCGCAAGACCATCCGCATCAAGCCTACAATCTACCCCGAAATCCACCTCAATAACCACCAATCCGCCCACCGACCCGCACACCAACCAACCCTCCCCCCCCCCCAACTTTCCCCCCCAGACCTCCACCCACCTTACCTCGAACTCCCAGCCCCAGCCCCAGGCTTCGCCCACCCCCCAGCCCCAGCCCCACCACCAGTCCCATACCTAAGCACCGGCTCCGGCGGCGCCAGTCCCGCCTCCGCCAGCTGCCAGTCCGTGACGCCCTTCAGCAGCGGCGCCGACCCACCACCGCTGCCGGGCCCTTGCACGCCCGCCTGCGCGACTTCGAGCCAGAGCGGGTCTCCGCCGGTGCCTGTGGTCCCGGTCAGTTGATGGCGCTTTTTGCGGCCGTTGTGAAACGCAGCGGGGGGGGAAGAGGTGGAGAGGGAGGGGATGGGATGGGATGGGATGAGACGGTAGAGGGGTAGGGTAGGTGAGGTGACGGGTTGAAGGGTCGGAAAGGGAAAGGGAAAGGGAAGAAAGAGGGAGGGAAGGGAGAGGGAGGGGTAGAAAGAGGGACCGGAAGAAAAGAGGTGAGAAGAGGGGAAAGGGAAGGGGGGCCGACATACCCAAAGCGGCAACGCCGCCCTTGCCCAGATCCTTGACGCAGCCGGGCCGCGCGCCTCCGTCGCCGTCGATCAGGACCGTGGCGAGGGTGAGCATCAGGCCCCAGCTTACTTGCGTTCGGTGCGTGCATTGGATGCGGATCGTGCATGTCCCTATTTTCGACCCACGTCACTCTTAGCTTTCGCTCGACTTCGATCCCGTCCACCCCCCACTTCCGCCCGATCTCGCGTCACAAATCCCATCTATCCCTTCGCATCCCATCCCATCCCATCCCCTCCATCCCCTTCTGAGCAGTCGGGCAAGGGCCCAAACCGCACCATCCTACCAGCAGAGCAGAGCAGAGCAGAGAGGGAAGAGAGAGAGGGACGTACCAGACGCGATGCTAAACGGACAGGTGATAGCGCCCGCCGCACTACCCGGCGGGGCGAACATGACGTCCCGGTTGGAATAGGGCATCCGGTCCGCGGCGGCGCGGCAGTCTGGGAGTGTCGGGTGGCCGTAGTCTTCGGAGCAGAAGATTGAGACGGCGTGGAGGGCGGTTGGGGCATGCAGGAGGAGGAGGAGGAGGGCGAGAGGATGGACCATGCTGCAAATTGTCTCTTCACAAACCGTAGAGCGACAAAGGTAGTTCTGCGTTACGATCAATGGGCAGCCACCGAAGCCGACCCTTCTTCTTTCATGCCACTCTTCGCCAAAACCCTGCTCGCGCGCCTGATTGTTTGCGGTATTATTATTCGTTCAAACGCACCCCATCCGCCGGAATTCGTTTCGCTCTCTCCGCGGAACGCGTTTCGCTCTAACCCTCCACACCTGAAACTCGCGCTCCGGTCGCTTGCTCCTCGGATTTATGTCGCACGGCATTGCGCCGCACCGACCGGCCGATAAGGGCTGCAGCCGCGCGATAAGGCGGCGGCGGCGCTGAAACGAAACATCGCCGTTTCATATCCGAGGATACTCGTCAGTGGAGGTAGAGGGTAGGTAGACGTGTAGGTGGAAGTCGAGTCGAGTCGACGCTACGAGCGGGGTTGTGCGACGTAAACGCAACGGGAACATCCAACGCCCCGGTACGATAAACCCACGGCCGGTCACCGACTGAACGGTTCAGCGCGGAAGGAATGCAGATGCGAAGTCTGGGCGCTTGAGTGGGAGAAGAATGTGAGAAGTGCTTGGTTGGAGAAAAGTGCTGGGTGGGGCTGGGTTGGAAGGATGGGGTGGAGAGGGAAAGGGGGGGAGGCGTGGGACGGGAAGGCGGCTCGGACGGAGTCGAGAATCAAGACGAAGACGCGACCCCGCACCTCTCTCTCCACTCTCCCACCGCCGCCAACTTGACTTCCCCTTCTCCATCTCTCACCCACCCAGACCCTAACCCTGCCCCCGAACCCGACCCCGACCCAGATCCCAGCGTCCTACCACCACCGCAACGCCCACCCTCACGTTACACGCCACACCATCTTGCGCAATCTACCCTACTTCCATGACCCGGCCTCCCGTCCGGTCCCGAGCCGCGCGGGTCTTTACTGTGGCCTTTGCCTCGCCTGTCCTGTTACCTTCCCTGTCCCGCTCCCTTCCCTGTCCCGCTCCCTTCCCTGTCCCGTTACCTTCCCTTCCCTTCCCAATCCAGACGGTTTACGAAATGTCGAGCGCTAGATGGTTCATGTATAGGTTGGGCTTGGCTTTGGCGGTCGGTGGCGAGGTGGGCGAGAACTCGGCATGGCTCTGTCTTGGATTGTTCGGATACGTTCTTGAACGTCTTGTTGTTGTGGGTGATTCTCTTGAGAAGAAAGGAGAAACCACCCGCATGCGGGACTGACTGGACTGGGATGAAAGTGGTGTCACTTTGAGTAGGGAACGAGCACATATCTGCTTGACCCCAATGATCCGAGGAAAAGGACTGGTTGTTGGACACACACGACCAGTTTGACAACGCCATAGCATGGGTTGAAAACTGTCATTAAATTGTTGCTTGGTTTCTCTTAACCAACAACGGTGCTATGCAGAAGTATAACGCTGTAGAAAGCCCATCGTATATTACAAAAAGTCATCTCGGTCATCAGTCATCAACAGTAAAAGCAACGGCTTCCTTCGGGGTATACGGGCTTCAAACGACAAACAGACAACTGGATGTGCAGCCCCTTTTGGATTGCGCCTGAATTGAGTTAAAGTACCTCTCTGATCTTCGCATAGAGCTCCGTATCGAGAAAGTTGTAGTGAGGATCGAACTGACAAAAAGGATGTTGGGAGAGAAGCGTCTCCGCCGTAGGCCGTTCCGACGGATCGCTGTGACAGAAATCAGCACGTGATCCCAAACAACACAAGTCAATTTTTCAGGCTGTGGGGTGACTCACATCGTGAAACAATCGTACATAAAGGCAACGGCCTCGGGACTGATGGCAATGGAAACATCTTCCGGAATCGGAGGCGCCAGGTTAAGGCTTCCGAGCTTGTAAATGGCGCCGACGGCTTCCTCTTTGCCCCACGGTCTACGCCCGGCGAACATCTCCAGTACGACGCATCCGAGGGACCAGATGTCGACTTTGGCGCTGTAGCCCGGCCCCTGGGAGCGGATGACTTCGGGGGCCATCCAGAAGACGGAGCCCTGCATCGAGTTCGAGGCGTCGTTGCCGTAGATGTTGTCGCTCTTCTTGGAGATGCCAAAGTCGGAGATCTTGCAGGTGCCGTCCAGGTCCAGAAGGATGTTGTCGGCTTTGAGGTCGCGGTGGAGGATACCTTCGGTGTGCAAGTATGCCAGTCCGGCCAGCGTCTGCCGCGTCAGGGAGCTGACGACGCGTTCTTCGAATTTTCCGTGCTTGCGAAGGCAGCTCCCGACGCTACCACCGGGGATGTATTCCAGGTAGATGGAAATCGAACACTCGTTGCGCTCGCAACCGAGATACTGCACGATGTTGGGATGTTCCAGATGTTGCATGGTGTCAATCTCTTGGTCTAGTGCTCCCACCAATTCCTTCATCCGATCTTTGTCCTGACGGGCGGATTTCTGATTGACCTCGACCTGCTTTACGGCCAGGAACTCTCCAGTCGTGGCGTTGATTGCTAGATACACACGGCCGTACGTACCTTTGCCGATAAGCTGACCTCGGATGATTTTGAAGGTAGCTTGGCGCTTAGGTAGAGTGTCTTGCGGCACCGTTTCGAGCTTGGAAACACGGCTGCCACGACTTGGTTTGATCTGCACGATATTCGCGCCAAACATCTTGGTGCTCTTCCGCCGGACGATATCGCCGCCCTTGTTGTTGATCGAGGGTTGCGTGAATCGCTTACGATTTGCCTCGTGTGCGCCTTTGGCTACTTCTCGGATTGACTTCATTCTCCCTAAGCCACCCGATTGTCGTACGTTACGCTGCGCGAGCGTCTGCAGGGTGCCTTTCCCCTTCAAAGTAGACTCGTCGGAACCAAGAGTCTCGGACTCTTCTGCTATTGAAGCTATAGACATAGGCCTTCCCTGGTCAACCAAAGAGGTCCTAACCGGTCTTGACGACGCTTGTCCCGCAGCCGACTCCGAATCCATCGGATTACGATCCGCAGCGGAAGCGGGAGAGGGAGGAGGGGAGTTGGCTTGCTCCTCTACCACAGGGTCGTCCAGGTCCAGATTAGGGAAGAAGTCGTCAAGATGATCCAGGAGAGCTTCGGCCGGAGGTCTACTGGCCCAGACATCGTCTCTCGCAAAGGACTCCCTCCGCAGCAGTTTCGTCATCGCTTCTAGGGACTGCGCTGAACCACTGGCAGAGTTGGCGGACTCGGGTATGTGCCGTTCGATCCTTGCATGTCCATTCTGTCCGGCTTCATCCCTGACGCCGCGGTCATGGTTTGATGGCGCTGTCGAGGCACTCGGGGTAACTGCTGACGTACTTGGTGATTTGAACGTTACAGAAAGACCCTTCCGGGCCCGGGAGGTTGTGTTCAGGGTGAGCGTTGGTCTATCACCCTTTGGATCTGGCTCACTGGTTCCCTCTTCGCCAGAGAGAGACGCACGCGAAGGTAATTGTTGCGCCATCCTCTTGTTCGCAATTGGAATGGCAAAAAGCCCATCATCCGAGTCATCATCCGAATCTTGCTGGATCTTTGGGGACTTGGCAAAACTGATCTCACTTTCCTTGAAATTAAAGTCCGGACCGTAAGATCTTCTCGAAGAAAGCACAGAGGCTGTCCGACCCGGTGGGTAACCGGAAGCGGGGCTGACAGACGGGGATGGAGCTTGCACGGGTGTCTCCTCGGAGAGAATTGGGGCTGAATGTGTCGGTAGATCTTGCTCTTCTGTTCGGTCCATTTGAGTGGCACCTTCCTCATAGTCAGGTATCTTGAACAATGTATTTCCTTTGCCCCAAGTAAAGCCAGGACTTCGAGGAGACCCACCTGGACTACTCCTCCCAGAGCCACTCGGACCGAAGTTGACAGACTGCATCGCCCGCTCAGGTTTCGAGTTCTGGCCCCGGGAACTTTCTCGGACGGGTATAGGTCTGGGTGCACTCGATACGTGGCCTTCTGCCAATGTGGTCCCAATGATGGCACTCTCTGATAGCGTAGCTGCTATTGCCGGACGTCTTCTCTTGTCTTCCGTCTCCTGAACATTTGAGTCACGTCTTGATCCAGGACCTACCAAGTCATCCGGCTGACCAGTCAACGATCTCCGCACTCGGTCCCCAGATTTTCTGCTTAAAGAGTTTGCTTGTTTTAGAGTATTTGATTCTGCAGGCGCAGGCGGCGGTTTCCTCAGCGGAATCCAAGAATCGCTCTTTTTCTCCTCGTAGGGTGAATGACGAGGAGCGTCAAAGTCAATGATGCCATCCCGCTTAATGCCATAACCTATCACATCTTCCACCGGGGATTCTCTTTTGAGCTTTTGTTGCTTCGATAATAGGTAAGCTCTTTGTTTTCTTTCAGTCTCCTGACGGTGATGCTCCGCCGCAGCCTCCAGGAGCGCCTCCCTATCCGGCAGATCTGAACCATCCTCTTCTTCACCAGCCTTGAGAGATTTAAGACGTTCCTGCATATTATCTAATGTTCCATTTTCGCCTACAAGCGTCTCAGCGTCGTCTATGTGACCATTCGGCGGTTGTGGTGCCTCCCGAGTCGGTGCGCTCGCGGCTTTCAGAGTGGATTGTCTCGAGTTCATCGGTGGGGAAGCAGATCGTCTATACAGACTTGCTGAAATGCGACTGGAAGCTTCTTCGTCCGTAAGCTTACGAGGGGACTGTGTACCGATCGGCGATGACGGCGCTGCTCGCTGCGTGAAGCCAAGCCCAAGACCTGTAGGCTGGGACGCAGGTAAAGACACAGCCGATGACGAAGGCGCTCGCACGTAGAACTTCAAACTACCGACAGCGTCTGCTCTTTTGCGCTTGTGCAATACCAACATGGCGTCTGAGAGTGGATCTTCGTGCTCGGTTACACTCACGCCGGCTTCGGTGAGAAAGATCTGGGCAAAGTCGCTATCTGCAATGCTGAGACTGTGGCAAATAAGAGCTCTGAGAGCATCGGCGGAGTCTGCGTCCGTGATTTCGATCAGGCGGTAATTAAAACCATCTGGGGTCGCAAACACATATTTTCGTGTTTCTGTCCGCCTCATCGCCATCCTCCCAGAGAGAACGAATTTGTCTTGCTCCGACATCGTCGAGGTTGACGACGGTCTTTCGAGCGACGTCTCACTGTTATTGAGACCGGGACGAGCAAAAGGTAGGGTTGGAGGCATGTGTCGGAATGTGACAGGACTCGTTGGGGATTCTAAGGCGTTCTCTTCGGGCGAAGGCTGAGCACCTTCGCCTTTCTTGCGCTTCCTGAACATGTTCAAGAAGCCTTTGCCATGGTCCTTCGCACTCAAAGGAGTCTCGGAAGCCGCCTGGCGGTTTGACAGTTCAAGCGCAGGTGGCCGCGCACCCTCCAAAGCATTCCTACGGGTGTCTTGAGATCTGTGCAGCATACCCAGGTCGCCGATTGCACTTCCAATGCTAGCACGCATTGCTCCGGTTGTACCTGTAGTAGGCCCTGCGCCGTGTGGGCCCAGAGATGAGGCCATGGAGTCACTACTGTTGCTCTTATGATGCCCAAAACGGCTGTGAGGTGAAGCCGACAAGTTGCCATTCGCTGCAGATGACGCCAGCACAGCGTGATGGGTGGCCGGACTCCCGCTCTGCGGACTGCCATCATGAGTTCGTAGAGTGTCGTTACGCAAACCAGAGCCTAAGGACCCATGCCCCATTCCAGCATCGCCCGAGGTACTCGGACTATGCCGCTTCGACTGAGCACCATCTCCAATGCCGGTCAATATGGCTCGAGACAATACCGAACGAGTCTGGACCTGCTGCCCTGGATCTGTAAAGTTCGGCTCGCTCGCAGTAGCCACAGGATTGCTATATACCGGGAGTGTACTACTCCTGTGACTTGAAACGGCCCGGGTGCCACCCCCAAACGCCGAAGCTTTGGTAGGAAACTGGTTACCCGGGCTGTCATCGTCCCAGCCTGCGGTGCTGGGTGTAGTAGCGAATGCGTCCGGGCGTCCAAGGTTTGGTGAGTTTTCCAGACCACCGTCAGTAGAAGCGCTAGGAAGCATCTGAGCGGATTCTCTCCTATGCTGGCCGAGCCTTGTGCTCTCACCATTATCACTGTCCGCAGTTTTACGAATCAGCTTTCGCATCCTCTTCCCCTCTTCTCTCTCCCGAGTCTGGTCCCATACAGTTCCGCTCCTGGTACACTCTTGCGCCAACCGCGGGTAAACAGATTTGTGCATCATGCCGAGATTTCCCCTCCCACCATGTCCACGGCCTAACTCCAGGAAATCGTTGCCGGAGATGTTCAATTGCCTGAACGTTTCCTGCCAATCCTTCGAAAATCCATTGAGGGCGAGCCAAGCAAGAACACGTTCGATGGGCCACTGCAATCCGAGATCATTTGGAGACGCAGGGGCAGCTGACCCATTACTGGTGGAGTAACGATGGGTTTTGCTACCCTTTGTTGCCACTAAGTTGGAGCTAGAGCCAAGGGGCTGACTGTACGGAGTCGCCATCGTCGCTGTAAGTGGACCAGGCGATTGAAGATCTTGGACATCACGAGTTGGGAGGTGAATTTGATGACGGCGCGTCAGAGGGGTCTGCGGAACGCTCTGGTTGTTCCTCGTGTCAGGGTACTGGGAATTGTCGACGAAGAAGGCATTGGGTGCAGCCTCAGGCGGATACCGGTAATTCGGCGTCCTGAAGCTATCTGGGCTGCCGGTATATTCACTTGCGTCGATGCGGTTGTACCCTCGCGCTTGATCCAAGGCACCGCGATGCAACGCAGGTATCCCCACACCTGGGCCGAAGGAGGCTCCATCCGGCACATATGTTGCCGATGGTTGCTCATTCGGAGGCAATGATGTCGCAGATTGGTAATCATGCTGCGTTTGTGAAAGCGGTATCGATAAAGGAAGAGGCTGGTGCCCGTGATAGCCCTGGGCCGGGTTATAGGCATGGTGCTGATTGGTCATCTGATTGGAGGTCATTGGTGGTGGTGGCGGGAGAGAGTATTTCCAGTTATGCTGCCAGTTTTGGTTTCCTCCATACGAAGCGCTTGGGGGCGGCCCTGGTGGGGGAGGGAGAACTAAGTTTTGAGAAGCTTGCATCGGTCGAGGCGGTGGCGGCGGTAACGAAAGCATTTGCGATTGCTGCAGAGGGGACGAGACGACTGGCGGTGGCGGCGGCCCAGGTAAATATTGAAGACGTTGGTCCATCATTTGCGGAGCTGACGCTTGCCTCTGACCAATTTGATATGGAGGGTGGACCTGGCCGCTAGGACCTGGTCTTGTTGTTGGCCGCCCACCAATTTGATGTGCCACACTATTCTGATCCGCTGCCGTGTTCGCCCTTCCCCTTTGTCCCGTCGGGGTTGGTGTTTGGTTGTAGACCGGTGCACCAGTGGACATGGCAGGGTAGGGAGATCCCGTTCCGTATGACGGTATAAGCAGGGAGGATGATACGCTGCTGACATTATAGCTCGGTACGTCGTTCAATATGAGATCGTCAGGTACAGGCCCATTTGAGTGGATCTGTGTAAAAGTCGATGGAGGTGGTGTCGAGGTCTGCCTCCTGTTTAGATCTGAATTGATTGACCTTGTGGATGATGACCTCTGCCGACTTGAACTCATAATTCGTAGACCATATCCTACCCTTGGACGAAAGCGAGTTGACTCAAGTACTTGATCCACTCATTCGTGCCAATCAGGACGTTTCCGTGACTCCACGGCAACGCTCATCGAAGTCCCTCAGTTCCTCACAAACTCCTCTCCTCCACATTCGATAATCTCGGCTTCTCTACAAGCCTCCGATCGCCACCTCATCCCAGGTCATAGAGCGTCGCTTGAACTGGCAATATGTGCAGGTTTCCAATTGAGACTTCAACAGCTGTGAGGTCGGCACGATAGTAGGATGACCTTGGCCTCGGTGCGCTAGGCTCTTGATGCTGTACGACCACCGCGATATTAGTCTCGATTTCACAGGCAGCAAGGTGACGTCTAGTGTAAGTGATCAAATCTATTATGATCTCTCGGTCGATGGGCCACAATACAAAGTAAGATGTTGTGGCTGATTATTCCGGAGCTGAATGCGCTGGGAACTTTTTGGGGGTGAAAGGCTTCCGACATTCCTTGTCGTTCAAGACTCGCTTACGGCGCGCTAACCGGAGCTGAACCTCGACGGACGGAGAGAAGCTTTACACGTGTTCCCGTAACGTTACAATAATACATGTATCATCACCGTACCGTCGTAATTTAGACCGCAAGAGCTGTTTCCAAATGAAGCTTAACTGATTGAAGTCAATGGAAACGTGCAACTCCATTCACTCTATCTCTCTCCATATCTCGAGAAACGCGTTCCAATTACTAACCCAAACTCAATTTTTTATCCGGAGCGGGCCAGAGCTGTCGTTCGGATCGTTAAGGAATGACTATACAAGTATCAAGATCTTTGGAATCAGGAAACCCAAGGTCCTTAACCTCATCATCTTCCAGTTTGCTAGTAGGCGAATAATATTAAGGATTCTCCTCCACTTTCATTAGAATCACAGTCTTTATATCCCTGTTTCCTCCTATCCATAACTTGTACCAGTTTGCAGTCCTTCTATCCTGTCAAAGCCCTGAAGCGAAAGGATGGGTATATATCGAATTCGGGCAAGGGGTGTTCAGGAAGAAAGAGCATGTCGGCCAGTAGAATCCGCTGTCACGCTGCGTCACGCAGCCTCATGCAGCCCACGCCACCAACTTATCCAGCCTTGTTTGCAAAAAAGACTATAACGAAACTACAAAGCAATGTCCGACCCCTTCACCGCGGACCACCCCCCATTTCCGGTGGGCAATGTTTCCAACATATCCAACCCCCATCCAAAACGAAACCCGCACTCCCTTCCCCCCAAACCCTCACCCTGCTCCTCCTCCTCCTCCTCCTCCTCCTGACCACCACCCAAGCACACCCCTTGCGCCGTCTCGCCATCCTCTACAGCACGGCCAACCTCTCCCCCGACGCCCGATCCCTCTGCGTCTCCGTCCTCGCCGCCTCCGCGGGCGCCGAGGAATGCTACGACTACGCCGAATGCATCCTCGCGCACAAGACCGAATACGGCAAAGCCGGCATGGCCAGCGGGACGGCGATGCTGGGGCTCATCCCGGCTGCCATCGCGCTACTTCCTCGCAACGGGCCGGGCGTCGACGAGGCGTTCCGACGGGGGTGGTGGTATTTGGTTTTGAGCGTGTTTTGCGGGCATGCCGGGGTGGGGTTTGCGAGTCAGGCGCTGGCGGGGCGGTGGGCGGGGTCGGCGGAGGGCGGGACGGAGTTGTTGGAGGATGCGGGGTTGGTGGAGCGGGGTCGGGTGGGTGAGCGAGCGGGACGGAGGGAGAAAGGTCGAGAGCCTGTGTTCATGGTCGTTGGGATACCACGCCCTCTTTTGCTGCTGTTTGGGACGCTACTGGTGGTGGCGACTATCGTTCTCGGGGTCGTTCTTGGCTTGCAGACGGTGGTGACGTGGGCATGTAATCATGACCTGCTCATTGCTGGCTATTTGGGTCTTCGGGTCGTGCCGGGACTCTTGGAGCTTACTCTCCTCGTTTGTTTGCGGAGATTCGTCGATGCGAGGCCACAGATGCGTGGACAATCATTTGAGGCCCTAAAAGGGGCAAATAAGGCGGTGGTATTGGCGAAGGTAGTGAAGGGGTTTACGCTTACTCTGTAGGCTGGGATCTGGGTTCATGGGACTGCTGTGCTGTCAAGTAGTATCATGTTAGATGGTTCGTGGGCTGTGCTATATTTGCTCGGGTTACCAATGCTGTTGGCGGCCGGGAACATGGTGCTGACTATAGCATATTAGAGTGGTTTCGTCTTCAAAACCAGGATGATAAAGATGCAAGTAAGGAGAGAGAGAGAGTGAAATAGTTGGTCGACGTACTTCCTATCGCCCATGTATGGGAAGACGGTCGAAACGGAGGAGCAAAACATGGCACGCGAAACCACACGCCTGCATAGAGTTGCCAGCAAGAGCATCAAGAAAAGTGAGCTAAAGGACAAAGAGGCTAAACTTCAAACGCTACAAAAAGCCCTGGACGAAGTGAACACCAAGATTGGAGCCGAGATGAAGAGAGCGGAAGACGACGCAAGGGAAAAGCAGCAGAGAATGGGAGCAAGAAGCAAGGCGTCGCTGGGCGCAAGAGAGGCACGAAAGGCAGGGAAAGGCCCAGCAAGAGCAGGCCGAACGTGCAGCAAAACATGCTCGTGAAGCTAAGAGGCTTGAGAGACACAAGAGGCACGGAATCGTGAATGGTATGCCAGGTATGAAGAGACGGCCAGAAAGGCCTGGTGCTTTGCTGCCTCTATAGGGTAAGGTATTTCAACCCCTTAGGTAAAGGTTAGGTCAGGTATCTGTAAGTCCAAGGTGACGAAATCTTACGGTACATACCGTACTGTACCTAGGTATTAATTGTAGAGCCTCGCTTCAGCCACAGACTGACTGAACCTTACCGTATCCATCCAAGCCTCTACGGTACCTTATCTTATCGGAGAGCTACCTTAAGGTAACTCAGCAGCGCCGGGGTCATCCGAAACCTCGCTACCTTAACGTTCTGTTTACCTCATTATTAATTATCAACCACAACCAAAGCGTTTTCTATTCGGAACACGAGCTTTGAGGAAGAACAAAACTGGATTTGTTTGGCCGCTATCTGGGTTCATTCAGAAGCCCTATTTCCCAAACTCAGTAATGGCTACCGATATCCGGGCCTCTGAGCTTCGACAGCCTATTGATGTAGCTGAGTATCTCTTCCGCCGACTGCATGAGCTTGGAATACGTGCCGTACACGGCGTGCCGGGCGATTACAACCTCGTCGCTCTGGACTATTTGCCCAAGGCTGGGCTTCAATGGGTTGGCAATGTTAACGAATTAAACGCAGGTACCAGACACCTGCCCTGGGCTTGCTCGAACGCCCTTTGTTGACTGTTCATATCGCAGGCTATGCTGCGGATGGATACGCGAGGGTCCATGGAATATCTGCAATCATTACCACGTTCGGTGTCGGGGAGCTCTCTGCGATCAACGCATTGGCCGGTGCCTATTCCGAGTATGTCCCGGTGGTGCATATAGTGGGTGCGCCTTCGACCATTTCGCAGCGGGATGGCATGCTACTGCATCACACCCTGGGGTAAGCTTCTCCAGCTGCACCGCATCTCCACGTATCGTTGAGATGGATCCCAGTAACGGCGACTTCAATGTTTTTGCGAACATGAGCAAGGAAATTTCCTGCGTCGTGGCAAAGTTAAACGACCCGTATGATGCAGCCACGCTCATCGATCACGCGCTGAGGGAATGTTGGCTACGTTCAAGGCCGGTATACATCATGTTGCCAACGGACATGGTACAGAAAAAGATCGAAGGCGAAAGGCTGAAAACCCCGATTGATCTGAGCTTCCCTGAGAACGATCCGGAGAAGGAAGATTACGTGGTGGACGTCGTTCTTAAGTATCTGCACGCCGCCAAGAATCCTGTAATCCTTGTCGACGCTTGCGCCACACGACATAGGGCGCTGGAGGAAACCCATGCGTTAGTCAAGAAGTCCGGCCTCCCTACCTTTGTCGCTCCCATGGGCAAGGGCGCCATCGACGAGACTTTACCGACCTTCGGCGGCGTATACGCAGGCGATGGCTCTCAGAAAGAGATCAAGGAGCGAGTAGAGACGGCTGATCTTGTTCTCTCAATTGGTGCTATCAAATCTGACTTCAACACCGCCGGGTTCACCTACCGTGTCAGCCAACTCACCACGATTGACTTCCACAGCAACTATGTCAGAGTGAAGTACTCGGAGTACCCCGGGGTTCGGATGAATGGCGTTTTGAAGAAGGTTACGGAGAGGATGGGAAAACTGAACGTGGAAGCCGGACCGAAAGCAAACAACGAAATTGCAGAAGATGAGCAAGATATGTCAAAGGATCAAATCATCACCCAAGCATGGTTTTGGCCCAGGGTGGGACAATGGTTACAACCCAATGACATCGTCATAACCGAAACGGGCACAGCCAACTTCGGAATCTGGGAAACACGATTTCCAAAAGGCGTGACGGCTCTGAGCCAAGTGCTCTGGGGTTCGATCGGATACTCTGTTGGCGCTTGCCAAGGAGCAGCTTTGGCTGCAAGAGAAACCGGGGACCGGCGCACTGTACTCTTTGTCGGAGATGGTAGCTTCGAGCTGACTGCGCAGGAGGTCAGCACTATGATTCGGCACGGGCTCAAGCCTATAATGTGAGCTTCTACACTTGATATTCTTCGATAGGGAGTTCACTAACTGCCGGTAGCTTCGTCATTTGCAACGAGGGATATACGATCGAGCGTTTGATCCACGGAATGGATGCGGAATACAATGACATCCAACAGTGGAAATATAAAGATCTTCTTCCCGTCTTTGGCGCCGATCCGAAGAAGTCGAAGACTTTCCAAGTGAAGACCAAACAAGAAGTCCACGATCTCTTCAATGACAAGGAGTTCTCCTCAGCGCCGTACATTCAGGTAAGCTTTAGTCTCATCTAGCTCTTGCGACTAAGCTGATGGGCGACAGCTGGTTGAGCTGTACATGGCAAAGGAGGACGCGCCCATTGCTTTGAGATTAACCGCGGAGACGTCGGCGAAGGTTAATGCGAAAGAGTGATCCAACCCAAAGTAGTGCGACGTACTTCCAGTAATCAGTTTATGTAGGCATGATGTTGATGACCCCTGACGTGATTTGGTGGTGGTGAAAATATAGATCAAAGCGAGCAATTTGCCATTATCAAATTATAAAAACCATCATACTAAGATGGAACAAATAAGATATGGGAGAATTGATTTGTAGATATTCAATTAGCACCCTTAGGTTACGGAAGCTGTTCGCTTGAATATGACTCGACAGCCAGAGACTATCCCTATCATCTGTTGACTCTCGCAGCTATTCTTGTAAACCTCACTTTTAACTCCCCGCAACCAAGATGAACGACTCCGGAAAACGCAAGTCTGCAAACCAGTCCTCAGGGCCTATGGAGAAGAGAAGAACGGTATGATGACTCACTCTATCAAGAGATTCCGGCTCTGACTGCGGGCTCAAACCCCACAACGTGCCAACGCACATTCTTTCAAATCTGATAAACTATAACTGACAAAATACACAGGGACCCAAACAGTGGCGAGTCACCCGTCCAGCCGGAGCTTCGAACGGATCCATCGAGCCCGGCGGAGCGGGCATCTGGGCGACTTGTGCCAAGGGAAGAGAAGGGAAATGCACCCGGGAGCTTCAAGACATCTTCGCCGAGGTACCGTACTTCGTATCACGGTCACTGTCGCGCTTAAATCATCCTGACCTTACTTTAGTATGCCGAGAAGCTTTACCCAGCTACAGAGAACGACGAGGGAGCAAAGTCAGGCAACGGGGACGAGGACGACGACGACGACGCGGAGGACATTGAGGCCGAAATCAAGCGGGAGGTCGAAGCCATCCGGAAGCCCAAGAAGGACGCTCTCTTTCGAGCGATCAGGATCGACGTGCAATGCGGTACGTTATTCCTATGACCCTTACACCTACTACCCTCGATTCGAGTCATGTTACTACGGGAAGAAAGCCGTGGAGAATCCAATAACGTGGTTCTTCGAACGGCGGCAGTGATATTTTTCCAGACGCGAGCGCCCATCGAGCCGGTGTCGTTTGTGCACCGGATCTGCGCCGACGCGGTCGAATCATCGGCGGTCCAGCGCAGTCGGTGGGTGCAGCGACTGACGCCGATGACCTTGATGGGCAAGGCCACCGAGAAGGGACTGGAGGACGTGGCCCGGGCGGTGTTGGCGCCGCACTTCCACGCTCAGGCGCAGAGCGAGTCGCCTAAGAAGGTGAGACGCGGGTTCGCTTTCTTTTCTTTCTTTCCAGTCGTCTGTGATGCCGCTATGTTGTATGTGTACAGTACATACGAAGATACCCTGCGCAGACGCAATATATGCATGGAAGACTTTCCCTGCAAGGCTGGGGGACGACGCAGAGGCTATTTCGGTTGCGGGTCGCGTATCACCTGTCGATCCGCTTCGTCCTGGATGATCTGCTTCGGCAAATGCAGGCTACAGATTGGCTTACCATTTGGCGATGGAGTTTTGTGATGCTAATTCTGAATCTCGTTCGCTTCAGTTCGCGATTCGCCCTACAATCAGAAACCACCACAGTCTGACGCGAGATGGCGTGATCAAACAGCTGGCTGACGTCGTGGGGCCGGCGCATAAGGTGGACCTCAAATATTACGACTTGTTGATTCTCGTCGAGATATACAGGGTGAGTGGATTACGCTTCTCGCCTTCGCCTCTTTCTATTCCGTCCAATCGCGCGTTTAGAGAGAAAATTGCCTTTTGATCTGCGTGTTACACGCTGACGGAAGTACCTAGAATGTCTGTGGGATGAGTGTTGTTGGCGGTGACTTCGAGCGACTGAAGCGTTACAACCTGGCGGAGATTTTTCAGCCAACGCCGAAGACGGTCGCTGCATCGAAGGAGGGTCTAGAGCTCCCGGGAGACGAGGGCGGTGCTCCAGGTGCCGATGTGGTGGGAATGGGGACGACTGAACCAAATTCAGCACCTGCCTTTCCAAACGAAGTAGCAGCTACATAGTTAGGATGGTCAACAGAAGGCTGTTTCTGTTCTTCCTTATCACTCGTACGAAGGACTCGTACCTTGCTTCGGACAGCACTTCAGCTTTGGGCTTCGACTCCTGGTAGTTTCTCGTCTCCAGCGCAAGGTCATCCGGAGCTCGTTCCATGCGTGTAACAAGATCTACAATTGGCAGGACTAACTAACTAAGGCACAAGCGAGGCGAGGGTCCTGTTTGAGCAACCTGCACCGTTCCGTTAGTTACCAGGGAGAGGTACTGTACATCGACAGTGTTGACGGAGGCGTCAAGTTAAGTTAGTCGCTGTCAGCCGAGATGAGATGCATGGTGATCACAACAATCCCAGAGACAGGCATGACCATGTAATGTAACTCTGGACCACGAAACTGGATTCGCAGTCATTTGTCCAAAGGTTCCAAGGGGTGTTAGGGAACCCTCCCCTAGAAGTTAGAAGGAGGAAGAGGATCCGTTACCATACCTGGTACCTTACGTTACAGCGTTACTTTGCAACCAACTCCCTCGCTAAATGAATAGATTAGGCGGTCTGAGAAGAGCGATGTCGCATGTTTGGCTTCCCCGAAACGAGCGCCCAAAGGCCCTCTAAAATTGCCGATTGGCCGCCGTAGACGAGCCTCGTCAGAATGTGCCTGAAGAGGAATGATCCGTTCATTCATCGCAATCCATCCATATGGCCGTCACCAACAACCATCCCATGACATCGAAGACACGACGCCACCGACTGCTCTTCGTTACGCATTCGCCTGTCAGAGTGGAAAGGATGACATAAGACAGACTGTCTTCCAGGCGCAGCATGCTCGACCGTAACCGTGGGATTTCTCTCCTCATAGGGCCGCCTGGCCTTTGTCTATTTTACCTCGTGTCCTGCAACTTCCCTCTGTTGTCATGGACCGCTTCATTCCGAGCTTCTGTTTTTGCAAGAACCTTATAAAGAGACGAGAGCTTTGTAATGTATTCTGCTGTGCCGTCGGACTTCGTATATAGACTGTGATATCTCTGAGCATTTCTGCTGGTTTGGAGCTACACAACTTCCTCTCCAACTCTCGTATCCTCTTCCATTTTTTCATCTCTGCTCACCTCTCGTTGAAGACACCCTCGACCTTTGTTTGTTCTTCCGAGATGCATCTGCCACCTATCAAGATCGACCACGGCTACTCGCCCGTGACGATGAGCCGGGGTCCAACCGGTGCCTTGGCCTCGCAGCCATCGGCGGAGTTCGTCGCGATGCAGAGACTCGTTCAGCGGTGCCTGAAGTCGCCCAGGGTAGCCCTTCATTCAATCGAGGAAATGCCAGGCCATTCACACGGCATACGCCTTCTTGTACTCTCTGACGGCTCGCGTTTGGTGCTCAAGCTTAGTCCAGCTCCGAACCAAGCAGTGATGCGCCACGAACGCCAATCTCTCGACACTGAAGCGATCCTCTCCGATATCCTGGAGTCGGACACGAGGGTCCGAGTCCCCCGGATCGTCAGGTGGGATGGCCGAGGCAAGATGCTTGGGACCCCCTTCCTCTTGACTACCTACACCCATGGCACGAGTTTCCGGGATCTTCTGCCCTACATGACTCAGACGGAGAGAGACGGCACCGATGTCAAGCTGGGCAAGTTACTAGCCGCCATCAGCCAGCACGTTTCCCCGTCCTTCGGATCCGTCGCCGCGGTGCACTCGGGCAAAGGTTCTCCGTCTTGGCGGCAAGTATTCCGCTGTTTGGTCGAGTTCAGTCTCCGCGACGCGGAAGACCTTGTCATTGCGCTGCCTTACTCGGAAATCCGTGAGCAGGTCGAGCGGTTCGGTCCCATTCTTGACGCTGTAACAGAGGCTAGGCTGGTGGTCTTCAATGGTCGAGACCCCGCCAATGTCCTGTTAGACGCCCAAACGCGGGAACTGATCGGTCTATGGGACTTCAGCAACGCCATCTGGGGTGATGTACTCATGTCTGATTCTATTGCCGATCCGACCCGGGCTTTCCTGGAGGGGTTTGGTGCTTGTCCGGAGCGTACTGGAGCTGCAAGGATACGGCAATTGCTGTAAGTCTGGATCATTGTTTTTCTATTATAATTCAGCCTTTGACAGTGCTCGTAGGTATTTGTGTTACAGGGCTGTTGTAGCCATTGTATCACAGTTTTACCGACCGCAACACGATGGCGATGAACTTGCGGCGAGAAGGACACTCATCGGGGCGCTAGCACAATTGCAGGGGGCTGGCACCTAGTGGTGAGATTTGTAGGGACACTGGAGCACAAAATTGACGTCATTCTATCAGCTTTGTGCGCGGTAATGATGAAGTCAGGAGTATAAAATCATGGGCGAAGGTGTTGGTTTAGATCATGGTCCGGCGCTGGGAAGGTTGATCACTTATTTGTCATATCATAGTATCACCTCTAGAAGGGATCCTATCACATACACATCCCAATGTACAGCTTCACAGATTGAACAAGAGATCGATGGTGACAGAGGCATATATGATGGTAAACACGCGCTGTAGCGCACGGACCAGTAGTAAGGCCTGGTACAGTACAGGGTCCTGACTAGCGGCTAACCTATCCCTCGTAAGGCTGAGTTTCGAAATGGGCGATCCATGAATATACTTATGAATGAACGCTCCTGATGAAGGCCTGACTCAACGCCATAAGCATGGCACACTTCCTTAGGGGCAAGCAGGCTGGGATACAGCATGACTTCTCAGCTGGCATAGCACCAGAACTGTTCGCACTGGACGATGTATGAGTCTCTCCTCGGTAATAGCTGACCACGTCCTAACCGCTACCTTTATCCGCAGGTTGCCCGTTACGGCATCAACTCCCAGATCAGCGCTCTAGCGTACGATCCAGTACAGTCCCTCCTCGCCGTCGGGACCAACGATACGCAATATGGAAGCGGACAGATCTACGTCTTCGGGCAGAAGCGCGTCTGCGCGACGTTCAACCCGTCACGGAAGTCCTCAATCAAGTCTCTGCAATTCTGCGCCAATAAACTTCTGAGCGTTGATTCTCGAAACGATGTGACGATCTTTTCTTTGCAGACGAAACGCTTGTTGGCGTCCTATGCTCCGCCTGGGTTTGTCACGTCGTTGCTTACGGACCCGACGTTGGACTATGCGTTGGTTGGGCTTCAGAACGGTGGGTATGAACGGTCCTGGACCTACCACGAGGGTCACGCTGATTCGGAGTAGGAGACATTGTTGCGTACGATCTCGATCGAGAGGCACCGGCTCCTTTTAGGATCCAAAACTTATGGCGGGAGCGGAATCCGAGAGCTAGAACTCTACCTGTCGTTGCCATGGCTCTGCATCCACGAGATATTGGCACGCTCCTGATAGGATACTCCGAGGGTGCTGTCATATTCTCCTTCAAGCAGAACAAGCCCATCAAATACTTACAATACGAACTAAACCCAGGAGCGCCTGGCGGTGATTCAGATCCTACATCTGTCAACAGTGTCAGGCGACCGAGGATCACGCAGGCGCTGTGGCATCCCACTGGTACGTTTATAATGACTGGTCATGAGGATTCAAGCTTGGTCATCTGGGATCCTAAAGACGGTAGGGTCGTGATGGCTCGGACGTTGCAAGACACGAACGTGGATAGACCTGGCGCTGGCTCTGGCAGTTACGGAACCACCCCAGGTACATTCTCACTCAAAGAGCCTCTATTCAAACTTGCCTGGTGTGCGAAGGAGAATGCGGACGATACTGGCATCCTCATCGCAGGAGGCGCGCCAACTACGTCACCCACAAAAGGCTTGACCTTTCTTGACCTTGGCCCCACACCCAACTATTCCACATCTTCATGGCAGATCCTATCCGATTATCTTGCTAGACCGAAACAAGTTCATGTTCTTCCTACACCGGCCAAAGCCGAAGTGGTAGACTTCTGCCTCATACCACGGATGTCACCACACTACGCCGGGTCTCAGGACCCAATAGCGTTGTTGGCCCTCTTATCTTCAGGCGAGCTTGTTACTCTCAGCTTTCCTTCTGGTCGCCCAATATCTCCTACCAATCAGCTACACGTCTCACTTTCGTACGTACATCCGTTTGTGGATCGCATCGCACTGGCATCGATTGACAGAACGCGATGGCTCGGCATGACGGAGAACAGATCACATGGTCCACCCATATTGACAGGCGGAGCTGAAGCGACACACTCTTTGAAGCGTTACGAAAGTAGGAATATCGTTCAAACCGCTCATGCGGATGGAACCATACGTCTGTGGGATGCTGGCCACGGCGACGAGATCGAGAATGAGGATGTACTGCAAGTGGATGTCGCACGGGCATTAGGACGTCTTGAGGACATCGAAGTCACTACGATGTCTATGTACGGCGCTACAGGCGAGCTCGCTGTGGGACTGAAAACAGGGGAGATGCTAGTCTTCCGATGGGACAAGAACCGCAATACCGGCAGAGAGGTCCTACGTACAGGTGGCGATGGCTTCGGCGGCATGGTCAACATCAAGGATTATGCGGATCCCGCATTGAAGGAAGGATTACTACCTCTCACAATGTTGCAAGGTCAACACGGTGCGGTAACGGCTTTGAAAATGAGCGATGTTGGATTTGTAGGTGTCGGCTTTGAGGGCGGAAATATAGCAGTGATTGACTTGAGAGGCCCTGCGATCATTTACAACTCTGCCCTGAGGGACTTGGCCAAACACAACAACCGAGGAAGTCTGAGGAGAAGTGACAGCCACAAGATAGAGACGCCGGAATGGCCGACCGCAATGGAGTTTGGAGTCATGACTTTGGATGGAGATGGTGAGTAATACGACATCAACAGCACCTAGCAAGCTAATGAGGGGCCCGTAGATTACTCAAGCATCCTGTGCTTCGTTGGTACTAACCTTGGGCGTCTGGCCACATTCAAGGTTCTCCCAGAATCGACAGGCGGATATACTGTTCAGTTCGCTGGCCTAAGTTTGCTGGATGACCGGGTCATCACCATATCTCCCATGAACGCCGATACGGGAGCCCCGGCATACGCATCCCAGTCTGCGGTTGCTAATCTACGGGATGGTTTCAAGGTTAACGGGGTGGTCCTTGCCGTCACTCATTCAGGAGCTCGAGTATTCAAACCAGCATCTGGCAAAGGAGCTCAGAAGACGTGGGAGGACTTCCTGTGCGATTCCGCTGCAGTGGTTCGGTTCGAGGATCGAGGCTATGCACTTGTCGGCCTTTTCGGCGACGGCTGCGCAAGGGTCTACTCCATACCTGGCTTGAAAGAAGTGGCGCATGTGAAAGTGAACCATAAACTCGACATCAAGAGATTCTCGGAGGCGATCATCACGCCGACTGGTGATATCTTCGGCTGGACTGGACCATCTGAAATGGCTGTTTTGAAGGTTTGGGGAACTGGGCAAGAATTGTAATCCCATCATCGACCAACACTTGGGTGAGTTGCTGACAAGGGATTTAGGACACGCTCGCTCGACAAGCTCTTTAATCCACAGGCACTGATACCACCAAGACCGACCATCTCGAACCTGCAGTGGATCTCCGGGACGCAGTACGTCTCACCCGCCGATTTAGACATACTAAGTAAGTATCCGTTCTCTAACCGAACGACCCTCATACTAACATCTCTTCAGTCGGTGGTCCAAATCGCCCACCTTCAAAACATATGGTCGAGCAAATGCGCGCAGAGGAACAGCAGCAACGCCTCACTGGGCGTCAAACATCAGGCCCGTCCTCTGCGCCAGACGGCCAAGATGAAGGGTACTGGGCATACATGCAACGGCAAGTTCAGGAGCGAACCGAGAAACTCGGTACCATGGGCGATTCGATGGACAAGCTGCAGGAAAATAGCTCGGGCTGGGCGAATGACGTTAGTAAATATGTAAGCCAGCAGAAAAGGAAGGTCTTGTTAGGAGGTAGGCATTATATTCTGTTTCCTTTAGGGTAGGATTGCGCTGACGCCTCTGCCCATCAAGCTGTCACGAGCAAGTTCGGATTCTAGATCTTCACCAAGGCGCTACGCACTGTGAGATCTAAGGGTCGCTGGGCTCCAAGTCACGCTTGGCTATCATGATGCTTTTCCGATGGACTTTCCAAAGCGCAGGTAAAGACTGGCTGCACGCAGAAACGCGCGATAGTACACATCCACCCACTTGGCAAATTCCCCCACACAAGGTCCCCATTACACCACCCGACGACAGCTCTCAACTCGCGACAACCCAGCAACGCACTCCAAACACGATCGGCCGACTCAAACAACCAATACAAACACTCAAAAACCACCCCACAACTCCACCCCCTCAACCACCCCACACCCTCCAATCACGAAGAACCAGCCAAAACGACCTTCCCCCCCCACCGCTCATCAAACTCGGCCCAAACACCACGACACTCCTCCTCCATCCTCTCCTTCAGCCGCACCACCCACCTAACAGCGTCATTCTTCCGCTGGGTCAGGTACTCGTTCGAGACATACAGCAGCGTCTCCTCGGCCTTCGCGATGCGCGCCTCGGTGTCGGCGATCTGCTCCTCGAAGTGCATCGTGGTGCGCAGGATGCTGGTGCGCGTGCGCGTGAAGTGGCACGGGCGGCAGTAGCCCGTGATGAGGGTGGGCGTGTAGTCGATGTCGCGGTCCGCGGGGCGGGGGGGGGGGGAGTGCCCGCAGGAGGCGAATGTTGCTGCTTGTGAGGGGGGGGACATGGTTGGTGGGTGGTGGTGGTGAGGGTGGTGGTGGTGGTGCTTGGGGAAGTGGAAGCCGTCGGGGGGTGGTGGGAGGGGGGGGGGGACGGGTGTTGGTGGGACGGGTGGTGGGAGCGGGGGTGGGGAGTTGGGGTTTCGTGGGACGCGGTGGTGGGGGCGTTGTGGTGGTTTGATTGATGATGCTGTCGTCGTCGTCGGCGACGCTGGGTCTTGGATCTGTCTCTGCTGGCTCCGTCCCTTCTCGTGCTCCTGGTTCGATTCTCGCGATCTGGTACAGCTGCTCGAAGTGCCGCTCTCGCTCTTTTTATGTCTATCCTCGACGACCAAACTCGACTCTCTCAATTCACCCGCGCTCTCGTATTCGAATTCACTGCCTGAAACCTCGTATTTGGTGTTGTCTTCGCTCACACTCAGTTCCTCGCTCGTGATCGTCGCTGGTCCCGTTCCGCTGAGTTGCGCTGTTTCGATACTTGGTTTCGGTACTGAGTTCGCGTTTGAGCAGGATAGGGAAGAACGACCAAGATCCAACAGACGTGGGATATAGGCACTGTTGTCTAGGCTTTCGTACGGAAAGAACAAGGGCGCTGTTGGCGAGCGGCCGGATCCGGCTGTCGTGGCCATGGCGTATGGTTATGGTGGTGGTTTGGGCCGGTTGCGGTGATGGGTTCTTTGTTTGGGGGGTGTGGAGGCGAGGTTGGGGGTGGGGGAAGTGGATGGGGAGGGAGTATTAGGGAGGGAAGAAAAGGAAGAGATATCAAGATGCTGGGAGGGACGACTGGAGCTTTCGCTGTGGCGGTTGCTGTGTGTAGGGAGGGGGACCTAGCATGAACAGATAGATAGAGACCTAGATATACACGACAGCATCCTTGCCCCTTTTTATAAACCTGCCCGCCAGCACAACCCTAAGGTATCCGACTGTTTGCCTTGCCTTGCCTTGCTGTCTTCCTCATCGTCGGTCGCAAAATCGCAAATAGAAAGCCAGACACGACGCGACGCCAACAACGCAGTCAGACCATCGCAGACTTTTCCGGCGCAGGTATTCGTGTTTGGATGATCTGCATCCATTCATTCAATCAATCCCACATACCACCGTCTTGACGTCCTTGCTGGAGCGCTTCGCTTTGCTTTCCCTCCCGTTCGGCGCTGCTCTGCTCGGCGCGATCAGGCGCGCTGGACAACGACTAAACTACCCCGTCGCGCAAACGACTCCATCCCGTGACGACATGCTTTGTTCGCATTTGCGCGATCTGTTTCGGGCTGGTTTGTTTTGGGCCACTTTGGGCATCGTGTTCCCGTTGCGTTGCGTTGGCTCGCGAAAGCGACTGTTGACAAAGAACCGTCAGCACTCCTCTCCTTTCGGCTCCTTTGTTGGCGGCGCTTCCGGTGCGATTGTCAAGAACGATTGTTTGGGAATGGACGGCTGCGTTGTGCTTCGGTGGCGTGGGTTGATTTTTCTTTGTCTCTTTTTTTCGTTTGTTTGGGGTTGGGGGAGGAATGCGATGGCGAATTAGCTGGCCAGCAGAGAGCATGGACTGGTCACGTTTTCTGGCGCGGGAAGATAGGTGTTGGGAAGGGTGGATCGTATTTGATGTAGTTGCTTGTTGATTTAGCCTATCGATCTATGCTGCATAAGGCGTGCTAGATAAGACACGTTCTTCATGAACGTAAGAGTGTGGGTAGTAGAGACTCCGACATAGGTAGGTAAATGGGGGATAGGTAAGCACGAAACCTGAAATCGCTGCTGCGCCAAAAATGGAGGAATAAGTAAGGAAAGGAGGGAGGAGGACCCGCCGACCGGATAGCTCCATTCACGCACTCTCTGCGTCGCTCCGCCCCGCTCTCCTCAATGAACCATGACTTCGCCGTTCCTCGCCTGCCCGAGCGGAGGTTGCTTCACTTCGCCAGACTTCTGCTCCCCGTCATCCCCCATCTCCATGTCCTCATCTGCTTCACCTTCCCCCTCGACCTCACCTTCACCTTCGCCATCGCCCTCCTCCTCATCTAGCTCCTCGTCGTCGCTACCACTGCTCTCAGCCTCCAAGTCCTCACTGCCGGCATCCGAAGCCTCGTCGACGTCTTTTTGTTCGACGTCGTTCGTGATGGTGGCTGTGGCGTTAGGCCCGGCAGTGTCTTCTGCGCCGGCCATTTCATGGTCGTCTTGTTCTGGCTCGCCGTTCGTCGCAGCGGACGGATCGTGGGCTGAGGGGTCTTCTTCGTCGAGGACCTCCTCTTCTTCCGCGCCGTAGGTGGCCCCGTCGTCGTCGACTATGTCCGCCTCGGGCTGCTCCGGCGGGTACTCGGCTGGGGCGGATTCTTCGGTGTCCCTGCACGGACGGTTATTTCGTGTCGTGGCGAAGGGTAGGCAAGGAGATGGTAGAGTATATCGGCTTACCACTTGATTGCAAATCGTGTAACTCTGGGCTTCTCGGCCAGCACATTCCTCCGCACCCGCTCCATGATCGGTTTGACGGGCGGCTCGGCGTTCAACTCGTCCGAGTCGTACTCGTTGTTGACATAGTAACCCACACGCACGAATTCCCTCCCGTCGTAGCTGCAGGTCAGCAATATGACTGTGACGCCCAGGATTTCGGATGTCGGGATGCGTTTCAGGTCGGGGGCGTCGGCTTCGAAGATGAATTTGTTGACGCCGATGGGAATTGGGCCGACGAGGAGGGAGTCGAGTTCTTGATCATGTTCGGAGCTGTTATGGAAGGTAAGTGGTGGTGATGGAAGGGGGTGGAGGGGAGTTACGAGGTTGCGGAGCCGACGTAGGTTAGTTTCCATTCGAGGTCTGGCTGTAGCTTTAGTATGTATACAGAAGAGGGCGAGGGAAGGTCTTGCGCGTACCTTTCTGAAGCTGCTCTAGACACTCAAACGTGATTTCGAACTCGTATGGCGCGCTGAAGTTGGCTGGGTTGTTGAGCACTTTGACCCCTAGCAAAGAGACGACAGACATGTTTGCTTGCTTCTGTGATGAGTATTGTGGTTGAGTGCTCTGATCACGCCGGGATAAAGTAGAAGAGAAGAGTTGACTTTTCAATGGAAAGGATGCGTATCTATGGAGCAGGAAGATCAGGGTGACAGACTGGAAGATATCTAATATGATGGTAGGGTGTAAGGGAAGTCGCGTTGTTGAAGTCATCCGCGTTATGAAGCTAAGAGCGCGTAAAGTGATGGGCTTAAGCAAGCGAACCAGAAAGCTCTGCACGTGATCATTTTAAGCGAAGTTACGGATTCGTCGGAGACTAAGTTACTAACACCTTTCAAAGGGCCAAAGATCTTCATAACATCCTCCGCTTTTTTGACCATCATCTTTTTCTCTGTTACACTAATACCGAGATTTGTTGGTCTGCTACCCTTTAATACGTCTCTTATTGAGGCGAAGAACTCTAGTGCTGACGTCCCGCAGCTTAACCTCACTTCACAGTGACTATCGTCTCTCTCTGTGATACCGGCAGTGATACCGGTATGGCTGATATGGACGCGGAGGCTGCTTTTCTCAATTCTATGCAAGTGATGAACAATACCGCTGAGAGTTATGGGGTGGATGGTGGCGCTGGTGAACAACAACAATCAGATGAACAATCAGAAGAAGAATATGATCCTGCGCAAGCAGTGGACAATAGTTTCTCGATTCCACATCAAGTCTCTGTTCCAAATATTCTCTCCCCGCCAGATACATCCTTGGAACACAACCCCCCAGACTCTACATCTCCCCTGCAAGTGATGGCCTCCATGTCAAAGCAGGACACACCAGTCACCGAAAATCCTTCCACACCCTTTCTCGGCTCACAGGATCCCTCTAGGACAGGTTCCAGGGCTTCTATACGTACACCAGCTAACGAGAGCAAACCCGTGAAGAGCCGTAACATTGGTGGTTTCATAGTTGATGATGACAGCGATGAGGATACTCCAGCACAATCAGCGGCGTTGAACGGGGTCTCGCATGTGGCTGGTGGCTCTTCGAATGTTTTGAAATCACTTTCTCATACTCCTCAGCCTGAGAGTTCTACACCAGATGTATCAATATCAATTACTGCACAAACCCAGGGCGATACGGCTCTTGTTCAGAATAGCGGTTCTGATAGTGTTTCTAATCTTGCTGCTATCGTCCCTGATGCTGTTGCGCTACCCAACATTGCTGGCACACCCAAGCCCGACGAGAATCTGCCAGCTTCGCAGGTCAATGCTCCTGAGCCTCCGGTCACAACAGCAGCCCCAAGAGTTCGATTACCGCATGACCGAGTCGGCATATTGGAGGATAGGATCAAGGAGGACCCTCGCGGTGATATCGACGCTTGGATCAGCCTGATTAGCGAGCATCGAAAGCGGAATAAACTCGAGGACGCTCGAAATGTTTACGAGCGGTTCTTCAAAGTTTTCCCAGCGGCGGTAGGTCTTCATCATCCACCGGATCGCGAGATACTGCCACTGAACTGACGACTTGTAGGCTGAGCAATGGGTAGCATATGCGTCTATGGAATCCCAGAACAATGACTTTTTCCGCCTCGAGCAAATTTTCAACAGGTCTCTATTGACTATACCTAACATCCAACTTTGGTCTCTGTATCTAGACTATATCCGTCGCCGTAACAACCTCACAACAGATACATCCGGGAATGCACGGCAAATCATATCTCAAGCCTACGACTTTGCCCTTCAAAATATCGGGATTGACAAAGACTCGGCCCGAATATGGCAAGACTACGTGCAGTTCATACGATCTGGGCCGGGAAGCATTGGGGGGAGTAGCTGGCAGGATCAGCAGAAGATGGATCTCTTGAGAAAGACATATCAACGCGCTATATGCGCTCCAACGCAGGCAGTCAACGCTCTGTGGAAGGAGTATGATGCATTTGAAATGGGTCTAAACAAGATGACCGTCAGTGCAGCTCACCAAACAGTATTGATGATAAGCTGACTTTTGTGACTTTGTCAGGGGCGGAAATTCCTACAAGAAAGATCACCTGCCTACATGACTGCGCGTAGCTCTAATATAGAACTCCACAACATCACAAGGGACCTACAACGGACTACTCTACCCCGCTTGCCACCGGCTCTGGGCTTTGATGGAGATGTCGAGTTTGGCAAACAGCTTGATATATGGAAACGATGGATACAGTGGGAGAAGGACGATCCCCTGGTTCTAAAGCAAGAAGACGTGGCTGCTTACAAAGCTCGGATTTCGTATGTCTACAAGCAAGCACTGATGGCTTTAAGGTTTTGGCCCGAGATGTGGTTTGATGCTTCTGAGTTTTGCTTCCAGAATGGATTAGAGACAGAAGGAAATGACTTCCTGACTCAAGGCATGGCTGCAAATCCAGAGAGCTGTTTACTTGCTTTTAAGCGTGCAGATCGCCTAGAGATCACAACATCTAACGAAGAAGGTGAGGATAGTGCCAAGCGTCGAGGCATGGCAGTGAGGGAGCCATATGACAAAGTATTGGACGCTCTCTACGACTTAATCACGAAGACCAAGGCGAGAGAGGTACAGGCCATAGCGCGCATCGAAGAGCAATACGCAAATCAAATTTCAACGCTACAGTCCGGCTCCGATCCCGATGGCGAAGACGACCTCGACGACGCAGATACAGACGCCAGAGGAGCGGCCAAGAAGGCTCAGATTGAGGCAGTGCAGAATGTCAACGGCGTTCAGGTACGGCTATTGTCGAGGACTGTGTCGTTTGCATGGATTGCTCTGATGAGAGCCATGCGACGGGTACAAGGTAAAGGCAAAGTTGGCGATGCAGTCGGTGGCTCTCGTCAAATTTTCACGGATGCACGTAAGAGAGGTCGCCTCACTAGCGACGTCTATGTGGCTAGTGCTTTGCTTGAGCATCACTGCTATAAAGATCCGGCAGCAACGAAGATATTCGAGCGCGGCATGAAGCTCTTTCCGGACGATGAAAGCTTCGCGTTGGAGTACCTGAAGCATCTCATTGCTGTCAACGACATAACCAGTCAGCCCATCTCGTAGTTCATATCTATTCGCTTTGCTAACTTTATCACAGATGCACGAGCTGTTTTCGAGACGACCGTCAGCAGGTTGACCCAAAAACTGGAAACCTCGCCCAAGGCGAAACCCATCTACGCCTTCTTCCACGAGTACGAGGCTCACTATGGAGAATTGACTCAAATGAGCAAGCTGGAAAAGAGGATGAGTGACCTCTTCCCCGAAGATCCCATGCTTATGCATTTTGCTCGGCGCTTTACCACCCAAGGATTCGATCCTACTGCAATTCGACCTATCATATCGCCGGCAACGCAGGCACGTCCGAAAAGTATACCCTCAATTGAGACACCTGAATCAGTCCAGAAGTCTCCGCCGAGTCGATATCTACAAACCTCAAACTCACCTAAACGCTCCTTCCCAGCCGATGAATCAGATAACGAAGCGACCAGACCCCGGAAACTTCACCGAGGAGAATCTCCCCTCAAAGGCGCAGCTGGCCGACGTCTCGATCAGCAAAAGCGAAACCTACAGCCGAATAACGTTCCTCAAAACCAAGGGCAGCATAGTCACCAGATTTTACCACCGCCGCTCCTGCCACGCGACGTACTTTTCTTGCTCAGCATCATCCCGAAAGCAGAGACGTATCATGCGACAAGGTTCAGGCCTGAACAAATGGTTCGCTTGCTGAGAGAGACGAATATCCCCAACAGTGTTCCGCAAGCGCGACCCCTGCCGATGGAAATGAAGATGCAACAGATACCGCAGATGATGCAGGGCCAGCAGAATGGTGGGTGTCCCAATCCCACTTCAATTTGCCGTTCTTCTCCCCTCCGTCAGGATGTCTTCTGCCCAGTTCAACCCGACAGAGGAGGGCACTATGATCGCGATGGTCGCCATAACCACTTTGAGCGTCTCCATCGTTCCAGTCAGAATGTGGAGCAGCGCTATAGCACCTACCCTGATCACGAGATACTCGGTGTTCGGCGCACGAACCCCGACTTCTCGATGAGACACCCATCATCTGTCCCTTGTTCTTCTTCCACCCCTGTCAATCTTCCTTCTTCCATCTCCCCCGACGACATCATCTTTTACATTGAGGCCTTTAAGCGGCTTGTTCCTGAGCCTCTGCAATGAGGCTGGCCGGGTTCATTGAGACCTCAGAGTTAACACATACGCACTAGGACTCTACTCCTTCGGTCGATAGATTCTCCCCCAATGTTCCTAGGTCATGCATGGCGTGGTGCATTCGGCGTTCGGCCGGCTTCCTTCACGATGCGAGCAATAACCCCCATCACTTCGGCGACTGGTCATGAAGAGCACAAGTTACTGTCTGCTTGAGGCAAGGCTATCACCGAAACATCACTGGGTTGCGATGCTCTGGTTTTTGGATTGTAAAGAGGAGAGGCTCTCATAGCGACAGGTTGCTTGCTCAGTCTTGAAGGCATGGCTTTCTGTGCTCTATCTCCGTCCCACAGTTCGCGCATCCTGTCCGATAGGCTTTGTCTCTTTTCTCGTTTGTGGCGGCGTTGGAAATGTCCTTGGTCATAGGCACCAAAGTACATGAAGTGCTTTGAGGCACTCGCGTCTGGGGATGCCAATGTAGATACGTATTGTAGACTCTGATCCGTCCTCAAATCATCACGTGCACGGGCCCGTGCTCCAAAAGGCGGGATGTGGCTCGAAAAAAGTGATAGCCGGGCCGTTGAAGTCGATCAACCGTCGCGCTCTCGGGCTATTACGTGCCTTAGTGCCCGAGATTAGCGTGCCGCTAAGGAAAGGTATCAGACGTCGCTTCCTGTCCTGCTTATTGTTTGTAACTTCCCTTCAATGACATGACGAAACAACACAATTGATACAGTACCTGGATCTCAGCTCGATAAACTCACGAGCAAACGGCAAAACAGTTGACGCGTGCTCTGAAGACGTGCATCATGACGTGTTATGTCTCGCTACCAACTGGCAGTTGGCAAGAGCCGCCAAGGCCACCTTCCAAACAGATTCACTCGGATTGGGGGTGTGGGTGCCTACAATCACCTTACGCGTGAAAGGCCCACATCGCTAAGTCCGTTCTGCCCTGTCTTTCCTTCCTTCTTCTTCCTCTTCCTCTTCCTCTTTCTCTCCCTCTTTCTTTTTCTCCTCCTCCTCGTCCTTCTCCTTGCCCTTCTGCCACCGTAAGATATTTACCTCGTACCGCAGGAAGAATGCAGTTCCTTCTTTAGATTCATCGTGTCAAGGCTTCGAAATTCAACTGTGAAGTGATGCTCTTCAGGCTCGCGTCTTCCGTACTACACTTCATTTTGACCTAGCCACGTTGCTAGGACTTCCTTTGTTGACTACCGTTGTCTACGTGAAGACCTGAGGTTGAACACCAAGCCTTAACCTCCACTTCAACTTCGACGTCAACCTCAACCTCCAACGTTCAACCGCAACTTCAGTGTTTATCGTCAACATCCGACCTCAGTCTCTACCAAGCGTGTTTCCAAATACAAAGTTCTGGAAACACAAGCCTCTCCTTTGCTTCGTACACGTCAAGCACACGAAGTAAGTCCCAACGTCGGCATGACGCTTTAACTCCACCTCTGCCCTCACGCGTGTCCTCTAAGTCTCGAAACCTTTCGTACCACAACCACTGTGCTAACTCCTGTGTGGCTCAGTCAACTCGCCTGAACTCTCGAGATGGCCGGTGCTGGGAAGAAACGCGCTCAGAAAGAGCGTCAGACGCACCGGTCGTCGCCGGAGTCGTCCAAAGACTCCAACGCTCCACCAGCTGGGCCTCCTGGAGGCTTCGACGGTCCTGGGGATTCTTCTGAGGACCCGTCCCGTAGTGAGATTCGTGCACCTGCCTATGGTCAGCAGTCCAGCCATAGTCGTCAATCGTCCAACGTCCCTTCCGGAGCTGCCGATGCTCCTCCGGAGAGTTCTCATGGAGCGCTGTCGGGATCGTCGAGGGCATATGCTCCGATCAACGTTGCTGATGTCAATCGTCGCTTGGACCTCCCCGGCAATGCGTACAATCTTACTAGCGAGGTAAGTTCACTTTCTTTTGTTGTTCAAGGGTTCTGGGTCCCTCGCTGGCGCCGCACAGCTTTACCGTACCGTTTCTTTATCAGGTTTTCACCAAACTACCACAGTGTGTTACTATCATTTCTATACGAGCATTCACATGAGCATTCACAGCGACCAACCGCTATTGTCTCGTTCCTACTCTTTAACACATCCCATGTATTCACTCCGACTTTCGGTCGTCACTTCGTGGTTTAAATACCATAGCTACCAGACGAAAGCACCTTCTCTCCTACATCCTCCCAACACACCTTTGGATATCATATCTTGTCTTCTCTCATCCTCCCATGCTGTTTGCATCGTCAGTCAAACTCATACACAGCAAGCATAACACAAAGTTGACTCGAGCACGAGTATCTCATTACTTAGCATCACTTTGATAGCCCGTATCCTCCCTTGCTCGTTCTCATCTCCCAGATCACTCGATCACCTCATCTCATATCTCTTACTTCTCCCATCATCTCTTCGTTCTGCGGTGACATCAGTCACACAAATCATCTACCTTCATCACAATGGAGGTTCAAACTTTTCGTCACTACAATCGGGATACTAACGAAGTCAAGTATTCGTTGCCCACTGCGCTCATGAAACGGCCGGGCTACAATACGACTGGCAAGGAAATCCAGACGCAGATCAACTCGTTTCCAATCATCCAGTATCCGACCATTACTATTTACCAGTACGATGTAAGTTTCACCTGTTTTCTCACTCACACTGCAATAAGTTGCACAGTCATCTGTTCAGTACTGAGATGATTGTTATATTGTTTTCGTCTACTCTAAGATCGAGATTCTGACATCCACTCAACTACGCTCTTATTCGCGTGATATGTTCAAGTCATTTACTTCACTTCGTCATGACAGCCTAATTACCAGAAGCTAACTCCAAATCGATAGGTTTTGATTGGTAAAGGCGCCGAGAAGCGCGGTTTGATCAAAGCCGTATGGGAGTCGAAAGCGGTTCAAGCCAAGATCGGACCCTTCTGGATCTTCGATGGCAACAAGCTCGCTTGGTACGTCCCGTCAAGCAGAATAAAGAACTCCCTGCTAACAACGTTAGGTCTGGCGCTGACATGAAGAACGAGATGTCATTCAAGGTTGACCTCGACAACGAGAGAGGCCGTCCCGCTCGCCCTTCGGCACCTAACATCCACCACGTCAGCATTCGTAAGACTGGAGCTGTCAATCTGGCTGCGCTCGAAGCCTATCTGAAGGGTACGATGAGTTTCGACAATTCGATTCTCGAAGCGATCAGTAAGTCATATATACCTGATATATGCGTCATAGCCAGGTCCTCGCTGATATGAGATTAGACTTCCTTGATCATGTCCTTCGCGAAACCCCGTCAAAGACTTTGATTGCCATCAAGCGCTCTTTCTTTGCTCGTACAGAAGAGCGTGTCCGTCTTGGCTCTGGAGTTGAGGCCATGAAAGGAGTATACCAGTCAATCCGTCTAGCTCATGTAGGTTCGATAAGGATTCACTTGAGAACACAATGTTGATTTGCCCTAGGGTAATCGGCTGGTCGTTAACCTTGATGTGTCCAATGGCACCTTTTGGACAGAGTCGATTCTGTGGACTACAGTGCTCGCCATCACGCGAGCTGCTGACACCTCCGATATTGCAGAAAAGATGAAAGATGTTGTGACGGATTTCACTAAGACTCCTCCTACCAAGGTTGAGTCCTTTCATAGACGAGAGCTTAGACGTCTAAAGAAGGTGGCGTTCTACATCAAACATCGCGGAAATGCCATGGAAGACAAGCTCTTCTACATCACTGGTTTTACCAAGTCGAATGCCAAGGAGTACAAATTCGACGTCAAGGATCGGAACACTGGTGAGATCACCAAGGATGTCTCTGTGTACGACTACTTCCTGCGTCGATACAACCTCCGCCTTCAACATTGGAACCTGCCACTGGTGGAGACGACCAAGAAGGGAATAGTGTTTCCGATGGAATGCTGTATGATTGCAGCAAACCAGCGCTATCTCTACAAGCTTGACGATGAGCAGATCAAAACCATGATCAAGTTTGCGGTGTCGAGGCCACCACAGCGGATGGTCTCTATTAGGAACGGGCTGCAAACCCTCAACTGGGATCATGACCCAATCCTTAACCGCTACGGCATCAAAATTGCATCCCAAATGCTGACTACGAAAGCTCGGCTTCTTGATGCACCTGCTGTGCAATTCCAAAATGCAGTTGTCACCCCAGGAGTCTCTGGTCGCTGGGACTTGAAAGGACGGAAATTCCTGCATCCAAATCCGACTCCCTTGAAATCGTGGGGTGTTTGTGTCCTGAACAACGGCCAGTTTCGATGTGACGAGATGCAAGCAAAGAACTTCATCAAGCGCCTCATTGAGGTCTATCAATCGCATGGTGGCCGCGTCGAGAACAAGAACCCTCCCTTTATTGGAGGTCATATCGACGAAGGAAAAGCAGTCGAGGCTGTGTGGTTAGCTGCGGGGAATCAAGCACAACTTCGTCCACAATTGCTTGTCTTCTGTGTCCCTAGCCGTTCAGGCTATCTTCGCATCAAGAAGTCGTGCGATTGTCGATATGGAGTGGTCTCACAGGTCATGATCAACAAGCATGTTGTGGCTGCGCAACCCCAGTACATGTCGAACGTACTGATGAAGGTTAATGCCAAGCTGGGGGGAACGACTGCTCGTGTCAAGGCTGTAAGCAATCTCTTGCCTTATCTGTTGATATTCTGACCGCCCTCCCCCCCTTCTGTTGATATTCTGACGTCCCTCGCCCCCTTCTGTTGATATTCATTAACCCTGGCTACAGCAAACTACAGCGTCTCCTTTCCCGAAGCCTACGCTAATCATTGGCGCCGACGTCTCCCATGCTGCCCCTGGTAGTGAACAGGCATCAATGGCAGCTATGACCGTCTCCATGGACAACTTTGGAGCACGTTATGCCGCAGCATGTGAAACTAATGGCTATCGCGTTGAAATGATTACCACCGCCAACATCGATTCTATGCTGAAGCCGCTTCTTCGCCACTGGGTCCAGAATCTCAACCAGGGTCGCTTCCCGGACCACATCTACTACTTCCGTGATGGTGTTTCCGAGGGTCAATTCCAGCATGTTCTGCAGCAGGAAGTTGGAGACATGAGAAAGATGATAACGGGTGTTCACCCCACTTGGGAGGGCAAGTTCATCGTGATTGTTGCTTCTAAGCGCCACCACATCCGGTTTTTCCCCGGTTCGGCTGGTGATAGGAACGGCAATCCACACCCGGGTACTCTTGTGGAGCGGGATGTAACCCATCCTTTCGAGTACGACTTCTACTTGAACTCGCACTCGGCAATCCAGGGCACCGCGCGTCCGGTGCATTATCACGTTCTGATCGACGAGATCGGCCTTGACGCCAACAAGTTGCAGAAGATGATTTACGAGCATTCCTACCAGTACATGCGTTCAACTACACCAGTGTCGCTCTGTAAGTCTGCAATACCCCTACTCGGCGAGTGATCTAACAAGTTGCAGTCCCGGCTGTGTACTACGCGCATCTGGCTTCGAACCGTGCCCGCTCGCACGAGAGGATCCATGCGAGCTTTCAGATCCCATCAACTGACTCGAAGCACAAGAAGCATTCGACCACATCCTCGGAGAAGCCGCCGACCGAAGCTCCTCGTTTGATGCCACTCTCGGAGGAAGGCAACATCTTCCCGGAGATGTGGTTCATCTAAACAACCCACTTACCCACGGCCGGTGCTTAGAAGTTGCGTCCTTGCACTGAGAGCTACTTGGTGGCTTTGCTTCGGTGGATACTTTCTTTTGACTTTCGGGCTTGCAATTTCTCAATTTCACTTCTTCCCGCTGCCATCATGCGAGTTCGTCCGTTGCTATGTCAAGCCATGACAATCTAACTGGCATGAGCATGGAGCGCTTTGATGGTTACCTTTAAAAATCGACTCGCTCCCTCAACCTCGTGTACTGGTCTCCCCGGTTTACCCTGTCCTATCGATTGCCACAAAGATGCATGTACCTTACTTCGGTAATACATGTGGGTTGGCATTGTTTGGGACCGGTCAAATGGGCGGATCAGTAGGGCTTTTCTCCTCCCCAATCTTCTTGTTGTACATTTGTGGAACGGGGAATTAGGGATGGTTGAACTGTGGGGGGAGCGAGCGGCTGGAGCTTATGGGCTCGGGCTTTATTCTTGCTATTGGCTGCTTAGCTATTAGCTGTCTACTCAAATCAATCAAAATGCTGTTCAGCACCAAAGCGATTGTCGTTTAGCTGTGGTGAATTCGGGTTTGTGATTGTGAGAAGGAACGGAAGTGTGAGGTAGGTATGTGAGGTAAGTGTAGCTGGTCGGGGCAGTCCGCAACGGAGCGACACAGATGAGCCGTTTGCCCTATGGCTACTGGGTAATTTACCTATGTGATATACGCTGGCCATGGTCCCGGCTGAACGGGAACGTTCCGTAGCAGTGGGTGGATAAGGTGTGACTATGGAGCGGAAATCATGAGTGCAGTACAACGTATTACGGCTGGATAGTTCTAGTTTTACTACCGTTCCGTCCCGGTTCGATTCGTCCGATTGCGAAGAGACAACACGACACGACCGGGACGGCGGAGATGGGATGGATGGGAAAAGGATCGGATCGGATAGCTGGGATGGTAGAGAGAGAGTGTGAGAGCGCGGCGACGGGACGAGCAGCAAGAGCACGGCGCCCTCGGTGTCGGACAGGTCGACGGCGCCGCGTGATGGACGTGGGTGAGGGGAGGAGTGTCTGTCTGAGTGGAGAGTTGGGGGAGGAAGGGAGGGAGAGGGTAGTGGGGGAGGCAAGGGAGAGGGGTAGTTAGGGCGGTGAGGGGGACGAGGAGGAGGGGTAGAGCGAAGGGGAGGAGGAGCGGGGTGGAGGAGCGGAGTGGAAGGGTTTCACTGCTTGGACAGGACGGGATGTGGTAGGGACCGGCGACGGGAGAGAGAGCACTTGCTACAGAGACAAAACCAACAATACTGTGGAAGACAGGTGGGGAACGCATTGGCTAATGAATGCATTGAGGTGCTGTAGCCATGAGATGTGTTGAGTGAAGGCAACCCTCTGCTTGGTAGAAGAAGATTTCTGGGCCTGGTAGGTAATGCATATTGTTCAGCCCATGAAAGAGGTTCGCTTTGCTGGGATGAGATAATTCATCCATATGCTACCATGAAGACAGTCGTCGAGGTAAGGATTCAGACTGCCCGGGTTCGGAAAGATGTCAAACTTTCAGCCTCATTTCGTTACCTTAGTGGTTCAGAGCCCTACGGAGGTTTCAGGAACATGCGGAGTTTGCTAGGGCAAATAGTTTGCTATGGATAAAAGTTTTTCCTTTCACCAATTGAAGACCTTCTTATAGGGCCACATTTTCATAGAGTAGCTAGACACTTATGATTATATGTTCATTTCATTAGTTACTTCTTCTATGTTTGACAGATTATGAGCTCAGATATATATTGATATTCTTTGAAATTCATTCATTAAGTCATTTGTTTCTATTCAAAACAGTGAAAAAAAAACATCTCATCATCACTGTTATATCACAGATGCTAGAAAGAGTCTTAAGAAGTAAAGTGAATTTGATGTATAATGAGAAGTTATTCACATCAAACTGTTATAAATTCATGAATAAAATGATTAAAAACAACTCTCACAATCATTTTAAAGTTGAATCTTTACATCAGAAACAACTTCATTATCAATTTAGATGTTCTCATCATACAAAATGACTACAATGTTATATGATCTTACATTTTCAAAAGTTACAAAACTTAAGAGGTTGACAGACTACTTATTATGAAGAACATTGATTAAATACAGTTTGATGAGTGCTGAATTATGAGATTTAATAGTAAAAAGTGACATTGAAATCTCATTAAAGTTAGATGTTTCAAGTCAGTCAGTAATGACTGAAGAATTCATATCTGAAACAATAACAACTACATTGATGATCTCAGTCAATGTTACTCAAGCTGATTAAATCACATGAAATAACAAAATTACAGTCATCATTGTTCTTATTGTCAGCTCAGAGATCACTGTTGTCATAGATGACATGAAAACAGCAAAAGAGATGTAAAATCATCTTATATATCTTTATTTATTTTATAGATTTAATCTCAAATACATTCTATTCAACAATCTATATATCTGTCAACTCAATCAATACTTCTCTGTCAATGCTTATGCTCTGAAGTATAAGACACTCTTATAAGAAATTACAGTCTTTAATCTCATCATTGATGAAATTTTGAAGATTATTACTTTTCTATTGAATCTAGAATTCTTCTATTCTCAATGAGTAACAGTGAAATGCTTCAGAGCTTATAATGAGATCTTATTTCTTAATAACTTAATTGCTGAACTAATTGACAAAGAGTGTCTTAAAGAAAGAAATGAGAAGCTTGCTTTAATGAGTAAAAAGAGAAATCATAAAGATAAGAAGAGAAAGAATAAGAAGAGAAATGCTGATAAGAGCAAGAATGAGAATGAAATGTACATTCATTGTAAGAAAGCAGTTTATTTCAAGAACAATTGCTGAAAGTTACACTCAGAAAAGATGTCTAAAGAGTTAAAGAAGAAATAAGAGGCTAAAAAGAAGAAAGAAAAAAAAAAGAAAAGAAGAAATTCTTAAATTCTGAAGATAAGCAGTATAATAAAGACTCAGTGATCTTGACTGTGATAGAGAGTTATAGTCTTGTAATTAATAAAATGTCATGAATAGCTAACTCTGATGCAACACAATATATGTGCTGTGATCTCTCTGCATTTAGCTTAATCAAAATGTTTAACAATGAACTCTCTATAAGAAAAGTGTCTGAAGTGATGTATGCTTAAGAGATAGAAACAATCAACTTATAGCTAAAGAACAGTGATGAAAAGTCTTAAAATATCATTTTAATGAACATTTATCTTATGTCTAATATGAGGCTCAATCTCTTCTCAATTGAAATGATCAAAACAAAAGAGATATCAGTTAAAATCAAGAACAGATTATTATGTTTAAAGAATAAAGTAGAAAATATACTTAATCATACAGTATACAAAGATAAGCTATATTATCTTCAAACTTTAATAATAAGAAAATCTGTAAACAAGAATAAGATTATGTCAGTTATTAAAGATAATAAGATCTCAAGAACTACTTAACATTGACATCTTAATTATATAGAGAATTTAAGTCTTAATAATGTGTCAAAGAATTCTGAAATAGTGAGACTTAACTTATAAGAACTTACAAAAACACTGTTATATTTGTGTGATGTTTGTATGAGAGCAAATCAAAAGAAGAAGATCTTAAGAAAATTACAAAACTGAGTCACAAAGATAACTGAACTGATTCACATTGATGTTGTCAGTCTCATTATGCTGAAAGCATATGATAAATTTTTGTAATATATAGTCTTCATGAATGATCTTATCTGCTGACAATATGTTTATAATATGAAAATGAAAGATCAAGCAAAAGACAAAATTAAATAATTTCTTAATATGCTTTTTATTCAGATGAATCTATGAATTGTATGAGTATAACTTGATAACAGAAAGAAATTTGAGAATGAGCTCATCATTAAATGATTATGAAGTCTTGAAATTATCTATGAAACAACAGTCTCTTATGAACTGAAGCAGAACAGAATGACAGAAAGAAGTAATGAATTTTTGACAGCAAAAGTTAGAATTATAATTCTGAATAATGAAGTCTTTAAAACTCTATGATCAGAGACTGTCAAAACAGCATGCTATCTTCTTAATTAACTCTCAACATCAGCTTTTAAGAACAACAAGATCTCAATTCAGCTACTGTTTAAATCTTTTAATAAGAATAGATCAGTGAATCTCATCAATCTTAGACATCTTCAGTGTTTTAAATGCACAGTATATGTGCATATATCAAAGAAGATCTGAATGATGAGAACTAAATTTGAACCTCAGAGCAATAAGAGAATTCTTATTAAATATGAAGAAAGAAATCAATATAAAGTATAGTTTTCTGAAAAGAGAAAGGCAGACTGAGTGATCAGGGCAAGAAATGTGTAGTTTGACAAAAATTCAATGATTTATAATGTCAAAGTTGCAGTCTCAATTTCTAGAGTCATCTGACCTCACATCATTAATGTAGAACAAGAAGATATGCAGCTATTTTTCTTGTCTTCTTTTTAACTTTCATCATTGTCATCATCTTCAGAGTATGTATCATCATATCTTTTCATACTGATATTGTCAAATCAGTTAGAAGAAATGAAGAAAGAAAAAGAAAATGTTATAAATATTTTTCTTACAATTAACAAATCAATATCAGCTGAGTCTCAATGCTCTGAAAGAGAGAGATGATTCTCTATAAAGTTAAAGCTTAAAGCAATCATGATTTATCTAACTGTGTTTGATGTAATCATTGATGTCATAAAAAAGAAAGAAAACTTTAAGAATGAATCTTAGATGCTTAAATAGACAATTGCAAGTCACAAGTTAAAAGACTGAAAGAAAGCAATAAATAATAAGTATAACTTGTTAATGACTAACTTTACATGAACTCTAGAGACATTATTATCTAATTAACAAGTCTTAAAGAATAAATGAGTTTACTGTTACAAAAGAAGATCTGACAGCTCAATTCTACAGCATAAGACTTGATGAGTAGTTAAAGAATTTAAACAATGATTTAGAATTGATTACAAAGAGATCTTTACAATTATTATTAAATTCATGACTTATAAAGTCATCTTCATCATAGCTGCATTTTACAACTACAAATTGAAACAAATAAATGTCAAAACAGCTTTCTTACACAATGATTTAAAAGAAGAAGTCTATGTGATTTAACTCACTGAATATGAAAAAGAGAAAGACAAGATGTATAAATTGAAGAAAGCTCTATATGAATTAAAACAGTTATCTCATCTATAATACAAGATAATACACTGCTTTCTTATCAGTCTTAGATACACACAGATTCACATAAACAATAGTGTGTTTAGAAAGAAAATTTTAATTGTTGCTGTTTATGTTGATAATATTCTTATATGCAGATTAAATAAGAATGAAATTCTAGATCTTAAGATCAAATTGAGTGATCATTTTGAAATGACTGACTACAGAGTGTGTAAGCATTACTTAAAAATGCTAATTATACAAAACAGAATTCTACAAATATTTATTCTGTCACAGAGAATCTATCTTACAGAGATGCTCAAAGACTTCAGTCTACAGAATGTTAAGACAATTACAACTTCAATGAAATTTAAAGCTTATCTTACAAAGATTATTAGAACAGCTGAATCAGAGCTAATAACTTAATATTAAAAGATTATAGAATCTCTTATATATGTTATGATACAAACTTAATTTGACATCACATATACAGTGTTAACTCTTAATCAGTTTGTACATAATTCTAACAACATACATTAAAAGACTTTAAAGTAAGTGTTTCAATATGTATAAAGAATTTTAGATGTCATTCTTGAGTATAAATTGAGTAATTAATTTGAATTGCTAGAATATTCAGATTCAGACTGAGAAGAAGATCTTGAATTAAGAAGATTTATGTCAGAATATATATTCAAAATGATTAATGAATCAGTATTCTGAAGTTTAAAAAGACAAAGAATAGTTGTCTTATTCTTTTATGAAGTGAAATACATGATCTTAACAGAGACTACAAAGAAAGCAATCTGAATGAAGAGATTACTTAAAGAGTTAAAGTTAAAGAGATTTAAGACAGTTACAATTTAAATAAATAATTAGAAAACTATTGCTTTAGTTAAGAACTCTGAGTTTCATATCAGAACAAAACACATTGATATACATCATCACTTCATAAGAAAAGTCAAATTCTGCAGACTTATTCATCTTAATTACATTTTTACAAGTGACATAATCATCAATGAGCTTACAAAGTCACTTTCAACACTGAAATTCACTCATTTTACAAATCTTATAAACCTCATATGTCAGTGAAAGGCCTTGTGATCTAATGATATGACACTTGAGTTCAAAATTCAAGAGACATTCATTCAAATTGAGTCAGAGACATAGCACATCTTTCTTAACTTTATGAGTGAAGAAAGTATGTCTTCATTTTCTATCTCATCATTGCTGAAATGAACTGAGAAAGTATGTCAAACTTTCAGCCTCATTTCATTATCTTAGTGGTTCAGAGCCCTATGAAGGTTTTGAGAACATGTGGAGTTTGCTAGAGCAAACAGTTTGCTACAGATAAAAGTTTTTCCTTTCACTGATTGAAGGCCTTCTTATAGGGCCACATTTCCATAGAGTAGCTAGACACTTATGATTACACGTTCATTCCACTAGCCACTCCTCCTATGTATACAAAAGACAGGGCGAGCCTAGCGTTGCATAACCGACAAGCGTAAAGCACATGCAAAACACCAGCCACTCCTCCCAGTCAGGAACGCATTACGGTACTGCAACTACCTTAAGTTGATACGGGGTCAGCCTCATCTCCTGCTCCTCGGCGGCTCCTGCTTCGGCGGTAAAGGTGATATCGAGGGCCACGTCACCACCGTCCCGATCCTGACTGTGGAGCGTCGAGGAGTCAGGGTCTTTATCGTCTCAACCTGGAGTCCTGAGACTGTGCCAATCGAGTCCTCGGTGCTGCTTATCAGTCGTCCTACTTACTACCTGACCGCCATTTTCTTCAAATACTACCTGGACTACGGTCGGAATCTATCGACACAGCAGTGCCGAGCTTGACCACTGATTCAGTGCTGTCGCCCTTCAAGTATTTGAAAATGGCGACGACACCGTACTGCTTATTCTGCTTCGAATGTCTCTCATCTAGCCTTGAGAATCGCAAGCCGCGAAGTCTTACTCGGGTCGAGGAATCATGGGAACAGTACAAAGATCAGAAAACAGGTGCACCAGATACCACAGCAGATGACGCAGAGGTCATGCACATGGACGACGAGGACGAAGTCGCGGAAGAAGATGAAGACGAGACAGATCCCGTTCCCATAAGCCTCAAACCGCCTACATTCAGCCGCTTACAGATCCCTTCTCCTTCCTCCGCTTCAACAGCGTCAACTCCCTCTTCCCTTTCCGCAACATCGTCACAAGCAGCCCTAGCTACCTCATCGAAATCTTCCTCCCGCTCCTCGTTCTTCTCCTTTGGCAGACGATCAAACACCACTCCCACTCGACGGCACGAAGAATATCCGCTTTTCATTACGTGGGATACTGTCAACAGCCGTGGATACAAGAGCCTCCGGGGCTGTATTGGCACCTTCGAGGCGCAGGAGATAGAGAGCGGCCTGAAAAGTTATTCCCTGACCTCGTAAGGCACCCGCACCGTTCCGTGTCAGGCGAACGATAGGTGTAACGTGTCTGACACGCAATGGCCAATTCAGCGCCTTCGATGATTCGCGCTTCTCACCAATCGTGGCTTCCGAGCTCCCCTCCCTATCCGTCGGCGTCACACTCCTGACAGATTTCGAACCGTGCTCGTCGCCTTTAGACTGGACGCTTGGCAAGCACGGTCTCCGGATCTCGTTCACCTACCACTCGAGACGTTACGGCGCCACATACCTGCCTGACGTAGCCGTCGATCAAGGCTGGACGAAAGAGGAGACGATCGTCAGTCTCATGAGGAAGGCAGGCTGGTCGGGCAGGAGTAGCGAGTGGAGGAAGGTGGGAGATTTGAGATGTGTGCGATATCAAGGCAAGAAGGCTACGTTGAGTTACAGAGAGTGGAAGAGCTGGAGGGATTGGACGACGAGAATGGGTGCTATATAAAGGCTGCCTGTAGCGGGTGAGGCCTCTGGTTTTAGTCGGTTGGTTGCGACCAGTAGCCTGCTTACTGGGTTTATAATTGATTGACACGGGATTATAGAGATATCCAAATAGTCGCTCGGCCCTCATGGAAAGCCTTCCCCGGTCTAAGTTTGTATTCCAGTACATGTTCTTAGTATCGACGGGCTCACCTGAGAGACTGGCCGTATGAGTGACATTGCATACAAATGACCTTCACACTAAAGTACCCCATTTATTTACCTTATACAGTGGTTCATACGCCATCATCCTGCATCTGAACGATTTGAGCTTCCATAGCCTCGGACGATGCTTATCACCAAACGATATCGATGCCTTGCTGACTAAGCAACCGTTAACCCCACCAACGCACTATCAAAGGTTCCGGACTATCAAATCATACGATATCGCGAAGGACGATTGTAGGCCATTGCCGAGCTCTAAGTCTTCCCCCGACGTATGGCTGTTACAAGGTCACATACTCTCCGCCATAGCCGCATTGACGACGCTATGTGGACCGGCTGAACAGCAGGCTGCAGTTAATCCAACAATTAGGCCGGAAGCCAGCTCCTGCTAGACCGCTGTTTTCTACCTACAGTATCATATCGCTCTCTCGACCTGACATTCCAAACCTGAGTCGACGGTCATCTTCGGCACGAACAGTGCGCCGTTCCTTTCATTATAACACAATGTCGGCACAAGTACCGAACGGTCAGCCGGCGAAAGCCCAAGTACAGCCGTGTCGGTACAAGACGGGAAAGACGTTGGGCGCAGGGTCGTACTCTGTGGTTAAGGAGTGTGTGCATATAGACACGGGACGCTACTATGCCGCGAAGGTTATCAACAAACGATTGATGGCGGGGAGGGAGCATATGGTGAGCTATGTCGAGGGTCATGCGGAGGGCTCTGGGGATGGAAGGGCTGATTGTCAATGGTTCAGGTTCGAAACGAGATCGCAGTGCTGAAAAGAGTCTCAATGGGCCATCAGAACATCCTAACGCTTGTGGACTACTTCGAAACAATGAACAATTGTATGTCTGGAGAACATCAACGCCATCCATAGCTCATAGACTGATCCGTTCACCTTTTCCCTCAGTATACCTGGTTACGGACCTCGCCCTAGGTGGTGAGCTATTCGATCGAATCTGTCGAAAAGGCAGTTACTATGAATCCGACGCTGCCGACCTCATTCGGGCCACCCTTTCTGCTGTAGCCTACCTTCACGACCACGGCATCGTCCACCGCGACCTCAAACCCGAAAACCTCCTCTTCCGCACTCCAGAAGACAACGCAGACCTCCTGATAGCTGACTTTGGCCTTTCTCGAATCATGGACGAGGAGCAATTCCATGTCCTGACCACAACCTGCGGCACACCAGGTTACATGGCACCGGAAATCTTCAAAAAGACCGGCCACGGTAAACCCGTGTACGCAATCCCCCCTTACCACCCCCCACCAACCCCCTATCATCCCGACCTCCCACACCCACTCCCAACTAACCACCACCGTGTCCCACAGCGACGTCTGGGCCATCGGCGTAATAACCTACTTCCTCCTCTGCGGCTACACGCCCTTCGACCGGGACTCGAACCTGGAAGAAATGCAAGCCATCCTCGTCGCCGACTACTCCTTCACGCCCCTCGAATACTGGCGCGGCGTCTCCCTCTCCGCGCGCGACTTCATCCGCCGCTGCCTGACCATCGACCCGCGCGCCCGCATGACCGCCCACGAGGCCCTCAGCCACCCCTTCGTCAGCGAAGACGCACCCCGGGGGCCCGGCGGCGGCCCCGACGGCTCCCTCACCGGCGCCGATCTCTTGCCCGTCGTCAAGAAGAACTTCAATGCCCGCCGCACCCTGCATGCTGCCATTGACACTATCCGTGCCATTAATAAGCTGCGCGAGGGAGGTGGCGCGATGATGGCGGCCGCGGCGGTGAGCGTTAAGGAGAGGGGGGGCGAGGGTGGGGGTGGGGCTGATCAGAGGGATGGCGGTGATAGGATGGAGATCGATAGTCGGGGGAATGCGAGGGGCCAGTCGGAGGAGCAGATTCGCGAGCAGGAAAGGAGGGTCGCGGAGACGAGTCGGGGGTTGTGGGGGGGGGCTAATGGGCGATGATATCCGTTGTGCGATTCCTCGTGGCTATGTTATGAATGTACCGACTTCGCTTTTTGAGACTGGTTATTCTCTGATTCGAGATCTATGATTAGGGACGGATGGATATTTTGGGAACTTTGGTACTAGGTATTAGGGCGTCTGGAAGGTAAGGACGATCTATATGGCAGATGTCAATGAGATAACCCGATCGAGGAGACATAGACCATCAGATATCTTTGCCTCAGGTCTATTCCAAGTCGTAGCGTGAGGGAGTCGTCAGGAACGTTACGACAGGTATACTCCGCCCGCCCCATCAGAACTAAAGGAATAAATCGCTCATCCTCTCTACAAAGCCTCGTGACTCCGCGCCCGATCGGCCACCAGCATCCGCCTCAGCACGCACATCCGTCCCTCCTAAGCGGAACCCTCGTCCTCATCCTCAAACCCACCAGCCTCCATCACCCCCTCTCCACGACCACCAACACCAAACACACCCGCACTCCACTCCGCAAACGTATCCAAATCCCACACCTCATCCTCCCTACCCTTCCCCTTCCCCCTCACACTACCCTTCCCCCCACTCCTTCCCTTCACATACCCCCGCCAAAACCGCTCATACTCACCCACCACCCTCTCCCTCACCGCGCCCACAAGCGTCTCCCTAACGCGCCCATCATCCAAATACGCCTCTAACTTCCCCCTCAAAACCCCCACCTCGCGCTCCACCACCTCACGCGCAGCCACGACCGCGGCATCAGCATCAAACCCGCGCTTCGCAACCGCCGCCTCAGCGATCGGGGCCGTCATGCGGGCGGCGAAGTAGGCAGTGAAGTCATTGATAGCGGCGCGCAGCCGGGCGTCAAGGTCGGCCTGGGCGCCGTCGGGGAGGGACGTGAGGACGCGGGGGAAGAGGGCGGGGCCGAAGTTGAGCCAGAGGGAGCGGGGACCGCGGGCGCGGAGGGCGGCGAGGGTGGAGGTCATGCCGGAGAAGTCGAGGGAGACATCGGGGGCCGGGGGGAGGAGGTCGATGTCGAAGCTTTGGAGGTGGTGTTTGAGGGTGAGGAGGTGGGTGATTGTGAAGAGGTGGGCGTCGGCCGGGGTGGATTTGGTCGCGAGGAGGGTGGCGGCTTGGTGGAGGGAATGGGTCGTTGCGTGGACGATTTGGTGGGCGAGGTCGTCGAAGATGGGGGGCTGTGGGGGGGGAGGAGGGGGTTGTTAGTTTTTTTTTTTGGTGGTGGTGGTGGGGTTAGGGTGGTGAGGGGGAGCTGTGGGGGCTTACATTGACGAGTCGGTAGATGCGGGTTAGGAGCCAGATGGCTTTTCGTAGGGTCGGGTAGTAGCCTTCGAAGACGGCTTCGGTGTCGAATCCCCAGTGACGGTCGGCGTCGGTGGGGGAGTCGAGCTCCTCTTCGACGACCATGGGTGTTTTTGGCATAGAGGTTATGGGCTCGGCGATGGAGCCTTTTCTTTGGGTGTTGCTAGAGTTGTTGGACTTGGTTCCTGACAGTGAGACCTGGTTGTTACGAGTCGGATAATCTAGGTCTTCGGGTTTCGGGCGGTAATTCTCAATCTCGTCTCGTAGGATAGCCTGCGTTTTGAAGACTAGTCTCGTTTGAGCATCCTCCAGCGCTGGATGGATCAGCGCCGAGAAATCGAGCTGATGTATGTCCAGGGGCTCAGCTTCTTCGTCTTGGTCACCCATGTACCTCGTCTGTAAGAGAGTGCATATTTCACATAACCTCAACAGCTGGGTCTCGTGGATGATGCGGGGCCGCAGATGGTCGTAGAGTGGTTCGCACACCGATTCCAAGAATTCATACAAGCCAGTCTGATCCTCGAACCATTCGCCCCATAACTCAAACTCGTCCGAACAAACGCCGCGGATGTAGCTTATGCTGTTTCGTGCGAAGGCTACAAGATTCTTGGATGTGCTCGGCGCCATGGCGATTTCACCGAGCTTCTTCCGCACAAGTGGGATGACCAATTTCCCGCGAGTCGCGGAGTAGCTCGTGTACAGCTCGTTCATCAGACTCTGATATTCGCCCTCCGCACCCGGTTCTGCTCCAGGCGGTGGGACTGCCCGTTTTCGGATCTCTTGACCTATGTCTTTGAGTTCGGTGGCGCCAACACGGAACTTCGCGTATAGCAATGCAGACATTGTAGTGTCGTTGAGCTGCTTGTCGGCGATGCGTTTTGATACGTCTGCTGCAATGTCACGCAGTGAGCCGACAAACCGCACCCGGACGAGTGTAAGTGCTCGTGTCAACAACAGCCGGTAGCGAGAACGGTAGGTTTGTGATTCTCGTTGCGAGGTCTGGCAGGGTCAGCTATGGTTCGTATCACACCAAGGTCGTACACACGTGAGCTTGCATGTATTCCAAACATTCATCCAACTGTGACAGCATCTTCGAAAAGCCCTGGCTGCCCACAGAGTTCCCCGCTCCTGGCGCGTTGAGCCTTCTCGTGAAGGGTTCGAGATAATTGTAGTACTGCAGGTTCTCTCCAATTCCGTCCGCCAACTTCGTTAGACGTTCCTGTTCTTGTAGCAGCCCTTCACACTGCTTTCTAAAAGCGGTGGTTTGTATCTCGACAGCTTTAAAGGATGCAGAGAGCATCGAAAGGAGGTCGAGCGTCGAAGTAGTGTTTGTGAGCAACGAGTCGAGGTGCGATTGTGAGAGGCCCAGCTGATCATAATACTCTCTGCCATGGGTAGAACATAGTCAGCAATGCCCAAGTGACTGCCTCACATCAAGCCCAGAAGGAGCCAAAGGGCTTACTGGTATTCTTCATGGCTTGCGCTAAGCAAGTCATCTTCGAGATTGTGATACCAGGTCCCAAAGTCCAGCTCACTCTTAATGTGATTACCATTGTCATTCTTCTCCCTACTGGTTCCTATTTCTCTGTCAAGTTGCGCTGACATCGCATCATAGAAGTCACTGTACGATTGCGCTCGTCGGGTCAAGGTGGCCTGCGGTGGGTCTCTATTCCGCTCAGTTTCTTCCATAATACTTGCGATGCCATCTGTTGGATTGGCGTCAGCCTGAACATTCTCCTGAGTATGACATCAACATGTATTTGAAGTCATATTCATTAGCTGGGTCTTACGCTGGGCTGCTTCAGCAACGACACCCTCCTCTTGTGCTTCGACCCTTGCGATTGGTCTTTCTGCGATTGTGTACTGGGAATTAAAGCATAATATGAAGCATCATCATACATGGCGAGTCAGCTTTGCCGTCAACCCAGCGTTGATGTCTTCGCGCTACTAGCTACTGTACTTGGGTTCTGGTAAGGCTAGTGTAGGGCTGCGTTTAGCGCCTACAAGCGTAGGCGGTACCAAGCGCGCGATCCGTAACAGCATGGTGACGTCTATGACTGGTAACACACTCGGTAACCCAGCGCACCTCGAAAAGAATTGTGGGCAACTCCGAATACAGTAAGCACTGATGACAGGTTAAGAAGCACGGTATCCATTTTAGTAGGGCGTGGGAGTTACTTGCTACCGTTGGGCCCGATTTCTTACCGCTGAAATGCTCTGCTCGAAGCATGGACCCAGGGCGTTTCAGGAGCTATGCAAGATATCAACGAAGTTTCGTGGTGACCGCCAAGCATGGCAGCAGTGTCGTACCCTAGGCTACCAAACATCGAGGCCAGGCAACTCTGTCAGGCGAAATCCGGGGGTCCCACCTACAGGAGCAATCCTCGCTGTTGGCCTAGGCGCGCTGTGTCTCTATGGATCACAACAAATAGGCTTTAGGGAAGCCCACGCTGAAGCCCCGGCACCAATTGAATTAGAACTAGAACAGTCAAAGAGGAGAAAGGGGCTGTCAAAGGAGGGCAACCGTGATCTAATTAGCTCACAGCATCTGCAAGTAAAGGAAAGCTGGGAGAATCCAGGGGTCTATGCCTGGGGATCAAACAGTGGAAAGGTTGCGGCACCAGACTCCGACGAGAGCTACATCAAGACCCCGCGACGGATACCGTATTTTGACGGTTTGCTTCTAAGGGATATCAAGTTAGACAGAGGTTTTGGGGCAGCGATTACGGAGAATGGAGATCTACTACAATGGGGCACAAGCTATTCGAAAAACAACCCTCAGCCTTCGGTGACCCTTAGAGGGAAAGACCTAGTCTCGGTCGGGATATCACAAGATCGTGTGCTGGGCCTTTCAAAGAGCGGCAAAGTCTATTCGTTACCAGTCTCACAGGTCGATCAAACCTCAGGTCCCAAACCACAGGAGAGCAGCTGGATTCCATTTTGGAGTTCCCGGTCTTCTGTAAACTATAGGATAATACAGCCCAAGAATCTCGCTTGGGGAGAAAAAGTGACATCGATCAGCAGCGGTCTGGAACACGTTCTTCTCCTCACGTCTAGCGGTCGCGTTTTCTCCGCCGCCGCAAGCAGCGAAGCCTTCCCTTCCCGAGGTCAGTTGGGCATACCAGGACTTACCTGGACAACACGTCCCGAGGGCCCTTACGATGTATGCCACGAAATTATCACTCTCCGCGGTTTCGACATCTCGAAAGTCGTAGCGGGGGATTTCCACTCTTTGTCTCTTGATAAGGAAGGTCGAGTTTTCGCTTTCGGTGACAATTCTGTGGGCCAATTAGGCTTCGATTACAGTGCTGAATCCCCTAACATCAATGCCCCTTCTCTCCTCCCGACGCAGAAGCTATACAAGGGTACCAATCAACAGCCGAAGGTTACCAACATTGCCGCCGGCGCTATAAACAGCTTCTTCACCATCGACGCTACTCGCATTGCAGGTAGAAACGAAAACACCGCTGCCTCACAAGGCCTCGGCCGCGTCACTGCAGATACATGGAGCTGTGGTCAAGGCACATGGGGCGGCCTTGGCAACGGTCGATGGACACACGTCCAAGGCACGCCGATCAAGATCAAAGCCCTCAGCGGCCTATTCGAATGGGACGAAAAGGCCCACAAAGCCATACCTATTCGACTAGCACATCTCTGTGTCGGGTCGACACACGCAGCAGCGGTGATGGACAACGTTACACACGTAGGTGCATCCGAAAGCAGCTCCGAAAGCGACACAAACTGGGGTGCCGATGTCCTGTGGTGGGGTGGCAACGAGTTCTACCAACTAGGGACCGGGAAGAGGAGCAATTTGTCGAACCCGACGTATATAGCACCCATGAACGTCTCGGCGGACAAAGAAAAAGGGAGGAAGGAAGAGCATCGTTTTCAGATCACACCGAGACATAACGTCAGGGTGAATGGCCGGAATGTCAGTATGGAGCAGAGGATTGAATGCGGGAGATATGTCACCGCTGTGTATTCTGGGGTCTGAGCGCGGTTTCTATCTATATAGCTTTAAGGGCAGCGGTGTGGCGGTTTACCCCTCACTTGAGTTCTCTTCAGACTGAAAGAGACACTCCTTCGACAGAATAAAACTCTCCTCGTAGTCCTACCTCGCGTTTGGGATCCTGTTGTCAGGAAGGTACTTCTCCTCCTGATTATGGGGAGCCTCGAATGTGGTTTCACTTCGCCTCGAGCTAAAGAGAACCGAGGCTGCTAACAGAATTACCTAAGCAAAGCACGTCAACCTGCACATTAATAATCTCCAGTTGAGGAATTACTACTGAAGCGTAATTGAGCGTAATCATGCGGGATCGAATTGTCGTGTGAGATTTCACGCATAGTGTTCCTGGTTCTTTCTGGAGAAAACCATTGGGTTGAAGATCCAGGAGAGTCATGGCTGCCACAGATGTGAAGGCCGACGACGGAGGGTGGACCAGGACTTTGAAAGACTTATCCGCTGGCGCAGCGGGTGGTATAGCACAGGTGCTTATCGGTCAGTAGGTCGACTGAGGATCAGTTCATGCGCATGTCTGCTCTTTCGTCAAATATGGATTTGCATGTTTGTGACAGCTACACCCCGTTCCCGGCTTGGACGAGGTTTACAGGGCTACCGACGCTTGACCTTTCCACATTGCTTTGAGATTTTAGCGTCTCTGTAGACAACATCTGAACCAACTTCTTCAGGCTTCTCTATAGCTTTTTTGCAAGAGTTATTTCTACCGAACACTACCCAGAATGCCTCTTCCCGAATGCTTGCTAACATGGATCTATTACAGGACAGCCATTTGGTAGGTCAATTTCCTGAAGAGCGGCTATCTCAGGCACTTTGTCATTGACCTTAGCCAGACATCGTGAAAGTACGGTTACAGACCAGCTCGCAGTACTCCAGTGCCCTGGATTGTGCGACCAAAATCTTCAAGAATGAAGGTCCGCTTGCCTTCTACAAGGTGAGAGCACCCAAGAAAGTCAGAGGGAGGGCTGCGTTTTGGTCATATTGGCTGACACTCTATAGGGCACATTGACTCCATTGATTGGAATTGGGGCATGCGTAAGTCTTTATCTTTGATGTTATCTTGCGCAAGAACCCTTAGCTAGGGATCCATTTCATGTGGTTTGATTATACCTCTTTGCAGAGAGGATGGTCATCCCTGAATCACTTGAGATCCCAATGACTTATTGCCTATAAGCCATTCGGTCATGCCATGCTGACACCCCAATCTCAAAGGTCAGCGTCCAATTCGGCGCCTTCCATGAAGCACGTCGACGCTTCGAAGCACTCAATGCCAAAAATTCGCCTCTCCACCCCGGCCTCTCCTACGGCCAATACTACCTTTCGGGCGCCTTTGCCGGTGTTGCCAACTCCGTCATCTCTGGCCCAATCGAGCATGTCCGCATCCGACTCCAAACCCAGCCTCACGGCGCATCCCGCCTGTACTCGGGCCCCATCGACTGCATCCGGAAAGTTTCCGCGCACGGCGGTGTCCTTAGAGGTCTCTACCGCGGCGAACTCGTGACTATTCTGCGTGAAGCGCAGGCATATGGTGTCTGGTTCCTCACCTTCGAGTATCTGATGAACAGGGACGCCGCGCGCAACAGAATCAAGCGTGAGGAAATCTCCACCCTCAAAGTGGCGGCTTACGGCGGACTTGCGGGCGAGGCCCTCTGGTTGGCCAGCTATCCGCTCGATGTGGTGAAGAGCAAGATGCAGAACGATGGCTTCGGGCCGGCTATGAGGTATCGTGGCATGAACGATTGTTTCAGGCAGACCTATGCGAGGGAGGGATTGAGGGGGTTCTGGAAGGGGATTGGACCGACGCTGTTGAGGGCGATGCCCGTGTCAGCAGGGACTTTTGCTGTGTAAGCCCCCGTCCGCTTGGAGTGTATATTTTGTCACTTTCGGAAGCTAATTAATTCTGCTGCCAGGGTCGAACTGACTATGAGGGCCATCAAGTAATGAAAGATAACGAACTACTGTCTAAGGAATCCTACGCAGTTAAATAGATTGGATTTATAAACGGAAAGGTCAAAGCATTCGACTATAACGATTATGGGGACAGAGTTGCAGAGCAGCAAAACCCGAACCCAATGACAGCTAAAACGCCCTAAAGATGGAAAAAGAATATAGCGACTTAGGTATCGGTGGGAAATGACATCCATGGCTGTAATAAGGTAACTTCCAGAAGAACCGTCAGCATACCTTAGACGCTGAATGGTCCTCAGAGATAAGTAAGTAATCTTGTCTGTACAACGGGTAGTACTCAAGTGACCGGGTCACATCAACGCAGTCAGCTTAGTAATCCTGCCGTGGACTTCAACACCAGATTCTCCTCACTACAACTCGTAAACAAGGCTGGCGATGAGGTCCAGCTGTACGTGCTGCCGGCTACGAACCTTCTGCTTGTCAGGAGAGCCAAGAGACCTCCAGGGGATACTAGGATACGAAAACCATCCGACGTACGATGCTACCTGACCC